>Ga0256407_10003419_pt1 | contig 28320 bp, 25 predicted proteins | sample RumenRJG_04DNA_FD_193489 | JGI IMG/M metagenome (GOLD analysis project Ga0256407, IMG submission 193489) | Bovine rumen microbial communities from Lethbridge, Alberta, Canada - RJG_04 | ecosystem: Host-associated > Mammals > Digestive system > Stomach > Rumen | place: Canada: Alberta...
GCGAGAATCTTGCATATTTCGTTAAAGCTTTCGGCCACAGCCGAGTCTTTTGTTTCTGTCATTAGAAACAGAATAGCGCGCAAATCCTATTTTGTCAAACATTTGCGGTTTGACCGGTCAAAAACATTTGATTAAATTTAAAAAGCGCGCTAATATTAAAGTTACTGTGGAAGCGCAATTTGAGAACATCGACATAAGCGAGTTTTTCGACAATCAGGCCGTCCAGGAAAAGGACGACGGAATCGTCGTTTTTACCAAAAAACAGCAGGACATGTTCGACGCCGTTTTGCCGCATTTGCGCGACGCCAATCCTGACCGCTTTGAAACCTTTTTGACCCGCATCGACGACCTTAACGACTTGGCCAAGAGCATCGCGCGCTTTCCGTCTTTGTTGGAGCGCCACCGCTTGGCCGGAGGAGAGCGCACTCCGACATCCTTGATCGATTCCCTTATCGAGCACCAAGACCAAGGCGACGCGCTCTTGCAGCTTCCGTCAAAGGCCACTCTGGGCAAGGGCTTTTTGATCGCAAAAATCCACACATTTTCGTCGCTTTCAAAAATCGCGAAGAGCATCGGCGAGGACGACAAAAAAGTCAACGACTTGCGCAACGAAGCCGTTTCGATGATGTTCTCACTTTTGGCCGAGGACGTTTACCTTAACTGCATCCGAGACAAGAGCGTGGAGATTGACTTGCGCCGCGAGATGGCGATGTCCCTCCTTTTATTGTGGGAGCACCGAAACGACGAGGCCATCGAGCAAATCGCTCCGGTTTTGCAAAGCATTTGGACTGCCCGCCGAAAATTGGCTCCCGCCTTTGGAACGATGATGGGAACCAGCGAGTTGATTTTGATTTCCATGCAAATGGACGAGATGTGGACCAACTTTATAAAGGACAGGCTTAGCGACCCGATGGTAAGCCAGGCGATGGAGGAATTCCTCTTTGGCATTTCGTTTGAGCAGATAAACGCCCTGCGCGAAATCCTAAAAGGCCAGGGTATCAAGGCGATCGGCCGCGACGAAGTTTCAAAGTACTTGGGCGTGCACGTAAAGACTGACGCAGGCTTGGACTACCGCGACTTTTACTCTATGTACACGCTTCGACGCGACAACGCCCGCGCCCGCTCGCGCCTTAACGCCTCCGGCCCGCAAAAGACATTGGAAGACTACTTCATTCAATTCGTTATGAGATTCAACAAGGAGAAGCAAACACATGACAGTTTCGCAAAATAAAAAGGCTCCGTATCATTTTGGCGAAAAACTGCGCTCCGTACGCGAGCGAAAGGGCTACACATTAAAGGTCGTCGCCCAACGCGCCGGCGTAAGCGAAAGCCTTGTCTCTCAAATCGAACGCAACCGGGTCAGCCCAGCCATTGACACCCTCTTGGCCTTGGCCGAAGTCTTGGACATCAACTTGGAATTCTTGTTCGAGGAATACCGCAAAAAGCATCCGGTGGAAATTATCGGCGCCGAGGAAAGGCGCAGCGTGGAGGAGGACGGAGTCCGCTACGAAGAAATCGTCCATCCCAACAGCGACGACGGAAGCCATACGATGGAATCCTACTTGATCACAATTCCGCCGCATTCGCAAACCCACCGCGGCTCCTACGGCCACATCGGCCGCGAAACCGGCTTTGTCCTTAGCGGAAAGGGCGAGCTTCACTACGAGCAGAACGTTTATCAAATAAAGGCCGGCGACGGAATTTCCTTTAGCGCCGGAGCCCCCCATGTATTGGTGAACAACGGAGACGAAGAGTTAAAGGCTGTGTGGACCGTGACTCCAAGCCAAAGATTCAACAAACAGGATTAAAAGATGAAAGAACGAAACGGCCGCTTAAAGGCAATCAGAAAACTAATCAAGGCCAACAAAATAGAAAGCCAAGAAAAGCTCCTTAACCTTTTGACCGAAGAAGGCTTTGAAGTCACGCAAGCGACTCTTTCGCGCGACTTAAAGCTTTTAAAGGTCGGAAAAATCGCCGACGGCCGCGACGGTTATGTCTACACCCTTCCCACAGAGGAGGAGCGGCAGGAAAGCGACCGCCTCTTTGCGCAAGACTTTTTGCGCGGCTACATCAGCATAGAGTATTCGGGAAACATCGTTGTCATAAAAACTTTTCCGGGCCACGCAAGCCCCGTTTGCAACGCGCTTGACTGCATGAACTTTGACGAGATTTTGGGAACGGTTGCGGGCGAAAACTGCCTCTTCGCATGCCTGCGCGAAGGCGTAAGCGGCGCTTCCTTTATCAAAAAACTAAAAGAAAAAATCCCCGAGCTTGAGACTTTATAAGACTTGGACAGCGGCTGCTACGACTGTCGGGTCAAACTGGCTTCCGGCCTTTGCCTTAAGCTCTTCCTTTGCTTCTTGGACCGTCAAGGCCTTTTTGTAGCTGCGTTCGTGGGTCATCGCGTCAAAGGCGTCGGCCACCGCGATGATTCTTGCGCCAAGGGGAATGTCTTTTCCGGCCAAGCCGTCAGGGTAGCCCTTTCCGTCAAAGCGTTCGTGGTGGCTTCTTACGTTTACGGCTATTTCCGGCATTTCGTGGATTCTGGACAGGATGCGGTGGCCGATGACGGAATGCTTTTTCATTTCTTCAAATTCTTCGTCAGTAAAGCCGCCTTGCTTTGAGGTGATGTCTTCCGACACGCCGATAATTCCTATGTCGTGCAAAACCGCGGTGTAGTAAACTAATTGGACTTCGCTTTTAGGAAGCTCCATCATGTTGGCGATTTTTCTTGAGCTTTCGGCGACGTTCTCAGAGTGGCCGGTTCGGTTGGAGTCCGCGACGTCGATCGTTTCGGCCAAGGCGTCGATGATTTGGGCCGAAAGCATTTCTTTTTGCTTGTCGCGCTTGTGAATTTTTTCCGACTCGATCGCGGCCTTTGCCTCCAAGTTCTTTTGCAATTCGTTCAGTTCCGCCCGCTTTCTTGAAAGCTCCGCGTAGTCGGGAGAGACAAGCGCAAAGAGGCAAAGAATCAGCGCGAAAAGGTTGAAAAAGTTTGTCAAAAGAATCGACGGCCATAAAAGGTATTGGATTGTCGGGCCGGCGACCGACATCACCAAGAGGCTGAGCAAAACCCAGAAGATTTGGTTTGGAACCCTGTTTTTGATTATTACGAACGTTCCGCTGCATTCAATCAAAAAGACAAGCGGAATTGTCAAGCAAAGGGAATAAAATTTTCCGTGCTCGTAAATTCCGTTTTGGAAGGTGAAGAAAATTCCTGTGGGAATGTTGGCCACCAGCATCGTCAAGAACGAAACCAGCACAAGCCTTGAAAAAAAGAGCAGGGGAACGCCGACTTTTTTCTTTAGTCCAAAAGACAAAAAGAACAAGTGCAAGGTGTAGAAGAAAAACGACGAGGATGCAAAGTAAAGGCTGCTAAGCGTTATGTTAAGCCACAAGGGCGCCTTGTTGCCGAACGAAATCGCGACCGCCGACGCGACGTCAAGAAAAATCGCAACCATTTGGCAAAAGACCAAGCGGCGGAATGTGTTGTTTACCGGGCTTGTGTTGTAATACTTTTTGCGCAGGTAAATGTACAAGAGAACGATAAAGCAAAAGGCCGCGGCCTCAAAGTTGATGTTGTAAACAAGGACTTCCGCGCTTTTAGGATTCATTTTCCGTCTCCTCTTTGCTTTTGTATTCGTGCAGGATGTAGCGCTTGTCGTCGTCAATCAATTCAACCATAAGGCTCGCGATCTCATTGTCAAACTGGCTTCCTTTTCCGTTTATGATTTGCTCCCTGACGGCGCCTTGCTCCATCGGCTTTCGGTAGCTGCGGCTTGAAGTCATCGCGTCGTAGGCGTCGGCGACGGCGATTATTTTTGCCTCAAGCGGAATCTGCTCTCCGCGAAGTCCGTCAGGGTAGCCGCGGCCGTCAATGCGTTCGTGGTGCCAGCGCGCTCCGATTCGCAATTCAGGAAAGAGGGAGACTTTTTCCAAAATCGCCGAACCGATCGAAGGGTGCGTTTTCATTTGCGCGAATTCTTGGTCGGTCAGCTTGCTTGTCTTGTTTATGATTTTTGAGGAAACGCCGACTTTTCCGATGTCGTGCAAAATTCCCATGGTGAATATTTGCTGGCATTTTTCGGGGCTAAGGCCTTTTTTTTGCGCAAGCATTTTTGCGTAGCGGGCTACGCGCGCGGAGTGTCCGCTTGTGTAGCGGTCCTTGGCGTCAATCATCTCGGCCAAGGTGTAGGTCATTTCCATCGTAAGGCGCTCTAGTTTTTCGCGGCGCTTGGTGGCCTCTTGCGTCTTCTTTTCCACGCTGATTTTAAGGGCCCGCTGCAATTCCTCTAGCTCGCTGATTGTGGCTATCAAGGCTTGGTCGTCGGGCGTTTCTATCGTCAAAAGGAGCGCCGTTGTAAAAAACACAAAGGCAAAGGGCGTGATTCTGAATGAGGGGCACAAGTAAACCTGGACAAAAGGCACTGCGATCAAGCTTTCGTAAAGAAGGCAAAGGATTGTTATTTGGTTTTTGTTGAATTTATGCGCGTTGTGGCCCAGCTTAAAGGCGCTCAGGATGGCGCACGACGACGAAATCATCGGAAGGATTACATAGGCTTTTCCAAATATGATGGAATAGTCGTCTTCGATAAAGAACAGAATTCCGGTAAAGGCGTTTAGGACAAGCAATAAAAACGTAAACGGAAAGAAATAGCGGACAGCTATCTTCCTTTCTCTCTTAACCTTGTCCATGGTAAAAATGTAGGAATTGGTGTAGGCCAAAACCGACTGCGAATAGATTACAAAAGAGAACACGCAGAGTGAATATAGAAGAATTTGCCAAAATGTGCCGAACTTGAGCTTTACGCCCAAAAAGGACAAGTAGTCCGTCACGCACACAAGGGCGGAACATAAGGCCATTCGCTGAAACGCCCGGTTTCCCAAGCTTTGCTCTGAATACTTTGTGAATGTGTAAAAGCAAATGGCTATGGCGACAAGAAAAGAGACTATGTCAAAATCCGCAACAATGTTTACTATGTTCATTACATTTACGTATTAATAGTTAATTATAAACCAAAAACGCCTTATTTGCAAGGAAAATTCCGCTCGTCCGCTCGCTGCCCGAACGCTTGAAATAGAGCCCCAAAAGCGCTAATATAGTTACCGCAAATTTCTACTATTATTCATTGAGGTAACTATATGGCAGAGACAGAAGTCAGAGTCAGATACGCGCCGTCGCCGACGGGAATGCAGCACATTGGCGGCGTAAGAACAGCGCTTTTCAATTACTTGTTCGCCCGCTCCAAGGGCGGAAAATTCATCTTGCGCCTTGAGGACACCGACCGCACCCGCTACGGCGAGGAATACGTAAAGAACCTTTACGACACGATGAGCTGGCTTGGCTTGGAATGGGACGAAGGCGGAGACAAGGGCGGCGAGTACGGCCCCTACGTCCAAAGCCAGCGCTTTGACCTTTACAAAAAATACGCCGAAGAACTGGTCGCCAAGGGCGAGGCCTACTACTGCTTTTGCGACGCAGAGCGCTTGGAGCGCATCCGAAAAATCCAGACGGAAAACAAAATGGCTCCCGGCTACGACCGCAACTGCCGCCACCTTACCCCCGAAGAAGTCAAGGCCAACTTGGACGCCGGAAAGCCTTACGTAATCCGCCTCAAGGTTCCGCTGGAAGGGGAGACCAAATTCCACGACCACCTTTTGGGCGACATCATTTGGAAAAACGAAGACATTTCGCCGGACCCGGTTTTGCTTAAGAGCGACGGCTTCCCGACCTACCACTTGGCCAACATCGTCGACGACCACTTTATGAAAGTAAGCCATGTAATGCGCGCTCAGGAATGGATTCCGTCAACGCCCTTGCACGTTCAGATGTACCGCGCCTTTGGCTGGGAGCACCCGGAGTTCTGCCACCTTCCGATGGTAAACGGCTCGGACGGAAAAAAGCTTTCAAAGCGCCACGGCTCCACAAGCCTAAACGAATTCCGCGCTCGCGGCTACCTTCCGCAGGCGATAATCAACTACGTGGCCTTGCTCGGCTGCTCTTACGAAGAAGGAAAGGAATTTTACACGCTCGAAGAGTTGGCCAAGGCCTTTAAACTGGAACACCTTAACAAGGCTCCCGCCGTCTTTGACTACAAAAAGCTTGAGTATTACAACGGAAACTACATCCGCATGCTCAGCGACGAAGACCTTTACAAGTGGACGCTTCCGTTCATCACAGGAACGGGAGACGCCGCGCTTGAAATCAATCCCGAAAACCCGCAGCCCAAGCCCAAGGTCGGCCCCGAATATTCAGGAGTGGCTCTTGGTGAAAACGGAGAGCCGCTTTGCGTCGACAAGGCGATGAACATGTCCAGCGCCGACGTTAAGGAAGCCCTTATGAAGCTTATGCCGCTCATCAAAGAGCGCCTAAAGTATTTGACCGACGCCGCGGAAATGGTTCACTTTTTGTTCACGGAGCCTGCCGTTCCGCCAAAAGAGGAAATCGTTCCCAAGCGCCTTGACGAAGCCAAGACAAAGGAAGTTTTGCTTAAGGCAAAGGACTTTGTCTCGCAGATTTTCGGCATGAGCCACGAGGACGCCGAGGAGTTGGGCCGCAAGATGTCCGAGGAAGCCGGCGTAAAGATGGGCGACTTTATGATGCCCATCCGCATGGCCGTCACCGGAAGCCGCGTAAGCCCGCCGCTTATCGGCTCGATTTTGATTCTTGGAAAAGAAAAGGCCCTTGCCCGCATCGATAAAACATTAGCGGCTTTTTAAGGAGATTATAAAATGGAAGTAGTTCAAAGCTTTACGATTGACCACACAAAGCTAAAGCCTGGCATTTACGTTTCGCGCGAGGACAAGGGCTTTACCACATACGACTTGCGCATCACCACGCCCAACAAGGAGCCCGCGATCGGGCCCGGCGCGATTCACAGCATCGAGCACTTGATGGCCACGTGGTTCCGCAATTCCCGCGTAAAGGAAGACGTCGTTTACGTCGGCCCTATGGGCTGCCTTACAGGAATGTACGTCATTATGATGGGAAAGTATTCCGTGGAGGAAATGCGCGCTCTTACGATTGAATGTTTGGAATGGATTTTGACGCAGGACAAGGTTCCCGCGACGGAGCCCGAGGCTTGCGGAAACTATTTGTTGCACGACCTTCCGATGTGCAAGTGGGAATGCGCGCGCTACCTTGACCGCCTCAAGAACGACTTTCACTCTGAGTACGCAAAGCTTCAAGTCAAGCTTGACGACGGCAAAGTTTTCGCCGACGCGTAGCAGCGCGCTTGCGTTCGTAATTAACGAGCGGAGTTCATTTCGATTATCTTTGTCGCGGTCTTTAGGGCCTTGTCCAGGCTTATTCTGTCGCGCGAGGTGATCGAGCAAGTGTAGTTGCCCATGTTCCAAACGACTTTTCCGCACTTGTTGCCGTTGGCGTAAAACACTATTTCGTGGCCGTCGACTGTTTGCGACGACTTTTCTGTGTAGATGTTAAAGTCGCCGCTGGGGTCGTTCTTTCCGGGCGCTTTTCTGATTCTTATTTCGTCGCCCGTTTCCGAGTCGTAAATCGCTTCTATCATTTGCTTTGGAATCGCGCGGTAAACTTGAATCGCGCAGTCCTCAAAAACGTCCAAAAGGCTAAAGTCAAAGCCGGCGACCTTTTCCGCGTCTTTTAGGCTTTTGCAGCTTTTAAAGGGGTTGGCAAGTCCGACGCTTTGCGGGGCAGGGGAGGCCGCGCCCTGTTTTTGCTTTTTGGCGCTGGCGCAGGCGCAAAAGGCCGCGAGCGTTAAAATTGCAAGAGTGGCTTTTTTGAAGTTTTTCATTTTTTCGCTCCGAACAAATTATTTTCTATATTTGCATTTATCGGCAAATTTATTTGCAGTCTGAACAAAGGCCGTAAAAGACGGTCCTTGCCCTGTCCACCACAAAGTCGTGCTCTTCAAGGATGTGCCCTTCCAAGCGGCGGACTTCCTCGCACTCAATGTGGACCAGCTTTCCGCAGCCCACGCACTTGCAGTGAAAGCAGTTTTTGTCTACGGAGGAGCCGTTTTGGCCCGTGAACTCGTAGCAGGCGCTTTCGCCGTTTTCCAGCGTGTATTTTTGAACCAAGCCCTGGCCCACAAGCCGCTCCAGCTGGCGGTAAACGGTGGCCATGCCCATCGGCTTTTTGCGCTTGGAAAAATGCTCGCGGATTTCTTGCGCGGTCAAGTGCTTTCCGGCCTTTGACTTTAGGTAGGCCAGCAAGTCGTCATAGTTTTTTGTATGGTACTGAACGCGCGTCTCCATTGCCTTATTATAGCGCGTTTTTTGCCGCATGAAAAGAGCGGAGCCAAAACGCCTTGCCTAGAAATTTTTTAAGTTTTCTATTGTAAAAACCGAAAAATTAATGTATAATGGTAATTGGAATTTTTTTATTCCAGGTGGGGAAATTTTAGGGTATGCCTGGCTATAGCCAATTAAAAAAACTTAGCGAAACTGTTCTCAAATTAGGAAACGAAATAAAGCTTCGCGCCGAGCGCGGAGAAAGAGCCGTTCCCGTTTTAATCCCCGATACAATAGAAGACATTGACGACAGCAACGACTTTGTCCTTGGCATGCCCGAAAAGCCAAAGCCGCCGGAGCCGGAAGAGCCGGAAACTCCAGCCGAAGAAGCCCCCGCCGCCACCGAAACTACGGACGTCAGCGTAGACGACCTTTTGAGCGGAATAGCCGCGGGCGGCGACGCTCCCGACTTGAGCGCCTTTGGAGACGATTCTTCCAGCGCCTCAAGCAAAAGCAAGAGCAAAGGCAAAGGAAAGGGCAAGGCCGCAAAGCCCGAGCCAGAACCAGAGCCGGAACCCCCGCCGCCGCCGCCAAAAGGCATAAGCGGTTCGGGATATTCCGGATTTGGCTTTGACGACGACGGCGTTTTGGAAAGCTCCGCGTCCGACGAAAAAAAGCCCGACATTGGAGCCCTTATGGGCGGACCTGGAAAGCCCGCCGCCGCTCCCGCCTCTTCAAAAGCCTTTGAGGGCGCAACCGGCATTCCCGAACTTGACGCGATTCTCAATCCCAACAAAGCCAAAGAGGAGTCCGCATCTACCGGCGTTCCTGAACTAGACGCGATTCTTAATCCCGCAAAGCCCGCGGAGGAAATTCCCAGCGAGCCTTTGCCCAGCGCTCCCGAGCCCGAAAGCGTCGCGCCCCAAGAAATTGATTTTGGCGACCTTGACGACTTGCAGGTCGAGGACTATACGGCTCCCGAAAAAAGCGCCGAAGAGCAAACCGACGCAAGCGCCCTTTTTGGCGACGACGTTGAAGACTTTGAAATGCCCTCGTCGGTTGAAAAGCCAAAAAAGCCGGCCTACAAGCCGCTTCCGCCGGAAGAGGACGACGCGATCCTTAAGCCGGATCTTTTTACCGACGATTCAAACGTTACAAAAGACAATCCGCCGTATTACGCCGCCCAGCCTTACGGACAGGCTTCGGATCAGGCGCCGGCAAAGAAAGAGCCCTCTGTGGAAGAGCCTGCCGCCGTGGAAGCCGCGTCGGATTTTGACCTTGGCGACATTCCCGCTATTGACGACATTTCCGCGATCGACGACGTTCCCGCTGTTGACGAAGTTCCCGCTGTTGACGAAGCTCCGCTGGATGAGCCCGCCGCGGAAGAAGCCGCCGGTGACCTTGGCTCTGACCTTGGCGGCATGGACTTTAATTTAGACGACATTCCGGCCCTTGACGAAGCCGCTCCTGTTGACGACGCGGCGGCTGTAGACGAAACCGCTCCCGCCGACTTTGACTTGTCCGAAATGTCCGCTGAAGAAGCGGCTCCGGCCGAAGAGGCGCCTGCCGAAGAAGCTCCAGCTGAAGAAATGCCGGCCCTTGACGACGGCTTTGGCGACCCCTTTGCGCAAAGCGACCAAGAATTTGCGGGCGGCGGCGCGATAGACCTTAACATGGACTTGCCTGAGGAAATCAGCGAAGTCCCCGCGGAAGTTTCCGCCTTGAACAATGACGGCCCGGTTGAAGATATGCCCGACTTGGGCGGAGAAGAAGCTCCAGCCGCAGAAGAAGCTCCTGTCGAAGGCTTTGACATGCCCGACTTGGGCGATATGGGCGACATGTCCGCCATGCCCGACATGGGCGGAGACGAAGCTCCAGCTGCCGAAGAAACTCCAGCTGCCGAAGAGGCTCCCGTCGAAGAAAGCGCGGCCGCCGAAGAAAGCCCCGCCGAAGGCTTTGACATGCCCGACATGGATTTTGGCGGAGCGGAAGGACAAGAAATTTCGGCCGACGCGGTGGAAGCTCCCGCCGGCGACGCGGATATATTCAACACTGACGGATTGGACTTGGGCTCCTTTGACATGCCCGACTCCTTTGGCGGCGACGAGTCCGCTCCGCAAGAAGACGGAGCCCTTCCCGGCGAAAGCATGGGCGGAACCGACGAGGCCACGGCCAGCGCGCTTGGCGACTTTAACATTCAGGATACCGACAGCCAGCTTTCTAAGGCGGGCGACGACTTTGCCTTGGAGGGTGCCGGCGACGACTTTAGCATTCCGGGATTCTCGGAGGAGGGCGCCGATCCATACGCCAACGAAGGAAAGAAGGGCGCCGCGGTAGACCAAGTTGACTTTAGCGGAGCCGTGACAGGCGACGGAAAGCAGCGAACTTCCCTTACAGAAGACGAATACGCCAAGTTCAAGAAAAACTTGCGCGACTATCCTCTTAACGTGCGCATCGCCGTAGAGGACATGATAGCCAAAAACGAATTCACTGACGAAGTCGTTTTTGAAGTAATCGAAAAAATATTGAAGAAAGTCACGGCCAGGCAGCTTGCCAACCATTTGGAAAAGATGCTGGACATAAGCCTGCCCGTTCCGCGCGACTACGAGCGCCGCAGCGCCGAAGAGTACGAGGCGTACAAGGCTTCTTTTGCCTACCAGTTAAAGAGCAGAATCCTTCCGGCGATAATCATAGGCGTTTTTGCCGCGATGATTTTGTTCTGCGTGGGCTTCTTGGGCCACCGTTACATCATTACTCCGTTGACGGCCGAAAAGCTTTACAAAGAAGGATACGCGCTTATCCAGCGCGACGAGTTCCCGCTTTCAAAGAACAAGTTTGACGAGGCGCTTAAATATAAGTCAAAGAAAAAATGGTTCTTCAAATACGCCCGCGCCTACAGAGAAAAGAAGCAGTACGACCTTTCGGAGCTTTTCTACAAGAACATTCTAAAGCGCTTTAGCCACGACAAGCAGGCCGGCCTTGAGTACGCCCAGATGGAAGTGGAGGACCTTGCCAACTACGAGCTTGCCGAGGAAATCCTTAAGCGCGAGGTTTTGGACAACCACGTCAACGACGCCGACGGCATTTTGGCCTTGGGCGACACCTACCTTGAATGGGCCACGGAAAAAGACCCCGCCAAGTTTGAGGACGCCTTCCAAACATATTCAAAGCTGCAGCAGCTATACGGAAGCAAGAATCCCAATTTGTACCAGAGCCGCTTCTTGCGCTACAACATACGCACAGACCAGTTGAGGAACGTCTTGGAGTTGAAGGAATTCTTCTACAACCAGGGCGAAAAGTCTTTGGGCGCCGCGGACTGGACAGAGCTTAGCGGCTATCTTATGGACAAGCAGTACGGCGAGCTTCCGTTGGAGCAGGAATTCCTTCGCTCAAAGATCGAGGACGTGCGCGACATGATTTTGTACGCCGTAAAGGCCGCTCCCGAAGACCCTGTGGCCAACTACAATTTGTCGCGCTACTTGGTAAAGGTCGGCGACCACAGAAAGGCCGTCCAGTCGCTAAAGCATACCGAGACCTTGTTTGACAAGGCGACGAACTTGCGCAAAAAGGCGATTTACAAGCAACTGGACAACTACAGGCTTTTGGGCGAGGAATACTTGTACGACCGCGAATACATTTTGGCGCGCGAGGAATTTACCAAGGGCCTCAACTTGTTTGAAAGAAAGAACCGCTCCAGCAATTTTGACTCCGACAAGAATGTCGGCGTAATGTACTACGACATGGGCAACTTGGAGTACTTTATCTCCGGCGACTTGGACGCCGCGCGCGCCAATTACCAAAATTCAATCGACAACAAAAACGACACGCCTTCGATCCGTTACAGGGTAGGCTACATCGATTACTCTAGCGAAGACTACCAGAGCGCCTTGAACAACTTTATCAAGGCAAGCCAGCAATTGCCCGAAGACTCGCACACCCTGCTGGCCTTGGGCAACACGCTTTCGCTTAAGGACGACAACTACGCCGCGCAAGGCTACTACAAGCGCTTGCTTGAGCATCTTGACTTGGTGCGCGAAAAGTTTGGAATCGTTTCTCCTCAGACCGACGAGCGCGCCGGCGACATGGTCGAAGTTTACATGAAGGCCGCCAACAACTTGGGCGTAAGCCTTTTCCGCATAGCGCGCCAAAGCGGCTCAAGCTCAAAGAACGCCGCGTCGTTGGTCAACTTCCAGGATTCAATCCGCTACTATGACGCGATGACCCGCAACCAAGAGACTATGGTTCGCTTGCCCGGAAGCAACTTGGCCGAGATGAACTTGCGCTACGCCACCAATCCTTTCCCCAAGTTTGAGCCGGAAATCTACACTGACATTCCGCGCGTCCTTGACGGCGAAAAGGGCCTTGAACAGTGAAAATATACTGTCCTTATGTCGGCATCCTTTGGAAGCGCCGGCTGATAGTTTTGTACAAAGAAATCTTTAGAAAATCCATCCACTTGTGCTCGGGCTTTATGCCCTTGTTCCTAAAGCTTTGCTATCCTGTGACAATCGGGCTTTTGTTGTTCGCGGCGGCCTTTTACACGCTAACCCAAATTCTTTCTTTGCGGGGCGTAAAGGTGCCTTTGGTGTCCGACATAACTGACATCGCGGCCCGGGAGCGCGACCGCGGCAAATTTGTTTTGGGACCTTTGACTCTTGTGGCTGGAATACTTTTGGCCGCGATTCTTTGCCCGCAAAAGGCCGCCGCCGTAGGCATAATGGCGCTGGCTTTTGGCGACGGCCTTGCAAGCCTGGCCGGAAAATTTTTGGGAAACCTCCACATTCCGCATACCGGCGGAAAGACATGCGCCGGAAGCCTTATGTGCTTGATCGCGATTTTCATTTCCAGCTTTTGCGTGACCCAAAGGGCTGACTTGGCGCTTGTCGCGGCCCTTTGCGGAATGTTCATAGAAGTCCTTCCGTTAAAGGACTTTGACAATATTTTGATTCCTTTGCTTTTGGGAAAAATAGCCCAGTATTTTTAGGTGTAAAGCTTGTGCAGGGCCGACAAAGCCCTAAAGGTTCCAAAAGAAAGCAGGGCCGCTCCGATCGCCGATAGCGCCAGGATCGCGCTTGCGTTCAAAATGTAGTATCCCGCTTCCATGCAAAAAATTCCAAGGCCCATCTTTAGGTAAAGGGGATTTTCGTTAAGCTTTGCGTTTACCGCGTAAGAGGCGGCCGTCAGCAAAATCGTAACGATGTAGGTAAAGTTTACAAAGTCGCTCCAGCCGATTCCGATAGAGAAGGTGGAGTTGATTTTTGTCGTGTTTACGGGAACGATGTTTGCCAGCGCCAGCGAAAAGACCAAAAGGACGACTATGTTTTGCTCGGTTTCCAAGCCCTTGCTGTTGCTGGAAAAAATCGAGGCGGCGAACAGGCTTACGATTGAAAGCGTTCTTCCCCAAAAAAGCGCGCGACCCGCGATTACCAAAAAGCTGGGCAAATTGTTTTCCACCGTCTCAATTGGAATGAAAAGACGGGCAAATTCGGGCACGCAGCCCAGCAAAAACAAGACCAAATAGGCGACTTCGCTGGAAGGGGTCTTTTCAAAGCGCCCGTAGATGTAAAATGAAACCGTCGGTATGTAAAGGGCCAAAAAAAGCGAGGAAAGAATGATCGTAATGTAGTGGGGCTCAAAAAGGCTGGGCTTGTCCAAAGAAATGCCGTAGTTAAGGAAGGATTCGCCGTTGGCGATGGAATTCATTCTATAAATAAAATAAAGCGCGACGGATGCCGAAACAAAGAGAAAAAAGGTGGAAAATATCAAAGTGTAGCGGTTTCTGGTTTTTAACGTCATTTACTATATTATATTATTTTGTCTTTTTTTACTCAAGATGATTTTTTTTATGCCGATAATATTAGTAAGGAAGGGAAACATGAAAAGAGCATTGATTGCAGGTTTCGTTCTCGCCGCAGCCGGCCTTTGTTTTGCCGGCGACGCCGCTGCATTCAAAGACATTGGATTCTCAGGCGACGGAAAGATTTACATCTTTGGACAATACGGAAAGACAGACGTAAAATTCCAGCCTTACGCTGAAATTTATACGATTGACGTTGAGAAAAACGAATATGTTCCCGGCGGCGTCTACAAGAACTTGGAGCCCAATTCTATGAGAAGCGGCAGCCAGGTTTACGAAGACTTGATCGCAAAGCATTTTTTTGACATAAAGAAGTACAACTGCGCTCCCGCCAACGTTGACGACGTTCTTTACGTTTTGGAAAGCGAAAAGAAAAAGGGCGAGGACTTGATTGAGTTCAAGAACTACGGCGACGACGGCGAGTCAAGCCGCTTGACTTACAAGGTTCGCCTTGTTCCGACCATCTACGGCCGCGGCAAGGAATTGCGCTCAAGCTTTTACATCAACGTAGACGTTTGCGACAAGGAAGGCGCCCTTGTAAGGTCCTACAAGGTTGGTTCGCCCGACATTAAAAGAAAGGGCGTAAGTGCCTACAAGATTGTAAGAATCTTTAGGGACAAGGCTCAAAGCGGCCTTGTGTTTGTTGTGGAAAAAACTGTCGAAGACACTACCGGCACCTCCATTCGGTACATGGTCGAAACAGTTAAATTATAATGTAAAAAAAAACATGTGGCGGAGACGGCGGAGCTTTCAACATTCGCCGCTTCCGAAAAACCTCCTGTGTTATCGTTCGTTCGGCTTTTGTGTGTGAGAGGCCGAACGAACGATTTTTTTTGTCAGCGGGGATAAACGCTGTCCATGCTGACCTTCCAATCTTTGTTTGACGACGCTCCTTGCTCTTGCGGCGCTTTTGTCCTTACCAAGGGCTTTATCTTTGACGTCGTTTTTTGAATCGCTCCGTCGATGGAAGCGGGGCCTTGCCAGACGTTTTTGTCGATGGCCTTTTGAATTTCTTGCGACAAGTTCCAGCTGGTCTTTCCGCTTTTTACCGTGTAATAGGTAAGGGCGTCCATAATCTTCGCGCTGTTCCTGTCGCGCAAAAAAATCGCGTCGTTGGAGGCGGAGATTCCCTTTGCGTCAAGGTCAAAGAAAATGTCGCGCCAGCTGTCGCTGGACCTTCCGCTTTTTGCAAGGCCAAGATTTTCTTCCAGCTCGCTTACGCAAACTTCGGGAAAGGCGGTCGGCTTTAAGTGCAAGGCGATTTTTTGGCCGGCCTTGACTTCGGCGGCGGGCAGTTGGTAGACGGCCTTGTTTTGGGCGCAGTAAAGGTCGATTCCAAAAAGGTTTCCGTCTTGCAGCGCCTGGATGATTACGTAAGGGCTTTCGGCGGAACTGTCCTTTGCGGTTTTGTTTTCGGGCTGGACCTCGACCATTTTGCAGACGGGAATCCTTTCGTTAAAGCCGTCAAAGGGAATGGCAAAAGTCAGGCTGTTTCCGCGCGCGTCGGAAATTTGGCTAAAGAGCTGGTAGCGCTGGCCCAACTGGGCGCCTTGCTCCAAAACGTAAAGCAGGGACTTTCCTCCGTCAAAAGAGGACGCTTGCGCCTTGATTGGATTTTGCGCGATCAAGTCCAGCGACGCCTTTTGCCCGACCTGCAATTTTGAAACCAAGCCTCCGTCCGAGCTGACTTCCTTGGAAAAGTCCACCTTGATCGAACGCGAGTTTAGAACGCTGACTCCGACAATCTTGGGGCTTTCTTCCGCTCCCAAGGCTTGGATGCCCTGGCTTGTAAGCTGGCAAGACGAATGGCAAACGCACAGCAAGGCCGCCGCCACGATCGCCGCCGCCAACAAAAAGTACTTTAGAATTTCTTCCGGCCCCAAATCGGGGTTCTTAAAAATGTGTCTTTTCATGCTAACTCCTTGCATATATCATTCGCTTTTTTTTGCTTTTTTTGGCCTAAATTTCAAATAAAGTTGAATTTTTTTCGCTTTTTCTATATAATTTTTCGAATTATGGCAGAACTATTGGCTCCGGCCGGAAATGTAGAGTCTCTTGACGCGGCGATTGGCGAAGGCGCCGACGCGGTATATTTGGGCCTTAAAACTTTCAACGCGCGACTCAGAAGCTCCAATTTTTCTTTTAGGGAATTTGAAGGTGCCGTGTCTTCGCTCCACAAAAAAGGAAAGAAGATTTACGTAACCGTCAACACAGTTTGCGAGGAGCGCGAGACAGAGCGTCTCTACCGCTTTTTGGCTTACCTTAACCGGGTTGGCCCTGACGGCTTGATCGTCCAAGACTACGGCGTCATCCGCATGTGCCAGGAATTTTTTCCCAACCTGGTTTTGCACGCTTCAACCCAAATGAACGTTGAGTCTGCCGCCGCCGTAAACCTTTTGGGAAAAGAAGGCTTTAAGCGCGTCGTTCTTGCGCGCGAGCTTGGCTTGGAAGAAATCAAAGACATAAAGGCAAAGACCGGCGTTGAGCTTGAGGTTTTTGTCCACGGAGCCTTGTGCGTAAGCGAGTCGGGCTTGTGCTTGTTCTCCAGCTTTTTGGGCGGAAAAAGCGCCAACCGCGGAATGTGCGCGCAAGCCTGCCGCCGTTTGTACACGACAGAAAGCGGCGGAGCCAATTTCCAAGGCTATTACTTTTCGCCCTGCGACTTGCAGTTGATAGACAAAATCCCGGACTTGGTCCAGGCCGGCGTCGAGTCGTTTAAGATCGAAGGCCGCATGAAAAGCGCCGAATACGTTGGAAGCGTAGTCGCCGCCTACCGTTACGTTTTGGACCACTGGCAGGAAAACAAAAAGGAAGCCGTCGCCGCCGCCAAGCGCATGCTGGCCACGGACTTCGCCCGCTCAAAGACTTCGTACTGGTACAACTTTAAGAGCGTCCAGGCCGGCGTTGAAGAGGCGGGAAGCCAAATCCTAAATCCCAACCAAGCGGGCGGAACAGGCATTTACCTTGGAAAGATCGCCTCGCAAAAATACGCTCCAAAAGAATTGGCGGCGCAGCTAAAGGTCGCCGACCCGGCAAAAGAGTCGGGCGTCCAGCTTGCCTTGATAAAGGGCGGCTCCTACGATCCCGATCCGGGCGACTCAATCCGCATCCACAAAAAGAACGACACCGGCCGTCAAAGCCACAAGGTGCGCTACGTTGAGACCGACAAGCAGGGCAGGCGCTGGATAGACATTCCGGGCGGCTTTGGCGTTGACGACGAAGTTTACCTCCTTCAGACAAAGTCGATGTCCAAGCGCTACCCGCGCGTTTTGCCAAACGACTTGGGCCCCTACAACCACCAGCCGCGCGACGAAAAGCTTCCGATAATGGACTTGACGCCCGTTCAAAAAGGCGAGCTGGATTATTTTCCGGAAGGAACATATGTCCAAGTTTCGTCGGTGGCGGACGTCTTTGCCGCGCAGGCCTTGAACCCTGTCCGCATGATTTTGGAGCTGAACACAGAAAGCCTGTACGACTTGCTCAAAAAGAAAACGGTTTTGCCTTTTTCTAAAAAGCAAATGATTTTGTCCCTGGACCCCTTTTGCCCGCAAGGAATCGAGGACCAGCAGGCCGCGCATATCTCAGAACTTTTTGACATGGGCTACAAGACCTTTATCGCCAACAACTTGGCGCAAGTTTCGATTTTAAGGCAAAAGGGAGCGGCCGTCATAGCCGGACCTTACTTGTACGCCTTTAACCGCTGGGCCGTCTCTTGGCTTGAAAACTTGAACATCGGCGCCTTTGTCTCGCCCTACGAAAACTCAAAGAAAAACCTTGAGGGCATCTACGAGCCAAAAGTGCGCGGCCGCGTTTTGCTTCCCGTTTACGCTTATCCGGCCTTGTTCAGAATGCGCTTTAAGCTGCCCAAGGAATACGACTTTACTTACTTTAGCGACAAGGAAGAAGTCGCCTTTAAGGCAATCTCAACCGCCGACGGATCCTTTGTTATGCCCGAAGCTCCCTTTAGCATCGTTGACAAAACTTCCGCCTTGCAGTCAGAAGGCTTTAAGCGCTTTTTGCTGGATTTTTCAAAGACAAAGGTTGGCCGCCAAGAAGTCAAGGCTGTCCAATTGTCTTTGGCCAAGCAAAAGCCCTTGGAAGGAGTCTCGCGCTTTAACTGGAAAGAAGGCTTTTACACGATCTCGCCGGAAGACTACAAGGCCCGCTTTGACAAGGGCTCTGACAACGCTCCCGCCCAAGCGATGGGCAAGGGAAGGAGCGCGTCAAAAGGCAAGCCTAAAACTGGACGGCCTCCTCGCCGTCGCCGCTAGAGCTTGCGGCGGCGTTGGCCAACGAAGCGGCTGTCGCTTCTTCGGCGGCGCTTTCGGTTTCGGCGGCGGACGCTTCCGACTCGTCGGCGGCGTCCTCGTTCTTGTTAAAGCGCTGCTTGAACTCAATCTTTTCGGCGATAATCGTGACGCGGCTGGTGTTCTTTCCTTCGGGCGTTTTCCAGCGATTTTGCTTTAGGCGGCCCACAACGCTAAGGCCGCGTCCTTTTTGGCTGAACTTGGCGCAGATTTCGGCAAGCTTTCCAAAAGTCTCCACGTCAAAGTAAGAAACTTCGTTTTCGTACTCGCCGGACGCGGCCTTTTTGTAGTAATGGTTCACCGCGATCGGAATCTTGCAAATCGGAAATCCGCTTGGCGATGTCCTAAAGTTTGGCTCCCTTGTAATGTTCCCCTCGACCACAAGACAGTTGATGTTGTTCATAATGAACTCCTTAAAAAATTGAGATTTGAAAAGAAGCCAAAAGGTCTTTTCGCCTATAAGATATAGGCGTTTGCGCGAAAAATTTTACTTTTTTTGAAAAAAAATGAAAAAAAATGCGAAATTTCCGCTTGTGCCGTTGTTTGTAAGACTAAAAATGGCTTTTTCGAGCGGTTTCGCCGCGTCCTTCGGACGCTACAGGTTCTTTACCAAGTAAATCATGTAAAGCTGGACGTAGACGTACAAGGAATCCTGGTCGGTGATCTTTTGCATGTTGGGAGTCTTGCAAAGGGTTTCGGCCAAGTCTTGGATTCTGTCAATCGTAAAGCTTTGTCCGCTTATCGTTCGCAAAACTTTTCGCATGTAGTCGCGGATAAGCGAGTTGACGTCTTCTGTAAGGTTCAGGTAGGCCTGTTTTGTGATCATCTTGTTCCACTGTTTTTTGTACGAGTTCATTTCGCGCTCGATTGTGGAGCCTTCGGGAACGAGGTTGCTTTCCACCTTTTTGGCTGCGTTGATGAGGGAGTCCTTGCGCGACTCGCTCTTGTGGCTTGCGGGCTTTCGCTCCTCTTCGCCGGCTTCCTCCGGATGGTATACGGCATGAGATGATTGCTTCTTTTTATTCTTTGGCTTTTTGTTGAACAAGCCCATCAGCCAAGAGAAGAAGGGAATCGTGTACCAGAAGGGCAGGAGAATCTTGGCGTTGGCCAAAATCGTCTGCCGGTTGAGCATAAGCAAAGTCGAGTAGGGCAACAGCGCGTCGCCCAAGAAAAGGTTGGCCGAGTTTCCGACCTTATTGGCCCTTGCCATTTCCATGTTCAAGACGCTAAGGAAAGTGGCGTTGAGCAAGGCGTACAAAACGGGATTGAGTTTTTCCACCTCATGCTCAAGGCGGTTGCAAAAGGCGGCCTCGTCGACCATCTCCGGCTTTTTGTCGTAGTTTTTAAGAATCTCGTACCATTCTTGCGTCAAGCTGTCGTTGATCGTGTCGTGCAGCTCGTTGCACATTCTGATTACAAGGGGGAAGACCTTTTCTTTGTAGATAAAGTAGCGGGCGCCGCTTGCCGTCTTGAACACAAGCAAGTTTGGAAGCTCGTTGGCCATCGCGTCCGTCGTTTCTTTTTGCAAAAATTCCTTAAGCGCCTCGTCTTTGTATTGGCCCTGCAGGGGAACGCCCTTTGCGTCGGTGAACTTTAGGATTCCGTCCATCGTAAAGAAGTAGGGCGGCATCTTCATATGGTTTTGCACTGACTTGAGCGCGTTCTCTTGCTGCAAGTTTTTGGCGGACTCGTTTTTGTAGAACGACGTTACGATTTCCGAAATCGCGACGGCCTGCAAAACGTTCACGTCCTCTTGGGTAAAGTCCTTGACCTTTTCGTAGTCCTGCTTGATAAAGTAGCAAAGTTGGCCCCAAAAGTAAAAGCAGTCGGCGGAATTTTTGAGGGACTGCAAGGCTTCTTCGGGCGACTTTACGAACTGGCTGAAAAAGTTCTTTACAGAAATTTCCTTTCCGGGATTTGATATGCGGAGCTTTTTAAGATAGTAGTCGTGGTATTCGTCCTTTTCCAGCATGTGCTGCATCTTTTCCAAACTGGCCGTGACCAAGATAGAGACGGGAACGTTTCCGGGAAAGATGATTGACGGCAAGTTCATCGGAACGATGATCGCGTAAAGGTTTTTGTCGTCGGGCTTTTGGTTTTTAAGAAGCTCAAAGATGATGTCGGTGTATTCTGACTTTATCAAGACTTCGTTTGGCGTCTGCTTTGGCATGTCCTGGATTGTCGGAAAAGGAACCGTGGCGTTTGATTTGATTTCCTTGTAGCGCTCGGCGAAAATCGCGTTGTAGTAGCCCGTGACAAAGATTATTTTTTTTGCGGGATTTGTGTCGATGATGGCGATTTGCTTGCTTTCGATCAGCGGCTCAAAGGCCTTTTCCAGCTGCGGCGTGGGATCCCCAAGGTAGGGAACCAATTCGGGCTGTTCCTCAACGTTTTTTGCCGCGTATCGCTTTACGTAGTCGATGAATGAGGAATACAATATAAAAGGCGACTTCTGCTTGCTTGCGTAAAAGCGGAGCAGAACTCCCATGTCGCTTGTGGCTGCCATATTATAAGTATAGCGCATAACCTTAATATTATCAAGACAAAAAAAAGCGCGGGCAAAAAAATGCGGACTTGACAGGCGGGTCCCAGCGACGAAAAAAAAGCCTTCGGTTCCCCCCGTCCTTCGCTTGCGGCTTGTTGCCTGCGGCCAAGCCGCGTCGCTGACGGGGCCCCACCAAGGCTCTTTTTTCTGCGTCTCATTCCTTCGGAATGAGGCCTCTTAAGGTATTGCACTCGCGCTTACGCGCTCGGCACGGCTCCCGCCCCCTCTTGCCCGCGTTTTCTTGTATTGCGAAAATTGATTGATTTGGCTATTGCCAGTAGTCCGCGGGAGCGGACACGTAAATATTACCACTAGCAAAACCACACGCAGTGTGGTATACTTGCAATATGCTATCCACTAGAATGAAAAACTTGGATCCCTACAAGCCGGGCGAGCAGCCGCGCGACAGGGATTACATAAAGCTTAACGCAAACGAAAACCCTTATCCGCCGGCGCCCCAGGTGGCCGCCGCCGCCGCGGAATTCCTAAAAGAAAATCCGCAAAAGCTGGCCCTTTACCCCGACCCCGACGCCAACGAGCTTAAGGCGGCGCTCGCCGATTTGCTCAACAAGACCGGCGGCGTCCTTTCCAAAAACATGCCCTTTGAAGGCGGCTTTAAGGTCACGCCCGACATGATTTACATGGGGAACGGAAGCGACGAAGTTTTGTCCTTTGTCTTTTACGCCTTCTTTGATTCCGACAAAAAATTGGTCCGCCCCGAGCATTCCTACAGCTTTTATCCGGTCTACTGCGGCTTTTACAACATTCCCAGCGACATAGTTCCCTTAAAGGGCGACTGGAGCGTCGACGTTGACGAGATGATTTTTAGGGCCAACAAAAACCATTCGTCCACGATTGTGGCAAACCCAAACGCGCCCACGTCGCTTGGCCTAAGCCGCGACCAAGTCCGCGAGTGGATCCGCCGCGCGCCCCGCGACCGCGTCTTTGTGGTTGACGAAGCCTACGTCGATTTTGGCGGCGAGACCGTTCTTCCATTGCTGGCCGAGTTCAAAAACCTTGTGGTCGTGCGAACCTTTAGCAAAAGCCTTTGCGGCGCGGGCCTTAGATGCGGCTACATCGTGGCAAACCCGGAGCTCGCGCAGGCTGTGACCACCGTAAAAAATTCCTTGAACCACTTTCCGCTTGACGCCTTTACCCAAAAGTTCGCGCTGGAGACATGCAAGGCCGGCGCCTACTACGCGGATTGCGCCCAAAAGGTTGTGGAACAGCGCGAGTCCTTTATCGCCTTTTTGCGCGAGCGCCGTTGGAACGTCTTGCAAAGCCAGACAAACTTTGTCTTTTGCCAAAAGAACGGCGTTGACGGAAAGGGCGTTTACGAAACGCTCAAAAAAGAGGGCATCCTTGTGCGCCGCTTTGACACAAAGGGAATCGAGCAATGGCTTAGAATAACGATCGGAACGGCCGAGCAAATGGCCGCGCTCAAAAAAAGCATGGAGGCGATATGAAACTTCTTTTAATTTCAGACTTGCACGGACACCTTGACAATTTGCAAAAGTTGGAAGGCCAAATAAAAAGCGCCGACGCGGTTTTGTTCGCGGGCGACTTTAGCAAATTTAAAAGCCCCGAGACCGGCCTTCCTTGCGCCGAAAAAATGCGCGAGCTTTGTCCCAACCTTTTTGCCGTTTTGGGAAACTGCGACGAGCCCGAACTTTTGGAGTCAATCGAAAAGCTTGACATAAGCGCCCAGCGCTCTCTTGCAAGCTTTGAAGGCCTTGTCATTTCCGGCTCGGGCGGCGGATCGAAGTTTACGGGCGAGACACCCAACGAGCGCGACGAGGACGACTTGCAAAGCGATTTTGACGTGATTAAAAATTCCGGCTTGGAAGAAGAGGGGCAGTGGAGCAACTTGATTCTGGTCAGCCACAACCCGCCCAAGGCGCAAGGCGTTGACTCTCCCGCGGCCAACGTTCACGCAGGAAGCCAAATCTTTGCCGACTTTATTGCGCGGACAAAGCCCCTTGCCGTTTTGTGCGGCCACATTCACGAAGGAGTCGGCGTTGAAAAAATCGGCGAAACTGTCGTCGTCAACCCCGGCCCCTTGTGCGAGGGCAAGTACGCGGTGATGGAATTGAAAAAAGAAGGCGGCGATTGGAAGGTCGCCGCCACGGAATTAAAAAGCCTCTAGCAAATAAGTTTTTTGGCGTCCCAAGCCTTCAAATTCGCTTTCGGGCGCCTCTTCAAATTTATAGAGCTCCTTTAGCTGGTTGTAAACGTCTTCCGAAACGTGGATGGCGTTTGGCGCGGAGCTTTGCTGCAAGCGTTCCGCAAAAGTGATCGAAGAAGACCAAGCGTTGTAAACAAAGTTTTGGTTTCCAATCAAGTTTGCCACAAAGGGGCCGCTTGCGATTCCGATCCTGATTTGCAAATTCATTCCGTTGGAATCGTTGCTCTTCTTTAGCATGCTCAAGACTTCTATCGCAAAGTGGACCAGCTCCGAGGCGCTGGAATGGTTCTCCTCCGGAATGCCGGCAACAGCCATGTATGAGCTTCCGACTCCCTTGAGCTTTTCGATGTTAAAGGTCTCGGCCGCTCCGTCAATCCTGTCGTAAAAGCTGGACATGTATTTGGAAAAGCGCTCGATTCCCATTCGGTTTGAAAAGCGGGCAAAGTCCACCACGTCAAGCGACAAGACGCAGGCTTCGGGAAAGAAGCTGTTTGTCTTTTCGGAACTTTCCAAGCTTTTGCGGCTGATGGAAGAGATTGAGTAAAACTTGAGCATTTCCCTGGCGCGCTTGTTGGCGTGCGTAAGGCGGCTGATCGTTTGGGCGTCCGGGTTTTCCACCGTAAAGTACATGATGAAAAGGGTGACCGAGCAGCCAAAGCTTACCAAAAGCAGCTCCTTGTTGAACATTTGCACTAAGGCGATCGTTCCTTCCATAAAGCAGAACGAAAGGATCGAAAGCAGCTTTGAAAGAGGAACGTGCCTGAAATTCAAGAGCATTACAAAAAGGACAAAGGTCACCGAAAAAGTCGAGAAAATGTAAATCAAGTCCGACGGAAGGCCGTACGAGAAAATCTTTCGGTTGTAGCCGGAATAGTAAAGCGTGTTGGCGCAAATCAAGCCGATTATGACAAGCACCGCGACTCCCAAGAATATGATGACGCCTTCCTTGATTTTAATCCTGTATTCGGGAAGGCCCTTGTTCATCGTGCAAGCCATGGCGTAGGTGTCTATGGCGTAAATGTAAAAGAGCATGGCTATCAAATAGCCCTTTGCCAGAATGTCGTTTAGAAGCGGGTATTCGTCGCGGTGGTTGATTGATATGACGCTGGCGATGTCCATGGCCAAGACCAAAAAGGTTATCAAAAGCAAAAGCTTGTAAAGCCTGTTTGGAAGCGAGTCCCACTTGACCTTTCTAAAAAAGGCGATCGTGAGGACAAGGATGTAGATTAGGCCCGCAATTTGAAATTCAATCGAGATAGACATAACATGTCTATTATAAACCGGTTTTTGCCAAAAAGCAAGTTTTTTTGGCCGCCGTTATTTGGAGGCGCTTTGGCAGATTCTAAAGCCCAAAAAGTTGAAGCGTTCGTTGGGGTCGTAGCCGTAGCGGTCGCCGCAGTAGATAAAGCCGGTGTAGGGCGACCACGAGCCGCCGCGGCAAACGCGCTCTTTGCCAAAATCGGGGCCTGCGGCGCGCTCCACGCCTTGGGTTTCCTTGTAGTCGGCAAGCCAGTCCCAGCAAAATTCCAAGACGTTTCCGCTCATGTCGTAAAGGCCCATCGCGTTGGCCCTGCCGCTTCCGGGCGCGGGCTGCTCGTCCTTTGTGAATACCGTTCCGGCCGTTCCGACGACGCGGGTTTCGTTGGCGTTGGAGTCAAACCAGGCCACGTCGCTTTCGGTCACGCTGTCGTCTGTTTGGCCCGAGGCCAAGGCTCCGTTTTGAAAGCCCTGGGGAGTTTTTCGGGCGGCGTATTCCCATTCGGTTTCGGTGGGAAGGCGGTAGCCGTCGGCCGACCAATCGCAGGAGCACTTGTCCAGCGCGGCGCTGTCGGTGGAATCCTTTAGGACTTTTCCGTTAAGGGTGTAGCAGGGCTTTTTTCCGCTCATTTCGCTAAGGGCGTTGCACCAAACGACCGCGTCGTACCAGTTGATCATAGTCACGGGCTGGTAGCTTCCCAAGGCTGTGGGAGCGGCGCCGCGCTTTCCGGCGGAACCTTCCTGCCCGGGATTGGCGAACGTGTATCCGTTTTGCTCGGCGTAGATTCGGCCGATGTACCACAAGTTGTAGGTGGTTTCGTAGGCGTTTAGCTTAAAGGGCTGGACAAAGCGCTGGGCCGTGTAGCTTTGCGTGTTCTCGCCGATTGTGTAAATGTCGTATTCCGCCTCGGGCTGGGCGGCTTTAAATGCGACCATGTTTATGTCGTTAAAGGCGGCGTCGGCCTTTGGGGATTTTCTTATCGAGCGGGCAAAAAGTGCCGCGCAAACAAAAAGCGCCGCAGCGGCCAGCAAAAGTCTTTTCATTTCATTGCCTCCAAGTTAAGCTCTTGCGCTTCCAAGGTTTTCTTAAGGCGCCTGATTTCGGCGCGCTTGGCGCGGTTTTTCTTTTTCTTTTCTCTGTTGGCCGAAGACTTTGTTCTGTCCATAAGCGAAAGGCGCAAGAGTGTCACCATTACGGCGAACAGGCAGAGCATCGTGATTATCGCGCAGCCGAACAAGCCGTAGCGCGCGAATGGCAGCTCGACGTTCATTCCCCAAAAGCTTGTGATGAAGGTCGGAACGCTGATCGCGACTGTGACGATGGTAAGCTTTTTCATCACGCCGTTCATGTTGTTAGAAATGATCGAGCCAAAGGTGTCGCTCATTCGGCTAAAGGTGTTTGAATATGTGTCGGCCATTTCCAAGGCCTGGCGGTTGTCGACTTCCACGTCGTCAAGCCAGTCCAAGTCGTCCTCGTCGAATTTTAACAAGCGGGTCTTGCGAAGCTTTTCCAAAAGCAATTGGTTTGACTTGATTGAAGTCGTAAAGTAAACGGTGGACTTTTCCAAGTTGAGCAATTGCAAGATTTCCTTGTTCTCTACCGCGTACTGCAACTCGCCCTGAATGCCAGAGGCGCGGCGGTTGATTTCCTTAAGGTATCGCAAGTAGGTGATGTCCGCGCGGCTAAGAATCTGAATCAAAAAGGCCGGAAAGTCGTTTAGGTTTATGTTCTTTACGCGGCCGGCGGAAAAGTCTTTTAGCACTTCGCAGTCTGTCCAGCAAATCGTGATGATGTAGTTTTTCATCAAGATTACGCCGAGCGGAATCGAAAAGTACGACACTTCCGCCGTGGGAACGAAAATCGGAAGCCTTGTGATTGTAAGGATGTATGTTTCCGCGTCCTCGATGCGCGAAAGCTCGTCGGGGTCAAGGATGTCTATGATGTGCTCTTGTTCGATTTTGAATTCTTTTTCAAGGATGTTGATGTCTTCGCGCGTGACGTTGCGGGCGTCGACCCATACGCGCTTGGAGCTGATGAGGTTTTCTTTTTCTGTGTCAACCAGCTTTCCGCCTTCTTGCTGCCAGTAAGTGATCATCAGAGCTCTCCAACTAAAAAAATCAAAAAATTATACCAAAAATTACTTTTTTTGGCAATATTTTCCAAAAATAAGCCAAAAAAATGACAAACTCCTATATCTTTAAAGCAACGGAGCGTGAAAAAGTTATGGAAAAAAGAATTGTTTTTGGAGCGGAGGAATCCGCCGAGCCCTTTAGGATTTATTCAATCGTCAAGCGGGAGCGCAGGCCAAGGTCGCTTTTGGCCCGGCCCATGCGCTCGCCCGACTTTTCCTGGCCGCCAAAAAGGCCCTGCATGCTTGTAAGCGACGCCGCCCGCGACGAGGGGGACAAGAAGTGAGCCGCTCGTGTTTATGGTCGCTAAGACTGAAATCGTTGGTTCGAGCGGTTTCACCGCGTCCTGGCGGACGCTGCCGTCTGGACGTCTTTGCGGCGGCCTTGGCGGTCTTTGCCCTTTGCTCGTGCCAAGCCCTAAAGCGGGCGGCCGCTCCTGTGGCGGTCTTTGACGCAAGAATTGCCGGGCAGGCGTCGCCTGTTGGCGACGCGATTTTGGGCGTGGAATTCGTCGCCGCAAATCTAAGCGGCCGCCCGATACAAAGCGTCACGGTCTTTGTATCAGTCCAAGAAAGGGAAGAAGATTCTGGCCAGGAAGATGATTGCGGGGGAGCGTTTTACGAAAGGCGCTTTGTTCTGGACGGCGGCCTCGACGCCGGCCAAGAAGAAACATTCTTTGTCCCCCTGGAAGACGTTCTACCCGATTGCGACGAGGACGCGCTGGAAATACAAAGCTTGTATGTAGAAAGCGCGGAGTACGAGGACGGCGGGGCCTTCCCTTGACAAATAATCAAAAAGCGCTAGAATATATGCCGTAGGTAAGTTCCGACCTTAACTGGAAAACTTAAATATGGGTAAGTTCCGACCCTAACTGGAAAACTTAACTGCGGCAAGGATTTGTTCCTTGCCGCTTTTTTTTTGCAGGAAGATTTAATATGTTGTTTTACATTGTGTCAGACCGTTATATATCATATCTGAAAAAATCAGAGCCGCGCGTTATGTCAAACAAGGAAAAGGTTCGCGTTTATCACCGGAAGTATTTGGGACTTATAACTCAATTGAACGGTTTTTGTTATTACATTCCTCTTTCATCGCCAAAAGAAAAGGATTATGACAAGGCTGGAAAAATAAAGGCAGATTCGCCAATAACCATATACATCAGAAATAAAGACAAGTTGTACGGGACGTTAAAGTTTAACAATATGATACCTGTTCCTGAATCAGAAATCATAAAGTACGATTTGAACGATGAGGGCGATTTGCGTTACAAAATGCTTGTGCTCAACGAACTTTACTTTGTCCGCTCAAATGCCGCAAGAATTGAACGCGTTGCTAAAAATTTATATGGTCAAAAAAACGCTCAAAAAAATGGCGAGGCAACAAAAGACCATAATCTTTTTTTGACGCTAAGTTTTAAGCGTTTGGAACGCTTGTGCAAAAAATTCTCTTTTGATTATGCCGCGCGCGGAGAAGTTTACTCGCAGTGAGAGTTTTGCGCCGAGGCGTCGGGGGCGCCGACGGAGAGCGCTTCCTTCATTGTGCGCCAGCCGAGCTCGGCGCACTTTACGCGGGCTGGCATCTTGGCGATGTCTTGAAGGGCGGCGGCTTCGTCAAGCTCTTCAAGCTCCGCGTCGCTGACGCTTCCGGTAATCATACGCATAAAAATGTCGCAAAGGCGCTTGGCCTCGTCCTCGGTCTTTCCAAGAATAAGGTCTATCATCATGTCGCAAGAGGCTTGGCTTATCGCGCAGCCGCTTCCAACGTAGGAGGCGTCGGCGATTTTTCCGTCCTCAACTTTTAGGTTGAGCGTGATTTTGTCGCCGCAGCT
>Ga0256407_10003421_pt1 | contig 28316 bp, 20 predicted proteins | sample RumenRJG_04DNA_FD_193489 | JGI IMG/M metagenome (GOLD analysis project Ga0256407, IMG submission 193489) | Bovine rumen microbial communities from Lethbridge, Alberta, Canada - RJG_04 | ecosystem: Host-associated > Mammals > Digestive system > Stomach > Rumen | place: Canada: Alberta...
TCAAATTTAAGTACCGCATCACCTGCATCAAAGTCACGGCATGAAGTGCGCAGGATCGCTGTGTTTTCACCGCGTTTTCTGAATAGACCTAGTACAGTATCGCATGCACCAGATAATCCCATGCTGCCGTTAATCCTTTCGAGCCAATCATCAGAATCACCATGATAATTACTTTTCCTCAGATGCGTAACTAGCAGGATGCACAGCTGTTTTTCAAGAGCGAATCTCTGAAGCGGTGCAAACATCTTCGAATCACTATCGTATGCTGTTTCATTTCGATGCCTGTTACCGCGCGCTCGTGAGATTGTATCAATCACTATTAGTCGTGGCGTTAGATTTGCTTCAGACCACCATTGTTCAAGTGCTTCAATAAGCCCTTCGCCAAGCTTCGGTGCATCATGGACTATTTGCAACTCTTCTGGAAATCCCAGACCAATCATGTTCAATCGCTGCTGTGTTCGGTATGGGCTGCCTTCAAGGTCGATATACAAGCAAGCACCTTGCATTGTGGGTCTGCCCAGAAAAGGAATGCCTAGAGCAACACATACACAAGCTAGCAATGATAGGAAGCTTTTACCAAGCTTTGGATGCCCTGCAAGAAGTGCTAATCCTACAGAAAGGAAGCCCTCTACAATTGGCATTGGTTGCTCAATTGTTTTGTTCTCAATACTTGCAGCGGTGTAAGATTCTAACATCCCCACAAGCATCACGCCCTTTCTGCTTCATTTCGAGCGGATTCTCTTAAAAATGAAAGTGCAGAATCATAATCAATCATTACTCTGTTGCCCACCTTTATATGTGGGAGTTTTCCTTGTTTCACTAACATCCTCGTTGCATGTTCTGATAGGATGCCCGTTCGTGCAAATTCTCTAATCGTTAACCATTTTTCAAGTTCTTGCATCTTCTTCTTCCTTTCTGTTCTAATGTGTGATATAGTTTAGTAAACAGAACAACATACAATCTTTGTTCGTTTTACGAAAGTATATATCAATTTGTTGAACCGATGTTAAATATCCAATATAAAGTTACTTTTATAAATTCCTATTAACATGGGTTTTGTAAACCGAACGAAGGGAAAGGGGAAACTTAATGAAGGAATATTACAAATACATAGAACCACCAAAGAACGCACCTCTTCATGCAAAGCGCATTGCCGAATTACTCAATGAAAACGGATGGTCACAAGATAGATTTGCAGAAGAAATTGATATATCAAAATCATCTGTTTCTAATTGGCTGCAAGGAAATATTGCTGACCCAAGAATAATGAATTTCAACAGAGCCGCTAACGCCTTGGGTGTAAGTGTTGATTATCTGTTGGGAAATACGGATGTAAGAACGATAGATTCCAACATTCAATCTGCATGTGATTATACGGGATTAACTGAAGATGCGGTTGAGATACTTCACCAATGGAACAACAAAACCCCTGTTCTCGACATTGAACCAGATATGTTGCATCTGCTATCATCCATCATTTCAAATCCGCAGTTTCACGAATTGATGATGTATATCTACTCTGTGAAAGCCACAACCAAAGATATTTCTGAAGCAGAAGAGAACGGGAGCGAACTATTTGCAAGATATGACCTTATGGAGCGTGTAGATGCTTCACTCTGGAAATCATCCAGAATATTCACAGATATTATTGAGGATATAACGAAATATCAGAAAGGAAAATAACGATGGCAAGCATACAGGAACGCAGAAATAAAGATGGTAAACTTATTTCGTTTTCGATCCGCGTTCACCGTGGGCGTGATGCGAACGGGAAGCAATTGAAGCCGTGGACAACCACATTCAAGATTGAACCCACATGGTCAGAAAAGAGCGCACGGAAAAAAGCAATGGCTTATGCATCCGTTTTCGAGAAAGAATGCCGTGAAGGATTGCGCTCTGATAACCGCCAGAAATTTCAAGATTATAGTGAATACGTTATCGACTTGAAAGTAAATAACGGAATGAAGCACTCAACAGAGAAATTCTATAGAGATTTAAGCAAGCGTGTTTATCCCGTCCTTGGACATCTGAAAGTGCGTGATATACATACTGATACATTGAACGCATTTTATCTTGACCTTGGAAAAGAAGGTGCTAACAAGAGAACAGGCGAACCATTATCAGCAAAATCAATTCTTGGTTATCATCGCTTTATTTCCACAATTCTAGCGCAAGCATGCAAGGAAGGATTGATTCCGTTTAATCCTGCTGTCAACGCTACAACACCAAAGGTGAACAAGCCAGAGCCAAAGTATTATCAGCCAGAAGAGGTATATGCAATTCGCGATGCATTAGAATCAGAACCAATCAGATTGAAAGTATTGGTTCACTTGTTGTTAATAACAGGTGCAAGGCGCGGTGAAATCCTTGGGCTGAAATGGCAGCAAGTTGATTTTGAAAATAACCGCATCCACATTTGTAATACTGTCGAGTATTCACCACAGTATGGAGTATATGAAGATACACCGAAAACAAAGGAATCTATCCGCTACATTTCACTTCCTGTTGAAACAATGGAGTTGTTACGCGAATACAGAATGTGGCAGATGAAAGAAAGATTTCGTCTAGGCTCTTACTATCAGAATCAAGATTTCGTATTATGTCAAGAAAACGGAAATCCGATTCATCCAGATTCAGTGGGGAAGATGTTAAACAAGTTCGCTAATCGTCACAACAATCTTCCACACTTAAATGCACATGCATTTCGTCACACCATGGCTAGCATGCTTTACTTCAGCGGTGCGGATTCTGTAAGCATCAGCAAGCGTCTAGGGCATGAACGCACATCTACAACAAGCGATATTTATTCACATCTGATAGCAAAGGCAGATGAAAAGAACGCTGAAATAATAGCGGATGTTTTCCTCAAAAAAGCATGATTTTGAAGGCCGAGTTGAACTAAAGTTGAATTATTCGAGATTATTTTAAGAAAAGAAAGAACCTTGCAAACGCTGAACACAGCTAATTGCAAGGCTTTTAAGTGGTGGAGCGTACGAGGATCGAACTCGTGGCCTCAAGATTGCGAACCTTGCGCTCTCCCAGCTGAGCTAACGCCCCACAACAAAGGTTATTATAATATGTAAGATGTCATTCTTCAACAAAAAAATAAAATTGCTGCAATTTGAAGATCCCGGAAGCAGGCCACGTGCCTGACTCCCGGGATTCAGCTGCTTCTGCCCTATTTCAGGTTGACAAGATACGGTATCGTTTCTTCGAAGTTTACTCCATACCATGGTTTCTTTGGATCATTCATGGTAACCGCTATAGTATGGGCTGTATAGTCGGCCGCTATCCGCACAGCGTCCTTCCAGTCCTTCCCATGCATAATCTCACCAATCATAGTGCTTGAGAATAGATCTCCCGTTCCGTGGAAAGTTGCGTCTACCTTGTCATTCTGGTAAACGCTGTACTCATCTTTATCCCTGTCATAACCCATAACGCCTGTCTTTCCCTCACTGAGAGAAACACCTGTGAGAACGCTGATGCGCGCGCCCAGGTTTACGACTCTTGAAAGCAGATCCTTTACATAGGCCTCATCATACTCTTCACGATACTCCATACCGGTCATGATGCATGCCTCCGTGATATTCGGAACGATTATGTCAGCGCACGAACACAGCTCAGTATTTTTACGCGCATAATTCATGTCGAATGCCGGATAGAGCTTGCCGTTGTCAGCCATTACCGGATCTACGAATACAAGCTTATCATCGCCGTTTCCGAATGTTTTGAACAGATCTTTCATCATGTCGATCTGTTCTTCGGTTCCAAGGTAACCGGTATATATCGCATCAAATTCGACACCTTCAGACTCCCATTGTTTGGTGATAGGCTCGATCTGATCAGAAAGATCTTTTACTGTAAAGGCCTTGAAAAGAGTGTGATTTGAAAGCACTGCCGTCGGCAGTATGACACACTCCACTCCCAGTGCTGAGATCACAGGAAGCGCTATCGTTATAGAGCATTTGCCCAGGCATGAAATATCCTGGACTGTAAGAATTCTTTTCATGTTGAATACCCTCCTGAATAATGATTTTCTCTGTCCCCTTTTTGACTTCGCAAATTATAGCACTTTGATGAAATTGTGTTAAGATGCAGTACTAATAAATAACTGTTACTGTAAGATAGCTATGTACGAATATATACTGACTCAATGTCAGGAGGTAACAACATGAAAAAAGAAAAAAACAAGTTTTTACTCGTGATGCTTCTGTGCATCACGCTGATTGGTACTACTCTCCTCTCTGCCTGCACGGAACCTGATCCTGAAGAGCCTGAACCACCTGCAAGCAACGCTCTGACAGGTGAAACAGCTGAACAGGGATACGATGAAGCAGCTGCCGGCAGACGTGTCGCTGCGTTTGTTGTTGAGAATGCTCCTGACGCCAGACCTCAGTGGGGAATGGACGATGAAAACTATGCGCCTGACATCATCCTTCAGGCAGAAGTAGAAGGCGGAATCACCAGAACGCTCTGGTTTTACGCAGACTATGAAAAGCTTCCTGAGATCATAGGACCGACAAGAAGTGCCCGCCCTCCTTTCGTCAAATTCTCAGAGCTCTTTGACTCTATCTTCATCCATTGGGGCATGAGCCACTCAAAAGGTGATTACATCGGTGCGAAGGAGGTATTCAAGACTGATAATGTCGATCACATCGATCAGATGTATCTCGATGATCAGGAAGGCATGTACGGCAGGGATACAACAAGAGCTGTAAATGTTGAACACCGCGGTATTATCTACGGAAGCAAGGTGCCTGCTACGATCAAGAATCTCGGATTCAGGACTGAGCCTGAAGAATACACAAAACTATGCTTCAACAGAGTCACTGAGCCTGTTAGTGAAACTGCTGCTTCACAGATCGGAGTAAAGTACTCCGAAAGAGCTTATGAGGATACATACTGGACTTACAACGAAGAGGATGGCATGTATCATACTGCTAACTTTGAAAATGACCTCTGCAGAGAGAACCTCTTAGTGCTGATCGATGACACCGAATATATCACAAAAGAAGGCTATGAAGGTCCGGGAAGTGCAGGAAGTGTCACTTATTGCGACTACAAGCTGAATGGAGGTGACGGCAAGCTCTTCAGCAAAGGAACTGTCAAGGATATCAAATGGCAGGTAGTTGACGGCAAGCTTGAGATCATCGATCCTTCGACCGATGCAGAGACTGCACAGGCCGCAAATGATGAAGCTTATGCAGCAGCTCTCGAAGAAGCCAAAGCAAGTGAAGACGGAACATGGCCAATCTACAACAAATACACTATCGTCTCTCCTGAGGACAGCGAAGACATGAGTGAAGAAGAAGTTCTGGCCAACTCATATGTTCTGCAGAACCTCAACGCAGGCAAGACCTGGATTGGCTGGATCTCGAAGAACAACGGCGGTTCGGTCTCTTCAAAATAGCATAACTGAAAACCCGGCAATAATAAAAGATCCCGCAGCAATACCTGCGGGATCTCTTGTTTTTGTATCAGATAAAGCGCTTTATTACTATGCGTATACGCCCCTTGCGCGATTCTCCTCCGGTTTCTGCAAGGACCGCTTTCCCTTTCCCTTTAAGAACTATTGATGAGCCTTCGCTAACAGAAGCATCAGGTTTTATGCACTCGGCATGGTCCATTGAAACAAGCCCCTTGCGTATTGCATCGGCAGCCTTGCTTCGGGAGATCCTGAATGCCGAAGAGACTACGCTGTCAAGCCTTATCGAACTCAGACTGTCTCTTATTATCTCGAATCGCACTTCAGGCACCTTCAGTTCCTCAGCTGGGATGATCTCTGTCTTTACCTCTACCGGTCCTATGCGGTGGAGCTCATTCACGAGAAATTCACCTATGCCCGGAAGTATCAGCACGTCCGCTCCATCCGGTCTTACGAGTATGTCCCCTGTCAGTCTTCGCACTATTCCAAGTCCCAGAAGCGAGCCAAGGTAGTCCCTGTGGCTGAGTTCCCGCGCTATGGCGGGCAGATTTATCCTAAGCACTTCGATCAGGCCTTCTGTAGCCTCTTCATCGCTCATTGGAATATCTCTCGGAACACATACCAGCATCCTGCGCTCAGCATCTTCATATCCGCCATACATGAACGTCCTGACCCCTGCCGCATGCCTTGAGGCCGCGACAGCCAGAGCCTGTTCGTGTGTATCAAGAAATCCCGTGGATGTCACATAATACCCGTCACGGCACTGGGATATCCTGTCTTCTATTCTCGCTGTTATCAGTTCATCCTTTGTCATATGCGTATTGTATCATAATGCATTTGACTTTGCGGCTGTGTAATAATACGATTTAAAGGTATTAACCATGCTGAGGGGATCCGATGAGAAGCGACAGATATAAAGAAGAAACTGCAACAAAAAAGACGAGGAAAAAACGCGGGCCGCTGAAAGCTCTGCTCATCCTTATTTTGATACTCATTGCTGCCATAGCGGGGACAACTGCGTACGTTTATAAGTCCGCTTATGACTCGCTTTCAATCACCTTTACTGATGAATCGCCTGTTGTTGAATTCGGTGAAACCGCTCCATCCATGCAGTATGTAAAGGAAGCAAATGGAGAGGTAAGCGCCGGAGCTGAATTCCTGACTACTGATCAGACAGGCAGAGGTGAGGTCGTTTATACAGTCACAAAGCCTCTGTTCGGCGGACTTCTGAATCCATCAAAGGAGTTTAAAATGTCATATGCTGTAAATGACAGCATACCGCCGTTAAAGATATGGAGCTGGGACGGTGCGGTGCTTCAGCGCGGAACTGAATTCGACATCAATGACGTGATCGCTTACGGCGACAACGCGGATCCTTCCCCTGCTGTATCCGTCGACGGAGAGGTCGATATGGAGAAGAATGGTAAATACCCTCTCCACGTCAAAGTGACCGATGCCTCGGGCAATATAACGGAATGGGATCTGACTGTAGAAGTAGCTGATGAAGTTCCTGTTTACGAGGATGATTCCGAACGCACGGCCTTCGCTGACTTTGTCTCAGCCTATAAGGATGAAAAGCTTTCATTCGGCATAGATGTCTCTGCCTGGCAGGATGACATCGACTTCGAGGCGGTGAAAAAAGCCGGCTGCGAGTTCGTGATAATAAGAATAGGATATACATCCGACGGAGAGATAAACACCGATAAAAGATTCTACAACAATTTAAAGAATGCCAGGGAGGCCGGACTGAAAACCGGCGTATATCTTTACAGTACTGACAATACGGAGAAACTCGTGCGCGCGTCAGCAGACTGGATAATCGAGACTCTTGACGGAGCAAATCTTGATTTCCCGATCGCATTTGACTGGGAAGATTTCGGTAATTTTCAGGATTACGGTATGAATTTCCATGAGCTCAACAAGCTGTATGACTCTTTTGCTGATGAGCTGTCACATGCCGGATACGGCTGCATGCTCTACGGCAGCAAAAACCATCTTGAGAGCATTTGGGAAGAAACTGATGTAAGGCCTGTCTGGCTTGCCCATTACACAGAAAAAACGGACTACGAAGGTCCGTATCTGATGTGGCAGGCAAGCTGCACGGGTAAGATCTCCGGCATCAGCGGAGATGTGGATATGGATATACTGAAGGCAGGCAGCTGATCTGCCTGCCTTCTGCTTTTACTCTATTCCAGTGAGGTCGTATGCCGATAGGTATTCAGCGGCATTTTTACAGATGCCGCGTATGGTCTCTTCTTCGAACGGGCTTGCAAGCCCGGCCTTCTTAAGCAGTTTCGTGAACACTTCCGACCCGCCCTGTCTGGTGTAGGCCATATAGTGCGCCCAGGCATCTTCATAATCATTCTGCATCATTTCCCAGAATTCAAGAGCAACTGTCTGAGCCAGACAATAATCTATGTAGTAGAACGGACTCGAGTAGATGTGGTGCTGTCTCTGCCAGCCCATTCCCTCGGAGTAGAACGGTATCTCTCCGTCGAGTCTGAGCCACGGCATGTAAATGCCGAGCAGTCTCTTCCATTCAGCATGGCGCTCCGCCGGAGTCATCTCCGGATGTTCATATACGCTGTGCTGAAAATGATCCACCATAGTTCCGTAAGGGATGAACAGGAATGAATCAGCGAGATGGCTGTAAAGATACTTGCGTTCATCCTTTCCGAAGAAATCCTCTGCCGACTTCCACGCAAAGAACTCCATGCTCATGGAATGCACCTCACATCCCTCCATTGTCGGCCATACCGTCTCAAGGGGAACACGCTTTCTGTTCATCCAGTCAGCGAAGGCGTGACCCGCTTCGTGGGTAACTACCTCCACATCGCCCTGCGTGCCGTTGAAATTGGCAAATATGAACGGCACCTCGTAATCGTGTATGCTGGTGCAGTATCCGCCGCCCTCCTTGCCCTGGGTCGAGAGAAGATCCATAAGCTCTCCCTCGCGCATCGTTCTGAAAAACTCCCCGGTCTCAGGTGAAAGAGCGTCATAGAACCTTCCGGCCGCTTCGACAATATAGTCCGCGTCGCCCGCAGGCTTCGGATTGCCCGATCTGAACAAAAGAGCATTATCGGCAAAGCTAAGAGGATACCTCATCCCTAGTCTCTCAGCCTGCCTTCGCCTGATACTGTCTGCTGCCGGTACGATATGCTTACGCACTGCCTCGCGGAACTTTTCTATATCATTCCTGTCATAGCAGTTGCGCGTCATCCTGAAATACCCAAGCTCTACGGCATCTCTCAGGCCGAGCTCCCGGCTCATTTCATGGCGTATGGCAACAAGCCTGTCATAAAGGCTGTCGAGTTTCTCCTGATTATCTTTGTACCAGCCTCCCTCAGCCTTCCAGGCGGCAAGTCTGGTTTCGTCATCCGCATCATTCTTGAAAGGAGATATCTGCGAGATCGTATATATACCTCCGCGGAAAGGTATCTGTGCACTTGCGAGGAGCTTCTCGTACTCCATGGTAAGATCATTCTCCTCCTGCAGCAACGGTATTATTGAAGGGTCAAAGGTCTTAAGATCTATCTCCGCGTTAAGGAATATGACCTCCCCGAACTCAGCTTCGAGCTCACCGCGGTATGACGATCTCAGCAGCTCCTCCGTCCACTTCTGCAGATACTCCTGGATCTCCGGAAATGACATGTTCCAGAATCTTACTTCGTCATCATAAAACTTGTCCCGTGTATCTATGGAATGGCGTATCTGCGCCAGTGTTGAAACCGATTCGATATGGCGCTCCAGTGAATCCTTACGCAGGAAAGCAGCTTTTGCCTCATCATATGATGCCGCTGCCTTCAGCTCATCTGTAAGTGCCTGCAGCTCTGTTTTAAGTGCATCGATATCTGGCCTTGAGTACGGTATCTCGCTGAATTTTATCATGGCTTAACTCCCGATTTTATCGCTTCACAGAAGAGTCCGGCGATCTGCCTGTGGCCCTTTTCCGTCAGATGCTCGCAGTCATCAGATACCTCCGCAGCATCCGTCGCGTCTGCAAACCTTACGGAATGACACTCGGCGATCTCTCTGTAGAGAGGCCCGATGTCTGTGGACTTTGCGGCTGAATCCGCTGTAAGCTGATGCGCGAAAGGTAATCTTTCAAGATCACCATGTATCGCGGCCGGGGCGGCGACTATTATCTCAGGCACATATCCCTGAAGAGCCGGAGCCTCCTGTTCGACTGTATCTACAAGAGTCTCCATGCCCCGCGCGATATCCTCTGCCGAGAGCCCGAGCTCTTCGTTGCAGTCGTTTGTGCCCAGCATGATTATTACGTAGTCTATAGGCTTGTGGGTGCCGAGGCACGCGATCAGGCTCGACGCCCCGTTCTTCCACGGCGCTCCTTCCCGGTCATAGGCTGTCGTTCTGCCGTTAAGGCCTTCGGCGATCACCTCATACCTGTCTCCCAGCATGCTGCCAAGCAGCGTAGTCCAGCGCTTTTCATACGGATACCTTCCGCTTGTGGACGGATCATAGCCGTATGTGTTGGAGTCGCCATAGCACAGCACAGTAAGCTTATCGTGACCTGCATCCTTTGTCAGAGCCTTGGTGAGATCAGCATCAAACTGATCGTGATCTCTGAAAACGATGCCCTTCATTCCAAGCTTTCTTCCCATGGCGATGTTTTCAGCGTGATCGTCTATAAACAGGCACTCCTCAGGAACAAGGCTGTATTTATCGAAAAGGCTCCTGTAGATATCGGGATCGGGCTTTATCAGATGCACATCACACGACCACACGCCCCCGTCCATATGGGAGACGAAATCGAACGCGGCTTTATTTGAAGCCTTCACATGCTCTGACATGTTCGAAAGGAAGTAGACTCTGTAGCCCTTCTCTTTCAGCGAATCTATCAGTGCTGTCGGCCAGTCCAGCTTAGTGACGCATTCACCTATCCTGTCAAATGATTCCTTTATCTCGTCGCGGAGATCGGGCGCAGCGCTGTAGAAAAGACCCAGTATCCTCTCCTCGCTGAGTCTGGCTATGTCCAGCTCCTGCCAGTATCCGCTGCCGAATACCGCCTTTCCGACGCGCATGGCTTTTTCCTCACCGAAAAGCGATATAAGGTATCCCTTCGCGTCAAAGCCTATGAGCACATTACCTATGTCAAAAACTATATTCCGGATCATTCCGATTCTCCGTTCTGCGTTATTTGCGTCCTGTTCTTTCCGCCAGAGCCCTGAACCATCCCAGTCGCGAGGAGGCTTCCCTGAATGCTTCCTTTACAGTCTCTCCCGGCATTTTCCAGGTCCAGTTGCCTTCTGGTATTCCCGGTACGTTCATTCGTGCTTCTTCTCCAAGCATGAGCACATCCTGCACCTGCAGCATGGCAAGCGCGGCAGGACTCTCATATATCCTGCGTATTACAGCAAGAGCTTCGACCGTGCTTCCCATTTCCGGAGAACCATTCCCGCTGCTGTGCTCTCCGCCATCCTTTTCTTTCAGGAAGCCCAGCAGTGTATTATTATCATGTGTTCCGGTGTAGAAGGCCCTGTGCGCGGCCTTTTCAGGCTCATTGTCACTCATGTGCCTCATGTCTTCTGCAGAGAACTGCCAGATATCCATTCCCGGAAGCCCGCTGAGCTTAAGCAGGTTCTTCACCCCGGCGTCGAGATGTCCGAGATCTTCAGCCAGAAGCTTCATTCCGAAACCTTCGGCCCTGAGTATGCCGCGTACATCAGCCAGGAATCTGAGTCCCGCGCTGTGCTGCCAGCAGCCTTCCTTAGGGTCTTTGCCCTCAGGGATGGCGTAGTACTCGGAAAGGCCTCTGAAATGATCAATCCTGAGTATGTCAAAGCGCTCGGCGCACTGACGTATCCTCCTCAGCCACCAGCCGTACCCGTCCTCTTCGAGCACCTTCAGTCGTAAAGCGGGTTGCCCCAGTCCTGACCTTCATTGCTGAACGCATCAGGCGGTACTCCGGCATGCACGCTCTGCCTGCCCGCGTTGTCCATCCTGAACAGGCGCTTGTTTGCCCATACATCGGCCGAATCAGCAGCCATGTACATCGGCAGGTCGCCCATCAGGCGGACGCCTTTTGAATTCGCATAGGCCTTGAGATCGTTCCACTGTGAGAAGAAGCAGTACTGCTCTCCCACAAGCTTGCTCGCCTTTTTCTTCTGCTCTTCGCTGAGCGTGCCTATGAATTCGAGCGGGTCCGCATTTTTGTATTTCTCCGGCCATTCATACCACGGCTTTCCGTCATTCATCTCTTTTATGAGATTGAACGCGATGTAGTCGTGCAGCCAGTAATCGTTATTCTTGATGAATTCGTAATAGCCTTCTGTATCCGGCAGTTCGCTGTAATCGATGAATGCCGGCTCTCCCGCAAACGCAGCAAAGCTGCTGTACGGAGAATTCCCCTGACCGGCCGGATTCACAGGAAGCACCTGCCAGATGGTGAATCCTGCGGAGGCTATCTCATCGACGAAGTCTCTCGCTCCCTTGCCCAGCTTTCCCTCAGGCAGCGAGCTTATATGGCAGATGACGCCGGCGCTTCTGCCAAGGTCTTCTGCCGCAGGCTTTTCAGCTCTGATGCTTATCACCATTGAAGACAGGCTGTCCATCCTTATGATGCCGAGGCTTCCGTCTTCATCCGGAGTCATCTCCTCTGATGTCAGAAGTTCAAGTGCGTAAGCGCCTTTGAGTCCGTCTATGTTTCTGAGATCCACCTCAAAAGGCTCGTATCGTCTGTTTGCCAGAACGAGCAGAGTCTCCTCTGTACCCGCGGCATCCCTGCCGCTTCGGGTGAACGCGAGAATGTCTTCAGCTATTCCGTATTTTCCCGAGAGGATCTCGAATCCTCCTTCCTTCAGAGCCGGGTGCTCATCATACATAAGGCCAAGCATCCTGTAGTGATATCCGAGGTCGAGATTTTCGAAGCCCCACGGGAATCCGCTTCTGTTTTCTGGATCAGTTCCTCCGAGCAGACCGGCTTCATCACCATAGTAAACGCACGGCACTCCCGGCAGACAGTACTGAAGCGTGGAAAGCAGCTTTACTTTTTTTGTTGCCGAGCTGTAGTCCTCTTCAGCCGCCATCATCGTCATGATGCGGGCCCTGTCATGGCTCCCGAGAAGATTGAGCGCAGCATAGAAATTCTCAGGCGGATAGTTTTCCGCGATGTTCATCATCCTCTCAGCCGCTCCCGACGAGCCTATGGTGAAATTGATGTAGTCGAGAAGTATGTCTCTAATAGGATAGTGCATCGTGGAATCGAGCTCATCACCCATGAAGTATTTGCGCCGCTCCCCGTAGCTGATCTTGTTACTGGCGTCTTCCCATACTTCTCCAAGCAGAAGGCCTTCAGGGTCCGTCGCCTTGATCCTTGCCCGTGTCTCCGCAATGAAAGAATCCGGGAGTTCATCCGCTACATCGAGTCTCCAGCCCGACGCGCCCTTCTTCATCCAGTGGGCAACGACTCCATCCTCTCCGAGAATGAAATCCCTGAAGCTGCGGTTGTTCTCATCTACCTCAGGCAGATCCTCAACGCCCCACCAGCATTTGTAGCCGCAGCGCTCATTTTCATCGAACTTGTACCAGTCCCTGTAAGGCGAATCATCACCGCCCCACGCTCCGCCGGCGTTCTCCTCATCCGGATGCATCTCTGAGTAATTGCCTTCCTTATCGAAGTATATGCTGTCGGCTCCGGTATGGCTGAACACTCCGTCGAGTATTATGCGCATTCCTCTTGCCCTTGCAGCGGCTGCCAGATCTTCAAAATCAGCATCAGTGCCGAGCGCTCCGTCTATGCGCATGTAATCCCCAGTGTCATAGCGGTGATTTGATGACGCCTCAAACACCGGATTCAGGTAAATGCACGTTACTCCGAGTGATCTTATATAATCGAGCTTTTCCTCTATGCCCTTAAGACTGCCGCCCATCATTGGCCATTCTGTGACCTTTCCGGAATGATCGCGCACATAGTAAGCCGGCAGTGTCCAGTCCTCCTGCACGACCCTCTTCATGTCGCTGCGCCTCTCATTGATCTTCGCGTTTGCGGCTTCTGTCCTTTCGCGCCAGTCTTCATCGCGCGCGAATCTGTCGGGGAATATCTGGTAGACTATCCCGTTTTTATACCACTCAGGCACTTTCGATGCCTTATATACCGTTATCTGATAGCGGTGCGGATCATCGACATACAGTCTCCCCTCTCCGCCAAGATCCCTGATGTTGTTTCCATAGTAAAAGACTGCCCTGCCGTCCTCGCGTTCCGTTTCTATCTCAAACGCGTACCATACCAGGCAGCCTTCATCAGGCAGCGGAAAAGATACAGTGTATCTTCCGCCTCCCGCTTCGCTCATTTCCAGATAGTGGATCTCCGGATCGTCGCCATGCCAGAGCATGAGCCTTACGCTTTCAGGAGCGGGATCACTTATTTCTATAGCAAGAGAGACCTTCGTCCCGGTTTGCGCCGCTCCGAAGGGCTCTCTGTATTCTGGTTTTCTTGAATCGTGTTTTATTGTCATATTGGTTCTATCTCAGCAGTTCCTCGTATAATTCACGGTATTTTCCGGCTGATTCCTCCCAACCGAAATGCATGCTTACCGCGTTGCGCTGCAACTCCTGCCACGTGTCTTTCTGTCCGGTCCAGAGGCCGATAGCCAGATCGACAGCGCTGAGCAGTCCGTTGTCGTCGAAATCCTTAAACGAGAATCCGTTGGCTGTATTGCCGTAGTCCCAGTATCCTTTCACAGTATCCTTCAGCCCGCCGGTCTCCCTTACAAGCGGAAGAGTTCCGTAGCGCATGGATATCATCTGCGCCAGACCGCAAGGTTCGAATTCGGAAGGCATCAGGAAGACGTCAGCGCCGGCGTAGTACCTTCTTGAGAGCTTCTCGTCGAAGGTTATGCGCGCCGCGAATCTTGACTGATTATGATACGCGAAGTCAGCTATCGCGTGCTCATAAAGGTAGTCACCGGTCCCGAGTACGGCGAGCTGCATCTTTCTTTCCCTGAACACAGGCATGAGGTCAGCGATAAGATTCGCTCCCTTCTGTGTTGTGAGCCGGCTCACCATCGCGAAGAGAGGCACATCAGGATCCTCTTCGAGTCCGAGCTCCTTCTGCAGAGCCAGTTTGTTGAGCACCTTCTTTTCAAGGCTGTTCTCATCGTAATTGACCGCCAGCGCCTTGTCTGTCGCAGGGTCGTAGCTTTTGCGGTCTATACCGTTGATGAGGCCGCTCAGCTTATACTGCATCTCCCTGAACAGACCATCGAGTCCCTCGCCGTAAGCCGAAGTGCATATCTCCTCAGCATAGGTAGGGCTGACAGTTGTAACGGCGTCTGAGTAAATGACAGCGCCTTTCAGGAAGTTTACTGCGCCGAAATGAGACATCTGCTCTTCAGCAGGAGTTCCTGCCAGTCCGCATACGTCGCCGGTCACATAATTGCTGTACATACCCTGGAACTTCAGGTTGTGTATGGTGAACACGGTGCGGATACGGTCGAAGAGAGGGTCTTCCTTATACAGCTCTCTTAAGTAAACCGGTATCAGCGCGGTATGCCAGTCATTGCAGTGAATGATATCAGGCCTGAAATTCTTTGCTATGTACTTTACTGTCTCCAGCACGGCCTTGGAAAAAAACGCCACCCGTTCAGCGTCGTCAAACTCTCCGTATATCTGACCGCGCTTGAAGTAGTACTCGTTGTCAAGGAAGTAGTACTTGACCCCGCCTTTCATGAGCGTAAAAAGTCCGCAGTACTGTTTTCTCCATCCGAGCGGCACCTCATAGCTGGTAACGAATTTCATTCTGCTCTTGTACTCTTCAGGTATAGAGCTTATGAGCGGCAGAATTACCCTGACGTCGAACTCATCGTTTCTGAGATGTACAGGCAAAGCCCCGGATACATCTCCGAGGCCGCCGGTCTTGATAAAAGGTGATGCTTCGAATGCCGCGAAAAGTATATTTTTCTTAGCCATATCCCACCCCTGTTTTTTTATATGGTGTTATGCTTTCCGATGATAACAGGCTCTCTCTCGCCGCCGTAGATCTTTACGCCAGGATTGATAGTCACATACTTGTCAGCGATCACGTTGTCGAGCACAGCGCCTTCGCCGATGGTGCCGTGCATCATGATCACGGAGTTGCGGACTACCGCACCCTTGGCGATGTGGCAGCTTCTGAAGATAACGCTGTTTTCCACTCTTCCTTCGATGATGCATCCGGTCGAAATCACGGAATTCCTTACATCCGCTTCAGGATAGTGGAATACAGGCGCTTCGTCCTGGGCCTTTGTGTATATTGGTCTCATTGGATTGCAGAATACCTCGTTGCGGATATCGTAGTCCGTCATTCCCTGGTTTACCTTGAGGAACTGCCACGGATCCTTGATCTTTCCGAGATAGCCTCTGAACTCATAGGTTCCGACGTCCATCATGCCGAGGTTGTCGCGTATGATCTCTATCATATCCATGTACTCGAGAGCTTCATACCATTTAAGGAAGTTGAGCATGTAGTCCCTGTTGATGATGAAGCAGTCAGCAAAGTAATTCGACCAGCCAACGCTTTCATTGCGTACGGCCATTACTCCGCCGCTCTCATTGATGTCGAGGAAGTAACCATGGTACTCCTCTCCTCTAGGCACCTTCTTGTACATCATCGTGATGGCCTTGCCAGACTCAGCGTGTGCCTTGATGAACGGTTCAAAGTCCATGTTGCATACGTCCGTGCTGCCCGACATTATCACGTAATCAGCATCGTCCTTGAAGAAGAATCTCTGGCTCTTGAGCAGGTCTCTCATGAGGAATCTGCTTCCTGACTTCTGCATGCCGTAAACCGAACCCGGCATTACGAAAAGTCCGCCGCTTTTGCGGGCGAGCGACCAAGGGTTGCCCACTCCGATATGGTCGATCAGCGAACCCGAGTTGACAGGCGCTATAACACCTACAGTCGTGATGCCGGCATTGGCCATGTTTGAAAGAGCAAAGTCTATGAGTCTGTATCTGCCTCCGTAAGGGAGCGATGCCAGGGTCCTGTTGTCAAGCAGTGCTCCGAATTCAGAGCTGCCGTAATTTGCGGAAATAAGTCCGATCGTTTTCATGTTCCTGTATCCTCCTTTCCCTAGATCGACAGAATCGTCTTGCCGTAGACCTGTACTTCGCCGTCAGGGTCGCCTATCACAGAATTGTCTTCAACTACAACGCCCTCGTTGATGATCGCCTTCGAGATGCGGCAGTTGCGGCCGATCCACGCGTTAGGCAGGATGACCGAATCCTCTACCACCGAGCCCGCGCTCACTACAGCGCCCGAGCCGAGTATCGAGTGATTTACGCTTCCATACACCGTGCACCCGTTGCAGATCAGCGAGTTGTGGATGTTCGCCTCGCGTCCGATATACTGCGGCGGATACATGTTGGAGTTGGAGAATACCTTGTTGTCTCCTGTGAAGACGTTGATGTTCTCGATATCGTCCATCAGGTCCATCTGAGCGTCGTAATAGCTCTGAACTGTTCCGACATCTCTCCAGTAACCCGAGAATCTGTAAACTATGAGCTTCTTTCCTTCGTTCAGGAGCTTCGGAATGAGATCCTTTCCGAAGTCATGCGACGACTCGGAATTCTCATGGTCTTCGAGCAGCGCCTTGCGCAGGGTATCCCACTTGAAGATGTAGATTCCCATCGAAGCGAGGTTGCTGTCCGGTTCCTTTGGCTTCTCGGTGAACTTCACGATGTTGCCTTCATCATCAGCAGTCATGATGCCGAATCTGCTCGCGTCTTCCCATGGCACCTCGATTACCGATACGGTAAGGTCGGCTCCGTTATTCTCGTGCTCCTGCAGCATGAGGTTGTAGTCCATCTTGTAGATATGGTCGCCCGAAAGGATCAGAACGTTCTCAGGCTTATACATATCGATGAAATCTATGTTGTGGTAAATGGCGTCTGCAGTGCCCTCATACCACTCTCCGCCGGTCTCGCCGGCGTAAGGAGGCAGTATATGTACACCGCCGTCTGCTACAGCCATATCCCACGACTCGCCCGTTCCGACGTATCTGTTGAGGACGAGCGGTTTGTACTGGACCAGTATGCCCACTGTGTCGATCCCGGAGTTTACGCAGTTAGAAAGTCCGAAATCGATGATCCGGTACTTGCCTCCGAATGATACTGCCGGCTTGGCAATGCTGGTAGTCAGGTCGTAAAGCCTGCTGCCCTGCCCTCCGGCCAGGAGCATAGCTAACATTTTTTTCTTCTTCATACTCATCAGCCTCCTGTTTAAAAAAACTTATATATGCCAGATATCTTTTGCGTATTCACCAATGGTACGGTCACTGGAGAAGAACGCCGAGTTGGCTATATTGGCCAGCGACATGCGTGCCCATTTCCCCTTGTCTGTATAGATCTTGTCCATGTTTTCCCAGGCCTTAACATACGCATCGAAATCTCCGAGTACGAAGAATTCGTCGTTGCTCCTGAGAAGCGCGTCGTAGATGCCCCAGAAATTATAATCGCTGCGGCTGAACGTGCCGTCGATGAGCTGGTTGGTCATGCGCTGGAGTCTAGGATCTTCACTGACAACATACTGCGCGAAGTAACCTCCGTGCTTATAGTAGCTTTCAGTCTCGTCAGAAGAATATCCGAAGATGCAGATGTTATCCATTCCGGCAAGCTGACTTATCTCAACATTGGCTCCGTCCATGGTGCCGAGCGTGACAGCTCCGTTCATCATGAACTTCATGTTTCCGGTTCCGCTCGCTTCCTTGCCGGCTGTCGAGATCTGCTCGCTTATGTCGGCTGCAGGATAAATGAGCTGAGCGTTGGATACGCAGAAGTTCTCGATGAACACCACTTTGATCCTCTTGCTCACTACAGGATCCGAGTTGACCATGTCAGCAAGACTGTTGAGGAATTTGATCACCTCTTTCGCGAACGCGTAGCCCTGAGCTGCCTTGCCCGCGAAGATGAATGTGTAGTTCTGGATCGGAAGATCAGGGTTTTCCTTGAGCCTGTTGTAGAGGTCGAGGATCTTGAATCCGTTGAGCAGCTGTCTCTTATAGGCGTGTATCCTCTTTACCTGCACGTCGAATACCGAGTCAGGATCGACTTCTATCTGCATGTGATCCGCGATGTACTTCGCGAGTCTGAGCTTGTTCTGTCTCTTCACAGCCATGAGATCATCGAGGAAGGCGCTGTCCTGAGCAAACTGCTCCAGCTTCTTTATCTCTTCGAAGTCTGTCTGCCAGTCAGTTCCGATACTCCTGTCAATGAGCTTCGCGAGTCCCTGATTGGCCTGCATCATGAATCTGCGGTGACTTATGCCGTTTGTCTTGTTGTTGAACTTTTGCGGCTGCAGCTCATAGAACTTTTTGAATACAGTCTTGGTAAGGATGTCGCTGTGGAGAGCGGATACTCCGTTCACAGAGTGGCTTCCTATTACAGACAGATTGGCCATCTTGACCTCATTGTCCCAGAGAGGTGAAGTTTCGCGGCTCAGTGCTTGCCAGTCATCAGCCTCAAGAGGGAGACTCTCCTGCCAGCGCTTGTTGATCTCGTCGATTATCATGTAGATCCTAGGCAGAAGCTGCTGGAACTGAGGGATGTTCCACTTTTCGAGGGCCTCAGGCAGTACCGTGTGGTTCGTGAACGAAACGGTCGCCTTTACGATCTTCCATGCGTCTTCCCATTCGAGCCCTTCCTCATCGAGGAATACTCTCATGAGTTCAGGTATGCACATCGTAGGATGTGTGTCGTTGATGTGTATCTGGATCCTCTCAGGGAACTTGTTCCACTGATTCGCTCCGTAGTTGGATTTGTAATCTCTGATTATCATGCCGATTCCCGCAGCGACCAGGAAGTACTCCTGTCTGAGACGGAGCTGCTTGCCGATGCCGTTGGTATCGTCCGGGTAAAGGATGCTGGTAAGAGCTTCGATCTCACTGCGCTCCTTCATGGCCTCGCTGTAGTTGCCGGCATTGAAGGCATTCATGTCGATCGTGTCGTGAACCGGCTGGGCATCCCATAGGTGCAGAGTATTGACAGTGCGGCCGCCGAAGCCGAGTACAGGCACATCGTAAGGCACGGCCCTGATGCTCGAATAGTCGACATGCTTGTATTCCATGACTCCGTCCTTCAGAGTTCTCTCTACCTTGCCGCCGAACTTTACTATCACGGAATCATACGGCTTGGCTCTCTCCCAGATATAGCCTTCATCGAGCCACGCGTCAGGCTCTTCGATCTGATATCCGCTTACGATCCTCTGCTTGAAAAGTCCGAATTTATATCTCAGTCCCATGCCGTCGCCCTTGATCCCGAGCGCAGCAATAGAGTCGAGGAAGCATGCCGCGAGTCTTCCGAGACCTCCGTTTCCGAGTCCCGGATCCGGCTCCACCTCGAACAGCGTTTCAATATCCGTGCCGATATCTGCAAGTCCCTCAGCCGCGTAGTCAAGAATTCCGAGGTTGAGCAGATAGTTTTCCATCAGCTTTCCGATGAGGAACTCCATCGAGAAGTAATAGACCTTCTTGTCTTCTCTCTTTCTGTTGGCGGAGAGAATCTCTACCGCGCCTGTCCTTTCCTGAGCCTCAATATCCACGAGTCTCGCGAGAACAGCGAATTTGTCCTTGTCGTTGAGATGCTCAGGCTCTCTTCTGAACATCTGGTTTGAAATGCGTTTGTACTCAGTTTTGAAATCGTCTTTGTTTCTTATCATCTGAAATCCTTACTGACCCTTTCTGTTATAGTTTTTTCTGAATATTGCAGCCCCGACAACAGGCATCTTTATGGTTATCGAATACGGCATGCCGTGCCTCGGCCTCTTTCTGGCCCGCACCTGACGCGTGTTGACTCTGCCGCTTCCGGCATATTTGACGTTGTCAGAACTTATTATCTCTTTATAGTAACCCGGCTCCGGAACTCCTATCTCGAATTCATCGAATGCCTCTACGCCCATGTTGAGAGCGCATATAAGGAGTTCTCCCGTATCATTTTCAGAAGCAGGTGTGGATCTTCTGTAATAGGTAAGAACCTTCTGTCTTCTGTCATCCGGGTCTATCCAGTGGAATCCCTCCCAGCTGTTGTCATCTGACCACAGGGCCGGGTGATCCGTATAGATATGATTGAGATCCTTTATGAATCTCTGATACTTTTCATGATTCTCGTAGCCGAGCAGGAACCACTCGAGTCCCTCGTACTCGCGCCATTCTATGAACTGCGCAATTTCATATCCCATGAAGTTGAGCTTTTTGCCCGGGTGCGTCATCTGGTACATCGCCAGAAGTCTGATCCCGGCAAACTGTCTCCAGATGTCTCCAGGCATGCGCCCTATGAGACTCTTTTTGCCGTGCACTACTTCGTCATGGGAGAGCGGCAGTACGTAGTTTTCGCTGTAGGCATATGTCATTGAGAAGGTGAGCTTGTTGTGTGCACCCTCTCTCCACGGGAAGTCCGTCGACATATACTCGAGCGTATCGTTCATCCAGCCCATGTTCCACTTGTAGTGGAATCCGAGGCCTCCGTTTGAAGGCGGCTGCGTAACCATAGGCCAGGCCGTGCTTTCCTCAGCAACTGTAAACGCGCCGTTTGCCGAGGTGCCGATCATATAGTTGAATTCCTTGAGGAACTCCACAGCGTCGAGGTCTGTATCTCCGCCGTACTTGTTTTTTCTCTTTTTCGACTCATCACTGATGCCGAAATTCAGGTAGAGCATGCTCGTAACGCCGTCAACCCTCAGGCCGTCGGCATGGTATTCATCGAGCCAGTACATCGCATTGGAAAGCAGGAAGCTCCTTACCTGAGGTCTGCTGAAATCGAACTTGTAGGTTCCCCAGTCAGGATGCACTATGCTCTCGTAAAGCTTGTCTCCGTTGAATTCCCTGAGTCCGTGGTCGTCAGGACAGAAGTGTCCTGGCACCCAGTCCAGAATGACGCCTATGCCTTCCCTGTGGAAGGTCTCGATCAGGTATTTTAGTCCGTGCGGAGATCCGTATCTCGATGTCGGCGCGTAGAAGCCCGTTACCTGATATCCCCACGAAGCGTCGAGCGGATGCTCCATGACAGGCAGGAATTCGACATGCGTATAGCCCATTTCCTTCACATAAGGCACGAGCAGGTCCGCAAGCTCCCTGTACGAGTAGAACTTGTCCTCGCCTTCAGGGCGCTTCCATGAACCCAGATGGCACTCGTATATATTCATCGGAGAGGTGAAGGTGTTCTTCACTGCCCTTTCCTTCATCCATTTTTCATCGTGCCACTCATACCAGAGCTCGGTAACGATGGAGTCCGTTCCCGGTCTCCTTACAGACATGAATCCAAACGGATCCGACTTCGACAGGAGCACTCCCTTTGCGGTCTCGATCACATACTTGTAGTGATCCCCTGCTTTTGCTCCCGGTACAAAGCATGTCCATACTCCGGTGTCTCCGATGTGCTCCATAGCAGAAGAAGCATCCCATCCGTTGAAGTCGCCGGTCACTCTGACCGACTTTACGTCAGGAGCCCAGAGCGTAAACTGCACGCCTCCGTCCGCTATATGCGCGCCGAAGGTCCTGTAGGCGTGATGGAGCTTGCCGTTGTTGAATAGATACAGCAGCTCATTTGAAAGCTGTTCTCTTATATTGCTCATTTAAACTGTCCTTATGTGTCAAATCTCAACGTCGTAGTTGATCGTGCGTGCGCGCGGATAAAATCCCGATCTGTAGTCAGCAGCTGACATTCTCTTGATAGTAGAGATGGCTGCGGCGTACAGTATCACGACGAATATTAGCAGAGGAATGGTTCCCCTTTCCCCGAGGAAGGCGAATGTGTCATATGTGCCGTGGATAAGCATAGGGACGATCAGCGCCAGTATGGTGTAAGCCGTTGACGCGCCCTTCTGTCCGAGTATGCTCGCCTTCTTTGAGTATGAGTAGATCACACCCATGAACACTCCGCAGAAAGCGTGGAGCGGTATCGCGGTAAACGCTCTTACTATGGCAGTCTGCAGTCCGTAGCTGGCTACGTACATGATATTCTCATACACGGCAAATCCTACTGCCGAGGATACGCCATATACTATGCCATCGAACCTGTAGTTGAAGCCCGGGTATCTCCATGATCCGATCTTCATGGCAAGGAATTTGACAATTTCCTCTACGAAAGCTGCCATGCAGAAAGATGTAATCAGAGCGTACTCCACAGATCCCTGAGGATACTGCGGGAGGAACTGGCTTTCTACCTGTTCGAGGAAACCAGCGGCAAAGCATGAAAGCACACCGAAGAAGATGATCTTCATGATCAGCCCTATCGGTTCCTTCTCTACCTTGTCTTTTTTATAAACATAGATGATTATCAGCAGGCCCGGTATTACCGCCAGAGCCATAAGATTACTGTCCATTTGCATTTCTGTCCCCTTTTTCTTTTTTGTTCAGACAAAAAAGTATCGTCGTTTTATTTCAGAGCTTATTTCTGTTGTTTTTGTAAAGCAGGAGTATGTACCATATGCAGAGCGCAAGCAGCACTCCTCCCATTATTTTAAGTATGACAGCCATGTGCTACCGCCTTTCATACTAATAGATCTCTCTGATGCCGCCTCTGACGAACTGTTCATGCAAGGCCTCAAGATTGGCGATCTGCTCGCGCAGCTCAGCTCCGTTGTCGGTATCTCTGATCCTCAGTCTCTCCGGCACTGTGTGCACCAGGTGCATAATAGGCCTGTGGAAGGTCTGTGTGCCGTCAGCCTGAAGAGGCTCGTAAGGCTGATGCTCAGCCAGATACATGTGCTTTGAAGTCATTATGGCTGTATAACCGGCGATACCTGTTGTTTTGTGATATGCCTTGGAAATACCACCGTCTATGATGAAGATCTTTCCGTTTGCCTTTACCGGCTTCTCTCCCTTTACCAGTTTTACAGGCACATGCCCGTTAAGTATCCTTCCGATCTCAGGGTCGATGCCGAATTCCCTGAGGATCTTGTCCGCGAGCTTTTCGTCATCGATCAGTTTGTAATAAGGCACCTTGTTCTCTTTGTGTGTGGCTTTGTCTTCGATGAAATACCTCTCGAAGGTAGTCATCTTGTCCTTGCCGAAGAGAGGTGAATCCTCAGAAAGCCACAGATACCACATTATTGATGCGGCCTCGGCGGATGTTCTGCCGTCAGGCTGCTTTCCGCGGGCGTCTCTTATCATCTGATCGAGCTTGCGCATGTAAGCGGCGCCCTTGTATTTTTTCCCTTCGATCTCTACGTTCTTGAAGTTTCCTCTCTCGTTGAGGATCATACATCCGTGATAGAGGAGGTTGTTGTTCATAACCTTGAAGAGCGAGCCATGCGTGAACATGTAGTTTATATGCCTCTGCAGCTTCTCGGAGTTGATGATCGAAGACTCAAGGGCTACCATTACCTCTTCTTCCTCATCGGTCAGCCTATAAGGGTCCTTCGGATCTACCGTCGGGAAATTCATGTCTCTCATCGGGTACTCAACGCCCTCAATTTTGACAGTTCCCTTTTCAAAGTCGATCTTGTCGAGCAGGTTCCTGTGCTCGAGGTGGTATTCCGGATGAGCCAGTATCTCCTGTCCCTCTATCTTGAACTGGATGATCGAGATCATCTTGTGCATCTTTGCCGCAAGTGAAGGCGGGATCGGGTCGTATTTATTTGTCTCAAGCACGTTAGGCTTGAAATATTCACAAGGGTCATCCTTGTAGATATGTGCTGCCAGCGATGCCAGCGGACGCAGGTTGAACCCGTAGCCTACCTCGAGCATGTCGAAGTTGTTATATCTCACATTGATACGGATCATCGTGGCTATGCATGATCTGTTGCCGCACGCCGCTCCCATCCAGAGTATGTCGTGGTTGCCCCACTGTATATCGATGCCGCGGTTGGCCATGAGATAATCCATTATCACGTGCGACTTAGGGCCTCTGTCAAAAATGTCTCCGATGATATGAAGTCTGTCGACAGTCATGTTGGCGATGGTCTCAGTGATGTCAGTGATGAATTCCCTGGCAGCTCCGTATTCGATCAGTGTGTCGATGATCTCATCATAATATTTGTGCCTGTCAGGAACATCATCGGAGAACAGCAGCTCGTCCATGATGTATGAAGACAGCACCGGCAGACGTTTTTTCACCTTTGATCTGGTGTATTTGTTGGATACGACACGGCAGATAGCTATCAGTCTTCTGATGGACACCCTGCACCATGCGTCGAAATCATGTTCGCTTTGTTCTCTCCTCGCCATCTCCGCTTCAGGATTGTAGATGAGCGACGCGAGAGCATCGCATTCGCTTTCAGTCAGTATGTTTCCGAATACTTCGTCTATTCTCATGCGGATCATTCCGGAGCCGCTCCTCACGAAGTGATGGAAGGCATCGTATTCACCGTGGATGTCGCTGAGAAAGAACTCAGTCGCTTTAGGAAGAGCCAGGATCGCTCTCAGGTTTATGATCTCGGTCCTTGCTCTCTGGCGGTTAGGATACTTCTCTGCAAGAAGCTTGAGATAATTGATATCAGGCATGTCGTCCTCCATTTACTCTTTTCAGTCGTTGGAAACTTTCATGATGTCGGCTCCGAGAGCCTTGAACTTGCCCACGAAATCTTCGTAGCCTCTTTCTATGTGATATATTTCGCTTATCTCCGTTGTCCCTGATGCCGAAAGTCCCGCGAGCACCATGGCCGCTCCGGCCCTGAGGTCGGTAGCTCTTACCTTGGCCCCCTTTAGGTGCTTTCCTCCCGGCACAAGTGCCTCTCTGTTTTCTGTTATTATATCAGCACCCATTCTGTTGAGCTCAACAACGTGCATGAATCTGTTTTCAAATACGGTCTCTCTTACGACGCTGCTTCCGTTTACCGTGGTAAGGAAAGCCATGAACGGGGACTGGATGTCTGTCGGGAATCCCGGGTAAGGGAGCGTTTTGATGTCAGTTGCGATGAGCTCTCTGTCCCTGGCATCGACGTAGATACCGTCAGGCGTTACCTCTACGCTTACATTGCACTCCTTCAGCTTTGCCATGATAGGCCTGACGTGTCCCGGCAGAGCGTTCCTTATCAGTATGTCGCCGCGCGTGATTGCAGCAGCGAGCATGAAAGTCCCTGTCTCTATCCTGTCAGGGATGGCAGCGTGGATGCAGCCTGAGAGCTTCTCAACGCCCTCGATGCGGATCATATCTGTACCCGCGTATTTGATCCTTGCGCCCATCTTGTTGAGCTGGTTGGCGAGGTCGATGATCTCAGGCTCCTTGGCCGCGTTTTCGATTATCGTTGTGCCCTTTGCGAGGGTAGCTGCCATGAGTATGTTTTCTGTCGCGCCTACGCTCGGGAAGTCAAGGTAAATGACATCACCTTTAAGGCCATCCGGACCGGCTGTCACCGTTACCAGCTCATTCTCGTCATCTTCAACCACTTCGGCGCCGAGCGCCCTGAAACCCTTCAGATGAAGATCGATAGGTCTTCTTCCTATCGTGCATCCGCCCGGCATCGGCATCACGATTTTGCCGTACCTTGCGAGCATCGGTCCCATAGTAAAAAGAGACGCCCTCATCTCCTGCACAAGGTCTCTGTCGCCTTCGCAGGACGTGATTTCGGGCGTACTGATCCTGATGGTGCCCGCTTCGGCATCATCTATCTTCGCTCCGTATTTAAGGAGCATTTTCTTCATAACATTGACATCTGCGAGATCGGGAACATCCTCGATCACGCAGGTGTCAGCTGTAAGTATCGTTGCGGCCATAAGCGGCAGTACTGAATTCTTTGCTCCGCTTATCCAGACTTCGCCATGAAGCGGTCCGCTGTTATTAACTAGGATTTTTGCCATTAACGGCCTCCTGTGACTTTATTTTTTATTCGGCCTGTCCCTTTTGCATGGCGGATCTCGCCTTGCGGACAGCGGCCTTTGCGGCTTTTGATGCCGCTTTTCTTGCTGTGGCTCTAACCTTTTTTGCCGACTTTTTCGCGGCTCTTTCAGCAAGTCTTTTCGCTCTTTTTGCTGCAGTAACAGCTATCTTTCTGGCTTCTTCGGTCTTGCGTCTTTCTTCTTTCTCAAAAGCCTTTTTCGCCTGCTTTACTGCTACAGCTGCCTGAGCTTCTTTCTTTGCTGCAGCGGCGACCACTTTAGCCTCAGCCTTCTTCGCCGCAGCGGCCTTTCTGATCTCCTCTTTTTTGAGGGCCTTGCTTGCCTTTTTTGCTGCTGCGGCTGCCTCCATGGCCTTTTTCTTTGCAGCCTTCTGAGCTTCTTTCTCTTTCTTTACGAGAACTGTTGCCGCAACTGCTGCTGCCTTCGCGGCTGCCCTGTCTTCCCTTTTGGCTTTCTTTCTTTCGGCCTTTTCTTTTCTTAGCATCAGAGCTGCGGTCGCAGCGGCTGCCTTTGCTGCAGCGGCGGCTTCCTTCTTGTCGATCTTAGCTCTCTTTTTAGCGGCCTTAGCCTCGGTCTTCAGATTCTTCTTTACTGCCGCGGCTTCTGCCTTTGCAGCTGCCTTTGCCTTTTTAGCAGACTTTGCTGCAGCCTTGGCATCTTTCTTCTGGTACTTTCTGGCAGTCTTTGAAGCCTTTTTGAAAGCCTTCTTCTCAAGCTTTGACTGCTTGTTCAGCTCCTTGATGGTCTGCTTTGAAAGCTTGATCTCCTTTTTGGCTCTCTTGCGCTCTTTAGCCGCTGATACGGCAGAGAACAGTCCCGAGCCTGTCAGCATGCTGAACAGCAGCTTTATGATGCCCACTGCAGTGAGTCCGACTCCGGCAGCGGTGACAGCTTTGACTGCACCCGAGGTGTCAGCTGCTACAGCGTTGACCGCGCCGAGCGCGTCATCGCTGAGTTTATCGAATCTGCCCTTTACATCATCAACAGCGTCATTGCTTTTATCTGCAAGAGTTTTTGTCTTCTTGAGAAGCTCTATCGCATGTTTCGCCATGATCGCCACAACAACAAGGAAACCTATCAGTACGGCTACAAGGCAGAATGCAATTATCTGATTGATAGTCATTTTGATTCTCCTTATTCCTTACTTTGCGACCTTATCGATCACCTTGCCGGCGACCTGCGCGCCAACGGACGCTACTCCGGACGCAACTCCGGTAACCTTTGACACTCCGCCTTTCACAGTCTCCAATACATTATCGAGCTTTTCCTTTGCGCCCACAGCAGCGTTTGTGCCTCCGTCGATGATGGCGTTTGCCTTCTTTATCGTATCAGTGAGGTTCGAAACCAGTACGATAAGGAACACAACCAGCACGATCAAAGCGATCAGAAGGATTCCGATCAGAACACCTTTCACACTTACCGAAATCATATGCGTTCTCCTTTTTCTGTTTGATCATTGCGGGCTGTCAGAAAAGCCCGCACTTATTGATAATATTATATATACAAGGGCCTCTCTGTTCAAGCAGAGCACCCCTCTGATAAGCAAAATAAAAGCAAAAAGCCCGTTTCAGCTTGCTGCCGCAGCAGATGCTGCTCACCGGGCTCAGACACCTCTTTCATAGTATCTCAGAATCTCTTCAGTATATCCGCCGTCAGCCGTATGCACGGCTATCTGAGGCAGCATGTGCAGCTCAGGACCGGCTCCCTTCACCCCATGTATAAGTACGATATTCGCAGCCTTTCCATCCTTCGTAACCACGAGCTGCATCTCCTTCGGCTCCAGGCCCGAAGCTCTCATGGCGCTGAATATGTCAGCAAGCCTGTCGGGTCTGTGCACCATGTACAGATGGCCTCCGTCCTTCAGCAACCCGGCTGCTGCCGCCGCGAAATCATATATATCCGCCGTGGTCTCGTGCCTTGCGGTATATCTTTCATCGGGATCAGCCGCTCCGGGCTCATCAGGCGTTCTCCTGAAGTACGGAGGATTCGTGATCACGGCGTCGAGATCTGCCGACGCCCCGATGTCCTTTACATCGCTGCAGACGAAGCTTATGTCATCCGACAGCCCGTTCATGGCACAGGCCCTGCGCGCTCTTTCCGTAAGGCCTGGGCTTATGTCATAG
>Ga0256407_10003424_pt1 | contig 28280 bp, 30 predicted proteins | sample RumenRJG_04DNA_FD_193489 | JGI IMG/M metagenome (GOLD analysis project Ga0256407, IMG submission 193489) | Bovine rumen microbial communities from Lethbridge, Alberta, Canada - RJG_04 | ecosystem: Host-associated > Mammals > Digestive system > Stomach > Rumen | place: Canada: Alberta...
AGCTCATAAATGCAAACTCCCTTTTTGAAAAACGCCGCAAAGCTCTTGGCAACAAGCGTAACGATATTTCAGAGGCAAACATCAAACAGATTGTAGAGCTTTATAACAAGTTTGAAGAAAACGAGCTGAGCAAAATTTTTGATACAAAAGATTTTGGCTACACAACAATTACAGTAGAACGTCCTCTTAAAGATGAAAAAGGCGAACTTGTTTTAAAGAACGGAAAAAAACAGCCTGATTCAAGTCTGCGAGATACAGAAAATGTTCCTCTCAAAGAAGATATAAAAGAATACTTCAAACGCGAAGTTCTTCCTTTTGCCCCAGATGCCTGGATAGACGAAAAAAAGAATGTAGTGGGCTACGAAATTCCATTTACAAGATACTTCTATAAATACGAAGCCCCAAAGCCAAGTGCTCAGATTATGGATGAAATAAAGGAACTGGAAAAAGACCTGATGGCAAATCTTAAAGAGATAATGGGAGAGTAAAAGATGAATGCTAATCAAAATAAAGGTGATATTGTAATTTATCAGACTCAGGACGGACTCACTCAAATTAATGTAAGATTTGAAGATGAAACAGTCTGGCTTTCTCAACAGCAAATGGCTGCATTATATCAGACTTCTCGTACAAACATTGTTGAACATATAAAACATATATATGAAGAAGGAGAACTTGACGAAAAATCAACTTGTCGGAATTTCCGACAGGTTCAAATAGAAGGTAAAAGAGAAGTATCCAGAGAAATTCCTTTTTATAATCTGGATATGATTATTTCCCTTGGCTACCGTGTAAAATCTGCAGTTGCAACACAATTCAGACGTTGGGCTTCGGATCTTATAAAAGAATACCTGAAAAAAGGTTATGCTCTTGATGATAAACGATTAAAAGAACTCGGTGGCGGTGATTATTGGAAGGATCTTTTAGACAGAATTCGGGATATCCGTTCTAGCGAAAAAGTAATGTACCGTCAGGTTCTGGATTTGTATGCAACAAGTGCAGACTACAATCCCAAAAGTGCAGAAAGTATTGCTTTCTTTAAGATGGTGCAGAACAAACTTCATTATGCAACACACGGTAACACAGCTGCCGAAGTAATTTACAACCGTGCTGATGCAGAAAAAGAGTTTATGGGACTTACAACTTTTGAAGGTGATTTTCCAACAAAAAAGGATATAACAATTGCAAAGAATTATCTTTCAGAAAATGAACTGAAAGTATTGAATAATCTTGTTTCAGCATATTTTGATTTGGCAGAAATCAACGCCATGGAACATAAAACAATGTATATGAGCGACTACGTAGAAGAGCTGGATAATATTCTTTCAAGCACAGGAAAGAAAGTTCTGGAAGGAGCCGGAAAAATAAGCCACCAGCAGGCAATGAAAAAAGCCGAAGCCGAATACCAGAAGTTTATTCAAAAAAATCTTTCTCCTGTAGAAAAAGCATATCTGGAAACAATTAATTCACTGGAAAAGAAAAGCAAAAAGAATTCAAGCCGCAAAAGAAAAAGTGAGGCATCAGAATGAGCAAAATGAAAAACAGCGGCGTAGAATGGATTGGCGAAATTCCTGAGGATTGGGAAGTTTACAGAAATAAAAATGCATTTATTTGTAATAAAGAAATTGTTGGCAAAAATTCGAATAGTACACAACTCTTATCATTAACAACAGGTGGTATTAAATGCAAAGATATAAATAATGCAGAAGGAAAACTCCCTGAAAGTTTTGATACATATCAATATGTTAAAAAGAATGACGTTGTAATGTGTTTGTTTGATCTTGATATGTCAGCTGTTTTCTCAGGCATCAGCCAATATGATGGAATGATATCCCCTGCATATAAAGTGTTATCTTGCCAAGATAGAGCAAATCCTCTTTTTGTTCATTACTGGTTTTCATATATTTTTGATGGAAGAAAATTCAATCACTATGCAAAAAATATTCGATACACTTTAAATTATGATGAATTTGCAACACTACCAATCCTACTTCCTCCAAAATCCACCCAACAGCACATTGCCTCATATCTGGATAAAAAATGCAACAAAATAGAAGAAACAATCCAGAACCAGCAACAGGTAATAGAAAAACTAAAAGCCTACAAACAATCCCTAATCACCGAAGCCGTCACCGGCAAAATCAAAATCCAAAACGGCAAAGTCTGCGGTAAATATGAAAGCTATAAAGACTCTGGTGTAGATTACTTAGGAAAAATTCCTTCAAACTGGAATGTAAAGCGTTTACGTTATATTGGAAAATGTCAAAATGGAATAAGCAAAGGCGGTGAGTTCTTTGGTTCCGGCTATCCTTTTGTGAGTTACGGAGATGTTTATAATAATTTGACTTTACCAGAAACCGTATCTGGATTAATAGAAAGTACTCCTGAAGAACAAGAAAACTATTCAGTTATGGCAGGAGATATTTTCTTTACGAGAACATCAGAAACAATTGAAGAGGTTGGTTTTACTTCTGTTTGCTTAAAAACAATTGAAAAGGCAACTTTTGCAGGCTTTGTTATTCGCGTTCGTCCTTTTACAGATGAACTTATTCCAGATTACTCAAAATATTATTTTTCAAGTGATGCTCACAGAAGATTCTTTGTAAAAGAAATGAATCTTGTAACCAGAGCATCTCTTAGCCAAGACTTATTAAAAAGATTGCCAGTCTTAATTCCTTCAAAAGACGAGCAAAAAGAAATTGCCGATTATCTCGACAAAAAATGCACAGCCATCGATACAGCCATAGAACAAAAACAAAAATTAATAGAAAAACTAACAGAATATAAAAAGTCCCTGATTTACGAATGCGTAACCGGGAAGAAGGAGATATAAATTATGGAAAAGAAAATTTATACTCTAAGAAAGTATGTATCTGGATCTGTGTATGATTTAGAAAATTTATCGAAACAACAAATAAATTGTGTAGCACCAAAACTTTTTAACGATCCAATTGATACATATTTTTATTATAGTGATTCAGATTGTTTTTCTGAGAGTAAGAAAATATTAACTAAGGAAATAATGGATACAATTAGAATTAGTTGTTTTATAAATCATCAAAATATTTTAAGAAAAAGAAAGAGCAATAAATTAACTCCTGCAGAAATACTTATGTGGACTCATTATGCAAATTCACACAAAGGAATTTGTTTCGAATATGAAGTTCCAGCAGAAAATTTTGATTATTTGGATAAACAGCCATTTGACGATACAAAAACATATTTGGCTAATATTAATTATCAACCTGAGTTAGCCACTGATTTTGAATCTGTGTTTTCAAAAACTGAAGATGTATCTTATTCTGCTAAAGAATTTGAACAACTTCTCAGAACCTGTTTTTTTACAAAAGATAAGTCATTTGAATATGAAGATGAAATGAGATTATTAACATATACAAAAAATGCAGAAAACAATTATCAACCTCTTACATTTAATTATTTAAAGAAAATTGTGTTTGGTAAAAGATGTGATTCTGATATGAAATATTTAATAAATTGCATTAATAAACAAGTATATTCAAGTAAATTAGAATTATATGAAATAGATAACCATTTTACGGAGGTAAAATATAATGACAGATAAAATCAATAGACTAGCATATCTGAACACTCTCGATGAAAACAAGAAACCCTTGGATCTATTACTAGAAATAATAGAAATTGAAAGTTACAAACATAATTTTAACCAGCTTGGAATTAAATCCACAGATGGAAAATCTATAAAAGATATAATTAAAGATAAATATAATATTGAGATAGAAGATTATATTTTAACAAAATGGATTAATGATAAATTTTATTTGGAAAATAATAAAATAAGACTAAGAAATAAAAATTGCAGTGAAAGTTTAGAAAATAAAATAGGAAAAATAGAAGCTGGTGAAAAAATATTTTTAGACCAAGTATCTGAAATAAGAAAGGATTTTATTAAATTTGCTAGCGAAAAATTTAATATTAAATATAACAATGAGCAATCTAGAGATATTTTTAATGAGTATATTTATACTGTTGCTCAAGAAAAAAATGTAGAATCAAAAGATTCTAGGGATTATTTTATTTTTCAAAAGTATCTTTCCTTTTTATGTGAAAACAACCTAAAAGCGTTAGAAATAATTGAAAACTTTGGGGTCGCTAATCAGATTCAGGACTTGGTTTTAAATGGTGATACAGATAAACCTAACTTCTTAAATGATTGTATTATTTTTTTGGATACACCAATCATTATGAAAAGATTAGGTTATGATGGTCTTGAGTTATCCGATATTTATAAAAGTTTTTTTTCTGATCTTACAAAAGCTGGCGCTAATTTAAAGATTTTTACACATACGTTTGAAGAATTATGGGGTATTCTTTTTAATTTTAAGCGTTGTGTTTCTCAAAATATTTTTGATGCAAAAGGTGTTAATACCTTTTTAAAAGCAAGAAAACAATTTATCACAGAACGAAATATAGAATTATCGCTTTCAAAAGAAATAATTCAAAAAAATATTGAAAATATAGGAATTGAAATTTTTGATATTTCAGAAGATGATAATTTAGAAAATGCTACAGATTATTCAGAATGGAATTTCGATCCTGATGCATATCGTAAACATGTAATTAAAATCGATGAAAATTATGAAAAATATAAAACTCGTCTTGAGAAGGACATACAATCTATATCTGCAGTATCAAGATTGAGACAGAGAAATAAAATAAAAAAAATTGAAAATTTTGAAGATGGAAAATATTATTTATTAGTTGATAATTATGCATTAGTAAATGCTATAAAATCTTATTATAAAGAAAAAGACGAACGAAGTAAAAAAAACGAACTATTGCTTGAAAATACAATCATTTTCAACCTCTGGCAAAATTTATCCAACAATGGAAAACTAAATAAAGCATTATTTAGAAGTAAATGTTTTGCTTTGAACACCATAGATGATAATTTTAAGGATGCTCTATATAGAGAAGCAAGACGTATTGAAGCATATAATGCTGAAGTAGAAATTAATCAACAGTTAATTAATGATCCAACCTTGGAAAATGAAGTTTTTGCGGAAACTATAAAAAACAATAAAATGGATAAAGAATATATTTCTAAAACATTGCTCAATTCTATTTCTCAAAAAGAACTTCAAACCAAAGAGATAATTGAAAAACAAAAAGAGGAATTACAAAATAAGGATTTTGAACTTAAGAAAACTCAGACAGATTATAACAAATTAATTAGTGAATATGAACAAAGCCAAAATATTAACAAAAAAAATATGGCAGATCAAATAGAAAAAAGTAAAAATGATTCAAACAATGCTGTAATCAATTCTCAAATATCAACATTATTAAGTACAATGAATCATATTAGTAAAAGTTTCCTTACAAAGATTCAGTTTTTACTTAAAAAAATGAAAAATAAGAATTTGAATAAAAAGGAATTTTTATGGAATAAGGCATGCTCCATAACCGGCATAAATATTGAATACAATGAAGAATATATAAAAGAAGATATATAGTTGTATGAACGGAGAAGCAAAACTTTTATTAAAATTCCTCGATGGTTCTGATAACCGCTATATCATTCCTGTTTATCAGAGTAATTATGACTGGCGGCCAAAACAGTGTGAGCAGCTTTTTAATGACCTTATTCAAATCATTAAGAAGGACCGCAAGACTCACTTCTTCAATACTGTTGTCCTTACCAACGAAAAGGCCTCCTGCTATACGATAAAATTTGACTCACTTTCTACCGAGCGCAGCATTCAGTTTGCGGCCAAGCTGGAGAAAGAGTAATAGTAATAGAAAGAAATTAGTCTTCGGCAAACACAGGAACTCCGCCCCACACGTTGTCCATGTAGTTCTGGTCAAGAACCTTGTCTATGCGCACCTGTTCATCTTCAAGGCTAAAAAGCTTTGTGCTGTCGTCATCGTTTTTGTCTGCAATCCAGATTTCGTCCCGGCGCACAATGTCGTGGCTCATGAGGCGGCTTTCGTGGGTGGTTGTCACAAGCTGGATTCTTCTGTCTTTTGCGCTTGAAAAATATTTCTTTACAAACTGGACGGTCAGCTTGGGGTGCAGGCTGCGGTTTATTTCATCCATTATATATACCTTTTCTTTTTTGCAGATGAGGATTTCCAAAAGCTGGAAGAGGCGGTGGGTTCCGTCACTCTCGCTTTCCATGCTGAATTCAATTTTCTTTCCGCCAAGATTGTGGACAAATTTTACCGCATAAAAATGAAAGTCCTTGTCTTTTTCCATTGTGATGATAAAAATGTTCCTCCGGCTTCTGATTACGGTTGCATAGAAATTTGTTGTTTGACCTTGGGGATTTGCGGGCAGTCCCATCTGGACTGGCAGCTGAGAAAACTGAATGATGGGGCTTACCAGAGCCATCTCAAGGTTAAGTTTCTGCTGGGTGCGCAAATCAAGTGTCTCAAAAACCTTTTCCCTGCTTACGGGCTCAAGCTCTATTCCTTCGATTCCCGTATCAAAATCCTTTAGCAGCTGGGCAAACTCATCCTTGCAAATTTCATACCGCAGCAAAGATGTTTCCTGCAATGGCTGGTCGGGGAAAATCACTTCTAGGGTGTCCTTGAACCAGAGGAATGCCTTTTGAAGGGCAAGGGCCTCTTTGTTTGTTGCAAAAAATCCTGCCGTGTTGTGGTTTATGCTGAACAGGAATGGCTTTCCGCTCATGGCAAAAGTGCGGCTTAGAACCTCAATGTCCTTGTTTGGCCCCTTTATTGAATGGTGAAAAACGTAGGGGCTTTGGGGGTTTTCTTTGTAGAAAAGTTTTGTGTGCCTGTTTCCCACCACATGAACCAATTCTTCTTTTGTGATGATTCCTGTCGCAAGTACAAGGGATATTCTGTATTCGTAGAGGTTTTTGTCGGCAATAAAAGCAATTTCAAAGTCCGTAGGCCAGCCTTCGTTTTTGTCGTCGATTTTGCACCAGAGTTCAGCTGCCCTTTGGGGAAGCCTTCCCGCAAGAACGAAGTTGCGCAAGGTTGCAACGGCTCTTACAAAGTTTGTCTTTCCCGCCCCGTTTTTGCCGAACATTGCGGAAAACTTTAGAAGGCTCTTTCCCGTGTCGCCGTCTTCAAGCAAGTGGTCCGGCTTTTTTGTAACGCGCCCGCTTTCCATCTTAAAGGTGGTCTTCTGGTTGAAGGACAAAAAATTGGTGACGCTGAAATTTACTAGCATATTTATTCCTTAATGGCTAAGAATCTCTCGCTTATAACGAGATTATACAGCTATTGTCGGTATAATTCAACAAAAACTTATAAAAATGGGTGAAAATTTCGAATAAAATTTGACTTTAAATTTTCTTTGTGATATAGTGAAAGTGTCAAAACGGGTGAAAATATCGAATATTTTACCCAGTTTTGTCTTATTAGAACTAGATTTTGCAGCCAAAAACGGTACAAGTCGAGCGTTTGTTGAACCAGGTTGTACTGCCGGCTCGTGTTTGCAAGCAAACCGCGGAATGCAAAACAGTTTGAGTTATTTACAGGAGGTGCAGTTATGGCTGTTCCATTTGTTAGTAGAAAGCGGTTGAATCCGCGTGATTTGGAAGCAGAAGGCAAGTTTTATCCTGCCCCTGCTTATATTGCAGAGATTGGCGTGAACCAGCTTGCGGAGGAAATATCTTCAAGCACTACGCTCACGCCAACGGAAGTAATAGGCGTAATAAGAAGCCTGCTCCTTACCGTGCCCAAGTACATGATGCTCGGCTACAAGGTAAGGCTGGACAGCTTCGGAATCTTTAAGCTCGGCCTTAAAAATGCTGCGGCATGCAAGGGCCACGAAAAGGCAAGCGAGGTTACCGCAAACGACATTGCCGGTGTAAGGGTGATGTACACACCGGACACAATGCTCAATGCAAAACTCGAAAAGCCTGAGTACGTAAAGCTTGATGCCAAGTACATTACGGATGAAGTGCTTGAACCAACCGGTGCAGGCGACTAAATGAACTGGTAAGCCCAACCGGATAACGGCGGATGGGTTTATGACAAAAGCCCGGTAAAAACCGGAAAGGACATTCCGTTATGAAAAACAATATTTGGGAGACCGGCACTTTTTTTGGCGTGCCGGCCTCCTTTTTTTATCCCACCTTTAGTAAAATTTCATCCCGAATTTGCGGCGATTTATGCGGATTTATCGGGGGATTTTGGTGATTCCATCTTGATGAATTAGAAGTGGCCGTCAAGATGAATTGTTCTGCCTGTCTTGATGAATCTGATGCAGTTATCTTGACGGAGACAAATTTGCATATTGATGAAAAGAATAATTTTTTTTTGTCAATTTTTTTGTAAACGTGAACTCTAATATAGGATTAAAAATATTCCTCTTCAACATAAACTGATTGCCGATATTGAGACAGTGTGGGATAATTTCAAGAAGGCGATGGAAAATGTAGAGGGTGTTGACCGCTACGAACCGTCCATTACCTTGAAAAATCGAGCAAAAAAGAATGGGTCTTATGCAAGGCTCATTCTTGAATCAATGAAGAATTTCTTATGGGTGTACCTGTTAAAACAATAGGTTGCAAAGGATTTCTTTTATCGTGCAATGGAAATTGATTATTTTCGGCAAAGTCCTTGAAAACGCGATACATAGAACGATGTCTATATGACACACCAACAGAAGCTCTTTTTCTTTCAAGTCGATAATTACATAAATCAACATAAGACGAAAAATCTTTGCCTTTTCCATGTTTTCGTATCCAAGGAATTTCGCAAATATACTTTTCTATAGTTGAATCTGTATAGTGTTGCTCTTTCATTACTTTGAACAAAACATCCGATGTCGCTATTAGTCTTTCGATATTCATAATAATATCCTCTTTGTCTTGAATATCGAAAATAAAATTTAAACTTTTATCTTATTAATTCTTTATATCATAAGAGAATATGACAATAAGTACGGATTTCTTTTTAGCTAAGATAAGTTCAAGGTTATGATACTGCCGTTAATAATCCTGATACAACAATCAGCTTTATTTTCGCAAAAGATATGTTCGCTCAGAAAGGCTACTCATCAATGTACGAAGCAAATCAATGGGGTTTACTTTGCAGGCCTTCTAAAACCGAAGGCTATATCGACGACTTTGGTAACTGGCAAACCTACACCTGGACAGATTACTATGAACACATCTTCAACACCCGCAATAAAGATGTTAAGATGAGGATGTACATGGCCATGCAGGTGGCAAAGTAGGATAATATGTTGAATTGTTTAGTAGTAGCATTAGGCGGCGGAATCGGTGCCTGCCTCAGATATCTGACAGTTCTGATTCCCCTCAAAGAACCATTTACCTTTCCGGTAAAGACTCTGGTGATAAATCTTCTGGGCTGTTTTGTTATCGGCCTGATTGCAGCTCTTGCAGTAAAGAATAGTTCGCTTTCACCAAAGACTGTACTTTTTATAAAGACCGGCTTGTGCGGTGGATTCACAACATTCTCGACTTTTGCCTTAGAAACAGAGACACTCATAAAGACAGGACATATTGGACTTGCTGTTCTTTATATTGCACTGAGCGTGGTTATAGGAGTTGGGCTGGCATTTGCAGGGCAAGTGATTATAGGGAAGTAGGATGAATAAAAGCATTTTACAAAACGGCGATCTGCTTTTTATGAGTGATGAATCAGACTTATCAACAGCGATTATTGAAACAACAGAAAAATACAGTCACGTGGGAATCTACTTTGACGGATACATTTATCATGCGTCAAGAAAAAGGGGAGTGTCAAAACAGATATTAGAGGACTATTTGACTGAAGAAAAGTGCGATATCTATATTTACCGCTATCCAATGATTGATGCTGAAATCGTCATGGAACGTGCTGAAAAGTTTTTGGGCTGCGAATATAATCATAGTTTCTATCCTAACAACGGGCAGTTTTATTGTTCTCAGTACATTGCAGAAATTCTTCCGATTTTTGATATAATCCCAATGAAGTTTGGTGATGGAGAACAAGAGATTTCTGATTACTGGCAGAAGCATTATGAGGAACTTGGAATGCAGGTTCCTGTAGGGCAGCCTGGAACTAATCCTGGTCAGCTTGCAAGATCAGAAAAACTTCAGTACATTGGGAAGCTCGATTATTAGAAGGGAACAAAATGAGCGAATTAACTCCAATTCAGAAAGAAATAGTAGCTGCACTAGAGCATATGAAAGAAAAGTCTCTGATAACAGAAGCTGTCCTTGCAAAGAAAGTTCGCGAAAATGCAAAGATTCAGGGAAAGAATAAGGCAGGAATCAGTCTGAAAGATTTGGAAATCTGCATTGAATATCTGGCAGAAAAAGGTGTGCCATTCGCCCTTCATCTTAACAGCGCAAATGATATTCTAATTAAGAAAGAGGATACGTATAAGCTGCTTGAAGCGGATGCAAAAAAGCGCCGCCAGTCCAGCGAAAAATCAATCTCAGTTTTGACCAACGGCGATTTAAGACAAAAAACTTCCGGTGGAAAGATACTTAAAAAGCGCAATGACCGGAAGAAGATGGATTACCGTGATGTCAATGATTATGTGTAGGATATTTTTTAGGGCATTTGTAATTGTTCCATAGAATATTCTTTTAATAATAGATTAGGAAAAACTTTATATTTGTTTAAATCAAATTCAGATATTTGAGCCTTGATTGGGTCATATAGGGGCTGCGAGTTCATTAACGAAGATGTAACAACAGATTTGAAACTTGCTTCATTTTCCATTCGGTCTCTTAGAAGGGGGCTAATGAAAAAATCCTCAGAATATTTAAAAATAATGTAATTTATAACAGCAAGTTTGTCGTCTTCGTTCAATAATTCAAAATCTTTTTTTAATTGTGTGTAATTATAACCTTTTTTGAAGAATGCTAATATAATGCTATTATTTTGTGAGTATGGGAATACGCAAATATGAATATCTTCTAGTTTTACATCTTCTTGCGGAGTTAATAGGTTGTTGATAAGTGTTCCATTGAAATCTGTTATCATATTTATACTGTATTGAAAAGCATAAGAAACTGTATAATCTAATTTTTTGTAAAAGAGAATTTCGTAATAGTCAGTAGTGTTTGATGATTCTAGACTTTTACATTCAACAAACTTATTCTTTACAATTTCACTTTCAAGTTCATCATTTTTAGAATTATCTCCACCTATCATATTAATAAAATAGGATGCTAATGGATTATTCAAAGAATTTAAGAAATAGGTGGGAAATTTACTTTCAACATATTTTTTCTCATAGTGTTTTAGATAATTTTTTACAGCAATTTCATGTAAATATTTTTCAGGAATAGTATTTTCCCATTTTTCGAAGGTTTCATATGGTTGAAAAAAAGAGGAATCACAGTTTCTACAGATAAGTCGAAATGTCCCAGTTTCATTAATACCTTTTTCTTCTTTTAATGCGTCATTTGGGATATCGATAAATGATGCAGAGTAATTTAAATGTCCTTCAACGGCAATATATTTTAAGCATCTCTGTGGAATTGAGTGAGAGTTACAATTATGCTGTGGACATCCACATAGTAAGCAACTTGATACTGGCATATCTTGTTTTGCTTTTCTTTTTGCATCATTAATGAGTTTTTGAAAATTATTATTTTGTTGTTTTGATAAAGTTCCAGGAATTATTCCTAAGAATTGATTAAAATCGAAGAAGTCTGACATACTATAAGCCCTTATAAAATCCTATTGGATTATACTCAAAATTTACGATTTATTATAGTAAAGCCTATATTTATAACTATTTTCCTGAATAATAATCCAAAACCTTCCTTGCAAACAGATATGCGTTTTTAATATCAATATTGCCTTCAAAATATTGCTTGCGGTAAACCATGCGACCAGCAAAGAAATCTTTTATTTCCTGTAGTGTTATTTCTTTGATTTTCGGGGAAGAAATTAGCTTTGTGTAAACAGAAAGCATAACAGCAAAGTCATTAAGGAGTGGAACTTTCATACAACTGGAGATTGACCCGTTTCCAATGCCAATATTTCCGCCTAAAAGTTCGAAGTTTGTTTCCAGATCTGATTTAAAACCCGGAACAGATTTAAAGGCTGCAAGCATACAGACATTATGGGCACAGGCATTTCGGATACGGCGTACTGATTCGAAGTGCTTGGTGTATTCACATTGCATACGCATATAGTCATAGTAAAAAGCGTAAAAACTTATAAAATCCGCAAATGAAACCATTTCAACAAAGTTCCATACAGCAGAAGCTGCTACATATTTTTCAAACGAGCTTTCACCATAGGAAGTATTTTTATTAACCTTGGATAGTTCATCCTTGATTTTTAGATGGCTTTCCAGGAATTTCTCGACAACTTCATATCCATCATCTGCCAGATTATTCTGGCAGTCATTTACCAGTTTGACCTTGAGATAGTGTTCCAGGTCGATAGTCATTTTCAAAAGAAGCTTGCGCAGGAACATGTCAATAGTAGAAAGTTCAACCAGATGGCCAAAATCGAGTCCGATATATTTTCCGCTTTTTGTCTGTTCGGGACAGGTTGAGCAATACTGTTTCAGGCGAAAGAAGAAGTTGTTTTTTTTAAGAAACTCTTTTGCCTTTTCCTCATTCATCAGGTTGAAGGTAATTCCAAGGTCGTTTTTGCAGTATTCAATAATTTTCGGAACAGTAAGTTTCTGGGATTTTGTCGGGGTTGGTTCTTTTTTAGACATCATTTTCTCCTAAGAAAGAATTATACCATGAGATTTTTCATAAAAAAAGTTTAAAGACTATCATGTTTTGAGAGGGAAGAGAATAAATAATGCTTTATACGAGGAGGTGAGATATGCCAAAGAAAACAAGCATTCCAAATGGTGCGGTCTTAATACAAGGTCAGGCGTTAGATGGTTGCAGTGCAACTTTTCTTACAGAAGACGAAATGCGGGATATCAATACAATTCTCGCTTACGACTATGAAGATGGTAAACCTTGGCATGACAATACCTGTGTTCTGGAAATCATCTTCTATAATTACCATGACAATATTGAAGGCAACAAAATCCGGATTCTTTATAAATATAAATCATCACTTTTATTGCAACTGACGCAGTTTCTTTTTGATTCAACAATAACATCTGATACTGCTTTTGGAGATTTTCGTGCTTCTGGTGTTATAAAGATTAAAATGGATTTGGGTAGTTATGACTATGGAGAACATGATGATGAAGCAGATTCTTCCATAAATATAGGAGATTTTGAAGTTATGAATTGCAACATAAAACGTAAGAAGCATTTTCATAACTTGAACCCGGAAATGCCTTATGACTAAAAGTGACATTTAAAACAATTTTCAATATTACAGAATTTGCAAGGTGCAGTGTTAAGATAATATTAAGATACGCATGATACAATTAATAGTAATATCTTTAACTATACAATATTTTGTGGTATAATCATAAGGTGATAGTTTTCAATATCATGTTTTGATAGAGTATATATATACAGTCAAAAAGCGATTTGTATGGGGATTGAGTGTTTACAATGAAGGATAAGTTAGTTGCTTTTTTTCTTATTTTATCTTTTTTATGTTCTTCCATTTTTCCTGTTTCATATTCAGGCTCATCAATAAATTCAATACAGTATTCCAGTTCATTACTATCACCGGTTGAAGTTGAGGGATTTGAGTTATACCCCATAAGTAATTGTGGAAGCGTTATTAATGGAATTTATTATGAAGGAATAAATCTTAAAGAATCAAAAGTTATAGTTCATACAATTACTGGACATGAGCAAAGTTCTGATTTTTTTAAGTCATCAGTTCCAAATCAGTTTAGAGTAGATTGGCCAAAAGTAATAGGCAAGTATGCAATCGGTACTACTGTAGTAGTAATTACAGGTATAATTACTTTAGCTACAGGAGCGGAAACAGGATTTATCGCAGCTGCATCTTTTGAAGGAGCAATAAAAGGTGCTGTTTTAGGAGCTTGTACTGATGCTCTTATAACAGGAGCTCTCTGTGCATTAAAAGGTAATCCAAAACAACAAATCTTCAAAGAAACAATAGAGGCCTCTGCAGATGGTTTTATGTGGGGGGCTATTATTGGTGCTGTTACAGGAGGTCTAAAAGGTGCCAGTCAATTAAAGAAAGGGACTCCTGTACTAAATTCTAAAGGCAAAATTATAAATTTAGTTAATGAAAATAATGAAGTTGTAATTGCAAAGACGGGGCGAATTGTAAAAGGCTCTAGAGTACTTCCAAGTACAAAGGATGGAGTTCCTAAATATTATACGGTAGGAAATAAGTTATACGATTTTGATAATAGATTAATATGTAATGAGATTAAAGTATATAAAGATGGGCGTTTGCCGGCTGGATTAATTTACGATTCTACAAACTCAAATAATTTATTTGGATATATTGATAACTCAGGTATATTGCATACAGAAACAAAGGATATCGTTGCCACTTTTCAGAAAGAGTGGTCTTCTGTTCTTGGAACGCATGTTGAAGGTAGTTATGAATATCTTCAATTAGGAAAAGACGGTAGTGGGTCAATTTTAAAATACAATTACTGTAGATTTTATAATGAGCAAATACCAAAATATGCACAAGGACACCATTTAGTACCTTCCAATATTGATGATGATGGAAAGGTTTGTAGATTAGTCTTTGAAAAATTCGGAATAGATATAAATGATCCTCATAATTGTGTTTTATTGCCAGATGATCCTTTTAGAGCAAAAGCTCTTAATACAATGCAACATCATAAAGATATGCATGGGGTTAATCAGAATAAATTGCTAGCAGCATTATCAGAGGAATTGTCTAGAGCTAAATCAAAAGAACAGGTATTTGAAATATTAGAGGATTTTAGGCAAGCTATATTGTCAAATAATCCATTTTGGATATAGGAATAATTAGGAGGAATATTATTGTGTGGTATAAGGCTGTAATTGCAGATGAATATCAGTATTTTCAAGTTGCTTCATTGGATGATAGAGAGATTTTGCAAGCTTTAAGCAATACTCCCGAAACAGTGTTTTCCTTTTCGATGGCTACAAAGAATAGACAAAAAAAGGGTGAACTGAGTGTTATAGATGATGCATCTCTCATTGTTTTTAAGAAGGATATTACTTCAGTTTTTAATGGAATAGGAGAATTTATACAAATAAAAGGACTAGATGATTATAATTTGCTTGTTCCTGATGTTATTGACGCTCTTGATGTTGAGAAATCGGAAATTGATTATTTCCGTGGAACACAAGAAATAAAAAGAATTCGAAAATATGTTTTTAATAGTAAAGTTGATGGTAAAAAGGTATTTAAATTACCGATAACTGCTAGTCCTGTATTCTTTTCGTCTGATGTATTAGATATATATAATGAGAATGGTTTTCAAGGTGTTGATTTTGTCGAAATAAAATAGAGGTTTTCAATATGAAATATAAATGGTTGTTTTTAGTTCTTCCTATGCTTCTTATAGGATGTACAAAAAAAGAAACAAAAGGCGCTGCAATTGGTTGGGCTACAGGAGGTGTTGCAGGAGGTGTTGCAGGAGCCGTTGTTGGTGGAAATTCTGATACAGAATATATAAATGTGAAAACAAATTTTGTATTTACGCAACCCGGTACTGACAAAAAAGATACCATGATATATGGTGCAGATGTAAAAACAGCTGATCAAGCAAGTAAATATTTTGTTCCTGTATTCGATGTAAATAAGGATGTGTGGCTAGTTGTTGAGATGGAACCAACTCTTACTGGATGGGCAAAAAAATTGAAGAGAGCTATTTCAACAAATGAAGAGCCTATACCTGTTTGTATAACAATTCAAAAGACAAAGAACATTCAAGTTTCAAACGTTGCTGGCTTAGAGGATGCTCTTTTGGAAACGGATATTGATGGTACTGCTCGATATACATTTAACATAAAGAATAAGAAGAAAGGTTTATATTCTGCTACTTTTAAGTTCCATCCTGCAGAATTAGGTTCTTCTCAAATTCATATGACTTATGGTTCTGAAGAAAGACAGATTGTCGATAAAACATGTAATGTATTTACTACTGTAGAATTTGTAAAATAGGGGTATCAAAATGAACAAACATTCAAATTCAATTTTATTAGCAGCTTTTCTAGTGTTTAATTTTATACTTTTCCCTTCATGTTCAAAAGAAAATAAAGAGCATAAGGATAAGGGGTATATTAATATTCAATCAAACTTTGTTTATACACAACCTGGAACAGAGATGAGGGAAACTATGGTTTACGGAGCATCTGTTGAAGAAGCTTCCCAAGCAAGTAAATATTTTGTGCCAGTATTTGATGTAAATAAGGATGTTTGGTTAACAATTGAAATGTCTCCTTCATTAATCAGTTGGCCAAGAAAATTGAAAAGAGTAGTAGTTACAGATCCCGAGCCTATTCCAGTAACTATCACTATAGAAAAAGCAAAAAATATTCAGGTATCACAATACGGTGGTATTGAATCAGATAGCTTGGTTGAAGAAATTGATGGTACTGCTCGATATTCTTTTACAATAAAAAATAAAAAGAATTCAGTATATGGAGTACAATTTAAATTCCATCCTGCAGCGGTTGGTGATTCAAAAATTCATGTAACATATGGCTCACCGGAAAAACAGATTGTTGAAAAGACTTGCAATATATTTACAACTATAGAGTTTCAGTAATGAATAGGCAATTGTTCATTTTAGTTTTTTCATCCTTTCTCTTTTTTGGTTGTTCGGAAAATAAAAAAGGATTTGTCAATATTAAACAAACTTTTTCCGATAAAACTCTAGATTTGGTTTCAAATGTTGGTGAGAAAACAAAAGAATATGCAAATAAATCTATAGATTTTGTAAAGGATACAGCCACTGATAGCTTAAAGAAAATTGATATTGTTACGCAATTCATTTATTCTCAACCAGAATTAAATATCGTAGATGATTCAATATCTGAGGAGCATATATTTTCATATAAAAAAGACTTATATCTGACAATAAATATGTTACCAAATACACGATTTATTGAATCTGCAAAGGAGTTTGTAAAATTATCTGATAAAGCTGTTCCTGTAGAAGTATCAGTAAAATTACCCAAAACTTTTAATGTCATATCTACAGGTGGGCTGGTTTCCGAAGTAAAGAACGATAAAGACACCACAGTGTTTTGCGTAAATATAAATAATACGAAAAATAAGCTATATAGTCTTATTTTAAAAATCTCTGGTAAGTCAGATGGTGAAGTATTCATTAATGTAACTTATAGAGATGATGAACAAAAAGAAAAAGGTATTTGTGAAAATTACCAACAGAAAATCTTGTTTAAGAGGTGACTAAAATGAAAACAAGTGGAAAAGTGATTCTTGGTATATTTTTGGGTGTGATTCTTGGAGGAGTAGTATTCTTCTTAAATTCTACAAACCCGTATTCAGAAGCAACTCCAAATTACTATGAGAATTGTAACTTTGATTTTATTATTCCAAAGCCTTGGTATACACAAATACCAGAATTAAAGAAGATGAATATAATTGAAGATGTTACACCTTATTATGTGACTGGCAGAAAGCTTTCATATAATGGAAAAACATTGGATATTGACTTGTTTCTTTTTGAACCTGACTCCAATATTGATATTACCGCTTTTGGTACTAGTTTGATAAAAGATGGAGACTCCAAATTATCAAGCGAGAACATTATTCTTGATGAGAGAGCAGCAACAAACCTTGGAGTAAAAGAGGGTGATAAGGTCTCAGTTACCTTTGGAGATAAGATATTAAAACTTGATGTTACAGGTATTGTCTATCAGAATATGTTCTCAACCCGTCCTACTGCAGCAACATTGTTTATGGGCCATATAAAATCGGAAATAGAAAAGTCAGTAGAACAATTGGCATATTCTTCAGCGTATGTATCTGCTGTCAACCTTTCAGAGGCAGAAAATTATTTTAATAATAAATATGTGGCTATGGGAAAAGTTGGTAAACGTTCTTGGTATGAGAATGATGATTCATATGAGTACATGAAAAAATCTATTCAGAATACTTCTGTAGCAAAAGAGATAACAAATGTCAGTCAGTTAAAAGCAAATTCTACATCTGATTATACAGAAGCAACTAACCGAGAAATTCTAAATGTTTTGATTTCAGTAATTATTATTCTTGTGCTTACAATAGCTGTCTGGTTATTTAATATTTCTCTTTCTTCACAGACATTTAGAAATGATATTCGCTTGGGAACGAAAGTCTCTTCTGTAATTAATAAATTCGTTGCAGGTGAGTTTATTACTGTATTAATTTTTATTGTTTTTATTATTTTTCTAAAAAAATTATATTCTCCAATTCAGTTTTATTCTTTTATCGTAACTGTGGTAATTAGCTTCATAATAATTTTTATTGTTACAAGAAAGAAAATTAATAGAGTATATGAACAGATAAAAAAAGAAAAGAAAAATAGGGAAAAGGTAAGTGATTAGATTTAACAACAAATATCTAGTTATTTATATTTGTTTATTCTGCGTGTATCTTTTTAGTTTCTTGTTTTATAAGGGAAATATTAGTCCCCTTATTCAGCACTCTAATGCGTTTAAGGGGACAAGTAAGCAATTTATTCGTACAGAGCAGACTAGTGATTATATTGATCACGAGAGTGTATTTCTTGAAAAAAATCAAATACGACTTCATAAGATGCCTCACAATGATTTGGATGAGATTTTTTCATGTGAAAAGACTGGGAATACAAATTGCTACATATCAGTACTCTCTTTCAATATAGATGATAAAAATTCTTTTATAAGAAACAATCTTATCGAAGGTTCTATGCCTTTAAATAACCAAATACTTGTAAATGATTATTTGGCTAAACGTTTGAAATTAAAAATTGGAAACAAGATAACTTTTAAGAATTCTTTTTTTTATTATAATTTAGAAGTGTCTGGGATAATAAAGAATTTTCATGGATTTCCTGATTTCAAGCCAGATGCTTTATATTATTGTTGTACAAATTTTGGTGCAGAATATTATAACAAGATTGATGGAAGTTTTTATAATTTTTCAGATATAAAAGAAGGTGCATTCCATGCAGAACCAATGTTTGAGTATATAAAAAATATTACTAATAAAATATATATAAGGTTTACTGTTCTAATTTTTATATTATCATTATCCATTTTTATTATTTTCTTGTTTATTTCGAAAAATGAATGTCTTCGGAAGCATTATAGGTATTTATATAAGCTCGGAAATACGTCCTATTTTATAATAGTGAATATCACTAAAGATTTTTGTAGGCTACTATTGATTATTCTATTTATGAATTTAATCATTCTTTCAATTGGAAGTTTAACAGTTTTTCTAATAAATATGCTTATTAGCCTATTATTTTTATTTTTAATCTTTGTTCCAGAGGTATTTAAATATGAAAATCTTAGAAATCAATAATTCAAATCTTGTTATAATAAATGAACACAGAGTTTTAATTAAGAATATAAATATTACTGTTAATTCTGGAGATACTGTACTTATTTCAGGAATAAACGGTGTTGGCAAGTCATCTTTATTCAAAGCTTTATTACCGAATAATGAAGATAATATTTATTCAACTTTGGAAAATGGGTCCTTTAGTTTCTTTGAATCTAATAATAAAAAAGATTTGAATCAGAGAATTATCGATATTTCACAAGAAGATTTTTTGTCTAAACCTTCTTTATTTTTAAAAGTTGAAGATGTATTACTTTATGGCTTGCAAAGTATCAAAGAGCCTAAGGTTTATTTGGAAAAATGGATAGAAAAGTATAGACCCTTTATAAAAGATGATTTTGATAAAAAGCTTATAAAAAAAAGAATAATTTCATTAAGCGGCGGAGAAAAGAAATATGTGGCTATACTTCAAGGTTTGGTACGTTCAGATTTAGATGGAGTTTCTCTTGCTTTGTTGGATGAACCAATTAATAATTTAGATGCAAAGCATATTATTCAATTATCAGACTTACTTCGGAGAATACAATACTATAATCCGGATTTTGCTATAATTCTTATTACTCATTGTCATGCATTTCCTTATGTTAATAAAGCTTTTGAGATAAAAGATAATACACTATCAGAGTATAAATATGAACTCCATAATTGCTTTGGAACAACTGATAAAGATGGGTTCTATCAGATAGATATGAATCCAAGAATATAAAAGATGTGAAAAAAATATTACTATCATGAAATGATAGTTCTAAAGTGTTATGTTATTTAAAAAAATGGAGGAGGATTGCTATGCAAAGTAAAATGGAATTGATTGAAGACTTAGAATCTCTTTTAGAGAAGCAAAAGAAAATTGAAATTCTTGAGACGCAATTGGATGAGGCAAATGGTCATCTAAGATACCTTAATTCTTTGAATGAAAAAACATTAGAGAAATTTGATGAAGAACATAAAGAGGCATATATTTACCAGAATGTTGGAAAAGAACCTAGGGAACCATGGATATTTAAAGGTGACTGGGAAGAAAGACATGCTCGTTGGAAAAGAAACTATAATCATTTTGAAAAACAATATTACCAAGAATATGAAGCTCAACGAAATGAATTAATGATTGATGTAATCGAGAAGCATAGGGAAGAAACAGGGGCGAAAATTCAGGATCTTACAGAAGAAATATCCCAAATTAGAAAATCAACAGTTTCTGAGAACGTGATGCTGGATTCAAAAATGCAGACATCAGAAAAATCCTTGCTCTCATTGATTATTTAAAAGGTTCAAGAGCGGATACTCTTAAGGAAGCTATATATCTTTTGCTTAATGATCAGTTTCAAAATCATATAAATGAGACTTTAGAAGCAATAAAGCAACGCTTTAACAATCTGGAAGAACTCGTGAATTCAAATTACGAGGAACTTAAACAGAGTATACAGGAAACAGATGATTGGGTTGAAGGAATTGATTCTAGAGTTTCTGATTTAGAATCAAGTGATTCTGATGATGAGTATGATGACGACGATAATTCTGATTACGATGACAGTGACGATGATGATTATTCGGATAACGATGAAAACTAATCTGAATATCTTCTAAAAATGGGGCCTGGCGTGACCGCCGGGCCCTTTATCTTTTATATTCGTTTCTAATTATTTCTGCGTACAAGCCGAATTACGTGTTTCCAAATAAATAGGGTAGTACTTCTTTGTAGAGTTTCCATTGTGGGTGAAAGTTATAACCAGTACGTCTGCCTGCTCCGATTTTACTACCGATGTATCAGGAGTAACGTCGTAGTAGGTAGCAGAAATGTGGTCTGCATCTATTTCACCGTAGTTATGATACATGTGTGATGTACAGTCTCCGCTCATCTGGACGTGGAACGATGGAATGTAGTACCACAGACAGCTTTGAAATTCTTCAACAGACAGACACTTCCCATCAAGGTATGTATCTCGTACACATCCCCAGTCACTGTTCTGACTTGATTTATCAGCTTTTGTTACAGTCTTTGATGAACTGTGCATCCAGCCGGTATAGAATTCATATACGGTTGAAGAAGTTGTTGAGTTTCTCAAATACCACCAGCCGCGACGGTCATAATGGGTGTCATAAGTGAATGGGCTTGTCCAATCTTTATAGCTGTCGCTGTCCGTATTTGTCGATGAATAGAAATCATTCATCAAAATCGGAGTTCCGTCTGGATATGAAGCACTGCCTTTATATGTTGGCTTATACCCTGTTGTAATCTTATAGGCTGGAACCTGTGTGTCACTATTATGACTCAAGATGAACTGCCCTGTCGTTGCTCCGTTTGCGATACTGATATTTCCATCTTTTTTTTGACTGGAGTGAAGCTGTGATAGTTAGGTTCTTTGTTTTTGCTTCTGCAACATTGAACTTAAAGGTCATCACCTCTCTGTCGCCAATGGTAATGGCATCGTTTGCAAACTTTGACCAGTATTCGCTCTTTGTATTGTCTGCATCTCTTTCTGACGGTTTTAGAAAAATTCTAACAATTGTTGATCAGGTATGTCTTTTTATCTTTATTGCAGAACTGTTATTTAAAGCAGTAGTGTATAACAAAGACTTTTTCGGAGAGAAAAGAGTCGATGGATACGGGGATGAATATTTTCATACTAATCGTTGGAATATATCAGATTTATTAATTGTCCTTGTTTCAAGTTTTTCAATATTACCTTATTTTGCCGTATTCCGTACATTTAGAGTTTTAAGGTCACTTAAAATAATCAAAGCAATACGTTCATTTAGAATTGTGAAATCTTTTAAACTTGTGAATGAGGTTTCAGGTCTACGAACAATTTTTAAGGGATTATTAAAAGCTATACCTGGAATTATTGCGACATTCAGTTTTTTAGCAATTTTTGCTTATGCATATGCAATTATAGGAACAAACATTTTCAGCGAAGAATTCCCTCAGTTCTTCGGAACTTTAGGAACTTCGATTTTAACACTATGTCAGGTTACAACCTTTGACTCTTGGTTTTTCAGGAATCGCTCGTCCAATTACACAGGTTTATCCATGGGCATGGATTTATTTTGTTTCATACGCTTTCATTGCAGCTTCTTTAATAATGAATGCTATTGTTGGTATTTTCGTTGATTCCGTTGTCCACGAGGAGCTTCCTGAATTTCAGGAGGGTTGTCGCGTCCGGAACCTGTTCCGTCAGGAAATCTATCCTGCTGAACTTTCTGAAGGCATAGCTGTCGTACATGGCGTTCTCAACACCCTCGTCCGACAGGGAGAACCACGCCTGAAGGAGGTACATTCTAAGCATCTTCTCGATTCCCATCGGAGGACGCCCACGCCGTCCTTTGGGGTAATACGGCTCTATTTCGGCGCACCATTGCCCCCACGGTATTATTGAGTTCATGTTGTCAAGAAATTCTTCACGCCTCGTCTTCCTTTTTCGGCCTACATATTCGGTATCGGTAAACGTCTGCTGATTCATATTTGTATTATATCATTTTTTTCAGATTTAATCAGTGGTTCCTTAAACTCCTGGGAAGCAACAAAAGGTTTATATTCATTTATCGAAAGCAAACTTGTAGATGACTGGTCTCTTTGGGATTATGTTTCAAATCCAAACGGCGGTTTCTTAGGAATGTGGTTTCATTTTACCCCACTTTCAAGCGAAAAGAATTGTGAACTATATCTTCGAATAGAGAATTATTGCAACGACAGGATCAATCTTTTTATAAAAATCTGCGGAAAGTGAGAGCGTACTCTAGATGACTTGTATGGCATTTTGGATTTGATTCTTAAGGAGTCAGAAAAATTAGGCTTGGAAATTTCTAAATCTGCAAAATATAGAATTGGCGAATACACTTCAGTAGCCATTGTAAACGATGTTTTCGTAAAAACAGAAAATGAAAAGCTTGTTCCGCCCAAGGTGAACTTGGACAAATTTGCAAAAGCTAATAAGGTGGTCAAGCACTCTGGATGTTTTGTTGATTTTTCCAGAATTCCTGTCGTTTAATACTTGCATTATAAAGTTTGTTTTTCCTTTGTATGAATAGAATTATTCTGTGGAATTATTGTTTCAAAGATATAGGCATAGGCACAAATTTTATTATATGCGCAGGACGGGCACTCTTTTCCGTGAGCAATACAAGTCATGGACCGAAGATTATAGCCAAGCACACTTCGGAGCACAAAAGCGTAATGTACCGGGGAAATATGCTCTAAAGCAGAGGAGAAACTGATTTTAAAAGTCACAGGGAGATAGCATAACTCAATCATTTTCTATAGTAATTAATTATAACACACAATCCTAAGAAGTCCATAAAAAAATATATCAGAATAACTATTTAATGTTTGCTGAGAAAGTCCTTTTTACAAGTGTTATCAAGGGGGAGGGGAGAAGCCCTCTAAAAATCCCCTTTCAAAAACTCTTCCACATTCTTATACTCAACACCATTTTTTAGCATCTGCGATTCTCCGCGATAAAGTACACATTTTCGCACAACTTTTCCAAATTGAGCTTCTGTAAGCAAAATCTTTTCTTCATCATTAATATGGCGGTACTGAGCAGGGCATGGTTCTTTACTGTGCTTGATTTCAAAAATTTCGCATTGCTTTTTTGCTTTATCCTGAATGACCATATCGAATTCACCGGAAGCAAATTTGAGCTTAAAGACATTGCGCTTTAAACCATAGGCACGCTTTGTTTCTAAAAAGACAATATCTTCAAGCATTCGGCCGCGGACATCTTCAAGGATTTTGTCTGTGATAATATCTCGTAATTCCCCAGTCAGAGAGCCAAAAACTTCATCCTGCATTAGAGAATAAACAAGCACCTGTGCCTGACAGAAACGCAATCCGCATTGAGTAAAAATAATTCGTTCCTGTTTTTTATTGCTGATTGGAATATTTTCTGTGTAAACAATTTCAAGCAAATCAAGGGCCTTTAAGTATTCGGTAATCTCCTTAATATGTACCTCTTCAATTTCTATGGACTGTCTTTCCTTATTGCGGATTTTCAGAATGTCCATCAGCTTTTTAGTAACTTCGCTTGCATCAAAAGTATCCAGAAAATCGGTACGTTTTGCTTCATCTTTTTCGCGGCGGAGCAGGTCTTTTGCAGAGCCCAAATCACTGGATTTAAAATCTCGGGTAATAACATCAACCGTGAAGGCCTGGTTCATATCTTCAATAATTCTGTTGATGGCATTTGTGAGTTCCTCTTTTTTGTACAAATCAATCAGATTTCGGAAGTGATTTCCCCTGTCATAGCATTTAAGAGAATGCTGAATGTTCTGTGCAATTGCAGTATCAATGTAACGGCGGGTAGATTCATCAGTACGGAAAGAAGCGTCAAAGGCATTTGCATCGCTGTCTTCAAAGTTTGTTTCTCCGGCCTTTAGTGTTCCGCCATAACGTATATACTCATCGATGTCATCGATTTTCAAAAGCCTTGAATATTCGCGGAAAGGCACAAAGGTTGTATGGATGGTAACTGCGCGGTCGTACAGTTCTTCGTTTTGGGCAAACCAAAAGCCGAGTGAATCCGTACCGGATAAAACAATCTTCATGCCCTGTACTGCATACACATCCGAAAGAAGGGCTGCGTTATCAATGAACTTTTCAATAAGAGTAATTTCATCAATAAAGACATATTTGTATTTGAGCTTGTTGGCAAGCTTTAAATCTGCATTCAATTCTTCAATTGTATTTTCTGTAGAAGCTTTTATATATATTGCTGATTTTTGTTCTTCTTTATTCATGGAAAGAATAAGCTGCTTTAGGAGAGTTGTTTTCCCAGTTCTGCGGAGGCCAAAAACAAGGCATACTTTGTCGGCAGCCGGAGCTTTTAAGAAATTTTGAATCTTAGAAAAACAATCCCTTCGTTCGTATTGGCTTGCTGTCTGCGCCATCTTCAAAAGCGCTTCTCCAAAGAGGGCAGGCATTTTAAATTCAGGCTCTGGTGTTTCTTCTTTTGCGTCAGAAACAGGGGCTGGCAGTGTTTTTTTTAATGCTTTCAATTCTTTTTGAAGTTTTTTTCTTTCTTCAATTTGAGGCTTGAGGGTATTTGCTTCTTCTTCAGAGATGCATCGGTTTTTTGTCTTTCCGTTTTCTTTCCATTGCTGATAGTAATATCTTTTTTTGCTTATAATTTTTTCTATTACATAGCCTACAGGAAGTTTTGCAATTTGTTCCTCTAATTCGTTAATATCTGCCATATCAAACCTCTTACAGATATTTAACACCAATTAACACCAAATGTAAAGGTGTTAATTGGTGTTGGAAATAATAGAAAAGAGCGTTTTTCATGCAGGCTTGAAATCCTGCAAAATTTTGCCTTTTTTACTTGATATTAAAAAAATATCATATTATAATAAAGATATACTAACTATAAAGGAGTATCTTTATGAAAAAGCTACACGCTATCGCTTTTGTTACTTCTGTATTGTTCTTGGGATTCTTTGCAGTGGGTTGTGGTTCTACACCAGCACCAGAAACTGTAGATGAAACAGTAGAAGATACAGTTGAAGAAACAAGCGAAGAAGTTTCTGTTGAACGTCCATCTGTTTCTGGTTCTATCCAGGGCACATGGTACGATGAAAAGTATGACTGCGACTGGACTCTCGATGTTGGTGCATCAAACAAGTCAATTACTCTTCGCGATGCAAAGTCTGGTTCTTTGATTTACAAGTTCACAGAAAACAACACACAGAACTTTGACTTCCAGGCAGGTTCAGACGGCGTCACAGTTCAGTTTGACTGCGCTGCAAAGAACCGCAACTACAAGTTTAAGAAGGCTGTTAGCTTGTCAAAGGACTTGGATATGGACATCTACAACTCCAAGTACAACACACGCCATCAGACTGTTATTACTTACAAGGGATACAAGGTTGAAGAATAGTCAACTTTGTGTAGCATAATCTGCTGCATAAACCCAAAGGGCAGTGGTCGTGAGAAATTGCGGCCGCTGCTTTTTTTTTACTTATTATAAAGCGTGAACCTGGATGCTTTAGGGAGATTCTAAAAATGAAAAATGTATTTGTGCGTGTTTTGTTGCTTTCTGCCGCCTTAAGCCTATTTCTTTGTGCCTTAACTGGTTGCAGCAAAAAGGGGGCAAGGAAACTGAACGAACCGCTTACAAAAGAAAATCTTTGCGTGGGGTTTGTTTACATAGGCTCCATAAATGACCAGGGCTATACCCAGGCACAGGACCAGGGACGCTTGGCTCTTGTTGCGGAAGGAATCAAAACTAAGTACGTAGAAAACGTGTCGGAAAATGAAGGCTGCGAAAAGGCAATTCGAGACCTTATAGAACAGGATTGCAATGTAATATATACAACATCATACGGCTTTATGGACAGCACCATAAAAGTAGCACAGGAATTCCCCTACATAAAGTTTGGGCATTGCTCAGGATACAAGCGTGCGGCAAACGTTTCCACCTATTTTGGACGCGCATACGAAGCAAGGTATCTTGCCGGTATTGTTGCCGGAATGAAGACAAAATCAAAGAAGATAGGCTACGTGGCGGCATTCCCCATCCCCGAATGCATCCGCGGAATAAACGCATTTGCGCTGGGAGTTCAGTCTGTAAAGCCGGATGCAACCGTAGAAGTTGTCTGGACAAACACTTGGTTTGACCCCAACCAGGAGCGCCAGGCAGCTTTGGACCTTTTGGAAAAGGGCTGCGATGTTCTTGAACAGCATCAGGATTCAACTGTTTCTCAGATAACCGCCCAGTCAAAGGGAGCTTTTGCTATAGGCTACAATGTGGACACGCCGGAAGCTGCACCAAAGGCCTACCTTACGGCACCAGTATTCAATTGGTCAATATTTATTCTGGACGATGTTCACAAAATTCTAGACGGAAGCTGGAAAAGCCGTGCCTATTGGGAAGGTCTTGCAGCCGGAATGACGGATTTGGCACCCCTTAGCCCGCTCTGCGCACCCGGAACTCAGGAAAAGGTGGACGAAGCAAAGGCAAGCATCATAAACGGATCGCTTAAGATTTTTAAGGGCCCCATCTACAAGCAGTCTGGAGAGCTAAAAGTTGCCGACGGATTCAGGATGAATGATGACGACATCTGGAACATGGACTGGTTTGTAAAAGGTGTAATAGGTACGCTTCCATAATCGACATGCTTTGAGTAAAATTTGATTAATTCCTTTAAATTAAGTATAATATACGCATTATGTTAGAGCTTACAGTAAACCCTAATTCGGCAGTGGCCATAACTTCTTCCCTTAAGAAAATAAAGGAAATGATTATGACCGGAGCCGTACCCAAAGATACTCCAATCCACCTGACACTAGAACCGGGGATTTACAAAGAGACTGTCCGCTATAATATGCCCAACCCGCTTATCTTGGAGAGCGTGCCTGGAACAAAAAGCACAGACTGTATAATTCAGGCAGACAACTGCGAAGCTTTTCACAAGGGGCTGGAAAACCGTGCCGTCTTTTATTTGGGCGCACTTGCAACAAACGTTACGCTTAAGAATTTTTCCATAATCAACACGCACAACAAGTCCATTATGGAAGGAAACATTCTTCCCGATGCAGCGGAAGCCCTGGTCTGGGACAATGCTACAGGAACTTTGTTTGCTGAAGGCCTCCGCTTGGAAGGTAGGCAGAACACCCTTTGCGCAAAAGGCTATGCCTGGTTCAAGGACAGCTACATTACCGGCGACACGGATTTTATTTACGGTGATGCGGACACAGTTTTCTTTGAAGGCTGCGAAATTTGCATAAGAAAGGACAACCGTGGGGACTTTGACGGCTACGCTGTAAAGAGCACCGCCATGGCAAACAAGCCGGGCTTTGTTTTTTCCGACTGCCGCTTTACCGGAGAAAAGCGCAAAAAGAACAACATCTACATTTACCGCACGGAAGGCCACGGAAA
>Ga0256407_10003426_pt1 | contig 28260 bp, 28 predicted proteins | sample RumenRJG_04DNA_FD_193489 | JGI IMG/M metagenome (GOLD analysis project Ga0256407, IMG submission 193489) | Bovine rumen microbial communities from Lethbridge, Alberta, Canada - RJG_04 | ecosystem: Host-associated > Mammals > Digestive system > Stomach > Rumen | place: Canada: Alberta...
TGAATGTATATAAGCCTCTTGCAAGGTTTCCTGAAGCTTTTCGCCTGCACCTAAAATAAAATCATTTTCAGCCATAGCTGTTGTGACAACTCTAACACCATCACTTTCAAGGAGCCTTCCTGTTCTAAAGCAACAGCCATGTGGCCCATGCATAACAATTACATCTGCATTTAAATCTCTTAAAGTGTATAAAGAAGCTGCTATTGGACTTGGACGTGGATGCATCATTTTATCACCTTAGTGTGTCACAATCTTAATGATATCTCTATCTTGGAGTTCGTAATCACTTGCAATTCTCATGCTCTTTCTTGCATCTACTGCATGCATGAACTTATCACCGATATCTGTGTGAATGATATATGCAAATTCACGAGGAGTTGAACCTTTAGGAACCAAGAAAGCATCTGGGAGCACATTTCCCTTTTGGTCTGTAAGCTTATGCTCATCTCCTACTGGATAGACAACAATCATGTCTAAAAGATCAAAGACTGCAGTGTTCAATGCCTCTTGAATGCCTGTGCTTCCATAAACATCAAGGATATTGGTTTGAATGTATTCCAATGCCTTGATTTGGTTAGCGTTTAATTTGTCCTTTTCAAGGATTTCAAAACTGCTGTCTCCAGAAATATAGGAAATCAATCCTGCTCTTGTAGCATTCATAAGTGCAAGTTCAGATTCAGCAGATGTTGGGATTACACGAGGATACTTCTCTTGCATTCTTTCAATGTTTTCACGCGCTCCAGGCAAATCTGCCTTATTTGCAATTACAAGGGAAGGTTTTGCAATATTCAAGAGATTGCGTACAAATTCAATCAAGTCTTCATCTTCCCATTTGCCGTAATTAGGATTTACAGTTCTTAAAGCTTCAATCACATCTTCAATTAAAATACCAGTACCAGATAATTGCTCAAAAATGACTTTGGAAAAGTCCAAGTGTTCAGCTTCAACCTTACGGATAAGTCTTACCCAATTCTTGCTAACGATTCCATACATCCACATGACGATTTCATGCTCTAAAAACTCAATGTCTTCCAATGGGTCATGTGAACCTGGATCAACTGGGTTTCCTTCGGCATCTGTAGAACCTGAAGCGTCAATCACATGAATGAATACTTTAGCTTGCATCAAGTCATCCAAGAACTTGTTTCCGAGTCCTTTACCTTCGTGAGCTCCTGGAACAAGCCCTGCCACATCAATCAATTCTATTGGAATCAATCTTGTCCCATCAATGCATTGGGAGTTGTGTGGGTTGCAAGTGACATTCATTTCCTTACATGGGCATTCACTGATAACATGAGCAACAGCCTTGTTAGCATCTATGGTTGTAAATGGATAATTAGCCATTTCCACTTGAGATGCAGTAGCTGAATTAAAAAATGAGGATTTTCCTACATTCGGTTTACCTGTAACTGCAATTTGAAGCATAATATCATTCCTAATTATTATAAAATGTAAATCTAATTAATTTTTATTTGATTTTTGTAATTTTTAAAAGATTAAAATTAGTTTATTGTTTTTTAAATAAACTTATATTATTATAATACTTTATTATATCTATTTTACAAAGTATAAAAAATTATTTAAAAAATAGCATATGAATTTTAAAATTTGAAAAAATAGTAGAATAAAATTGAAAAAAATAAAAAAAGAAAATAGCTAAAAAGCTATCGTTTTAAAATTTAAAAGTTTAATTAACCTATGTATCTGAGGTCATCTTGAGTTTGTTGTGGTGCTTGTTGACCCATAGCCCTTTGAAGCATTTCTTGCTCCATTTGTTGAGCTTGGCTAATCATTTCACGGATTTCTTCAGCTTTTGCTTCTAACTCTTCAGTACTTACTTCGAGTTTTACAAGAATAGCTAATTTTTGCAAAATAGCTTCAGCCGCTTCAGCATCAATGAAATAACCCGGAGTTTTACCCATTAAGCAAGCCCCTTTCATTCCTCTGAGTCTACCTAAACCTAAGAATAAACCAGAAGCACCAACGATACCGCCATCTGCAGATCTGATTTCAACATCTGCTTCCTTAAGCATTTCAATACGCTCTTCATCAGTAGCAGCACCTAAAACACGACCATCTGTACCTTCAATAGGTTGACCAGTAGCAAGACCACCTAAAGTATAAAACTCTTTAGCCCCTTTTGATTCAACGAAGTCAAGGATAGAACCACAGAGTTCGTATTGACCTTCAGGTGCTAAAGCTTGACAGTTACCTACTAAAAATATGAAATCCCTTTCATCTGCACCAGCAGACTTCAAGTAATACATTTCATTTGTCATATCCTCTACAATTCCCCCTTCACCAACAAGAACTTGTGGAGGGAAGTAAGGAGAATAGATTTCCACAAATTTAGTAGCATCAAGTTCATCAATGACATGATCAATTGCTAATTTACCTACATGACCGATTCCAGGAAGTGCTTCAATAAATATAGGATTGTTTAAACTAACTTCTTCTAATACTTTAAATTGAGTTGTTCTCATAAGATCACCTTTAAGAACATTTTATAATATAATCAATAATCGCAAATCAAATAATTGTAAATCAATAATTGTAAACCAAATAATAGTAATCGTAAAATCCAAAAAATAGAAAAATAAAAAAAATAGAATAATGGTTTTTAAACTAACAATAGCTTGCTAATCAAAAACTTTTATTCCTTATTAAGCATCTCTTTCTTTAATTGTCTACGATATTTACCATACTTATCCTCAACGGAAAATTTTGGAGGGTAAATCACTTTAAGTTCACCACCACATTTTGGACATTGGGATTTAAGTGTGTAAATATTACAAACAGGACACTTCTTCATTTTCATTTTCATCTGATTCACTAATTAATTTTCAATTTCACGTAAGAATTCTCCAGTTCCATCTGCATCTTCTACAATAGCAATAGCTTTTTCTGCTGCTTCTTTCAATTGCTTTTCAGCAACAAGATAATCGGTAGAAGTTACAGTGATTCTGTAACGAGGAGCTCCAACACATTGAACTTCAATGTTTTCAGCTTCTGCTGCCATAAGTGCTTTCTTAATAACCTCTACACCATCTGGGTTGTAGTTTTTAATATCTACATAACCGCTGATGTGAACTTCAGGAGGTTGAATGTTTTTCTCAGCAACTTCAGTTATGGCATCAGCCCACTCTTGGCTAATTCCCTCTTCAGTAAGAGTTTCTGCCCCTTCTTCAGAAGCGCTTTCAAATGCACCGTAGATATCACCGAAGATATCCATAAGCTCATATCCCACTTCATCGTAAGCGGTATCCAAGTCCTTATCTAAAGATTTAGCAGCTAATTCCAAGAATTTTTCAGCTTTTTGTTCAATTTTCCATTGTTGAATCTTTTTAGTCCTTTGGTCTTCTCTAATTCTTTTTAAAGAAGCATCTACATGACCTTTTTTAGGATTAACTCTTAAAACACGAGCAACAATCTTTTGATTTTCTCTTACATGATCTCGAATATTTTTTACCCAACCAGAAGAAACTTCAGAAATATGAATGAAAGCTTCCTTGCCTGCGTATTCTTCCAAGTTAGCAAATGCACCATAGTTAACAACTTTGTAGACAGTTCCTACAATAAGTTCTCCTTCATCTGGCCATTCTTGACTTTTTCTTACCAATTAAAACACCGAAATAAAAACAGTTAAGATATGGTTAGAATAATTAGAATAATCATCATAACCAATCTTTATTCTAAGATCACATAACAGCCAATTACATATTCGGCCAAAATAGCGTGTTTTGATAGTAATTGGCTATTAATAATTTTAAGCTTATTGTAAAACTTCATCGATGTGAGCCATGATTTTAGCTTTTCCACCACGGGATTTTACAATAGTTTTACCGCAGATGATACATTTTACATCAGAAGCTGCACGATCGAAAATGATTTGTTCGTTATCACAATCTAAACATTTAACTCTTAAAAAGTTTCCTCTTCCATTACTTGCCATACAAATCACCTAGTTAGATACCCATTCAGGTTTTCCTACTCTGAAAGATTTTCTGATGTGGGATTTTCCACATTCTTTACATTTGTATCTTAAATCTAATTTTTTAACCGGCTTGTTACCACCTGGTAATGGTCTTGGATAACCTCTGTACCCTGCAGTAACTCTTCTGAATTGTCTTTGTCCCCATTTTAATTCACTAGCTTTTCTCTTTTTGGAAGTATGCACTTCATGCATAGTGTGTTTTTTACAATGTGGACAGTAAGTTCTTTTTTCTTTAGGCATTTTCATATTTTTCACCTTTAATTGATTTCTCTGTTAAAAGACTTTTAGAACTTAATTAACAGATTATATAATAAATAATTACAACAAACCACTTGGAACTGTTTAGGTTTCCATTTAGCATGAGGATAAATTATAACATACTAATAAGAACATCTTTCAGTTTCCTACGAGCATGAGAGCATCTACACATCTTATAAAAATATTTTTACTTAACATTTCTAATAGATTGAACATTATAGTCCCTATTCATTCATAGGATAAACTAAATTGAAAGTTTAAAAACTATAAAAAAAGATTTAACAAACTGTAAATCTTGGAATCTAATAATTAAAAAAATATTTTAAAATAAGAAAATATCATATTATTATAGATACATTAATTATATATGATTATTATCTATATATAAACCTTTGTAATGTTTATATAATTTTTATATAAAAATAGTGAGTTTAAGAAAATAGAAATAGAATTTAATATTTCACTAAACTTGCCTTATTGTTGCCAATGAGAATTTGAGCAGTTATATTAGGCAAGATAACAACATCATTCGCTAAGAAAGGACCATAAACCTTTCCATCAATGCCTACCATCTCACCGACATCCTCACTAATGACAACAGTTGCATTCTCTATTTCATCTCTAGCAAATAATCCTCCTCTTGTCTTATCAACTGGTTTTTTAGGAGCATTATCCTTTTTAGAACCATCATTATTATCATCAATAGCTTTATTAAAACCATCAGTACGACTAATCTTCTTTTCCTTGACATCAAGACCAGATGAAAATCCTAAATCTGATTTCGCAGATTCGTCCTTAGGCTTTTTAGGTTTTGCAAAAATAAGATTGAAGTCATCTTCACTTGGAGCAGCATAATTGGATCCTGCAGCTATTGAATTATAATAGTCATCATCATAATTAGGTTCCAATTTGTCCAAATCCACAAACTGACTGTCTGGATTTTTGTAAAAGTCCTCTGGATTAGTGGAAACAGAAGTCTCAGTTTTAATGTCTTCTTCCACATTGGATTGAATTTCTTTAGTTTCTTGAGACTCTTGGCTAAGAACTGGAGTTTCTTCTTGTTTTTCTTCCACTTCTGCAACTGCTACTTCTTCAGCTTCCTCTTCAAGCTCTTGAGCAGTTTCTGCATTGCCTTGGTCGGGATACATTTGATTAGCTACTTGCTTATCAATGTTTTCATAAGTTTCATCAGTGATTACTTTTGCATTCTTGATCTGATTCAACCTATCCAAAACTTCATCAGATTCACCAAGAGCATCTGAAATCTCATCTTCCATATCCTCAGAAACATCACTTTCCTCTTCAACAGAACTTCCAGATTCGTAGGAATCCTCTACAAAAGAACTTTCCTCATCCTCATCGAAATCCTCATCGTAGTCTTCATCATCTTCATAATTTCCTTCAATAACTTCTTCAGTATATTCATCTAAGGAAATTCTATATCTGTGATTTTTAAGAGCATCCATCAATGAGAAATACAATGTTTCCTCTTCATCTGTAAGATTCAAAGGAGTTGTATCCAAGAGATCAAATTGAGGATTGTCCTTCTTGAACAAAAGAAAAGATCTGTAGATATTGTTATTGGCTGCTTTAGTAATTTTAGATTCCCTAAGCTCACAGATTTCAGTAGCAATTCTTTGAGCATTATTAAGCAGCAATTGCTCATTTCCAAAAGGGTCGTTAGCTACAGAACGTTCTAGATCTTTAATGTAATCACGTAACTGCTTATAGAAATCATTATCCACTCTAGCTAGAGAAGATTTGTTACGTTCTTCCTTTTGAACTCTGCGTAATACTTGAAAAAAGTCGCCTTGCATAAGAATCATAAATTTGAAATAAAGTCGCCAAAACTTAAGAAACTAAAAATTTAGTTAATACTGATTTAATAGATTTAGTTAATACTGATCGTTTTAATAAAGTTAATAATGTATAAAAAATTTAATGGTGTAATAGCTTTAAAGCTATAAAAAATAAATAAAATAAATTAATTTAAGAATAAATTAATTTATTGACTTTAAAAAAGCTTAAATCTTCTCAATTAGTCTTCAGATTCTATTCTTGGAGCAAGCAAGAAACTGAGTTCCCCGTCTTCGGATACCATTTTAAGACTTAAGGTCAATGGCATGTCATTTCCAAGAGAGATAGTAGCGATTTCAGAGAATTTGTCTGCTTTAAGCATTTCTCTGATTTTTTCTAAAGAGAAAATGGATTTAGCTTTAGTGTCTATTTTTTCACCATGTAAATATTCAATGTTTGCATCTCCAAACTCACCTTCAGCAGATGCATAGAAGTTTTCTTGATCTACCATTAAAGTGATTTTATCAGAGAAAATATCCATATCTTGAATTGAGTCTTTTAAAAGTGTGAAAGGAATCTCAAATTCAGTTGGATAATCCAATGAAGGAGGTGCAGGAGAATCATATTCTATATCAATCAATCTGATCTTGAAAGTTCTTGTAGCTTCACCAACAAAAGTGAGAATAAGATTTCCTTCATCTAATGACATCAATACACGGTCATTAGATTTTGAACGTTTCAATACTTTCATTAACTCATCTGTGTCAATATTGATCTTTTCCGGTTCATCACAAATGAACTCATCGAATAAACTGGATTTAAGTTCGAGATGAACAAAAGTAATATGACTACGGTCTAAGGCATCTAAACGAAAACCTTCACTGTCAGTTTGGATTTGTACTTCATCTACAATAGATGAAATAGCATCAAAACTGGTTTTTAAAATACTAGAATCACTTAACTCTGCTTTAAACATTAAAAATCAACTCTTGATTTAATTTTAAGCATTGATTATTTATTTTATAAATCAAAATAGCTAAATTGAGCCATATTTTATTTATAAAAAATTTATTAAAATAATGCATAATTTAATTTTTTAAATTCTTTAATTTAATAAAACCATCATATTATTTTATTATAATATTATATAAGTATTTAATCATTTATAAATCTAATCAAAAGTGAAAATTTTTTAAAAATTTTTATATGAAAAATGAAAAAATATTGAAAAAAATAAAAGGAAATTATAATAAATTTATGAAAAATATTGGAAAAATCGTGAAAAAAAAACGAGCATGTGCTCTAAGTAAATAAAAAATAGCGGGTAGAAGTTTAGTAAAAATAAAAAAATAAATTTAAGAAAAATTAATCTTTTCTTAAACTATTATCAAAATTGGTACCTTCAATGATTCTTCTTTTTTTCTCTTCCAATTCTCGAGCTTTTCTTTGTTTTTCGGCTAATTCCTCTTCACTTAAGGAATCGCCATCAAATTTTGACAAGTCAACAGACTTTTTGAATTTAGGTTTAGAATTTTCAGCTTCTTCGAAAGTATCTTCAGAATCATCTTCAAAATCATATTTAGAATACTTATCTTCTAAACCGTTCCTTCTTTCAGCCTCTAAATTGGAATCAGCATCATCTTCAACAAGATCTTCCTCAAGATAATCCTCTTCAATAGCTTCATCTACAGAATCTGACACAGGCTCATCTATAGATTCATCTACCGGCTCTTCAATAACTTCCTCAATAATCAATTCATCTTCTTCAACTAAATCAGAGTCATCAACAAGAATATCTTCAGGAGCATCCTCAGAAATCTCAACTGAATCAAATTCATCCTCATCATCTTCAAAATCGTATTTGGAATACTTATCTTCCAAATCAGACTCATCAGATTGTTTGTTTAGTCTGGAATGAATAGGAATGATTTCATCGGGTTCATCATCAGTTTCATCAAAGTCATCTGAAAGTTCTGTTGAATTAGCATTTTCATGCTCTTTAAAAGAAGATTGATTTTTTTGAGATGTTAAATTTGAATCAGAATATAAAGAATTGATATCATCATCAGAAAGTTCATCTTCATTTTCATTCTCAAATAAATCTTTAGGGGAATCAACAGATTTGTCATTATCGCCACTATCGGAAAAATTAGAATCTTTTTTTCTCTTTAAAACGCTAAAAATAGCATCAAAGTCTTCACGAGTGATACCGTCCTCGCTTACTTCGTCATAATCAATACTCTTAATGCTGTTGAACGTATCGATAATTAACGAAGACTTTGAGGAAGAGAAGAACTTCAATAAAGAAAATCCAATAATAATAAGTCCAATAATTACCAAGAAAATAGCAAGCCCTGCAGTTTCACCGGATAAAACATTATCCACAACCCTGTCAGAACTTGAAGCATAATAAGTTATTCCAATGATTAGGATTGCCAAACCTACAATAAAACCAACAAGGGTAAAAATTGTAGAGGAATCAAAAATATCTAAAGATTTTTTAGAGTCAGAAGATTTTTCCTTATTGTTTATCAATACACCTTGAGCAGAAGATTTGCCAATTTTTTCTTCTACATCATCATCCGCTAATGCAACATCACTATCTTTTACTGCGATAAAGGAATCTTCATCATCAATCTCTTCATCACTATCAAATGATTCGCTAGACTCAACACCAGATTCATCATCAATAGAATCAGTATTTTCTTTTAAATCAACATCCTCAGTTGATTCTATAACATTTGCTTCGATTGAATCATCTAAATTTGGATTAATGATAACTCCTCCTTCAATAGATTCATCATCGAAAGCATCAGATTCTTCTAAATCCTGGTATTCGTTATGAATAGGAATAATCTCATCTACATCGTCTTCATAGTCTTCAGAAACTTCATAAGATTCATCATCTTCAAATTCTAATTCCTTGAAAACCTCAGAGATGGATTTGGATTTATTGAATCTAGTTTTTTTATCAGAAGTGGAATTGTTAGCTCTGGGAGCTGATTCATCGTTTCCCTTAGAAACGTCTTCCAAATTACTATTTTTTGAATTAGTCATTTTATCTCCTTACTTAAAAATACTAAGAATACTCACTCAGCAATAATTAACACACCATAATACCCTTAGTAAAATCGCTATAAATACGATTAAATGAATAATAAATATAAATATTAATTTAAAACTAAAATATTAGATTAAAAGCATTGCATCAAAGCAATGCAAAAAAATGATTAAAATTAATTAATCATATCCTCTCCATTTATGACCACATTTTTCACAAGTGAAGAAACGAGTTGGCGCTTCATCAGCACTACGGGTTTGAAGCAATTCGTATGAAGCACGATCATGTCCACATTTAGGACAAATTTCTCTTACAGTAGAACGTAAACCGCTTTCATCTCCTCTCATTATAACAGTTTCTTTAGATTCTACTTTTTTTTCGATTGAATATTCGGCTTTATCCACTTCAGTTGAATCATAGCCGCAGGTGGAACATTTCAATACAATCTTTTTATCATCTTCCTCTCCTACTTCCTGAGGAAGAATCATGCCACCACAATTTGGACAAAATTCCATTATTTACCTCCAATATTTAAGATACTACTCTCTAAAAACAGAAATTAAAAAATTTTAAATTAAATGTAAACACAATTAGAAACTGATTATAATCTCCAATAATTATAATCGAAACATTTACCTTTTCCTATAATAATTCAACTTAATTAAAATTCTAAAATTTAAGTTTTTTAAATTTCGTAAATGATTAAATACTTTATATATAACATACTTATAAATAAAGATTATTAAGTCATAGTATTTAAACTTAATTTAAAAATAGGGTAAAAAACGCCTAAAAATTAAGAAAAATTGTAAAAATTTAGTAAAAAATAATAATAAAAACAGATTGTTAGTAGATTGAAAAATACTAAAAAATTTACAATTTTTTTGAAAAAATTTATTCAAAAATCAGTCAGTTTTTTCTAAATGTTCCTTGACTTCACTCAAAATTTTTGCATGGTCAAATGCAAGTTCTTTTTCCTTCAAAACATCAAATGAAAATACACCGATATCATTAGCATCATCATCTGCCTTTGCATCATCAAAATTTCCATGAGCCAAATAAACTATAGAAACCGTATGCCTTCTTGGGTCACGGTCCGGCTCGGAATATACACCGAATAATTCAACAGATTCAATATCAATGGAAGTTTCTTCCTTTGCTTCTCTTATAGCTGCATCTTCTGTTGTTTCACCATAATCAACAAAGCCACCTGGCAATGCCCAAGAGCCTTCAAACGGAGGATTTTTCCTTTGAATCAATATGAATTCATGATTTTCATTATAAATAAAAATATCAACAGTCAATGATGGAATCTTATATTTAATACTCTCACCCCACATAAAAATTATAAAAAATAATAAATAAATCAATAATACATCGAATTTAAAACAAAACCTAAAAAATAATTTAAAAATGATAAGAAAATAATAAAAAAAGATTATTAAAACTAAATAATAAAAAAATAAAAAAGAAGAAAGAAATCGAAATTAGATTCCTTCAAGCAATTCTTTAAATTCAGCAGTTTCTTCTTTTAATCTTTGAGCCGCTCTTAAAAGAGAATCTCTTGGTCTTTTTGTTCTTTTAGTTTTAATGGTCATGATAGGTTCACCGGTAAGAGGGTGATCAATACCATAAACCGCATATTCTACATCGCTATCTTCCATGAGATATTTTCTTAAAACATTACAAAGAGAGTGGTTTTCTCCATGAATAATCATTTCGAGTTCTAATTTGGTATCTTTTACAACTTCAATTTCCATGTTATCTTTTCCTTAAAAGTTAAATGACTTCAACAATAAAATTTACAATTTGGATGTAAGTTAATTATAAAAATTAATAATCATAATTTTTAGAAACTTTTCTTTTTTCCTTTCTATCACATACAGGACAGTATACTTCAGATTCATTGCAAGGATCCATAAAGCTTCTGCATCTGGTACACATAGCCTTTACAACACCAGAAGTAATGTCTTCTGTATTTAAATCAAGGTTATCCCCCATAATCTTAACTACTTTTGCTTCAATTAAATCTCCAATTCTAAAAGCATCAGTAAGCTTATCAATATAACCTGGGGTTACTTGAGAGATGTGAATAGCTGCCAAATAAGGAAGAGCCAATTCACGTTTGGTTCCCTTCTTAGCATAAATAGTTATTAAAGCTCTTTGGCCACGTACATCTTTTACTTCACCATATACAATATCTCCAACTTTCAATAGGTTTGGACCACCAGATTTTGATATTACAGAGATTTCCTTTTCATCTTCATCAATCAATACATTTCCAGGAACACCAGATTTTACGCTACCATCATCTTCGTATGCTCCTTGACCTGGTAAAAACTGTTCACTTACACTTAAAAAGTCACCAGGCATTACAAAATCTCCAGATTCCATTTTCATCTAAACACCTCATAACAGGCAATTTTGCCAATTTCAACATTTTATAATTCCTTTTATAAAATAGGACAATCATCCGAATAATCCCATAACTCCGTTTATAGAATTAGGATAATCAATCCAGAATAAATCCCATAATTCCATTTATAGGATTTATTAAATTATGAAATTAAATTTGATATAAATTTTCATCCATAAAATTATCAATTATTTATATGTAAATTATTTATGTTTTTTAGTAATATATAAAAAATTCGGTTTTTAGAAATAGTTTTGAATTTATAAAACAAATGAAAGTAGCATAAACTGATAAAAATAGTTTAAAAAATAATTAGGGCAATTAGAAAAATAGGATAAAAAAATAGAATAAGTAGAAAAATAGGATAAAAAAGAATTGACGGAATAAAATAGAATAGATATCAAAATTTATTGATAATACCTATCTTCAAACAATATTTCATCTAGTTGGTATTTTTCCCATTCTCTTTTATTTAAGACTATTTCAAGTTCTTTAGGAGTTATAACCGGCTTTTTATACATTTGAGAATCATCAATAGCTATTCTAGGACATGCAGTTACAACAAATCCTTCAAGTTCCATATATGGAAGCAATACATCGGGGTTTACATGGTCCATGAGAAGAATAAAAGCTTCCATTCCCTCATCTTCAAGAAGTTTCTTAATTCCCTTAGCCAATTTCATCCTGTATTGGCCTTCTTTAGAAGAAACTATAATTCCCCATTTTGTAACTTCCCGTGCCTTCACGATTCTTGCAAATCTTATTCTCAATATCCTGTCTGCATAGGCACTCATTTCACGAATGTCACCACTATAAGGATCAATAGCTAAAACTGGAGCTTTTGTGAATAGATAAATCCCTAAGGGATGGAAATTGCCGCTGCCAATGAATAGGTAAACATCTGCTCCCAAGTTCTTTACAGAAGCGAAATTGCAACCTAAAACCTGGCCTTTTCTTGTGCTTCTTGAAGAACCAATAACAACTTCCTTGCCGTTATCCTCTAAAAAGTCTACAATCTCATCAAGCAAATGCAAGTGCTGTGCAGTTGTTGCAATAGCTATTTTGGAATAATCCTTCAATTGTTCCAATGCCTCTTCAAGGTAATCCTTGATTTTGACATTGGCTTTAGCTTCTATAAACATTGTAGGAATGCTATATCTAAGAGGGAGAGGAGTATGTCCATAATGAACAATGAAATCCACTATTCCATTCATCTTTCTGTCTGAAACATCACAGGCCCCAAAGCATGGATCTGCAGATACAATAACAGTAGCTTCTGTTTGCTTTTCAATTTCTCTTGCAAGAGCTACAGCTTGCATCTTAAGTCCTTCTGGAAACTGCAATCCTACATTCCTAACATTTAAAGAGTTTATTTTCTTTATGACCCTTTTAAGCTCCATATCATATAATGCCATTTTATCAACTAACAATGAAAAATAATTATAAAAAACAAGATTAAATCTTTAGACTAAATCTTAAAAATAGAAATAAATAAAAAAATAAAAAAGTTAGCCATTGAGACTAACAGATTAAAAGCGGATAATTATAACAATGAATCAGCTACAACTTTTCCATCAACGACATCCAATTTTACAAGAGTCTTGATTTCTTCACCGGTAGCCTCTTCAACAATGCCTTTACCTTCACCTTTTTCTACAACCACTACAGTGTCAACCAAGTTTACACCAATGGATTTCAATTCATTGATTACAGCAGTGAGAGTTCCTCCTGTACTTACTACATCATCCACTAAAAGGATATTGTCTTCCTCTTTCAAGTCATTGATGTATAATTTGGAAGTTGCATAACCAGTGGATTTGACGATTTCATGTTCACCAGGCAATCCGTATTGTCTTTTACGAATAACTACAAATGGAATGCCAGTCTCTAAAGACAATGCAGTTGCAATGTGAATACCCATAGCTTCAACACCTACAATCTTATCGATTTTGGACAAATCCAATATTTCATCTAAAACTTGTGCAATTTCCTTTAAGACATTTGGATCCATTGCAGGTATTCCATCACTGATACCGTGAACAAAGTAATCATATTCCCCTTTTTTAACAACTGGTGCCTCTCTTAATGATTCTACTAATTTTTCAAGCATTTTTAAACCCTCTACTACTATAAATATATCTTTGACATAATATTCAATTCAAAATTTTAAATTATGATAAAAAATAAAAAACTTAAAATCAAATTTATGTATCTATATCAATAATTTTATAATAAAAGATAAATAAACTTTTATATAATATTAGTTTATACATTAAAGTTAATAAGATAAACTATTATTTTGTTTTAGAGAACTGAAACAAGATAAGATTTAAAAAATAGCTAAAAAATAGCTAAAATGAAAAATAGTTAATAAATAAAGATTAACTAAAAATAAAAATTAAAAATAAAATTAACTAAAAAAATGATTATTTAATCCATTATCAAATATCGGAGAGATATTATGTCAATGTTAGGAAGTTTAGGAGAAAACCTTACAAACACCATGAAAAAATTGGCTGGAATGAGTGTTATTGACAAAAAGGTTGTAAAGGAAGTAGTTAAAGACATTCAAAGAGCTTTAATCCAATCAGACGTAAATATCCAGCTTGTATTAAAATTATCCAAAACAATCGAAGACCGTGCACTTAATGAAGAGCCACCAAAAGGAATTACCCCTAGGGAACATGTAATCACAATTATCTATGAAGAAATGGTTAATTTGCTCGGTAGTGAAGCAAAAGAGCTTGAAATCAATAAAAAGCCATTCAAAATATTGTTCTTAGGATTGCAAGGTAGTGGTAAAACCACCACAATCGGTAAATTATGCAAGTACTTGCAAAGAAAAGGTTTCTCTCCAGCCGTTGTTTGTACAGACACATGGAGACCTGCAGCATATGAGCAGTTAAAGCAACTCACTGAAGATATGCAAATCCAACTTTATGGAGACCCTAATAATAAGGATGCATTAGACCTTGCAGAAAAAGGTTTAAAACAATTTAAAAATCAAAAGATCATTATTTTCGATACCGCAGGTAGACATAAGAACGAAGAGGATTTAATTGAGGAAATGAACAAGTTGGATAAGATCATTGAACCTGATGAATCCATTCTAGTTATTGACGGTACAATAGGTCAACAGGCCGGAGAGCAAGCTAAAGCATTTTCACAAGCGACCGATATCGGTTCCATAATCATTTCAAAATTAGATGGTACCGCTAAAGGGGGAGGAGCTCTCTCTGCAGTAGCTGAAACTGGCGCGCCAATCAAGTTCATCGGTACTGGGGAAAGAATCGATGAGTTTGAAGCATTCGATCCTGAAAGGTTCATTTCAAGATTATTAGGTATGGGAGATATCAGAAGCCTTATCGAAAAGGCTGAAGAGGTTATTGATGAGGATGTAGCTACCAAAACCATGAACAACATGCTTAGCGGAAAGTTCACACTTATGGATATGCAAAACCAGTTTGAAATGATGAACAGCATGGGGCCTATGCAACAGGTCATGAACATGATCCCTGGTTTTAGGAGGCAAGATTCCTAAAGAGGCCAGCCAAATGACTGAAGATAAGATCAATGAGTTCAAGATCATCATGTCTTCAATGACTGAAGAGGAAATGCTCAACCCTAAAATAATCAAGACTTCCCGCATTACCAGAATCGCAAGAGGTTCTGGTGTAGACGAGAACAGCGTAAAGGAACTGTTAAGATACTATAACAATACTAAAAAAGCGATGAAAGGTATTGGACGTAGAGGAATGGGCGGAGGATCCATGAATAGACTCATGGGCCAATTCATGAAATAAACATTCCAAAAACAACTAAACTACTTTTATTTTTTATATTCATTTTTTTAAAGAGAGATTTTAATGAATCATGAAATACTTAATAAGGCTGAAGAATTAATCAATTATGCAAATGGAAATATCTGCAATCATTGCCTTGGACGTAAGTTTTCAGATTGCGTAGAAGGAAATGGCAATGAGGATAGAGGGATTAAAATTAGAGAATCCCTAAATTTGGAAGCTTACGATGGAGAATGTGAAATATGCCACAATATCTTCAATTATATTGAAAATGATGTTCTTGATTTGGTGAATGAGAAAATAGGCCTCTTGAAAGTTGAATTTGACACTTTTGTTGTTGGCTGCAAATTGCCTAAGGAAATAGTTGAAAAAGACCAGGAAATCAGCGATGACCTTGATTTTAATGTAGAGATAATCAAAAAGGAAGTCAATAGGGAAATCGGCAAATTGCTTGAAGCAAATCTCAAGCAGAATGTTGATTTTGATGGAGAAGATGTTCTTGTGATGGCTGATTTTAGAAGAATCCTAAAGGAAGACATTGAAAATCCAGTGAAAGTCAGACTTCAAATCAACCCTATTTTTATTGAAGGAAGATACAGAAAGCTTGTTAGAGGCATACCTCAAACAAAGTGGCCATGCACCAAATGTAAAGGAAGAGGCTGTGAGGAGTGCAATTTCACAGGAAAGCAATACCCTGAATCAGTGGAGGAACTTCTATCCGAAACTGTCTTAAAGCACACAAATGGATATGAAGCCAAGTTCCATGGCGCTGGAAGGGAAGACATTGACGTTAGAATGTTAGGCACTGGAAGGCCATTCGTGCTTGAAATCAAGGAGCCTAAGATTAGAAAGATAGACCTTGAAAGAATTGCTGAAGAGGTTGCTGAAGTCGCTAAAGGGAAAACTGAATACTTGAATCTCAAGTTTACAGAAAGGAAGAGAAAAGCTGAAATCAAAGTATCCTCACCAGACACCTATAAGGTTTACAGAGCATTGGTCAAATGTGAAGATGACATCAAGGAAGATGACTTGGAAAAGCTTCAATCACTTCATATGATTCAACAAAGAACTCCAATAAGAGTATCCCATAGAAGAGCAGACAAGATTAGAGAGAAGGAAGTGAAAAACATTGAAGCTAAGTTCATTGATTCAAAGACCTTTGAAATGATCATTAAGACAGAAGGCGGACTGTATATCAAGGAACTTATCTCAAGTGATGAGGGGAGATCCAATCCTAGCGTGACTGAAGTCCTAGGCACACAGGCAATCTGTGCAGAATTGGATGTGATTGAAGTTGGAATTAAATAATTCCAATTTTAAAATTAAAAAAGCTATTTTTTAAAAATTTAAAAATAATTTTAAATATACTTTAGAAATCTTTTAAAATATTATAAAATACCTAAAAAACATAAACTTTATTAATATCTTAAAATATATAGTTTATTACTATCAAAAATAGAAGATTGGATTATTGCTGAAATTCAGTCACTAAAATTTTATGATATTTTATAATATTTTTGATATTTTTTTCTTTCAATATATAAAATTTAGATATGTCTTAATCAATTAAACCTACGGTTAGGGCTAAGTCTAAATAAGACTTATATATTGGCTTTTACAATGAATAGCTAAACCGAAGGGCTTAAGCTATGATATTCAACTTAAATATCGTACTGGGCTACTAGCTATTTAAAAAGATATAAAATGATGGGTTTTATATTTTTACTACACAATTAATTAAATATTAAAGAGGTATAAAAATGCAAAGATCCAGAGGATTTAAAAGTAGAAGTAGAAAAAAATTGACCAAAAGAGTAAGACCTGGTCGTGCAAACCCAATTACCAGAAGAATTCAACAATTCGAAAACGGTGATATGGTACACATTATCATCGACCCAAGTATCCAAAAAGGCCAACCTCATTCCAGATTCCATGGAAAAACCGCTAAAGTAGTGGACAAAAAAGGTAAAGCTTACATACTTGCATTAAAAGATGGTAATAAAGCAAAAGAATTAATCGTTACTCCAGAACACTTAAAATTACAAGAGTGAGTACAATGATTGGGAAAAAAACATTAGAAACAGAACCAATACCTGCAGCTAAAGTAAAGGAAATTCTTGAAGAGTTTTCAGAAAAACATGAACTTAGTTATGAACAAAATTTAACTTTAGCTCATGTAACTAATCTAAATAAACTTTCCCTTGAAGATACTGAAAAATTAATCGAAGAACTTGAAGCTTATGTCGACCACAAGCAAGCTGTTCGTATGGCAGACATTGTGCCAAGAGACATGGCTGACTTAAGATTAATTTTCGCAAAAGAAAGAAATGCTCCTTCAAACGATGAAATGAAGGAAATTCTTGAAATCTTAGAAAAATATGATATTGAAGAAGATTTATTCTTATAAATCTCTTTAAATCAAATTATTTTTCTATTTTTATTCTTCAATGCAGAGATTACTTTTTTAACAATTTTTACTACTTTTAACTATTTCTTATTTTTTAATCAACAATTTTACTATTTTTTTAAATATTTTTTTAAATTATGCTAGTCTTTTTTAAATTTTTAAAGATTTTACTGTTTTTTCATTCTTAAAACTTAGATTGAACTTCAATAAATTTCACTATTTTTTAACAAAAAAGAATAAAATTATAAATATTAATAAAATTAAAATATACTAATATTATATTAAAAAGTAAAACAATAATTAAAAAAACAAATTATTAACAAAAAATTTAATCGTAGAGAATTGGCAAAATAAAAGAAGATTTGCTAGAACTAATAAACATTTAAAATTAGAATGAGGTGAAAATATGGATAATCCAAACATTGATAATCCGAATCCAAAAAAAGAGGAGTACGTAATTATTTTAGATTATCTTAAATTTGGGTATGTAAATCCAGAAAGACCAACTGCTCATGGCAAACCTATTGCACAAGCTATTGGAGTAGACAAATTCACATTAATCGAAGTTACCCCTAAAGAAGGTGTTGATTTAGATATTCATGACAAAGTCTATATAGGATCTGGAAAAAGGGATAAGGTAAATAGAGTAAAAGGATTATTAGACTTTGAAAACTTAACTGCAACCAGTAGAATAGAATTGGAATATGCAATTAAGGAAATCATATTGGCTCATGAAGACATTTATGTAAAATTCTTTAATGAAATCGATTCACTTAACATCAAAATGCATAAATTGGAGCTAATCCCAGGTATTGGTAAAAAGCACACACAAATGATTTTGGAAGAACGTAAAAAAGAGCCTTTCAAAAGCTTTGAAGACTTGAAGGAAAGAGTTCCTCTCCTTGGAGAACCTGTGGATATGCTTGCAAAAAGAGTCAGATTAGAACTTGATACAACTACCGTCAAAAGAGGTAAAAACAAGTATTACATGTTCACACAAGTTCCTTCTAGACACCCTTCCAACAGAAAGAAAAAATTCAACAAAGGCAGAGGAAGAGGTAGAAACAATAGGAACAAAGGTAGAAAACCGAATAACAGAGGCAAAAAACCTCAAAACAAACCAAATTCCGAAAACAAGGAATAAAATTCCTGAGTGAAACTCTAAAAAGAGTTGAACTCATTTTTCTATTTTTTTAATTTTTTATTTTTTTTTAAATGTAATCATCAATGATTTTCATATGATAAACTACTATTTTAATGGCTAAAAAGGTGATTAGTTGACTGAAAGAATATCCTTAGCTAAAGAGACTAAACAAATATTGCAGGAAAATGGGATTATCTTAAATAAGAATTTAGGTCAGAATTACCTTATAGATGACTTCAAAAGAAAGAAAATCATTGAATATGCAAAGCTTACAAAAGAGGATACTGTACTTGAAATTGGTCCAGGTATCGGAACCTTGACAATTGAACTTGCAAAGAAAGCAGGAAAAGTAATAGCTATAGAGCAAGACACCGCTATTTTTAACATATTAAAGAAACGTTTGGAAAAAGAGAAAATCGATAATGTGGAACTTATCAACGGCGATGCAGTTAAGGTAGATTTCCCAGAATTCAACAAAATCGTTTCAAACTTGCCTTATCAAATATCCTCACCCATAAGCTTTAAATTCCTGGAACATGAATTTGACCTTGCTGTATTGATGTATCAAAAGGAATTTGCAGATAGGATGAATGGAAAAGTGGGAACAAAGCAATATTCCAGACTTTCTGCCATGCTATACTTTAAGGCAGATGCCAAGTTCTTAACAAAGGTTTCACCGGAATCTTTTATACCTTCCCCTAAGGTGGATTCTTCAGTTGTGGAATTAAAACCAAAAGAAATCCAAATAGCGGATGATGACTTTAAGATCTATTCAAAAGTCGTTAAGGCATTATTCCAGCATAGAAACAAAAAGTCACGAAATGCATTGATTGATTCAAGACATATAATCGGTTTTAAAGACAAAAAGGAATTAAAATCTATCTTAAACAATTTAGAGGATGAAAATTCAAGAATCAAGGAATTATTATTAGAAAGAACAATTAATCTATCTCCAGAAAGCATTATGGAACTATCAATTTTATTAAAAGAGCATATTAACTAAGGGCATGAAGAAAATTTAATGCTAAAAAAGCTTAATCGAGGATTATTTATGAAAATGGGAAAATTTGAAATAGAAACAGATGATTTGGTTTACATTCCCTCAGATGACACTTTCCTTTTGGCTAAAAATCTTGAAATCAAGGAAGGGCAAAGTGTTCTTGAAATAGGAACTGGATCAGGCCTTGTTTCAATGTATGCAAGCCTATTAACCGATGATGTTACAGCAACTGACATCAACTACAATGCCCTTGAACTTGCAGAGAAAAATTTCAAGCTCAACAATATCAACACCATAAAACTTGAGTTCGGTGATCTCTTTGAGCCTGTAAAAGATAAGAAATTTGATGTTATACTATTTAATACTCCATATCTCCCTACCGATTCAGAGGACATTATCAATGACGATTTAAATTATGCATTTGACGGTGGATTAGATGGAAGGAAAGTCATTGACAGGTTCATTAATGAAGTCTCCAATCATTTAAATGATAAAGGAATTGTGCAGATAATTCAATCATCATTATCTGACAATAACAGGACATTGGATATGTTTGATAGGAATGGATTCATTGCAGAAATAGCTGAAAGCGAGAAGTTCTTCTTTGAAGAGATTGTCTTGATAAACGCTTACAAAATCTGACTGATAAAATGAGTTCCAATAGAAATAAACTAAATAAAAATCTGAAAGCTTCAGAATTTAAGGAATACTATTTTTTAAAAGAGGAATTGAAAGAATTCTGCAGAAATGAGGGATTGAAACTTAGTGGAAGCAAAAGTCAACTGGAAGAAAGAATTATCTGCTATTTGGATACTGGAAAATCATCAGATGATTCAAATCCTACTAAAAACAATACTAATTTTCAAAAATCTAATTTAAATAAAGCCATTGCCTCTGAAGAAATCACATTAGATTCAATTTTAGGTGAAAACTTCAAATGCAGTGAAGATAAAAGGGAATTCTTTGAAAAGGAAATAGGAAAAGGATTCAAATTTAAGGTTCAATTTCAAAAATGGTTGAAATCAAACCCAGATAAGACCTATCAAGATGCAATCAATGCTTATTATGAGCTTCAAAACTCAAAAGAAAAAACTAAAATAGATAAACAGTTCCAATATAATCAGTACATACGAGATTTCTTTGAAGACAATGATGACCGGACATTGAATGATGCAATAAAGTGTTGGAAGCATAAAAAGAGCTTAAAAGGCCATAATAAGTATGAAAAATCAGATTTAGATATTTTAAATTAATTTAATACAATAAACTAAGTAAAGAATATATTTAAAGGTTTAAAAATCATATTTAATCATATAATCTAGCAAAATAATTACCAAATGAGATGGTTTTGATGAATTTAGAGGAGAAAAATTCAAGGAAAATAGAAGAGTTTCTTAAATCAAAAGGTGCGGAAGTAGTTGGTTTTGCTAGTTTAGAAGGTATTAAAAATGTTCCAAAGGAGTATCCAAACAGCATCCTAATAGGAATTCCAATAGAGAAGGAAGCATTGAAAACCATTTATACAGATGATCAGTCAAAATATGTGGAATCCATGAAAAGTTTAGCTTTGAAGCTTAATGACATAGTCCTTGAAGGTGAGGATTACATTAAGGAAAACATGAATTACAATGCATTGGCAATGTCACGTGAAAGGGTTGCTAAGGATTTTGAGGGTTTGGCAAGCAAAATCCCTCATAAGACAACCGGTACAAGATCTGGACTTGGCTGGATAGGAAGATGTGCATTGCTCATCAGCCCAACTTATGGGGCAGCACTTAGATTATCCACAATTCTTACTGACATGCCTATAAAAGTAGGCACACCAATAGATGATTCATTATGTGATGACTGTACAGATTGCCAAGATGTTTGTCCTGTTGATGCAATAAATGAAGTTAAATGGGACTCCAGAAAAGAAAGGGAAGAGTACTTCGATGCAGAAAAATGCTTTGAATTCATAAAGAAGGAAATGCAAAGAACTCATGGAAAGAGCTTATGTGCAAAATGTGGTCTGGCTTGCCCTTACACTAAAGAATACTTAGGAATAGAAACCGACAGGGATTTAATTAAGGAAATATGATTTAAAATCTAATTAATTTTAATTTGCTTCTTTGAATAGGAGTTATAGGGGGTTTTGCTATTTTTAATGGAAGTCCATTAGATTTTTACAAAGAAGAACTGCCCAAATTCACGATTTTATCAAGAAACATCTTGAATTATTTGAAAGAGGGAAAAACACTTGAAGAAGCTTGCGCTAAGGCAGGTGTTGTTCAAAATGAGTTGAATATTTGGAAGCTTTGGGCAGATAAAGGTTTGCAGCCTTATGCAGATTTCTTTAGAGAAATTCAAAATTATAGATGATTTCAACAAGATATGAAAATAAATTGCAATTTGAAAAAATAATTAAAAATAAAGTTTAAAGAATATAATAAAAATATAAAAAGAATTTGAAAAAATAATTAAAAGTTTAAAGAATATAATAAGAATAAAAAAAGAATTAAAAAAATAGAAAAATTTATTTAAAATTAAATAAATTTATTGGATTTCAGCATTGAAGACCAATGCTGCAGGTCCTTTCATGAATGCTCCGAGTTCTCCGTCCTCTTCATAGACATTAAACTCTAAGTCTCCACCAGGTAAGTGAAGAAGAACTTCATTATCAAAAAGACCTAATTTTACACCAGCAAGTGCAGTTGAAGTTGCACCGGTACCACATGCAAGTGTAACACCAGCACCACGTTCCCAAGTTCTCATTTTTCCTTCATTCTTGCTTATAACTTCAACAAAATGAACATTGATCTTTTCTGGGAATACTTCATGGCATTCAATAGCTGGGCCATATTTGTCAATGTCAATAGCATCAACATCATCAACAAAGAGGATTGCATGAGGATTTCCAACATTGACACAAGTTGCCTTGAAGGTGGTGTCAATAACATCAAGGTCACCGTCGACAAACTCCTCTGAATCTGCAATCATTGGAATTTGTGGAACTTTGAATGTTGATTTGCCCATATTGACCTTAAAGAGAACAGGTTCACCATCTTCTACAGTAATTTCAATGGTCTTGATACCAGATTTGGTTTCAACGGTCATTGTTTCCTTTTCAACGATTTTATTTCTGTAAACGAAATCTCCGAAACAACGGATACCATTTCCACACATTTCAGCTTCAGATCCATCTGGATTGAACATCCTGTATCCAATGTCTGCCACTTCAGATGGCACTACAAATAATACTCCATCTCCACCTACACCAAAGTTTCTGTGGCATAATTGTCTGCATGCTTCAGCTTTATCGGCCTCTGGAATCTGTTCTCCTTGGCTTTCATCGATAATAGGGAAATCATTACCGATACCATGCATTTTAGAGAATTTTAAACCTTTTAAATCTACCATTCTATCACCTTAACATCTATTGTAAGTGGTCAGGAACAGATTGTTTTTCAAAGATGTCATCGTAGCTTTGTGCTTCACGGATTACGAAAGACTCTCCGTTTTTAACAAGAATCTCTGCTGGAAGAGGTCTTGAGTTGTAGTTGGAAGCCATAGTGTAACCGTATGCACCAGCATTCAATATTCCTAAGATGTCTCCTTCTTCGATGTCTGGAAGAGGTCTGTCTCTTGCAAACAAGTCACCGGATTCACAGACATTTCCTGCAACATCCACTTCTTGAGTTGGCTCTTCATTCATTTTGTTTGCAACTACAATGTGATGGTAGGAATCATACATAGCAGGTCTGAGCAAGGTGTTGAATCCAGCATCTACACCGATGAATTTTCTGTAGCTTTCCTTTACACTGTTTACTTCTACAAGAATTACAGAAGCGTCCCCTACAATGTATCTTCCTGGTTCAAGGTATAAGGTAGGTTCTCCCATATCAAACTCTTCTAATTTTTCTTTGAATAATTTGACGTTTTCTTCTGCAAAGTGTTCCAAGTCAAGCAATTCCTCATCAGGAGTGTATGGAATTCCAACTCCTCCACCGAAGTCAATGAATTCAAAGTCAATTCCTGCTTCTTGGTGAACTTTTCCTGCAATGTTCATAGTGGATTCAATAGCTAATTTGAATGGTTCTGGGTCTAAAATACCTGAACCGATGTGAGAGTGCATACCTACAGGTTCAAATCCTAATTCCTTAGCTAATTTGTAAATCTCTACAGCTTCGGTTTCCATAATACCGAATTTACTCATTTCTCCACCGGTAATGCAGTGACCGTGGTGACCAGCACCTACCATAGGGTTTACTCTGAATGAGATTTTTTTGCCATTAGGATCAATGCTTTCTGCAAGTCTTTTAAGAGCAGAAACAGAGTCAATGTTCAAGATTACATCTTCACTGTTTACGTAATCCATTTCATCGTTTTTAATGTTGTTTCCTGTAAATAGGATTCTGTCTCCAGAGAATCCCATTTTTTTACAGATGTATACTTCTCCAGGAGATACAGCATCAATGCAGCATCCTTCTTCCTCAAGGATTTTTAAAACAGCAATGTTTGTATTTGCTTTACAAGCATAGAATACTTTGAATTTAGGATAAAATTTAGTGAAAGCGTTATAGAATCTGTTGTAGTTGTCTCTAATTCTTTCTTCATCAATTACATAGATAGGAGTGCCATACTGTTCTACAAGATCACATGCATCAGCACCGCCAATATCTAAATGGCCTTTGTCATTTATTTTTATATTTAAATCCATTTTGTGCCTCCGATAAAAATAATATATAATGAATAATTATCTTTATAATAATCTGAAAATAAGTTTTCAATAAATATCTATTTAAACTAATATATAAAATTATTTAAGGAAATGGATTAGCCGACTCGAGAAAAATATGAAATAAAGTTTATTAAAAAAGGATGAAATCCTACCTAAGGCAAGAGCAAACCTAAAACTTTTTGTAAAATTCGACTGTCTAAAAAATCACTTATTCAACAAACAATAAAATCATTTGTATGAATAGAATTAATAACAATAAAAATTGTTTGAAATTAAATTCCATGATTTTTCCTCCTTTTATCTGAAATGGTATTCTTTTTAAGGTAGTGAAACCTAAAAAATAATTTTTAAATGGCTATTAATAAATTAACGATTTTATGAACTTTAAATTTAAAAATAACAATTATATTGACTTAAAAATAGAAAATTACATTTATATTGAAAAAAAATAATTAAATTAAAGAATTATAAAAAAAGTAAAAAATTATCAAGGTTTAGTGAATTCAAAAGAATTCAAAAACCTTACCATTTCAGATAATTGGAGATTTACTCAAAGAGAAAAACTCCTTAAAAATACTTTAAACATCATAATATATAAATCTAATCAAAGTGAAAAACTAAAATAACGAAATAAAAGCAATATAATAATCAAATAGAATTTTCATAGGTGAAAAAATGAATGGTAAAAAGGACTGGGGATTGACAGTAAGAGGAGTAGTTAAAAAAGAGGGTAAGACACTAATCCTTAGAAGACATCCAAAATCAAGAAACAATCCTCATAAATATGAGCTTCCTGGCGGTAAAGTGGATCCTGGAGAGTTCTTTGATGTGGCATTGATAAGGGAATTCAAGGAAGAGACTAACCTTGATGTTAATATAGAAAGCTTGTTTGAAGTTGTTCAAGATGAATTCATAAGCAGAAGGACCAAACAGCCAATAAGCACAGTTCAACTGATGATGAATCTGGAAATATTAAGTGGAGAAGTTCAGATAAGCGATGAGCATGATGATTTCAAATGGGTAAGCAATGAAGAGCTAAAAGAGCTTTACAATGAGGATATGCTTACCCCTACACTTAGAAAAACTTTAGAAAAAAGAGATTTTGAGATTTGAATAAATCTCAATTATTTTTTTTATTAATCTACATTAAACTTTTTTTAAAATAAGCCTATTATTTTTCGTATAAACGTTCAACATAAGGATTTAAATAAGTTTGAAGAACCTTTACAATAGGTCCAATTATTAGAGCAGAAATGATTGTTCCTTCACGTACTCCTGCAAGGTAACCTAAAAATACAATTGATAAGATAGCTGCTATAAGCACCATAGTTGTATCAAAGAATGGCTTAACCTTTGGAAACTCCTTTTTTAGAACCTTTGAAATGGCTACGATTATTCCATCGGGAGGAAGATAGACCACTTCTGTTTGAACCTCAAGCATCACACCAAAAGCAACCACTAGACAGCTTAAGAGAAGTGTTGCAAATTGGCTTAAATAATCTGCAGGATTCAAGAAACTTACCAACATCATTGAAAAGTCCAAGGTAAGGGAAAAGATTGTTCCTACAATTATCTGCAGATACTGTCTCTTTTCAAATCCGCTTCTTAGAAGGATTATCTGTACAGCTATAAAAATAACATTAAAGATCAAGCATACTGTTCCAACACTCATTTTCAATATCAGACTTGAAACATATGGAAGACAAATGATAGGGGAAGTTCCTAAATTCGCTTTTATTGATATGGCTCCACCTAATGATATTAAAAACAGTGAAAATAAGTAAATAACATATCTTGAAATCTTTTTTGTTTGCATAAAATATAGTTTGCTTTAGAATACTTAAATAATTTTTTAAAAAAATAAGAAAATAGCAATTAAAATAAGAAAAAATAAGAAAAAATAATGATAATTAAAAAAATAAAGAAGAAAGAGGAATAAATATATTATTTAAATTTAAAACAAGTGCTCTCCTTTTTAGAGTAACAATTGTTACAGCTTTGGCAAATTGAAACTCCTTCCCCATTTTCTTTCCAATCAGCTAAAAAGTCTGGCTGTGCAACGAATGGCTTGGACATGGATAAGAATTCAACTTTTGAATCATTTAAAACATCATTCATTGATTTCATATCCCTCATTGAACCGCCTAAAATGACTGGAACATCAATCTCATCAATCAATTTATCCACATACACAAGGAAAGGATTTCTATCATTGCCATCATAAAGATAGGATATTGTCCTTGCAGTCAATTGAATGCTGTCAACACCTGCCTTTTCAAGTTCCTTTGCAACTTTTATGCTTTCTTCGGGAGTCATTCCATTTTTCCTTACATCCCAAGGATTTATTCTGCAACTAACATGAAAATCCATGGTCTTTTTAAGAACCTTGATTATCTCTGAACAGATTCTTACACGATTTTCTGTATTGCCACCGTATTGGTCCTTTCTTTGGTTGAAATAAGGATTGATGAACTTGGCAAGATAAAAATTGTTTCCAATGTCTATTTGCATTCCATCAAATCCTGCAAAGGAGAACTTTTTAGCTGCCATGATAACATCTGCCTGAAGACGCCTAATACCCTCCAAGCTAATGTCATTTGCCTCAACTTTTTGATTCAATCCATCATTATAATAAAAGAATGCAAGTTGTCCAAGAACCGGCACATCATGATTATGACAGATATCGGTAATTTCCTTATAATCCTTTACAAAGCCCTTATAGTTTACATTATTGCAGTATTCTGCAAACCTGTCTCTTGGGTCAAATACAAACATTTCTGAATTTATCAATCCTACACCGCTTTTAGCCATCTTTTCATATCTGTCAAAGACTTCACTCTTTAAGAATCCGCCATCTTCAGTTTGTCTTTCCCAAGTTCCTGTTCTTACAATACGGCTTTTAAGTTTTAAATCCCCTAAACTACATTCATCAAATATATCTTTCATAATTATCACTATATTCCTATAAGAAATAAAATATTAAAAAAAATAAATGAAAATACTAGTAATTGTATTTATCCTCTATTATTTGACCATCCTTGATTTTTATGGTTCTCTCAGCCAAAGCAGCAACACCATTGTCATGTGTAACTATAATCAAAGTCACATTGTAACGCTCATGCATTTCCATAAGCAGATTCAATATCATTTCTCCTGTTTTTGAATCAAGAGACCCTGTTGGTTCATCCGCCAATATAATAGAAGGGTTATTTACCAATGCCCTTGCAATAGCTACCCTTTGACGTTGCCCGCCAGACAACTTATTAGGCCTTTGCTTTTTCTTGTCCTCCAAACCTACAGCACGGATAATTTCACTTGCCCTTTCCTTCATCTCCTTGTTGGACATTCCAGTAGGGAGCAATGGAATCTGGACATTGTCAAAAACGGATAAGTTAGGAATCAGGTTGTGCAATTGGAAAACAAAACCTATTTTTTCCTGTCTGAATTCGCTTAAGTCCTTCTCTTTAACAAGGTCGATGCCATCGATATAAATCTTTCCTCTGGTAGGCTTATCCAAAGCACCAAGCATGTTTAGGAGAGTGGATTTTCCAGAACCTGAAGGACCGATAATTGATACGAATTCCCCTTCAAAGATATCCAGGTTTACTCCATTCAATGCCTTAACAGTTCCTTTATCGTATTCCTTTACAACATCAAATA
>Ga0256407_10003428_pt1 | contig 28244 bp, 15 predicted proteins | sample RumenRJG_04DNA_FD_193489 | JGI IMG/M metagenome (GOLD analysis project Ga0256407, IMG submission 193489) | Bovine rumen microbial communities from Lethbridge, Alberta, Canada - RJG_04 | ecosystem: Host-associated > Mammals > Digestive system > Stomach > Rumen | place: Canada: Alberta...
AACTATTTCGATTTCAATAATATAGAGGTCAAGCCGTACGAAGCTGTTTATGACTATCTGGCGAGCCTCACCGGTACCGTCATCTATGATGGTGCACGGGTGAATGAAGCGCTATACGAAGCCTTCCCGGAGAATACCAAGAAGATCAATACCAAATCGCCTATCCTGATCGACAAAGCAAAAAAGAACGCCGTAGAACTGGAAGGCGAACGGATTGCGATGCGGCAGGACGCAGCAGCTCTCACACGGTTCTTCAAATGGCTGGAGGAAGAAGCGTTTGCGAATGGACAGACCCAGACCGAGTGTACATTAGCGGACAAACTGCACGACTTCCGGGCGATGGGTGAGAACTTCGTAGAGGAGTCATTCGGCACTATCGCAGGCTATCAAGGTAACGGAGCTATCGTCCATTATTCCGCTACAGAAGACAGCTGTGCAGAGGTGAAACCGCAAGGAATGTTACTGCTTGATTCAGGTGGTCAATACCTCGACGGTACAACCGACATCACCCGTACCGTTTGGCTCGGAGGACGTATTCCTGAACAAGCCAAACTGGATTACACCTACGTCCTCAAAGGACACATTGCCCTCCAGCGTGCACGTTTCCCGAGAGGCACACGAGGCAACCAGTTGGATGCGCTCGCAAAACAATACATGTGGGAAGCAGGCATCACTTTTGGTCACGGAACAGGGCATGGTGTAGGACATTTCTTGGGATGCCACGAAGGTCCGCAGAACGTGCGTACCGATAATAACCCAACCGCCTTGGAGGTTGGACACATCATCTCCGACGAACCGGGTATTTACCGTACCGGCAAGTGGGGAATCCGCACGGAGAACCTCATCACCGTCATCCCTGCCAAACAGACCAAAGTAACCACTACCGAAGATGAATGGCTCGCCTTCGAGACCCTGACGCTTTGTTTCTACGACACGTCGCTCATCGAAATGAGCCTCATGACCGAGGACGAGATCGATTGGCTCAACGCTTATCACGTACGTGTCTATAAAGAAACCGCTCCGCTGCTCAATGCAGACGAAGCGGCTTACTTAGCGCGCAAATGTGCAGCGATAGAGTTGTAAATTACTCTACCTTAACACCCTGCAAGTTATAGACTCGTCCACGCTTGCGGATATACAGATGACCGTTGTGGAAGAATTTCTCTGCACGGTCATCTTCTTTTATGTCATCAAGACCTTCGATAACCTTAGCTACTACCGTCAATTTCAACGTATAGGTCGAGTCACAGCCATAGACGGAACTGTACTCCGCTACGAGCGTTGTATCACCTACCGGCAGCAAAGACAGATCAATATCCTGCCACGTTTCCTCATCTCCTTCTACAATCGTCTTCGTAGCCTTCTGGCGCATTGCCGGCAGCACTTTGACTACCAATACCACAACGGAGTCACCACCAAGATAATTAGCGTTCTCAAAAAGTACAGAGTCCACTGTCGGACGCTTATAGGTTTTACCGGCGTACGCAACACTCTCTCCTGCGCACACATTGAGGGTATCTGCGCCATAAATTGTCGGAGCCGTAGGTTTAGCTACCACCGTCAATTTCAATGTATAGGTCGAATCACAGCCATAAATAGAAGAATAAGCCGCAACCAGCGTCGTGTCGCCTACCGGCAGCAATGACAAGTCTATCCCCTGCCAGGTGCGTGCGGTACCTTCGCGGATAGATAATTCGCCTTCGTCAACGTTTGACAACGAATGGGAATAAACCTTCAATCGTACGATTGAGTCACCTCCCATGTGATTCTTCTCCTCTAGGAGCACCTCTTCCTCTGCGGACGAGGTATAGACCTTACCTTGATAAGCCACGCTTTCTCCTTCGCAGAAATCCAAACGCAGTTCTCCATACGTAGTCGGACGTTCGTTGACTGTCAAATACAAGGTATAAGTCGAGTCGCAACCATAAACAGTATTGTACTTCGCTACCAACGTCGTGTCGCCTACCGGCAGCAACGACAGATCAACACCTTGCCATTCCTCCAAGGCACCTACATACATCTTCTTCTCCTCTGCATACGCATAACGGGGATAATGCCCCAGAGTCAACGTTATAATCGAATCACCTCCATATGCATTGGGAATCGTATCTTTATAGACACCTGCCTCGCTCAACTCGCCAAACAAAGCATCCACATACGCCTCTCCTTCGCAAACCATAACGCTATACGCATATTCGGTAACTGCGGGGAAAATAGTAAACGTCTTTACCACCGGCTCGGCGGGGTTATAGATTTCGTTTCCTGCCTGAGAAGCAGTAATCGTCACCACACCGTCTTTCTGAGCCGTCAGCACGCCATCAACCAGCGTCACGATGTCTTCCGGATCGAACGAATACGCCACCGGCAGTTCAGACGAAGCAGTTGCCCCTTCGATAGTAGCATTATTGAGGAGCGTCAACTCGGGGTTCCACGTAATCGTCTGCTCTTTCTTGGGCGCACTTCCCTTCAACAAAACCGTTGCTACCGAAGTTCCGTCACTGATAGTGATCGTCCCATTAAACGTACCGCCCTTTTGCGGCGTGAAATAGACCGGGAAATCATAGTTGCCAATCTTGCCCAACGCACTGCCACCGGCAGCCGAAGCCTTACCGTTCGCTGAAGCACACGAATTAGCACCTACCGCATACACGATACTCTCCTTGTTGTCCGGATCACCTATACGGAACACCTCCGGATTCGAAGACGTCATCGTAATATCACCGGCCGTCAGGAACGAACGCAGATGAACCATATACTCCTCCGGGGCGGCATCTAACTCCTTTTCACCGAAATCATGCGAAGCGGTTTTCGCTCCGTATTCACCAGAAGCCAACAAGATATGCTTCGCAAGCGGGATGTCCTCATGATACAAAATCACCTTGTGGGTCGGCACTCCGGAACGCTCATACTTGATCCAGTTGATATTTTCGCTTATGGAAAACGACTCCGTAGTGTTGCTGTTCTTGTCGGTATTCTCAGCTAACGAGCCTATCTTAGTAGTATTATCTCCGTTGTTCGCCGACTCCAACACATCTGTGTCAATCTTTCTGGCAAAACCTACCCAATCCACCCACTCATATTTCCATTGGACGTTCAGTTTTCCTGCCGTCGGCGCAAAAACACCTCCGTGCTCATAATCCCCTTGGGTATTCATCGTATGGGTATTATCGTCATAATAGGAATACCACGTGCCGTTATGGTAGGTCTGAGCTGAAACATAAAGCGCAGCGGTCAACGGCAAAACAAGTAATAAAAAACGTTTCATATCCATCTCTTATTTAATTTTCGTACCTAAAATTGTATATTGACTCTCATCCTCACGGATAATATATATTCTGTCACGCATCATCACCTTGCGTGCACCGCGATGAACCTCCTCTTGCGCATCATCCAATCCCTCCTCAATGGGCTGAGGAGCCAATACCGTCAAATGAAGCACGATCGTGGAGTCACAGTCATCAATACTATAATAAGAAGCATATAACTCACTCTCACCGACAGGAACACCGGAGAGGTTCCATCCTTCCCAAGATGCGTTATCCCCTTCCGTAATCGTCATCTCCTGCTCAATAAGATAATTCGGTAACATCTTGACCGTCAATCGAACAATCGAATCACCACCGTATATATTCACACCCTCCAGATGAATATCACCCGTAAAAGCCTCACTATAGATCACACCTTCATACTCCACTTGATCACCCTCGCACACTAACGCCTCATAGGTGCCATAGGTAATCGGCAATGCCGACACGAAGACCTTCAACTCATACACCGAGTCACAACCGAAGACTGTCTTCAGACTGTCATAGAAGAGATACGGTTCCTGCCTCGCTTCCAGCGAAGCGATCGTTTGACCGTGCCATGTGGTGTCGATAGTATTCACCCTTAGCGTCTCCGTGAAGGAATAAACCGGCAGCACGGTAAGCAGCAACACATATACCGAGTCCGTCCCGTAAACCGATTTGAGCGAGTCATATACATACTTCTCTCCCGCACCGTCGGTAGGCAACACTTTTCCGCGCCAAGTTCCCTCTTCACCATGACAAGCTGTCATCTCTTCGGAGAACTCATATGCAATTGGCGAAACAGTCAGAGCCAGCGTATAGACCGAGTCACAACCTCTTTTCGTCTTCAACTCCACTACGTCGGAATACGTACCCGGCACCAAATCCTTAAACTCCTTACCGCGCCAACTATAACTCTCATTCATACGGATAGAAACCTCTTCCTTGAAAGAATATGTAGGCAGCACCTCGAGGGTCAGCGTAATCACGGAGTCACCTCCTTGCATGTTTGGAATGGTTTTAACATAATCGCCGCTCTCTTTCAGACCCGAAAACAACTCATCCGAATACGGCTCTCCTTCGCAGGTGGTCGCCGAATAGTGATAGGAGGTATTATGTACCGGCTCTGCCATCTGCAGCGTATAGACCGAGTAACCACCTCCCTGCACATAGTTATTCGCCAACACATAGATATACACCCTGCTCGTTGCTGCGTCATAACCGATAACCATCTTTGCCCCGATACCGTTCGTAGTCGCCGAGAAAGTATAATCGCTCTCGCTAAACACTGCGTCCGTAGTCGCCTTACCACCGACAAATGAGATACTCTTCCCGTTCATCTTCAGCGATTGCAATGCATGGTTATATACCATCTCTACATCGTCCAGATAGACCTGATCGGAACTCGATTTAGTCGAGTTACCGCCGCCCGGATTCGCGTTAGTCGAGAAAGTGATCAACATGTATGCTACGGAATTACGATCCAACTGCGTATAGACAAAAGGAACTGACAGACGTTGCCATCCTTTGGAAGAAGTAGCCTTATAATTGATGGTAGCGTCCGCAATACGAACCGAAGCAGAGCTACCTGTCTCAGGATCTTGATAACGCGCATTGGTCGTAATCACCGCGTGAGCACGCGCCTTATTACTTTCATCCGTCACAGAACCACCACCCGGAATATATTTCGCCCAGAATACCAACGAATCCGGATTTCCCGCAAAAGGCGTGTTATAACCCGAATTGGAAGGATCCGAGAAATTATAGTTCTTTGAGGGATCATCGGCAGTAGTTGAACCGGCATTAATCTGACCGTTTGTACAGTTACCATTAGCTCTCTTGTTCATTACATTTTTGGAAAAAATCTTCGCACTGTGCCCCGTCACACCTGCGCGAACATCACTCGATTGTTCAAACTGACCACTTACAAAAGTGGCAAAAGAACCCGTAGCCGTATTAAAAGAGTGCCATCCTGAGACCTCGCCATTCGACCAAGTGCCTTCAAAACCGCCGTTCGTAATCGCATAATTGCGATCCGTCACACGGTTTCCATTAAAACGCACCGTCAGCGACGAAACAGTAGGCGTGGACACCGAGAGAGTAAACTGCGCACTCTGCTTCGATAGCGAAGACGCCGTCACCGACACAACCGCTCGCTCTGCACGTTTAGCCAAATAGACCGAGCGACCCGACATACTCAAACTGCCGCTCGTACTCATCTCCACGTCCGTCAACACCATCTCTCCTAATGTCGTACCGCTCGTACCTTTCGGAACCACGATAGTGACACTATTATGCGCCACACCGGGCAAGACATAAACCTCTACTCCTGCGTTATTAGCGCTCCCGATGGTCAGCGTTCCGCTATACACACCCGCTACATCCGCCACACTCACTGCCATCACACCGGCAGCAAACATAGATACTAAAATTACACTCAAAATCTTTTTCATATCAACTATCTATTTTCCTTCATCCTTTCATTTTTCATTTTTCAATTAAAACGTAAGGTTCACGCGGCATACAAACGAACGGGGAGGAGCCAACGCCATCGGACGGAAACTATACTCCGTATTCAGCAGATTATTAACCAAGAACTGGAACTCCACATGTTCTTTGAATCGCACCGAAGCACGCAGATCCATCGTGAAGACACCCGTATTATGCGCCATCCAGTAGTCATGAAGCGACACACCGTCCTCATAGCCGAAGATGAACTTACGGGCATAATCCATCAGATCCTCTTGTGCCTTCTCGCGCTCGTCAACCATCAGATAATCAACCGCTAACATCTTACTCCTATACATCATATTCACGCCTAATGACAACCACTTGTAGTTATAATCAATCGTGGTCTTGAAGGAGTGCCGGTTACGGTATTTCAGATATTTTGTGTCATTGGATTTATTCTTCATCTGAAGCGGATCCGTATAAGTCTTCTCTTTCTCTATACGGCTGGCATTGTCCAAATCCTCCGGCTCGGTAAAGGTATAACCGATTGAGTAACGAAGACCCATATCCTTCTGAATATCTACCTTACCTGCTGTACTCACCTCCGCACCGTAAATACGGGCATGACTCACGTTCACAAACTGTGCGCCGATTCCGATACCTGCATTCTTGAACGACTTGGTTTCCTTGAAGTCATTGATCATCTTCTCCGCCTCATCCAACACATCCGTCATCGAGTTCACCATCGAGAAATCCGAGTTTCTGAACAAACCGAACTGATACTCAATCATGTCCCGATACTCGGTATAGAAAGCAGCTACGTCCAGCGTTCCGGTAATAGGACCGAACTTATACAACTGCTTATAACCGATCTCCGCATTGAATCCGGACTCAGGCTTGATATCATGATTCGGATAAACACCTACACCTCCGATATCTTTGCGAGCAAACTTCTCCGTCACAGACGGGTTGCGATAACCCTGACCAAAGCTGGCACGAAGGAATCCCGCTTTGTAAATCTCCCAGTTCAAACCCGCGCGAAAAACAGGACGCACAGGGCAAAGCCAACTACCCAACTGGATATTCGCCTCTTTATATTGGTTATCCATCCGGTAGTACTCCAAACGCATTCCGGCGCTCAGCGACAACTTGTCCGCAATACGATGGTCATACTGCAAATATGCCGCCAGATTATCGGTATGGTGAGTTCCCGTCACATTTGCTGTATTGGTGATATGATTCCAGTTAATACCTGTCGTCAGACGCACACCGTTGTCCCACTGTTTGGCAAACTGATAATCGATATATCCGTTATAAGTCAACTCCGGACGGGTCGGCGTATTATCAGCTAACAGATTCATGCCATAAGCCGCTACATCTTGCAGCTCCGCGATAGTACCCGTATAGCCTAAACCGTTCTGTACCAGATTGATACCCTCATTAATAGCACCCATCCAATCCTCATCCATAATCGGCAGTATGACATCTTGGAAAGTTAGCAACAAAGCACCTGTCAATGGTTCTCCGTCATTCATATACCCTTGGATCTGGTCATAATAGCCTTTTACTTTATCCAAATCAAAACTCGTAATTGCCCATTTGGCAATGTCCGCCGTGCTCTTCAGTTCCGACGGAACAGTCAGATTATCAGACGTTAAATAGAATCGCGTACGCAACTTATGAGAAATACCGCGCTCCGTATCGTCGTAATTGAAGAACGGATCAATATTGAAATTATGCTCCTTACGCCCCATGTTCGTCAGCGGCGAAGGATGAATAGGATCCTTCGGACTGCGCCAGATGAAGAAATCGCCAAACTGGTTCGCTACGTAGTTCACATTAGCGCCCATCGTCATGTATTTGCCTTCATCTACCGGATGATGGTACGTCAAATTACCACCCAAACGCACACGGTCGTTAAAACTCTGCTTGCGATAACCCTCATCCTTGAATCCGCTGATAGCCATGGACACATCGAAATTGCCTACTCTTCGCGAATGAGATGCCTCCGCTCCGTAATACAACGGCAGCCTCGCGCCCGTGTACGCGTAATCCTTATAGTTATCATAGATTCCTACATAACCGCTCACCTTCGTCTCCGGCTCCAAACCAGGACGCTGCGTACGAACATTGATTACACCGTTCAGGGCCGACGAACCGTACAGCACGGAAGAAGCACCTTTGATCACCTCCACCTGAGCTACGTTCTCTAAAGGAATATTATTCCAGTTGATCTCACCCGTCTTAGGGTTCAAGATCGTCATTCCGTCCATCAGCACTTGACAACGGCTACCTACGCTGTACGTCCAACCACCTCCTCCACGGATGGATGGCTGCTTGTCAATGATCTCCACGCCCGGCAGGGTCTGCAAGGTAGAAGAGAGATCAGTAGGAGCCTGACTACGCAAAGCTTGAGGTTTCAACACTTCCATAGAAACCGTCACATCTGTCTGACGCTGCTCAAAACGACCTGCTGTCACCACCACGTCATCCAATATCTCATTATGAGTCAACAAAGGCACATTGATCACCTTCGTCGTTGAATTCACTGAGCGGTTCTCCGAATCATAACCCACATACGAAAACGTCAGCATCGTCGGCTTACGCGTATCAACGCTGATCGTATAATTTCCGTCAAAATCCGTTACCGTTCCATGAGAAGGATCGTTCGCATCATATACAGTCACACCGATCAACGGCTCACGGGTCTGAAAATCTGTCACTACACCTGTCACTTCGGTCATATAAGACTGCGCAAACACAGGCAGTGCTGACATCACACTAAAATAGAGAATTTGTAGAAATTGTTTCATTACTTGTACCTTAATTCAAAAACGGCTGCAAAATTACTGCTTTATTCTGACATACACAATACCAATTTTTAATAAAAGTATTCATATTTTTCGTTTTTTCATATCTATCTTAAAAATAGTATATAAATAATGAATAATTTCTAACATTACAATAGACCAATATTAAAAAAAGGTCCTCTTTCGAAGACCTTCTTTTCTCAATTTCAAAACTTCGAGATCACGAAATCCCGTCATCACGTTTTAACGTCCCATCAATTCCACGCTTCGATTAACGAACTTAGCGAGTGCTTCGCCTTTAAGCCGACCGGAAGCCAGCAATGCGATGTCGATGAGTTGTTTCAGACGCTCTTCCTCGCCATTCAGAGAATAAACCGTTTTGACGACGGTCTCTTTTTTGCCGTCTTTCTCCACTTCTTCTTGAACCTCTTCCGAAGTCTCTTTCTCAACCAATTCCTGTATCAACGGATGGTTCGTGTTGACCACCAGATTATAACTATCCGGCATCTGACCGTAGAAAGACATGCCTTGCTGGTGTGCGCTCATCTCCTTCATACGGCGCATGAACTCGTTCTGCGTCAGGAAAACTGGCAGCGCGTCCGACGAAGCCGCCTCGCAGGAAACATAATAATTGAGTTTCTCTGCCTGCGGGATATAGGCTTCAAACGCCTTCCGCAAACCCTCTTTCTGCTCGTTGGAATAGGTATCTTTCGCAGCGTCTTCTTTCTTGATCAGGTTCTCAATCGTGTCGCTGTCAACCCGTACAAAACGCAGTTTCTCGTGTTTCTGCTCGGCTTGACTCATACAATGTACGTCCAACTCGCCGTCCATCACCAGCACATCATAACCCTTCGCCTTCGCACGCTCGATGGATGTATAGTGTGCATCCGCATCATTCGTATAGAGAAGCACCAAATTGCCGTCCTTATCCACCTGATTTTCACGCACTTTATCCATATACTCATCCAATGTCGCGTACTCACCGCCGAGGTTCTTTACCAGCGCAAATTCTTTCGCTTTCTCATAGAATTTCTCGTCCGTCAGCATACCGAACTGGATGAACATCTTGATATCATCCCATTTCTTGGCAAAATCCTCTTTGTCTGCTTTGTACAACTCCGCCAACTTGTCAGCCACCTTCTTCGTGATGTAACCGCTGATTTTCTTGACGTTATTATCGCTCTGCAAATAACTGCGGCTCACGTTCAGAGGAATATCCGGACTGTCGATCACACCATGCAACAACGTCAGATACTCCGGAACTATGTTCTCCACCTCATCCGTCACATAAACTTGGTTGCAATACAACTGAATCTTGTTGCGGTGAACATCTAAATTGCTCTTGATCTTCGGGAAATACAGGATTCCCGTCAGGTTGAACGGATAATCCACATTCAGATGGATATGGAACAACGGTTCGTCCATCTGCATCGGGTACAACTCATGGTAGAACTTGTCGTAGTCCTCATCTTTCAGATCCGCCGGCTTACGTGTCCAAGCGGGGTTGATATCATTGATGATATTCTCCTCGTCCAGCTCCACCTCTTTGCCGTCTTTCCATTCTTTCTTCTTGCCGAAAGCGATCTCTACCGGCAGGAACTTGCAGTATTTCTTCAGCAGCCCTTCAATCGTCGCGTCCTCCAAGTACTGCGAAAACTCATCATCGATGTGCAACACGATATCCGTTCCGCGCTCCGCCTTGATCGTCTCCTCCATCGTGTACTCGGGCGAACCCTCGCAACTCCAATGAACAGCCTTCGCATCCTCCTGATAACTCAGCGAGAAAATCTCCACTTTCTTGCTCACCATGAAAGCGGAATAGAATCCCAAACCGAAATGTCCGATGATAGCTTCGGTCTTGTCTTTGTACTTGTTCACGAACTCCTCTGCCCCGCTGAACGCAATCTGGTTGATGTACTTATCTACCTCTTCTGCCGTCATTCCGATTCCGTGATCCGATACTGTCAAAGTCTTTTTCTTCTTATCTATTGATACGCGTACACGCAAATCGCCCAAATCGCCTTTCACTTCGCCGACCGACGACAACGTCTTCAACTTCGTCGTCGCATCAACAGCATTGCTTATCAACTCACGCAGAAAGATCTCATGATCCGAATACAAAAATTTCTTGATGACAGGGAATATATTATCACTCGTCACCCCAATATTTCCTTTACTCATATCGTTATTTATTTAAAAATCCATAATTTTCAATTATCAATTATCAAATCTTGTGCCAACTCTAAAACATCTGCCAATTTGTCAGTTTCATTGTTGTTTGAAGCTCCATTCGATTCCTATTCGGTCAAACCATTCCTCATCATCCCTATAGTAGGAGCCATGTTTACAGACATCATCAATACAGCTCTTATCACCCTCTTTCTGAATCTATTGTAAAGAAAATCTGTCATTATGTCAGTTCATAGACGTTTGGCGCATTGTTTGTATATTGTTTAGTGAGCTCGAAAAACTCGAGATCACGAAAAACGGTAACTAACTAAACAATATACAACTATGAACGCAACGAATCAAAACAACCAAAACGAAAACCTCAAGAAGTTCGCGATCAACCTCTGCGAACGGGCGAAAGAGGGCAAACTGGATCCGGTCATCGGTCGTGATGACGAGATCAGGCGCGTGCTGCAGATTCTCTCGCGGCGTACAAAGAACAATCCTATTCTTATTGGTGAGCCGGGTGTCGGTAAGACCGCGATAGCCGAAGGTCTTGCGCATCGTATCGTGCGCGGCGACGTGCCCGAAAACCTCAAGAAGAAACAGATCTACTCCCTCGATATGGGTGCGCTGATTGCAGGTGCGAAGTACCAAGGCGAGTTCGAAGAGCGACTCAAAGGCGTCGTCAACGAAGTGGTAGCGGCAGCCGGTGAGATCATCCTTTTCATCGATGAGATACACACGCTCGTCGGAGCCGGTAAATCTTCCGGCGCAATGGACGCGGCGAACATCCTGAAGCCTGCGTTGGCACGTGGTGACCTGCGGGCGATCGGCGCTACTACGCTCGATGAGTATCAGAAATATTTTGAAACCGATAAAGCCTTGGAGCGCCGGTTCCAAAAGGTCATGGTCGATGAACCGGACGAGGCAGCGACGATCTCTATTCTCCGTGGTCTGAAAGAGCGCTATGAGACCCACCACAAAGTGCGTATCAAAGATGACGCCATCATCGCAGCTGTCACACTTTCAGCGCGTTACATCACCGATCGTTTCTTGCCCGATAAGGCAATCGACCTAGTCGATGAAGCCGCAGCCAAACTGCGTCTGGAAGTGGACTCCAAGCCGGAAGAGATCGATTCGCTCGACCGTCAGATCAAGCAATTGGAGATCGAGCGCGAAGCGATTAAGCGCGATAAGAACGAAGCCAAATTGAGCGAGATCGAGAAACAGCTCAAAGAGTTGAAAACGAAGAGTGAAGAGCTCAACGCCCGCTGGAACAAGGAGAAAGGCTACGTAGCTACTATCCAGAACGAGAAAGCGCGTATTGAGACCCTCAAACATCAAGCCGAGGTAGCCGAGCGCGAAGGCGATTACGGCAAGGTAGCGGAGATCCGTTACAGCCAGATTCCTGCCGCCGAAGCGAACATCAAATCCGCTCAGGATACCCTGCATCAGCTGGGCACCGAGTCCCTCATCAAAGAGGAAGTCGATGAAGACGATATCGCCGAAGTAGTAGCTCGTTGGACCGGTATTCCGGTGGCGAAGATGATGCAGTCGGAGCGCGACAAACTGCTCCATCTGGAGGAAGAGCTCCACAAACGGGTCATCGGGCAAGACCAAGCTATCGAGGCTGTTTCCGACGCTATCCGTCGTAGCCGTGCGGGATTGCAAGACCCCAAACGTCCTATCGGTAGTTTCATCTTCCTCGGTACAACCGGTGTCGGTAAGACCGAGTTGGCGAAAGCGCTCGCGGACTACCTCTTCGACGACGAGAACATGATGACCCGTATCGATATGTCCGAGTATCAGGAGAAGTTCTCCGCGACGCGACTCATCGGTGCGCCTCCGGGATACGTGGGTTACGATGAAGGTGGACAACTGACCGAAGCGATCCGACGCAAACCGTACTCGGTAGTCCTCTTCGATGAGATCGAGAAAGCGCACCCGGATGTGTTCAACGTCCTGCTCCAAGTGCTCGATGACGGACGTCTGACGGATAACAAAGGTCGTGTGGTCAATTTCAAGAACACCTTGATTATTATGACCTCCAACCTTACGGAAGAGCAGCTCCGCGCACAAGTCCGCCCTGAGTTCATCAACCGTATTGACGAGATCATCCACTTCAGCGAACTGACCGAAGACAACATCAAAGCGGTAGTGGGTCTGCAAGTGAGCCGTATCCACAAGATGCTCGAAGCACAAGGAATCGACCTGCGTGTCACGGACGATGCAATCAACTACATCGCCAAAGAAGGGTACGATCCGCAGTTTGGTGCACGGCCTGTCAAGAGAGCGCTCCAACGTCTCGTCCTCAACGAGTTGTCCAAATCGATCATCGGCGGAAAGGTGGATCAAACCAAACCCGTCATCGTCGAACTCCGTGACGGCGAACTCCGCTTCCGCAACTAAAAGGTGTACAATTTGTACCCTTGTAGAAATCTATCAGCCAATCTTGACTCCTTCGGAACTCCTGCCTGCTCAATAATCCGAGCAGGCAGGTTTTTCTTTCTCAGGTTTTTCTTTCTTCGTCCCGTTCGCGGTACTTTAGTGCCGCCCTTTCTTCTTACGTCGTCCATTCCCCGGCATGCCATGCCGCTTGTATAAAAATTTGTACTGAGCGATTTTGTGCAGTTTAGAATATAAAAAATACCGATTTTGTGCAGTTTAGAACGAATTTTCTTGCATATCTCGCAAAAAAGCCGTACCTTTGCATCGTTTTTTTAACGATGAGACGAAACGCAGGAATATTTATAGGATTGAGCGTGCTTTTGGCACTCTTTTTTTGCCTTGATATATGTAGCGGGAGTATCTGGTTGTGGCCGTGGGGAGATTTGAGTGTGATGGAGCAAAATATCCTGCATTCAATCCGTTTGCCCAAGGCTATCACCGCCGTTTTATCGGGTGCGGCATTGTCGGTCTCGGGACTGATCATGCAGACCCTTTTCCGCAATCCGCTCGCAGGTCCTTATACCTTAGGCGTCTCGTCCGGAGCGAGTTTAGGGGTTGCTTTCCTGACGATGATTTCAGTAAGCAGCTTTCAGTTATCCGCAGTCAGCCTTCCTATTGCAGCATGCATCGGTGCTACGCTGGTCTTGTTGCTGGTACTGGCTGTAAGCCGGAAAGTGACAAGCAATGTGAGCCTGCTGATCATAGGAATGATGTTTGGTTCGATTGCAGGAGCTTTGGTGAGTTTGCTTCAGAACTTCGCAAACCCCGATGCGCTAAAGCTCTTCATCGTATGGACGCTTGGTTCGCTCAGTAGTGTCGGATGGAGCGATATGCAGCTGATGATACCGGTTCTGGTTATAGGTGCTTTGTTCGTTCTATTGGCGATAAAACCGCTGAACGGTCTTTTGTTAGGTGAAGACTACGCTCGAGGATTAGGGATCAACGTAGAGCGCACGAGGCTGTATATCGTCCTCGCGACCGGTTTGTTAGCCGGCGGCGTAACCGCTTTCTGCGGACCCATCGCTTTCATCGGCGTAGCGGTACCGCATATCGCACGCGGAATCTTCAAAACCTCTAATCATCGAATAACGATTCCGGCGTGCGTACTAACAGGAGCGTGCCTGCTTTTGATATGCGATATGCTTTGCTCTTTAGCAATCTATCCGCTTCCGATAAGCACAGTGAGCGCACTCTTCGGCGCACCGGTCATTATATGGATTATTCTTAAAAACAAATAAAAAATGTCAGTACATGTACAAAATAGCCGCATGACAACGGCCAAATTACGCCAGATGAAGGCGAACGGCGAGAAGATTGCCATGCTCACCGGTTATGATTTCACGCTGGCCTCTTTAGTGGACGAAGCGGGTATCGATATGATCCTCGTGGGCGATAGTGCCAGCAACGTCGTTTGCGGCAACCAATACACGCTGCCGATTACTGTAGATGAGATGATTTTCCTCACCAAGGGAGTAGTCCGCGCTGCGCAACACTCCTTAGTGGTATGCGACATGCCCTTCGGCAGTTACCAGGTGAGCGAAGAAGAGGCGGTTCGCAACGCCATCAAGATCCTCAAGGAATCCGGTTGTGATGCCGTCAAACTCGAAGGCGGCGAAGAGATCCTGCCTGCTATCCGCCATATGATCCAATCCGGCGTACCCGTCATGGGACACCTCGGCCTCACGCCGCAGAGTGTCAACCAGTTCGGCGGTTATGGCCTGCGAGCAAAAGAGGAAGCGGAAGCTCAGAAACTGCTGCATGACGCCAAGTTATTGGACGAAGCCGGCTGCTTCTCTATCGTCTTGGAGAAGATCCCGGCTGCGTTAGCGGAGAAAGTGACGAAAGCCGTTTCCTGTCCGGTTATCGGCATCGGAGCCGGTAACGGTTGTGACGGACAGGTCCTCGTGCTCCACGATATGTTAGGACTCAACCAAGGCTTCAAACCCAAGTTCCTCCGGCATTTTGCACACCTCGCCGAAGAGGTGAAGGGCGCTGTAAGCAGTTATATCAACGCGGTCAAAGACCAATCTTTCCCTTCCGCTGAAGAGAGTTATTAAGATGAAAATCGGCTTCACTACATTAGGTTGCAAACTGAATTTTGCGGAGTCGAGTGCCTTTGGAAAGGCATTGATAGCACGTGGTCATACACGTGCCAAGAACGGCGAAGAGGCGGATATTTGCATCATCAACACCTGCTCCGTAACGGACGCTGCCGACCATAAGGACCGGCAGATGATTCATCGGATCCGTCGTCAGAACCCGAACGCCATTCTGATTGTAACCGGTTGTTACGCCCAGCTCAAACCCGACGAGATTGCCCATATAGAAGGCGTGGATTACGTCCTCGGGCAGGATGAGAAATTTCATTTGGAGGAGTTCATTGAGCGCCTTGAGCTCTCACCGCTCACCGCTCAACGCTCAACGCTGAACGTCTCTCCTATCCGCGATGTGGAGGATTTTCACGGGGCGTACAGCAAGGATGACCGCACACGATGCTTCATCAAAGTGCAGGACGGATGTAATTATTTCTGCTCCTACTGCACGATTCCTTTAGCCCGGGGAAAGAGCCGGAACCCCTCGATAGCAACCTTGGTTCAACAGGCCAAAGAGGCGCTTAACGGCGGTGCTAAAGAACTGATACTAAGCGGTGTGAATATCGGCGATTTCGGTCGTAGTACGAACGAACGCTTCATTGACCTGCTCAGGGCTTTGGACAATCTTTCACCGGACACCGATACACCCTATCGAATCCGTATCAGCAGTTGTGAGCCGAACCTGCTGAGCGATGAGATCATTGATTTCGTAGCGCACAGCAAGCATTTCGCGCCGCATTTTCATATTCCTTTGCAGAGCGGCAGCAACACGGTGCTCAAGATCATGGGACGCCGTTACACCCGCGAACTCTTTGCCGAACGGGTGACACATATCAAAACGGTCATGCCGAATGCCTTCATCGGTGTGGACTGTATGGTAGGCGTACGAGGAGAGACCGAGGACTGCTGGAAAGAATATATCGAGTTCATCGAATCGCTGCCTGTCAGCCAATTACACGTCTTCACCTATTCGGAGCGTGCCAACACGCGTATGTTGGAGATGGATCTGGAGATTGTGCCCCTCAAAGAACGGGAACGCCGCAGCAAACAACTGCATGAGATCAGCGCACGCAAGACTGCCGCTTTCTATAAAGAACACGAAGGCGATGAAGCCCTCGTGCTCTGGGAGTCGTCAAAAAAAGACGGACTGATGTTCGGGTTTACGGAGAACTATATCAAAGTCAGTTGCCCGTACGACAAAACTAAAGTGAACACGTTTGAGCGCATAACCGTGCCGCGTCCGTGTTAGGCAGACATTCCAGCTTATAAACCGGCGTCAACTCTAACAGTTGAGCTATCGATTCGTACAACCGGTCCATCATTTCCGGCATCACTTTCAATCCGCTGACAGAGGCTAAGATATACGGATAAGCCTGCGTCATCTTCAGACGAGTAATGATATTCTCCGGCGCTTGTGCCAGTTGCACAAGTGCAGCTACAGGCGCGCTGTCCTGATTATAACAGGGTGTCTTACCGGACCACGGCGTACCATAGACGCGTACCGTGTTATCGGGCAGGATGCGTACCGCAGGATTGTCATCGTTCAGCAAATGGGCGTCCTCAAACGCCTCTAACCACTGACGAGAGTGAGTACTCTTACCTGTTCCCGAATGACCGAGGAACATGTATCCGCGACCTTGACGCACCGTAACGGAAGAATGGAAAAGCAGGGTCTTCTTATCCGATGTAGCAAAGGCATACATAAGCATAGCGGCATTGTCAATCGCAAAACGGGCTATACCGGGCACCATGAAAAGGCGTACCTCACTCCAATCTGCCGTACACTGTATCGCGCTCACTATCTCCCCTTCCTTACTCATCGACACGAGAAACATCCACTCGCCTTCACGGCTGTACATCTCGATACGAGGCATGTCATCATCCGACATATCTGTATAAATGTGTTTCCAACCCTCCTTGGAAGGCAGCGGACCATCCTGCAAACGAATCGCAAAGAGAGTCGCCGGTTGTGGATCGTTAGTCGATTGACGGAAAGGCGCATAGTTCGTCAGACACTCAAAATGCGGTTCCTCCGCCTCAATGGAAAACAGAAAATCTGCTACGTTGTAATACTGTATCATTAGGATTTCAAATTTAGGATTTCAAATTTAGGATTTCAAATTGGGTTTAATATTCTTGCGGTTTACGTCCGCAAAGGGCAAAGAAGGGACAGAAAGCAGGGCATTGTCCCTCTTCGCAGAGCGGAAATTCAGTAGCTGTTAATACCTCTTTCGCTTTGACGCGCAGGGCGTCGTAGAAAGAAGAACGGATGGACACATAATCCGTAACGGTAACGCCATCTATATCAATCGTCGTCTCTATATCGTTCAGCTTGCGGCGACAGAAATATAAATGAGGCTCCACAGGAAGACCGATCCGATCATTGAACGTCACAGCATGGCTGTAAATCAAGGTCTGACGCACATAGCCTTTTTCATCGCTCTCCATCAGATCCTCCCAGGAGGACGACATCCGTTTCTGGTGGGTGGTATCGTTATACCCTCCGGATTTATAATCCACCACCCGTAACCTTTCATTGCCCGGAGCACCGTATATATCCAATCGGTCGATTATACCGCCGGTCAACAGTTCCCCTACTCCATCCACATCCACGGGGAAAGTCCTTTCCTGTTCCAGCAGGAAGAGTTGGAGACCAATCTTGGCGTCCTCGCGGTCTTTTTCCAAAATATTATTCACGTAGCCCTTAATGACCACGTTCTCCGACACATGATGCGCCGGATCATATTTCTCCATCGTCTCATATGCCGCCATGAGTGCTTCTTGTATCTTCGCCTCATCAGTCCGGATAGCTTCAATCGCTTCGGGGCTGACACGTACCGGTGTCTTGCCGTCACAATGCAGATAAGTACGATAGAGGTATTCCATTACGTGATGCACAAACGAACCCAGCGTGTTCGGAGCAAACAGCACTTCCTCTTCTTCCTGCGGCTTGAGCCCTAAGATATACTGCAAGTAGAAACTGCGGCGACAAGTAACGAAAGTATTCAACGCGCTGGGCGAAAGCCGGTACCGTTTGCCGTCCGCTTTGCGCAGTACACCATTCTCTATCTTCAAGGTCGAGAGCAGCGAGTTCTCTTTTATGGTCATCTCACGCGTCTGAGCCGCTACACCGGGCTCTTCCAAGGTCGTACGCGTCACATCGAACTGAGACGAATAAAGTATCTGCATGATGAAACGCGACATCCCTTTGCCGCCCTCTGCCGTCTCTGCCGCCGCATAAAGGAGGGTTGTATGACCGGCACGGCTCAACAGACGGAAGAAATTATAGGCATACACCGTCGCCCGTTCGTCCGAAGTCTGCATATGATACGCCTTACGCAGATAATATGGGATGAATGAGTTGTCCTGTTGGCGTTGAGGAAGGATTCCTTCCTCTACATTGAGCAGCAACAAGCGGTCAAAATCCAACATACGTGTCTCCAGAACACCCATCACCTGAATATCCGTCACAGGTTCACCGTGGAATGGCATCGTGACGTTCTCCATCATACGGCGCATTAATAATCGCAGCAACTTAACCGTCATCGGTACATCGCCTAAGCCTTCGTTGAGTAAAAGCCGCATCTGGTTGATGATCTTACGGGTTTGGAACTCAGATTCCAAGATTAGCAACTCCTGCCATGAGAGAGTCGATGGTTGTTCGTCGTTAGTCGTTGGTCGTTCGTCGTTGGTTTGAATTTCAAAGACTTCCTCGGTCAGGCGATCGATCATCTCGGGCGTCACTAAGTCATCCGCTCCTTCGTGTACCCGATCGGAGAGCCATGCCAAGACGCGGGCATAAACGGCAGTGTTCCGTAGCGGAAAACCTTTGGTTATATTGATGGGTTCGGGTGTCTCTTCGCCCTCTAATGTGATGGAAGGCAGGGTATAAATCACCGGCTCTAACATCGTCTCGTCGCAGATCACCACGCCGACATGCTGTCCTTTCGCATGGTAGTTCTCCTGCAACCATCGGTGTACGTACTGTGCTTGAGCCTCACGGGAACTGCAACGCATCACCGTCACAGGACGTCTCTCCTCCCAATTCCTTGCCGGCAGAGAAGAGCCTAATATTCCGCTATTTAGTTTGGCAAAAGAGAAAGCTTTCTCGTTTGTCGGGAAATCCGCTACATAATCCCAATAGAACAAGGCTTGTCCTGCATCTTTGAGCCGTTGCATCAACTCCCGCTCTACCGGCAGCAGATAATTGAAGCCGACAAAAATGAACGTTCTGCCGTTTATCTGTGCTTGCACAGACTCATTCTCCCATTCCTCGATGACCGCACGTTGCCTCATTCCCGGATAACCCTTGTGCTCCTCCTGCATTTGGGAATGCAGCATTTGGTAGAACGTATATAGTTCTCTCCAGAGAGTTTCGTAATGGTGTTTGACCGAATCCGGTGCTATCGGTGCAGCACCCGGATGAACCAACTGTCTCAACCGCTCTTCCGTTGCAGGATCCAGATGACAGGTACTCAACTCATGAGCTGCGATCGTGTTCGCAAAGAAATTCGGAACCTCCTCTGCCCCCATCGATGCATCGATATTCGTAAAGTCCGCTATCATCTGCCTTCCCCAGTTATAGAACTGGTCGAAGGACATCAAGTCCCTTATTTGTGATTTGTCATTTGTGATTTGTGATTTCCGATAGATCTTATAGAGCCGTACGATGGTGAATAATTCATCCTCGGCGTAAAGAGGACTGAGAGCATCCTGCAGTTGGGTCAGGGTCTGGACAGTAGGAGCCCAAACGGCTTGCGCATGACGTTCCTGCTGCAATCTCAGCAACTCATCTTTCAGCACCAATCCGGCACGATGAGATGGAAGCACCAAAGTTGTGCGACTCAATTGTTTCCAATCCATCTGTTCCAAGATGGACTCTGCCGTATGTCGTAAGAAAGATTTCACCTTACCCTTTCACCTTTCATTTTTCATTTTTCACTTCCACCAATTTATTCTTCCTTGCGTACCATAGGAACCCACGGACGGAGTGATAACCCATCCTGCGCAGGGCTTCCATGTATTCGCTCACTTGCTGTTTATAATGGTCGCTCCATTGCCCGAACTTATAATCCAGCACGATTGCTTCGTTCGTCTCCGGATTGATCATCACACGGTCGGGACGCAACTCACGATGGTCGATATATATCGCTTCTTCCAGCCTCAGTTCCCAAGGTGCTGTAAACCAATCACGCATTTCTTCGCTGCCTTTCCAAGCAGAAGAGATGAGGTTCGCCAACTCTTCCCTTTGCGCCTTGTCTTTGATCTCTCCACGGGTCTCAAACATGTCCAGCACAGCCTCTAATTCGTCCGCTTTGCGCAAATGGGCGAAGATCTCATGGCACAATGTACCCTCTTCCATCCGCGCGACACGACGGTAAGCCTCCTCGCCATAATCGGTATAGAGCGCTCCTTCCTGAGATTGTATGAATCGCACTTGGTCGCTGTTCGCCCATAGTTCCGCATTCACCTTTGTCCCTTGTCCTTCATCCTTTGTCCTTTTCCCATTTATCACGGGTTGTCCGCTTTCGTATTCATCGCAGCCCAGATAATCCATGATATAGCGTCCCACATGATTGCAGGCCCCAATCACTCCTTTCGACGTCACAGGGTACGCCGTGGATATATACAGATTATCCTCAGCACGGGTCAAGGCGACGTAGAGCATATTCAGGTTATCTATCCGCATGTTCAGGTGCTCAGCCTCATAGGCTTTCCCATATGCCGAATGCGCCATCTCTGCACCATCCTGCACAGGAATCCAATCCTCTCCTGAATGCAGTTCGGGTGCCAACTCGCACCATATCTTCTGCGGATGTCTGCCTGCCTCTTTCGTCCACATACAGAAGGGGATAAAAAGGGTCTGTGCCTGCAGTCCTTTGGAGGCATGAACGGTCATGATACGAATAGCATCCACGGATGAAGAAGGAATCGGTTTGGCGTGCATGGTGTCGTCCCAATAAATGAGGAAATCTTCCGCAAAACTTCCATAGGAACTGACATACGCACGGGTGCGGTCAAGAAAATTATTGATGTACGCAGTCTCAGTACCGTTATAGAGTCCGTTCTCATCGGTCAGCAGTACGCGTATCAGTTCGCAAACCATCTCGTAAAGCGGCGTCGTGTCAGGGATCGCTTTCACGCGTTCCACTGCTTCGGAGGTACCGCTCACCATCTCTATGAATTGCGCAGCCAGCTCGTCGCCTTTGATAAGAAGCCGTAAACCCGCTATGAGAACTTGCACCGCTTCCGATGCTTCCAGCAGAAAACTATCCGCACTCACTAATCCCGCTTGAGACAAATAAGGGTATTGTTCGGACGTCAGTTGACCCTTTAGATCCGTAATCAGCGCCGCCTCTTTCTTCTCGCGCACCAAGATCATCATATCGCCCGGATGTGCCCCTTCGCGCAGCCAACCCTCCATCGCGTCAAACATGTCTATCGTCAGTTCCTCTTTCGTTCCTTTAGGGAAAGCACGGAAACGTACGTAACCGCCCTGTTTCTTCTCCGATTGGTAGAACTGCGAAAGAGTCTGAGGCGTGAATCCCTCGTCATACACCGCCTCAATCAGTTCGGCTTCTTCGGCATAAGGGTAATGATCAATTATATGCCGGAAGAGAGAGAGGTTGAACCGCACCACTTCTTCACTGCTGCGGTAGTTACGCGTGAGGTTAGGGAAAGCATGGTTCACCATCGGTGCCAGAGGTGAGTCCTCTGCGCCCAAGGACGCCATTATATGCCAATCTCCGTTTCGCCAGCGATAAATCGACTGCTTGATATCACCCACGATGAGCAGAGTGTGCCCTTCGCCGGCTAAGACATCCTGCACCAATTGTCGGATAACCGACCATTGCAAACGGCTCGTATCCTGGAACTCGTCCATGAGAATATGTCGGTAGCGGATACCGGCTTTCTCGAGGATAAAGTCCGCATCGCCCTCCCTCAAGGCATTCGTCAGCGTAGCGGCTGTACGCGCCAACAAAGCCAAGTTAGCGTCTGATAGGTTACGCTGGATCAGCGCCTGAAGGGATGCCATCAGTTCCATATCCCTGCTGAAACGGATGGACAACTGGATCGTATTGTATTTGCGGGCTACCCGCTCTGCCAAAAGAGTTGCTTGCATCATCTCATCGGCGTTGCAGGATTTCTCGCTCACTCCTCTGAAACGGTCGGCTGCGGACATCTTCTGCGGTGCTGCTACGCTGCGTACCAGCCGCTCATAGGCGGTCTTGGTATAGCGGTTGTATTTCTCAGGATTGCATCCTGCTAATAGTTGCTTGAGTTCCGCCAACTCGGCACACTCTTTCCATTGTTGCTCCAAGGCGGCACGGCGACGGGCGATAGACGGGGCATCGAAGAGGATCTTCCCGTCCGCGTCTAACATCTGCACCAACTCGTTATACAGCTCTTTCGCCATCATACATAAGCTCTGACGCACATCCCAATGGGATTCTTCGTCCAGTTTGAGCTGCATATAATCCTCCAACACGGCACGGTCTTCTTCCGTCATGTCGGTGGTCAGCAGCTGATCGACTGCCTGACGGATCACATGATCGATATCCAACTCCGTACTCACTCCCGCACTCATCTGCAGCATGCCCGCCAAACCGGAGAGCAAGGTCTGTAAGAATGAGTCGATGGTCATCACCTGAACGTTGTCATAATCGAGCAGCATCTTACTGAAACACTCTCCTGCCCTGCGCGCCAACTCGGCATCCGACGCCTGTTGGTTACGCACCATGAAATCACGCGCGCGTAAAAGAAAAGCAGGCTCTGTACCCTGCGAGATTCCATAGAGATAGCCTAAGATACGCTCGCTCATCTCTGCGGTCGCTTTGTTGGTAAAGGTGATAGCTAATATGGAACGGTAATCTTCACCCGAAAGAAGCAAGCCTACATAGTAGGCTGCTAAGGTATATGTTTTACCCGTACCGGCAGAGGCACGACATATATTCAAGGGGTGTAATACGTCTATCAAGGTTGTTCTAATTAATGATGCAGAGCGGATTGGAGCTGTGCGATATGCTGACGAAGCACTGCGTCTTCCTCCATCATATCGCGCACATAAGCAATCGAATGCAGGACGGTAGCATGTGTGCGGCGACCAATACGATAGCCTATCTCGGTCAGCGAGCGGTCGGTCAACTGCTTGCATAAATAAACAGCTACGTGACGCGCCAACGCAACATCTTTTGACCTATTCTGCGCCAACAGCGCTTTAGGCGGCAGATTATAATGCGCCGCTACCGTATTGATCACGTCATCGACGGTCGTCGTCTGCGGCTGAAGAGCTACAACATGACTAACCACCTGCTCGGTCAATGCCAAGTCTATTTCTTTGTCCGTCAGTGTCGAATGCGCCAACAACGATGCCAGGATACCCTCCAAATCACGCACCGAGTCACGCACGTTCAGCGCAATGAAATCAACGATCTCATCCGACAGCACGATACCATCACGGCGCATCTTGCTCAGCAGAATATTCCTGCGCAATTCATAATCCGGACGCGTAATCTCCGCCGACAGACCCCATTTGAAGCGAGTCAGCAAACGCTCCTCTATATCTTTCAGCTCCACCGGCGGACGATCGCACGTAAGGATCAACTGCTTACGGCTCTGCTGCAGATAATTGAAAATATGGAAGAAGGTGTCCTGCGTACCTTTCAGACCGGCAAAATACTGTATATCATCTACAATCAGAATATCCACCGACTGATAGAAATTCAGAAAATCCGGTATTCTGTTCTCCTGACGCGCCGCCTGGAACTGCAGCTTGAAAGTGTTAGCAGATACATATAGTACGCGCGCTTGCGGGTATAACACCTGTGCCTGATGCCCTATCGCGCACGCAAGATGGGTCTTACCTACTCCGCTACCTCCGTAGATAAAGAGCGGGTTAAACGCCGTATAACCGGGTTGTTTGGCGATTGCCAAACCCGCTGTGCGGGCTAATTTATTCGGTTCGCCGGCAATGAAAGAATCGAAAGTGTACAATTCGTTCAGTTTCGGCAGATCAGCATTTGAAGGACGGGTTTGACCGGCAGGCACCCATTGCTCCTTGGCAGCTGAACCGGCAGAGGGCAACATCGTACCCGCACCCGAGGCTGCGTCAATCAGCACGCGGTATTCCAAACGCGTACCCGCACCAAACACGCGCAGGATCGCGCTGGATAATAAAGGAATATAATTCTCCTCGATATACTCCGCCACGAATTGCGACTTCACCTGCAACACCAATACGCCCTCCGCGAACTGCAAAGGCACGATAGGCGCGAACCAAGTCTGGTACGCACTCGACGTCAGGTTGTCAGCCAAAATGGTCTGGCACTGAGCCCATTGTTGTTGTAGTGTTATAGTCATCTTTTTTGTTCGGCTTTTCCGAAAACGATTGCAAAGGTACTGCTTTTTTTTGAATTGACCAAATCGAAGCAGACCACCCCATTTTTGACACTCCCGTAACTTACGCATTTTTAGACACTTACGCAAAAAGCCTGATTTTCAATACGTTAAGCAAATTATCAACATTTAACTTGTTGATTTATAGTACATTTTATTTATGCAAGAGGGGAGCGATGTTTTTTCATAAAAAAGTCCGTAACGCACGAAATTTCGTAGAGTTACGGACTAATAAAAATAGTTGTTATTTAGAAAATATACAGATAATTCTTTTGTGTATTTCGCGGTTTGTGGAACAATTATTTTTCTTTTTTTCCGAAGACTGAAAAATGTACATAGCGTTTTGGATGTGCCTTGAGGTCGGTCAAGAGCGAATCGGCAGAGAGGACTGCAGCATCAATATGGTTATAAAGGGATTTATTGTACATCAATTGTCCTAAAGTACCCTCTCCCGAGCGGACGTCCGCCAATAGTGTGTTCACCCCGTTCACGGCGGTATCGACGCGAGCTACAGTAGCTTTAAGGTTCGCATCTTTGAGATCAGCCACGATGATATTGAAATTCGCTACTGCTGTGTCGGCATTGTTCACAATGGAAGGAACACGGGTAGCCATCAGACGCTTCAACTCAGCAGACACGCCTGTCAAATCAGTAGATATACGATCCACATTTGCCAGTGACGCTTTGAGGTGGTCGCCCTCCAATTGTATCTTAACCTGCGCTACCAGCGAATCGATATTCTGTACAGCACTTGCTATCTTTGCAATCAACTCACCCTGCACACTCTCCATCAAACCCGGTACATACATTGTCGGGATGTACGCGCCATGAGCGATGAAATCCGAGGGCTGAACTGCGTTTTCGTCGCTCTCCGGCAGGATCAACTCAATCGCCATGCCGCCCAAAAGCCCGTCTGCTACCAACGCCATCCGTGTGCCTTGAGGCAGGTTAATGTCGGTATGGATGGATATATCCACGGTGAAGGCACTGTCCTTCGTGAAATCATACCGGATAGCATCCACTTGACCCACTTTATGTCCACGGATCGAAACGGCAGCCTGTTCCTCCAGACCGTGCAGGTTATAATAAACACCATGGTAACTATTAGTGGGAGAGAAAATATTCACACCCTTCAGGAAATTGAACCCGAAGAATAAAAGGAACAAACAAGTGGTGGCTAATAATCCCACCTTTATTTCACGCGCATATTTCATAAAATGATGTACGATTTACAAATGTACGATGTACGGTTTAACGTTCTACTTTAATAACCCAGCAATCGGGGAAGAGTTCGCGCAGTTTCTTACGTGCGGCATCTACTTTCTTGCGGTCCTCATCGGCTGCGGTATAGTATTTATACCATTCGCCTACTTTCATATAGTCGCATTTCTGCCCTTTCAGTTTGGGATCATTGGGGTCCAATATCGTCCGCGACGCACATATCTGTACGGCATAGAGGGTCGTTGGGGCTTTGTCCTGTTTGAGGGTTTGAGGTGCCGGTTCGGGTTGCTTCGGAGTGTCCTGAATCTTCGGCTCCTCAATCTTTTGGGTTTTCACTTCCTGACGATGTGTATATGCGCCGAAAGCTTTGACGATTGCTTGCGCCATCTGAGTCATGGAAGCGGGTTTATTGAGGTATCGTTCCTCTTCGGGGTTTGAGATGAAACCCATCTCGAAAAGGATGGACGGACAGGCAGTTTTGAGGAGCACCCAGAACGCCGCCTGACGCACGCCGCGATCCTCGCGGTTGAGGTGTCCCACAAAATGGTTCTGAACTTGGGTGGCAAACTGCAAGGATTGGTCCATGTAACTGTTCTGCATCAACTCGAACATGATGTACGAATCAATGGAGTTGGGGTCAAAACCCTGATACGTCGTTTTGTAATCCGCCTCTAACTTCATCACGGCGTTCTCGCGCATGGCTACGTCGAGGTTTTTCTCCATCTTGTCAGCGCCTAAGATAAACGTCTCCACGCCGCTGGGCGCTCTTGACTCCGCCGAGTTGGTATGGATGGAGATGAACAGGTCTGCGTTCGCCTTGTTGGCAATGTCCGCACGTTGCTGCAAGGGAATGAACACATCGGTCTTACGGGTATAGATCACTTTCACGTCGGGGTACTGCTCGTTCAGCTGCTTCCCCACCTCTAACGCCAAAGAGAGATTCAGGTTCTTCTCCTGCGAGAACTTACCTACAGCCCCCGGATCTTTCCCTCCGTGACCGGGGTCGAGCACCACCGTGTACGTCCCCGCCGCTATTAGTGGCAACCACCCCGTCAAAAGGGTTGTCATAAGCAATAGTATTCCTATGATTTTTCGCATTCTTCGCCAATTTAATTCAAATCGGCTGCAAATTTACAACAAATTTTGCATATATGCAAGAAAAAATGGATTTTTTTATAAAGAATAGAGGGTCTATGGATTATAGAATACTATAATTGGTCTATTATTACGTTCTTATCCAGCCCCATCTTATCAAAGGCAAACAAACGTTTACCTAATTCATTGAACGAGGCACCGAAATGGTAGAGATCATCATCTATTATCAAAAATCGGTCATGAAAGCGGTTGCTATATACCTTTAGCTCTATCGGTCTATCAGGATATTGGGCATCGTGTGCAGCAGAAATAGCTTTCAGACTCCTTCCAATTGCTTCTGTATATATAGTCGCTTTTACACCTTTTTTTCGAGCTTCTAAAATGTCAAATGTACGTGCATCTACATATCCGTCAATAAGGATAATTTCCTTTCGTGCACTGCCTATTAGGTTCTCCAAATAGATGCGTGCGTCAAGTACTTGGCCTTCAACAAAAACTCCCTCTATAGGCTTAACAGAACCATCATCTAACCGATTCAAAAGCGCATCAAAGTTATGTCCAATCGCTGCCATCTTCTGTTTTGTTTCCAAGCGGAATTGTTCCAATGAATCAAGTCTTTGTAAGATCCCTGCATTGGCTACTATAAAACGCCGCATAGCAACAAAAGCCTCAATAATTTGTACACTGAGCCGAACCGCAACGTCGCTGCGCAGTACTGCAGATAACATAGCTACTCCTTGTTCTGTAAAAGCGTACGGAGTAGAGGGGGAATGTTTGAGGGGTTGGAACCTATCACACTTTGTGATAAGTTCATTCGTTTCTGAAGATGTCAGTTGAAAACGAAAACTCTCGGGAAAGCGCGCAATATTGCGTTTAACAGCCTGATTAAGAGCTATCGTTTTGATTTGGTATAGTTCGGCAAGGTCGCGGTCTAACATCACTTGAGTTCCCCGAATTGTAAAAATACGTTGTTCTATCTCGTTCTGATTATACGATAGCTCCAATGAATTAGGAGTAGTATGTTTAATTTGAGTGCTATTCGGCATTTCTTATGTAAAAGTTAATTATTGATAATTCTATTTCGGGCACAAAGGTACTGTTTTTTTTGCATATATGCAAGAAAAAAAGAGAAAAAGCGACGTGTGTGAGGTGACCCCAAAAAGTTGGACGGATTAATAAATCTATTTGACTTGATTTTGAAAGTGAGTTCGGTATTGTACCGGGCTCATTTTCAATTTTAGTTTGATACGTTCGTTGTTGTAGTACCGGAT
>Ga0256407_10003430_pt1 | contig 28232 bp, 26 predicted proteins | sample RumenRJG_04DNA_FD_193489 | JGI IMG/M metagenome (GOLD analysis project Ga0256407, IMG submission 193489) | Bovine rumen microbial communities from Lethbridge, Alberta, Canada - RJG_04 | ecosystem: Host-associated > Mammals > Digestive system > Stomach > Rumen | place: Canada: Alberta...
GCGGAGCCAACTTCGTCTGTTATCTGCTGCTGGATGATGCCGGCAATTCGCAGGCTGTGGCCGATGAGTTCAACGCCCATTTCGACTTTCCTCCGCAGGGAGACTGGCTTACGCCCATCGAACTGGTACCGCTTACCAGCATCTATTTCCGGAACGAGGGTAATGTCTATAAGAGCGGAAGCCGTTCGCAGCTGCTTCTGCTCATCGCGATTGCAATCCTGATTCTGGGCATCGGCCTGATCAACTTTACCAATTTCTATGTGGCGCTGACGCCGCTGCGCATCCGGAGCGTGAACCTCCAGAAGATCCTGGGTTCATCGACCGGGCGCCTGCGGGCACTGGTGGTGGCCGAGGCCGTGATTTGGTGTATTTGCGCCTTTGTGGTGGCCGCCCTGCTGCTGGGGCCGGTTTCCGATGCACTGCTGACCCGGGGCGTGCTGATGCAGTCTTTTACCTTCGGGAAGCATTGGGGGCTGCTGCTGTTCGTCGGTACGGTCGCGGTAGCTACCGGTATAATCGCTGGTATCTGGCCAGGCATCTATTCTACATCGGGTCAGCCGGCGATGATCCTGAGGGGGAACTATGGCTTGTCGGCCTCAGGCAAGAACCTCAGGACCATTCTGGTGGGCGTGCAGTTCGTTATTTCCACGGCACTGCTCATCTTCGTGCTGTTCGTCCAGCGTCAGAGCAAGTTCATGCAGGAGTATCCATGCGGCTACAACAAGAATAACCTGGCGGTGGTGAATATTGGCGGCGAGAATGGCCGGGCAAAGTCCGACTGGCTGCGGGAACAGTTGTGTGCACTTCCTGAGGTGAAGGACGTAGCCTACGCGAATGATCTCATCGGCGGATCGGATACTTATATGACGGAGGGCGCGGATTTCGGAGACGGCCAGGTGTCGATGAGCATGATCTACTGCAGCTGGAATCTGCCGCAGGTGCTGGGACTGGAGCTGTTGGAAGGCAGGGATTTCAATGAAGGCGAGTTCGGCCCGATCCTGTTCACGCAGGATCTCAAGGCGCACGGCGCTGCGATGGATGTGTATGCCGATGAATTCGGCGACGGTGCACCGATTGTTGGATTCATCAAGAATGTGAATATCACTTCCATGCGCAAAGCCGATTCTCCGGTGGCGTTCCAGGTGCATACCCCAAAGGGGCACACCATGCCGTTCGCTTATCTCCGGCTGACAGAGGGCTCCGACCGCCTGGCTGCCACCGAAAAGATCCAGACCATCCTCCGGGATATGGACCCGACGATGCCGTTCGAGGTGCAGTTCTACGATGTCATCGGCAAGAACCTGTACAGCGGCGAGGAGCGCCTGCGGCTGGCCGTGTGGCTGTTCTCCCTGCTGGCGGTGCTGCTGTCGCTGGTGGGCATCTGGGGTCAGGTGCTGATGGACGTGCAGTACAAGCGGATGGAGATTTCCGTAAAGCGTGTATTCGGGGCCGATATGGGCCAGATTACCAGCGAAGGCCTGATGCTGTATCTGAGGACGGTAGCAATCTGTTATGTGATTGCGGCGCCCGTCGGCTGGCTGGTGGTGAGGTATTACCTGCAGCAGTTCGCGCACCGGGTGGGCTTTATGCCGTCGGTGTTCCTGCTGGCGCTGGTGATTGTGGGCTTGCTCTGCGCCGCCGTGGTGCTGTATCACTATCTCAAGACTGCCAGGATGAATCCGGCGGAGACGCTGAAGAAAGAATAATCGCTGTTTGGGTGCAAGGAATTGCGTTCTTTGGATTATATTTGTACAACAATTTGAATGATATGATGAGAAAGGTCTTAAGTTTTGTTTGCGCGGCGCTGCTGGTGGCAGGACTGTGCGGGTGTAATAAGATCGATGTGAACAAGCTGGAGGGCACCTGGTCAGAGCAGTACGACTCCGCGGTCTTTGCTATGGACGGCTCCGTGGAGTACACCTTTGACGGAAACGGCCACTATCAGATGCATGTCTATGACTTTCTTAGCGGCGAGTCCCACGACTACAACGGCAGCTATGCCATTGACCTGATCAATAAGGGAACCATCACCATCAACCCGTCGATGTCGGACTTCAGCAATGTCACCTACAGGCTTGTGAAGTTGACGTCAAAGGAGATGGAATGGCAGAAGGAGGGCACGACCTATTCTGTCGGGACCTGGGGCTCTGATTACCGGCACTTTGTGAGGGGGAAATAGATGTCAAGATGAGAAATGATGCCATCGACATGGAGGTCAACTAGGGATTGTTGGCCGTGGGTAACTTGACATTTTAGGTCAAGTTACCGTCAAAAAAGGCCTTTTTTGCGGGTAACCGGACTAAAATTGTCACGTTACCCGCAGAGCTATCTTTCCGGGCGTTTTCCGTTTTTTTACTATACTTGCAATCAAATTTTACCATGAGACGAATTCTGGCATATATCCTTGTTCTCTCCTGCGCGCTCGTGGGTTGCGGGCGCCACACCAGGCAGCCCCGTCTGGCGGAGGGGTTAATCGTGGCCACCGACACGCTCTCCCTTGGGCTAGAGAGATGCCCACGCACCGAATGGGGGGTCCTCCACCGCTCTGAGGGGTATGTCAACAACGCCGTCATGACCCGCTTCAAGGGACGATACTACTGCATGTGGCAGGAGTCCGCAAGGGACGAGGACACGCCGGACACCCGTATCATGTACGCAACAAGCGCCGACGGGAAGAGCTGGTCCACGCCCGATATCCTGGCGGAGCCCGGGGAGGATTTCTTCGCATCCCCGGGAGGATGGCTGGCCCGGGAGGACACCCTCACGGCCCTTGTCAACCGCATCGGCTCGCCCGACCGCTCCGCCGGAGGGAGCGCCTTCTGCATCTCCACCGCTGACGGGCAGTCATGGACAGCTCCAAGGCCCGTCCTCATGGCTGACGGAAATCCAGTCGAAGGGATCTTCGAACAGGACCCGCTGCTTCTCCCCGAAGGCCGATGGATAGGGGCCGTGCACTTCCGTCCTGGGACGACGCTCTGCCCGGTCTACACCGACGACCCCACGGGGAAGGGCGGCTGGAAGAAAGCACGCTTCCCGGAAGGGGAGGGGAAGCCCCTGGAGCCCAGCCAGTATAGGGCCGGGGACGGGACGCTTGTGATGTTCATGAGGGACCAGAGCTCCTCTTTCAGGAAGCTCTTCTCCGTCTCCGGCGACAGGGGAGAGACCTGGAGCGCACCGGCGCTGACCACCATTCCCGACGCCCGTACCAAGCAGTGCGCAGGGACGCTCCCGGACGGGAGGACCTTCTGGGTGGGCTGTCCCACGGGAACGAAGTCCAGGCGCTCGCTTGCCATTGCCTTCTCGGAGGACGGCTATCTCTACAGCGAAGCGTATCTGCTGGCCGGTCCCCGCGACCTTCCGGAAAGGAGAAAGGAAGGAGAGTACAAGACAAGGGGGTACAACTACCCCAAGGCCCTGGTAGACGGGGACACCCTCTGGATAGCGCTCGCCGTCAACAAGGAGGATGTCTGTGTCATCCGGATCAGGCCCTGAGCGCGTCAGGAAGGGGAGTACTCCCCGTATTCGCAGCCGACACACTCGGCATGGACGCGGTCGATGAGGTTCCCCTTCAGGTCGAAGAGCCCGTTTTCGCTAATTCTCTCATTATCAGCCGATAACGAAATCTCCTCCGGTCGTTTTCGCTCGGAGGAGATTCCGTAAAATACTGATAATTAACCTGTTAGCAAAAACGGCGCAACAGAGCAGCGGCGTGGCGGCAGACCTGCGGCGTGGCAACAGAACAGCGGCGTGGCGGCAGAGCGGCGGCCCGGCAGCAAAGCCTTACCTCCCGCACCTGCACCCGCTAACCATAACGGACCTGAAGCCCAGGTCGTTCCAGGACACAACGGGTGTAACGGCGCCGGTAAGGCCGGTTGCCGTAAGATTCTGGATGGTAAGGTCTTCAGCCACGGAGCCTTCCCGGACAGAGGTGGCGACGGGGGAGGAGAGATTCTCCATGGAGAGGTTCTGGAGAAGGATGTTACGCATCACGCCATCGGCCTTGCCCCAGGCACCGGGCTCCAGCGATACTCCAAAGAGCATATTGTTCCGCCGGGCTTCGCCGCTGGTGCGGTGGGGATATACGCCGGGGCCGTAGAAATGGCTGTCACGGATGGTCACGCCGTCGCAGGGCATGATGATGCGGATTCCATTGCAGGAGGAGTTGATCTCGCACGCCTCAATGAGCATATTGTCCCAGTAACCGCCGGCAATGCTGTCGTCACCGGTCTGAAAGGAGCAGCCGCGAATGACGGCATCCTTCGCGCCGCGGATGTGAATTCCATCCCAGCCTTCTGTGATGGTAACATCCTCAAAGACAGGGTTTTCCAGGGCATATCCCAGAAAGGCATAATTGGCGGCACGGGTAATGTTCACATCCTGCATCCGGAACCGGGCTGCCTCCGCAACAATAATGGTATGCGGGCCCCGCATGCCTTCCTCTCCGCGCGCATCGAACACATGACGCCCGTCAATGGTACCCGGGCCGATGATAGCAGCATCGGCCACCCCATCCCCGATGATAAGCGCCTTCATCCACTGCCGGTCGTTCACGCAGTTGGAATTGACGGTGCCGTTGCCGCTGTCGAAGCGCGTGAGGTCGTGCTTCGGGATATAGGGTTCATAGACGTCGGGGGTGTCCAGGCCCTGCAAGACGGCACCGTCCGCGAGGAACAGCTCCACGCCGTCCCGAAGGTAGAGGGTGGCCGATAGATATGTCCCGGCCGGAACCACCACGCGGCCTCCGCCGGCTTCGGAGCATTGGTCCATAGCCTGCTGAATAGCCTGGGTGCATACCTGGCCTTCAAATGCGCCAAAATCGGCAATATTGAAAACACGTTTTTGCTCAGATGCGCAGGAAACTGCAGCAAGAAAGATAAGGAATGGAAAAAATCTTTTCATGATGTGCAAAGATATGCATTTCCGGGTAATCCAGTCAAAGATAATTTGACTAATTTTGCAACGTGCACCGTATCATCTTTCATATAGACGTCAACAGCGCATTCGTTTCCTGGCTGGGCGCCAAGCTGGTGAGGGAAGGCAAACCGGACATCCGGCTTGTTCCGTCCGTCGTATCCGGAGACCCGAGCGACCGGCGAAGCATTGTTACGGCGGCTTCCATTCCGGCCAAGAAGCTGGGCATCCGCGTTCCGGAGCCGGTCTCGATGGCGCTTCGGAAGTGCCCCGGCCTTGTCATCATGAAAGGGGACTGGGAGTGGTATAAGCAGTGTTCGGAGAGCTTCATTGCCATTTGCCGGAGCTATTCTCCCGTCCTGCAGCAGTTCTCCATCGATGAGTGCTTCATTGACATGAGCTTCCGCTGCAAACCGGAGAATGCCGTGGAGGTGGCAACGCGGCTGAAAGATGAGGTGAAGTCTAAGCTGGGGTTCACCGTGAACGTTGGCATCGGCTCAAATAAACTCCTTGCGAAGATGGCCTCGGACTTTGAGAAGCCCGACAAAGTGCATACCCTTTGGGCCGATGAAGTTCCCGCCAAGATGTGGCCGCTGCCCGTTCGGGATCTCCTCTGGGTGGGGAAGAAGACGGAAGAGCGCCTCACCGCCTGCGGGATCGATACCATCGGCAAGCTGGCGGGTATCGGCATGGGCTCGCTCACCCGGCTTGTAGGCCCCAAGTTCGCCCTGCAGCTGCACGAGAACGCCAACGGCCGGGACAATTCTCCGGTAGAGACGGAGATTGCCGAGGCCAAGAGCTACAGCGCCGAGAGGACGTTTCCGAAGGACCTGCTGGACCCGAAGGACATTGACAGGGCCCTTTTCAATGTGGCCTGCATTGTGGCGCACCGCATCCGCCGGGACCATTTCCGAGCTCAGTGCGTCTCCATGTTCATCAAGTACAGGGACTTTACGGTGGCGCAGAAGCAGACCACCCTGGAGCAGCCCTCGGACGTGACGGCCATCATCCTCAATGCCGCCCGCAAGATGCTTCCGGAGATCTGGGACGGTGTTACACCCATCCGGCAGGTGGGCATGGGCGTATCGCGCCTGACGCACGAATCTGCTGTGCAGATGTCCCTGTTCGAAGACCCCAGGATGGAGTTCTATCAGGAATGGGACCGGCAGTTTGATGAGGACCGCGCGCACTACGAGGACGCCAAAATGCTGGCATACGAACGTAAGAAATGAAAAACTTTGCAATATGAGAAAAACACTGGCAATAATACTGCTGGGGACGCTCCTTGGGACTACCTGCAAAAGCCAACCTCTCACGGTTCTGGAAGAGCTCAAGGGCCGGGACGTAGTCCTTTTTGTGGCCGACGAGGATGAGATTTCTCCGGCCGATGTCCCATTTCCCGTCGTTTTCACCGGGATGGGAAAGATGCGGATGTTCAGCGCCCTCGTGAAATGGCACGACGCGCTGCCGGAAGGTAGCCATCCCGTTGTCCTTAACATTGGCAGCGCGGGGTCGGCCAAGTATCCTATCGGCACCATTGTCAACTGCACCCGGTTCTTCAACGGCGGGTGCGAGCTGGTGCATGATGGCATTGAACTTTCGGCCGATGGTGCCAGCGTCTTTTCCGGGGATTATTTCATGAGCACCCAGACCTTCAGCCCGGAGCAGGTGAAGGCGCTTTCGCAGGAGTACGACCTCTTTGACATGGAGGCCTACGCCGCGGCCCAGTTCTGCAAGATGTACGATATCCCGTTCTACTGCCTCAAGGCGGTATCCGACAACCTGGACGGAAACCTGAAGGACTGGCGCTCTATCCTTGCCGATATCCGTGTGCAGTTCACGGAGTTATTGAACCAGAATACCTTGAGAGAGCCATGACCGATATTCCCGCCGACTGCGTGGCCGTGGGCAATCCCTGCAAAGTGGTGAAGAGGGTTAAGTGAGGGGGTGAGGGGCTTGCGGATCGCGGCTTGCGTAGCGAACGGCGCGTGGCGCGAGTTGTTCGTGGCGCTTAAGCAATTGAGTTTCAACTAATTAGCGTAACTGACGGGTATGTTTTCAGTACCCGTCAGTTACGCTAACACACTGATTATCGGCCATATAAGCGCCACGGCTAATGATGTACGTTCATCAAAACCTCACTGAAATACCGATTTTTTGTACGTACATCGGAAGAAGTGCCTTCCACTGGCTGAAGGTGCGGATGTACGTACATCGAAACCGTGCTGGAATGCAAGTTTTTTGTACGTACATCGGCTGGGGAGTTGCAAAGTGCACACTAGCACCGCGATGGCGCAGGTTCGCAAAAGCCCATCTGAAAGGATACTCGGATTTTGCAGAACCATTTCCTTATTTGAGTAATCCTCAAGTACATCCGGCAGGAGCCGGGTGGTGGAAAGGCCGGAAAGAATACCTGGACAGGTTAGTAAAGGCGTATACGGGAAAAGATACAAATCGTTTTCCGTTTGCCATTGAACTCTGTCCCTGGCATTCCGGAAAGTGGGGAGAGGCAAAAGTAAAGATGAGAAAGGATGTATATGCCAGAATGATAAAGAGAACGGTAATCCCTGCATTATATGCTATGGGACATTCGGATGCGCCGCTTGCCATTGTGGTGGGCAAAGCTGCTGTTCCGGTGCTGAAAAAAACAGGATTCAAGCTTATCCAAAGCTGGGGACCGGAGAAAAGAGTCCTGGGTAGTTATGCCGGGAGGAAGTATGACTATCTCTCGGGCAATAACATTTCTTTCCCTAATGCCATGTACCCGAATTTGGAATATCCGCAAACGACGAAGCATCAAACTGTAAACAATAAAAAGATTCCTGTCGGTGACTCAGATGCAGAAGTGTTCTATAGATATTTCAAGGCACGTGTCGGGGATTTAAAAGTGGATTCGGATGAACATTATTTACAGAATCTTCCTGACGGAGAACTAAAAGTCCTGTCCATCTTTATGACGGGAAGCAATAAAACTCCCGGGCCGGAGTTTTACAACCGTGGAATAGAGCAGATTATATTGGATTACATAAAGAACCATTAGTTGAAGCAACTGTGGGTTTAAAGAAGAAGATAGAATGAAACGGGTATACATCGACATGGACAATGTCCTTGTGGACTTTGCGTCTGGCATTAACCGGTTGGATGAATCGACACGCAAGGAGTACGCTGAAAGGCTTGACGAAGTCCCCGGTATCTTTGCCCTGATGGATCCTATGCCTGGAGCCATTGATGCGGTGCATCGTCTGGTTTCAAAGTATGATGTCTATATCCTTTCCACGGCTCCATGGAACAACCCTTCGGCATGGGCAGACAAAGTTTCATGGGTCTCCAGGTACCTGGATGATGTGCTGCACAAGCGCCTGATTCTGTCCCACCAGAAAGATCTGCAGAAAGGAGATTACCTTATTGATGATCGTCACAAACACGGCGCCAATACCTTCGAGGGGGAGTGGATTCAGTTTGGGACAGACCCGTTCCGGGACTGGGAGGCAGTTCTGAAGTATCTGAATGCTTGAGTTGGTCTAATATATTATACTTTTCCTTGCAAATAAAGATGGAAAAACATATCTTTGCATCGAAAAGTATAATTTTTTAGACTTATGAACCTCGCAACGAGTATATCGGCCAGAAGAAAAAACCTAGGCATCTCGCAGAATGACCTGGCAGAGATGTCGGGAGTGTCCCTGGCGACCATCAAGAATATCGAACGGGGGAAGGGGAATCCCTCCTTTGAGACAGTGGAAAAGATTCTTGCGGTTCTGGGGATGGAGATTCTCCTCAAGGTACGGAGTCCTTTTGACAAGCAATAGAAGGTGCTATGAGACAACTGGGTGTTTACAACAACGATATCCTGGCGGGGGTGCTGACCGAGCAGGCTCCCGGAAAGGGATATTTGTTCATATATGACCCGGCCTACCTCGCCTCGGGAGGAGCGCCGGTTTCTGTAACGCTTCCGCTCCAATCGGCCCCCTATGCGTCTGAAAGTCTATTTCCTTTTTTCGTAAATCTGCTTCCGGAAGGCGCCAACAGGACCATTATTTGCAGGAAATATCGAATCGACGAGGAAGATCTCTTCGGCCTGCTGTCCGTTATGTCCGGGAGGGATTTCATCGGTGCTGTTAACGTTCGACTGCTATGATAGAGATGCCAGCATATAGCCCGCGCGTCCTGAAGACACTGTTCTTCGGGAAGCAGGTGTCTCCGTATCTGGATTTCAGTATAAAGGGGCTCAAGAAATCCGATGCAGCGCTGAGCGCCGTTGAGAGAATTTCCGTATCGGGCGTCCAGGAAAAGTTCCCGGCCGTCATTGACAGCGGAAAGATCCGTCTGGCAAGGGAAGGGGAGCGGTCCACGCATATTCTGAAACCGGCTCCCTGGGACGAGACCATCGCAACCCGCAGGCATATCCCGGCAAATGAACATCTGACCATGCAGATTGCCGCTCAGGTATACGGTATCGAGACGGCGGCCAATGGCCTTTGTGTTTCATCGGACGGGCAGCTCGTTTACATTACCCGCCGCTTTGATATTCTTTCGGACGGGACCAAGGCCGAGATGGAGGACTTTGCCTCCGTGTGTGGCCGTAACGAGCAAACAGACGGGATCCATTTCAAGTATCACGGGACTTATGAAGATATTGCTAGGGGAATCCGGCAGTATGTTTCCGTCTGGATGGTTGATATGGAACGTTTCTTTGACTTGGTGGTATTCAACTACCTTTATGGTAACGGGGACGATCACCTCAAGAACTTTTCGCTGATCCGTCAGGGAGTGGACTATCGTCTGGCGCCGGCCTATGACCTTCTGAATACCAGTCTGCATGTGAATGGAGATGATTTCGGCCTGGATGGAGGTCTGTCGGCCAATATGTTCCGCAGCGACGGGTATGACCGCACCGGGCATCCCTGCAGGGAAGATTTCGAGCAGTTTGCGTCCCTGATAGGGATTGTCCCCGTCCGTGCCGCTAGGCTTCTGGACAGGTATATGGCCATTCCGGAGGAAACGCTGTCCCTGCTCAAGAGTTCCTATCTCCCTGAGAAGATGCAGCGATACTATCTGCGGATTGTAAAGGAGAGGGTAGCCAGGTTTTGCAGGTAGAAAAAAAGCTCGGGAAGACCTAAATCTTCTCGAGCTTTTTCTTCTCCCGGCACACCGTGCAGTGTACCTTGGCGGCCGGCCAGCCAAGCTCCCTGGCAATCTCGGCCGGTTTCCAGTGTTCTCCCGCCAACCGCATGCACTCGCGCTTCTGCTCATCCTCGATAGAGGCCAGGTAGCGGCTGTACTGCTCCTCGTTCTCCTTGCGGATGACGTAGGCGTCGGTGTAGTCCCCGTAGGGCTCGCCGTCCATTTCGTCCAGCATGCGGCGTCTGCATTCCGTCTCGCGAATCTCCTTGCTCAGCCAGTCGCAGCCAACGCGGAACACAATGGTTCCGAGCCAGGGCTCCAGAGGAAGGGAGGAGTCGTAAGAGCTGAAGCCGGACTGCACCTTGTCACAGAGTGCTTTCATGGCGATGTCCTCGACGTCCTCCTCTCTCAGGGTGTGTCCTTTAGTTCTTGCGAACTTGCGGGCTGCCTGATAGACCTTGTCCATGATGTACTGAGCGTCGAAGCTCTTGCCGTCGGCAGAAGTGTAGCAGTTGCTGTTGCGGGTGGTGGTGCTGTTGAAGTTGTTCTCCATAGTCGTTGGTATTAGTTTTTGGTTACACATTCGGATCCGGGTTGGCGGGAAAACACAGCCCGGAGGCTGCCCGCCTGAAATTAAAACGTGATCTGACCGTGTGCAGGAACTAATACTATAGAACCGCCAACAGCGAATTTCAAAGAACTACTGACCGTCGTCTACTTATTACTACCGACGAGTTTCCGGAATCTTTCTACCCAAGTCCTACTTTTTTCAAATATGTTGTGGGATTCAGGAGTCTTCTGGGTTTCCGGGTACAAAGGTAAGTACTCTTCCTGCCAAAGTTCGGCAGTAAGAGAAAAAACTTCTATGATTCTGATAATGTCGGCTCTACGCCTTCAGGTCCGAAAAATCCATGGCATCATCCGGCAAATGCCACTCCAGCTTACCATTGTCCCGGAGTTCCATCAGGAGTCGCCCCATCAGATTGGGCCCGATGTATTCCTTCCCGTCACCGGATAGCTTTGCGCCCCAGGTGTCGGGATTCTTCTTTTGGAATGTTGTCTGATCTTCGACGATGAAAAGGCCGCGGCTGCGCTCCAGCTCCGTGCGGAATGCTTCACTCTGGACATACTTCTGCGTCAGACAAAACTTCATAGCGTCGACGATGATTTCTCCCCAGTCGGAACGTACCGTGCCCACCTTTTCCTGGTGCTTGGCCTTCATCTTCATCGTCTGCCCCTTGGCTTCAAAAACGGCCTTACGGGATTCCGTATCGACGAATTTCATTACCTGGAAGAGCTTCTCCGAGCAGTCGAATCTTACGCCGTCAATCACAAGCGGCGTTCTCCCGAAGTTGGAGAAGACTCCCCAGGGAGCGTCCACTTTGCAGAAAGCCGCTGTCTTATCGGCTGGATAATGCTCGATGGAGTAGTACTCGGGGTAGTTCTTCTCTATGAATTCGCGGATGTGCATAGCTATTCCTCAATCTTGTCTACCTTGAGAATCTTGAAGGCGGAATAGTCCATTAGGGCGTAATTGTTGCCGGCCTCGGGTTTGGTCTGGGCTGTGGGCCAGACCAGAAGGACGACTCCGATTGTGGGCAGGAAGGCCGATGCAGCTTTTTCGGCCTCCAGGGAGGCCGAGGCGGTGCGCTGCTTTACAGTCTTCCCGAATCCGATGAGCGTGTTGCCGATATACTTGCGGAAGAACTTGCCGCACTCGCAGGCCTCGGCCGGGATGGTTTCGCCCAGCTTCTCTTCGGCCTTTTTGACGATGGTTTGATTCACCGGCAGTCTGGATACCAGGTGGTTGTCTTCCGTCAGATCGGGGATCTCCACCGTGTAGACATACTTCACCTTGCTGCCGGTCTTGCCTGCATAGAGAGCAGCGGTCTCATAACGTGAAGTCAGGTATGCGCCCACACCGAACTTGAACTTTCCGTCGCCTTCCAGAAGATGGGAAGGGTCAAACTGGCTGAAGAGGGCAGCCGTCCCGTGGTATGCTATGGCCATAGTGTGAATAATAAGTGCGTTTTATTTATACTCCACAGTCCAACCGAGTCCAAACGATTCTGAGATATGCTCTAAATATCTGATCTGGCGTTCAGGAGCAAAATGTTGCTGAATGTATAACCCAGTTATTGGCTCGTAGTATTGAACAGCGGCAAATTTCGATTTCCCGGCGTCATATATGTCATTAACAAGGAACCTCCCGTATGCTGGTAACTTCAAGCCATACACCCTGATAATTCCAGCTTCCAGAATAGCAAGAACGAAGGTCGCTTCATCGGTGTCCATCTCAAGAACAGACCCATCATTACGGATGACCTTCAGATGACTTTGAGATTCTGATTCTTTCACTTCTCTTGACGCTGGCGAGGAATTGCCGAATATTATTCTCTCAAAATCCTGTAATACCCTTTGCTCATCATCTATGGGATAGCACGGATACAAATCCTCAGTAATACATAATGAGTCCAGGTTATTAGTATCAATCGAAGCAGAGCGCTTTGCGTAAGTTTCAATCCACTCCTTTTCGCTGTATGATGATTGTGCCGCAATGTTATCCAACAGATATCGGCCAAATCCGTAGCAGGCAATTTCGCCGATACCTCTAGCCTTCCTGGCAACATCCCGCTTGTGCCAATCATATATGGCGGCAAATTCTTCCTTAACCTCGGAAAGGTCCTTAAGAAAGACCCCGGTAGCAAATTCCACCATCGGTTCATCCAGTTCACGCAGAGAACGGCTGCCGTCTCCCTTGAAGTAATTCTCAGCATGAAACAGCTCATGGACCAAGGTGGATATGACAGGTTTGAATCGATCTGAATCATCACTATCATAACAACCCATGTACAAAACCACTTTCGGACTTGGGCTTGGAACAAATTCGCCCAATACGTTCATCGAAAGATCAATAATACTCTCCGGGTTCTCTTCCAACAGCTTCTGGATCGCAAAGGTCATTTGCCCCAGGATTCCCAGTTTTTCCTGGAGTTCTTGCGCCCGCTTGCGTTTAGCCTCCTTCTCAAAGGAGAAACAGATATCGCTTTGACTTAGCGCTTCCAGGTACTCCTTTCGTATTCCTTCCTGAATTGCAATTAATCGCTTCAGTTCGGATTCCAAATCCGACCGGTCTATCTCTTTCGTTCTTGTAGGAGGGTCTTCAGGACTAAGCTCAATTACCAAAACATCCCGATAATCCTGGAAGCGGATGCTTTCCGTGAACATGAAACCGAGGACCTCGCCGATGAGCCTCCGTTCTTCTGCCGAGAGCAGATTTTCATTGTCTATTATTTCCATACTGTCAGAGAAAGCCTCTTGAATATCGGCCTGCTTGTTTCCTTCCTTCATGTCTTCAATATGTTTCAGCAGCAGGAACTGCTCGAACGGTGTGAGTTTTTCAGTCGCCTCCATCACCTTGTCATACGTCTCGGTATAACCCGGCTTCGCCTGTATGAGTTCAATTGCCGTAAACGCCCGTTTATTGAAGCCCTGCTTCTGAAGGACCTCAAGCGCCTTCTTCTTCTGCAGCGCGGCCAGCTTGCGGATATAGCCCGCCGAAGTATGGTATTTTTCTGCCAGCGCTTCGGCGTAATCCCTGCCGTATTTGTCGGGGCTAGGACTGAAGGCGCGCCCAAAGTCCGATGCCAGGAAAACTGTCCGCTCCTTTTCGGGGAGGCTATCCAGATATCTAATCAGGGCATCCAGCTCATCGGACATGAATTGCCTGACCCTCTCCTGCCTGTCCGGATCCGTGTTGTCCGGCTCCGATCCGGAATCTCCCCAATAGCCGTCGGCATCTACCCGGCTGAGCTTATTGAACGCATCATTCCGGCTCTTTGACCTGGCCGGCTGCGAAAGAAGATCTGTCCGTCCTCCGCTTTTCAGGATGTCGCTTATCTCGTTCCTCAAGACCGTTTCGTAATAAGGTTTGAACTCCCTCGAGGGATCGTACGAGCCGCCTATCCTGGTCCACACCTCATAAACCGCATTGCAGGCGATATAATAGGCATCGCCATAGCTGCCCGAGTACTCGGACATCCTCTTCGGGCGAGGGCCTACTGACTTACCTGTAATGTTGCAATAAATCCCTATCGCATTGTCAATGTAGCACGCCAGCATTTGTTCTATTCCGGACAAAATGGCGGCATTGAGGTGTTCTAACGTAAAGGGCCTCAATTCATTGTCCACGGGATGTGCAGTGACATCAATCATCATGAAAAGGTTATTGTCTACAAATATACGTTTTTATTTACAAGACAGGTAACGATTGGGCTGTTTGCGTCTATCATTAGTGGAAACTGAGCTGAACGGAAAATGAAACACAGTACATTTGAAATCATTGACGGCAGATGCGTCATCCCTGAAGGAGTCACGGAACTCCAGGGCAGATCTTTCTCCGGCTGCGACCATCTGAAGGAGGTCCGCCTCCCCTCATCGGTCAGGTCAATACACAAGGAGGCCTTTTATGACTGCTGGGGACTCACCTCCATCCTTATCCCCGCCGGAGTCACCACAATCGAGCAGGGGGCGTTCCTCGGATGCCCAGGGATTGAAGCCATTAGCGTAGAAGAGGGCAATCAAGTGTATAAGTCCGAAGCGGGCTGCTGTCTGACAAAGGATGGCAGAACGCTCGTCCTTGGGTGCAAGACCTCCATCATCCCGAACACGGTCGAAACCATTGCAAGGTCGGCATTCCAATGGTGCGAAGAACTGACGGCCATCCGAATACCGGAATCGGTGACCTGCATCGGCAGCCGGGCGTTCTACGGATGCCTCTCGCTGCGAAGGATCGCCTTCTCGGATGATTGCCGCCTTAAGGAGATCGGTGACGACGCTTTCTCGCACTGCCCCGCCCTCAGGATGATAACGCTGCCTGATTGCATCGCTGGCATAGGCAAGGGTGCGTTTGCGCACTGCATAAACCTCTGGTCGATCAATATTCCCCGATCTGTTAATCATATTGCCGACGGCACCTTCTACAAGTGTCCCATCCTAAGCAATTTCACGTTGCCTGACACGGTAGCGTCTATTGGCCATTACGCCTTCTTCGGATGCCACAACCTTGAGGGTTTGACAATTCCTGCTTCGGTAAGGAGCATAGGCTCGCATGCCTTTGCCGAATGCGGACGGGAAGAACCGGTCAGGATACCCGCTACCGTTGAGAATACCGGTCAGGACGTTTCAAGCATCTATGTCCCGGAGGAGATAGTGATTCCGGACAAATTAGAGCCAGCCGCGAAAGATCCGTACGAACTACCATTCTGATTTTTCTCGGGAAGTGGGTAACGATAGCCGTAATAGCGAGTATTGATAGGTGAAGATATAAAACAACAATGGTTACAATCAGACATATCAACAAAGAAGCATACGCAGCAAAGGCGCTGGATCTTCTGAATGTCAAGTGGGAGGGTTACGTGAACTACGCACTCGGGCTTATGAAGGACAACATGTCCCCCGGTGTGGCCGGTGAACGGTTGGAGAAAAAGGTCTGCTCAGAGATGGAAGACGTCCTTTTCGCTCACCTGATACGGAGCGGTAAAATCAGCGGAGGATACAGACACCAGTACTACCACGTTACCGGATACTACCGTACCGTCCAGCGCGAACCTCAAAAAAGTGAAGTGCCTTCTGAGCTTCTGGACATCAGGAGACTCCTGACGAATTATGAGGAAGTTATCGGCAACATCATGGCAGATGCAGAGGAACGCTGGATTGAAGCCGAGGCCGAAAAGTATGCAAGGGAGGCGAAAGAAAAGAAATAGGTACCTTACGGGAACACCCCGGGTAACGATAGATTAATCGTCTCGTATTATCATCAGAGATCAACTTCAATTGTATTATGGAAGCCAATACAAAATACGACATCAAAGACACGGTCTGGCTCGTCAATGAGAACAAGGTCGTAAAGATGACCGTCACCGGTCTCGAGATCACAGTTACCGGACCCGACAGCCATGAGGTCAAATACAGCTTGAATTATTCGCTTGGAGATATTCCCGAGAGCCGTGTATTCAAAACCAAGGAAGAACTTTTGGAATCACTTTAGTATGAAAAAGACATTTGCCATAACGGCCGGCGATGAGGTCTGGCTAATGCACGGGGACCATGCAGTATGCGCCACTGTTGCCAGAGTAGCCTACATGAAGTTCATCAGCAGCCTGGATTACGAGTCGGTGATCGAGCATGAGTTATATACCCTCTCCATCGACGGCAACCAGCTGCCGGGACTGCATGAAAAGGAAGAACTGTTTCCCACGAAGTCAGATTTGATTAATTCCTTATAGCCGATAATAAATATTGCAATGAGAACAATACATCTTATAGGAAGCTCACCTTTGACAAAGCAACTTATAAAGACCTGAAGTCTTGTATTCCTGCTTTCCTTCTTTATGTTGGATATAAGTTCACCTCTGGTATTGAAGAGGGTTGTCTGACTCTTAGTTTTGAATATCCTGAACTCGATGATGAGTAAGAAAACGATTTATTATCCTTCAAAAATCACCAAGTCCCCAATCTGAGCAGGTAACGATACTAAAATAAATGCGTAATATTGGAGGGGAAAGGAAAAATTGTTAAATTTATCGCTTAATTAAGGCCACATGTTCGTTTCAAAATCAAGATTCATCAACTGGACACGTTGTCCTATGTATTTTCCCATGGACGTGAAGTATAATCCAACGGGCAAGAGCGACATTGACGAGCGTCGCGAGGAAATGATGGCAGAGATGGCAGCAGAGATGGGGTCCTCAGATGGAGAAGAGGACGAAGAATCCTTTGATGCTGCTCCCAGCGTGGAGCTTGAAGCCTTGCTTCCTTACTACAACCGGGTAGAGGATGAGGCTCTTAAGATTGCCCGCAAATATTTCCCGGGCACTTTTGTGGCCGACTACAAGGATGTTCATAACCAGAAACTCTTCGAGTATGAGCTTCACGGCCACACCTATCGCTGCTATGTAGATATCTACAACGAGACTCCGGATGAGATCAATATCATCGAGGTGAAGGCCACCACCAATAGCAAGTATACCGATGCAAAAGCAGGCCTGCTCTTCTCGGATAAGCGTGGCGGGACCAAGTATCCGCTGTTTGTAAAGGAAGGAAATATCTGGCGTCTCAACGCGTTGGCCAGCACGGAAACGGATTATGCGGCAAAGAACTACGAAGCAAAGAAAGGTCTGCTACTCGACCGCTATAGCAATTACGGAAAATACCCTCACGATTTGGCATTTCAGAGGTATGTGATTGAGCATGCCCTCCGAAAGGCCGGAGACAACCGCCCGGTGAACTTCTACCTGGCAGTACTCAACAGCGAGTATGTATTTGACGGAACACGTGACGCTAACGGCGATTGTGTGTATAACGAGATTGGTGGCCAGGAACTCATCACCTTCCTGGACATGAACGAGACCACTCTGGCATACCAGCCTTTCATTCTCAAGGAGATAGCTATGCTTGAAAGCTATATTGCCAAGCCTAACCCAGTCAACACAAAGGTCACTGTGGGCAATTGGTGCGCCTGGGGCAAGAACACGGAATGTGTGTTCTGGAAACACTGCTTCCAGAAACTCCGCGATGTGCCGGACTATAATTCTGCGAATAAGTACCTGAATTCTCACCAGAGTTTTAAGGATTATGGCATTATAGGAAAATATGAGCTTGTTAATCAGGGCTACTATAAGTTTGACGATGTGCCCGAAGGCTGGCTCACAAACCCCAATCACATTCTCCAGCGGAAGTATTATGAAAGCGGCACAGAGTATGTCGACAAGGAAAAGATGCGGTACTGGTTTGGTCAGCTGGAGTATCCCATCTATCATTTTGACTTTGAATCTTTCCCCTGCCCTCTGCCTCGTTTCCGCAAAGAGACCCCATACCGGCAGTCCGTGTTTGAGTTCTCCCTCCATATTGAGAGGGCTCCCGGTGTCTGTGACAAGTATAAGGATAACTTCATCTTCCTCAATGAGAATTGCGATGACGACGAGCGCGAGGAACTTGTCAAGGCTATCATCGACCATTTTGAGTTCAATGAGGACGGTACTCTCAAGGGGACTATGCTTGCTCAGAATACCAATTTTGAGAGGGATCGTCTCAAAGAACTGGCAGTTGTTTATCCAAAATTCACGAATAAACTTCAGGCTATCCGCAATAAGTCTGCCGACTTGATCGACCTGCTGAAGACGAAAGAGAACTTTTATAAGGATGCTTTTGGCGAAGTGAGAGCAAAGACCATCAACTACTATCACCCGGATCTTTCCGGCAGTTACTCCATCAAGAAAACTCTCCCAGTTCTTGTGCCGGCGCTCACATACAAGGGAATGGATGTTGGCAATGGCGTTCAGGCTTACATCACCTACCTCAACTACGATTCTCCGGAGCCTACGTTTGGTATTATGAAGACTAAGAGCGAACGCCAGGATGCACTCCGGACCTATTGCCAGCAGGACACCTGGGCAATGGTGGAGATACTTAGGGCAGTAAGGGCAAAGATATAATTAAACAACACATACAGATGGATATTAAAGACATGCTTACGGCATATAATCTTAATCCTGATAATGATGCCGTAAAATCTTTCTTCGAGAGGGATAATATCTGGAAAATTCTGGATATTCAGCGTTATGAACCATCCCATAGCGCGTTCCTTGTATGGTTTTTCAATCAGAAAATCACGCAGAATTCTCACATAAGGTATTTGCTGAATCTTTTGATTTACAAGGCTGATAAAGCTATCCTGTCTGATGGGTGGAACAAGACATCCGACATGAAGGCATTTGCAAGCGCCATTTTGACCGGTTCCTATTCCATCAAAACAGTATCTGTCGCTCCTGAGGTCGTCATAAACAAACTTTCCAAGATTCCCGACCGCGACAGGCTTGATGTCTTCATCCGTTGCGTGGTTTCTGTTTTTGATAACATGGGAAACGAACAGGAAAAGACACTGGAAATCATCATTGAGAATAAAGTTGATAGTGCTGAAGGAGCAGCAAAATCCAAGTCGAAGGACCTCTCGGCATGCCCGTCGGATTATCAAACCCTATCGCAGACAAAAAGGTATTTTTACGCTTGCAGCAAACAGCATGAGAACAGATTGAAGGATGACGTTGATTACCAGCTTTTTGTATTCCTAACGCCTGACTGCAAGCGTTGTGACAGTCCGGACTATGTTCTGGTAAGCTACCAGGATATGGTCGATTATGTGTTTGAGAATTTTTTGAAGCGTCACGATATAGACGAGAACGCGAAGAGCTTGATAGAAGCATATCTTCATAATCTGGGGAACCCGTTTAACAAGAATAATAAAGAAATAATTGCCATGACTTCAGAAGAAAGAGAATTATTGGTTGGATTCTATAACCGCAATAAGCAGTTGTTTGAAACAACGATAGAGGCTATGATTCAGCAGGCCACGAATGATGGTGATGCTGAGGCAGCAAAAGATTTTTCTGTAGTTAAGGAAGGCCTTAAGAAAGCCAGGGGGAATCATTATTACACAGTTAACGGTGAAGGAAAGTATTCTCCTTACCAGATAATAGAAAAGTATATCAAGTTCAAACTTGATGAAGGCACTCCTTTCAGTAAAATACTCCGGAAGGATGATGGCTCGGCAATCACCCATATCGGGCCTAGTTTTATTTCCACCGACCCCGAGGGTGTTACATATAATAGGGCCAGGGGTGAAAAGCCTTATTCATTCAACTATCTTGGCCAGGATTACTATATCAGCACACAGTTAAGAGACAAAGATCCTAAGTGTAATGTCTGGGCCTTCAGAGTTTTTGTGAATAAAACGGAGCCTCATTTTCAGATTGAGGTTATCTGATGTCTATGCTAACATCTTTTCGTTTAGACCTATTGGAAATTCACGAAAAGTAACTTACCCAGAGCCGCTTAGGCCCTATGGAAGTTAACGAACTATAGTAAAAACCGTTATACCAACCATAATGACGCAAGAAGAACTAAAAGATTTCATTCTTTCGAGAATAAAGCTTAACGAAGTATTTTGGAAACCTAAGATTGAAGATTTTTTTAAGGTGACGCCAAATGTTACGCGTGAAACGATGGACGCATTTTTTGAAGAAAACCTTAAAAATTTGCGGAAAGAGGCTGAAATTTTTGACAAGAAATATTTCGAGAAAAGATCTAATGATCTTCGCTCCGACTATGAATATGAGAGATATGATGATGCTAGACGAAAAGAGGGACTGATTCCTCTCGAAGAGGCAGCGAGTGCGCGGTATGAAGTTGAGATGGCGTTTGATGAAATAGAGTTAACCGAATTCCAAGCGGAAATGGCTTCTTTTGCAGATCAATTCCGGGAAAAAGCGAAAGACGCTTTAGAAAAAAACGATCGATATGCTTGTGCGATTTTTTATACTCTCTATGCGGTAGCTTTGAACAAGGAGTTAAAGGATATCTATATCAAGAGGTTTTTGATGGCGCGTGTGTTTACTCCTTCACCAAAAGTCACGACCGAGTTGTCCTTGGATGAATCACAACAGAAAGAGGTCGTGGATTGTATTTTTGATATGTCTCGTTATAATAGTATTGGCCCAATTCTCTTATCTCTAGACTTAAGCCAGGTCGAGAGGAAGAATTTTCCTTTTATCCCTTTTGGTCAAGACTTCTCTTTCTTTGATTTTATTCTTATCTGTAAAATGAAGGATATTATTCCTGTAGTAAAAGAGTATGTATCGGACCCAAAACCACATTTGAATAAATATCAATTACATCGTCACTACAACCGCCAGAAGTGAGTTCGCAACACCGAATTGATTCAATAATTAGAATCCTGCATGGTAAATAACGGCTGAGATCATAATTAATTAAAGACACCACTCATAATGATCTATGACATCTATATATCACGTAATTAGCGATGCACAACTGACGCAATCCCAGGAAGAGTTGCTCGATACAATCGATAATCTTCCTTTCCCTTTTGGAGGTATATCCAAATTAAAAGACCTGCGGTCAAAAACAGGTGTGAGAGTTGAAACGTCTGACCGAGCGAATATGCTCGAGCAGTGGGAAAGCTATATGGCCCGGTATAAAGAACTTCACGGCGTATTCTATGGAGGCGAACACTGGCAGGCATGTCATCGACATCAAGGTGATATTGGAGAGAGACGCGATTTTGCACAGGCACAAATAAGTCAGGCAAAAGAGCACCGAGAAGGTTTTATGCCTCTTCTCGGTTTGTACTCAAGGACCTACGTATGGTGGAGTGGACGCAAAATCCCCCAAGTTGGGTTGATTATCGACAGTATTATGGATTATGCCCGGCAGGCAGATGTCAACGAGGATTTTGTATTGGGGTACGTGTTCATTCAGGAGATGATGCACGCGTACTTTGACGCCTTCAACAACAGAGGGTTTCCTTCGATCCTGTCACTCGAAGAGTCTTTCGCCGAGTTTGCTATGCTTACGTTTATTGACGAATCTCCGGACATTCGCTTTATGCTCCCATATGCCAAAGATTACGTCATATCCAGAATTGGAAAGAACCCCGGCGAACTTGGATATGGCATTGAACTGTTTATTAGGTCTGGAGAGGATGCCATAAAGTTGATTAAGCGGTATAGGGACATCTCTAACTGGACGGAACCGCCGTTTCAGTATAAAAACAGTTATCACGATAGTATGCGGAAGTATCATCAAGAGCCAAGCGAAGAAAACGCTGCGAAAGTCTTTGAGGATATTTTAGACATACTGGGAAGGGAATGGAAGGAGCCATTCGACCCTATCCAACCTGGGATTGGGGAGAAATGGGGATATACCAAGACTAATAGTTTCGAGGAATAGCGTCACCAGAGGTTGTTATGTTTCCCAAAATCACTATACTTACAGAGTATTAGAAACAACACGCTTAAAGTTCCGTTAAAGTTGCCCAATAAAGCAAGCTTGGCGGAATTTTCCTTAAAAAACGGGTAACGATAGCATGCAACAGCGGTATTAATAAGTGAAAACATCCCAAAGCAATGGAAAACGTCAATTACATCTACGGAAAAACCATCGACGGCAAGCCGATAACCCTGGATGGATTCAGGGTGGAGTCCTTCATGATCTATGGAAACAAAGCCGGCGATACTATCGTGGACATTTATTTCAAGTCCGGGGAAGAAGTCGAAATAAATGCCTTTACTGACGAAGGCGACAGTCTTCCCGATGGTCTCGCAGACTGCTTCCTCGCGGCAAAAAAGAATCCGGAGATCTTGACCAGACCCTATCCCGTAAACCTTATCGGCTGTGATACTGTTGAAGGGATCGAGTACTTTTTTGACGGTAATGCCGTAGAATACTATATCACTGGCCGCGATTCAGATGAAGACATGGTTGAACTGCACTTCGCTTCGGGCAATGTCATTGAAGTCCTCAGCGCTCTTGACGAAAACCTTTACCCCGGAGAGAGCGTGGAAACCCTGGTGGATGACTGTATCTGCCGATATTTTGGCGAAGAAGACTGAGGTTTTTTCTTGGCTGACGGGTAACGATAAGCTGAAAGATCAGTATTATCGGTAGAAACAAAACGAAAACCGATATGGGAAGGAACAAGGAATACACGTCAGATGCTGTAAAAGACAGCGTTCAGGCTGCAATGGCTGAGATAACGGCCTACTTTGACAAAAACTGGACCCCCAGCAAGGAATATGATGTGATTAAGCACATTCACTCCCTCCTGGACGCAGAGATCGACAAGTATGTAGCAACCGGAGAAGCCGGGAATGCTTACCGGCATCTTGCCGTTTACGCGCCCGGGTCTAAAAAATATTCCGCCGTCCATGCCAAGAATCTTGAGAAGTACGGTCCTTACCTGATGGAACTCTTCGTGGAGTACGCGGATTCCCTGAAGCTGACAGGCCGGTACGATGTGGGTGAAAGATACAACGAGGTAAGCAGAGATGTCCTGGACAAGATGAAGAAGGACTTCCTCAGCAAGGAGAATATCGAGAAGATGATCGATTCCGAGACGGACGCCATCGACCTGTTCATGAAGCAGCACGGAGTGGAGGATTACTCCATCACGATGGGCAGCATCGGCCTCGCCGTCATTGTCAACGGTGACATCACCCTCACCAGGCAGGATGCCCCGCGCGGGCAGCTGCGGCACGACATCAAGAAAGTCACCGGGTCGTTCATCTGCCGGGACTGCGGGCTGAAGGACCTGCTTTTCGGTCCGGAGGAAGTCGGCGGGACCTTTGACTGTTCCAACAATCAGCTGACCTCGCTGGCAAATGCTCCGAAGGTTGTCGGCGGTCACTTCATCTGCGAGGGTAACGGGAAGGCATTCACCTATACGGAGATTAAGAATCACACCAGGGTCGGAGGACGGATCTACACGGACGCCCCCCTGACTAAGGAGGAGAAGGAAGATTTCCGGCAGCGGCTGATCAAGGAGCAGGACGAGTTCCTGGCTCAGTACCGGTCCGTCGGCAATAAACTGGAGAAGGCTATTGAAGACGGGGATATCAAGACCATCGAGGAATGCCGGGAGTACTTTTACGACGCAATCCCGTTCTTCAAGGAGAGGCCCTGGATCAAGAAGCAGGGTATGGAGCTGTCACACGATATCCTGATGAAAGTCTACGTTCATCTGAATGACTTCGATCCGTACAAGTACCCTGATATCACGGCCGAAGAATTCAAGTTAAGAAAACTACTAAGAGACTAACGCTTTATGATCAATCTGTCCGAAACATACACATACGAGGGCCACAAGAACTGGCAGACCGGGAAGCGGGTCACCGCCCAGAGGAAAATCAAGACGGGAGATGCGGTGAAGATTACTTTCCTTGGTGCGAGCGAGGAGAATATCCACGTCGAGACTTACAACGGCCCCTGGGATATTTATGACAACCTTCCGGCAATCGGAGAGAACTATTACTTCGAGGTCATTGTCAATGAGCAGAGGACGTATTACGGGAAGTATGCTGAATATCGATACACGGCCGCATCCGTTGGAACCGGTGGAGTAACCTACGGCTCCGACCACGACTGTATTGATGAGGAGCAGGTCCGCAGCGCCTTCGGCAAATTCAAGGAGTGGCTTAGGGATGGTGCCAAGAACAACAACTACTGGCACGGACTGTATGCGAAGAAGGATTTCCCGGAGACGATTGCCTACTGTATGCCGGGCGAGGTCGTGGAACCAGTGGCTAGGAAGGCTGCAATAGCTCCTCCCGGAGTGGTAGTGGAAGAAGGAGATGGTGTTTTCTCGATAGACGGCATCCGATATGATGTCTATGATACCAGGGATTACTCCGGCGAAAAAGTAGTAACAGTAAAGGCTGCCCGGGTGCTTCATTCCGATTATGCCGGCAGAGTGGAGATTCCCGCCAGGGTTATGTATCGCAAACGTTGGCGCACCGTAATTCAGATTGATGATGATGCGTTCTGCGATTGCCCTGATCTAGTTGAAGTGTGGATTCCTGCCACTGTCGAGTGGATTAGGGGAAAAGCATCCGGCAGTCCGGCACTCACGGCAATTCATATCGATAAGGCTAATAAGAACTATACCTCAATCGATGGTGTTGTCTATAACAAGGAAAAAACAGAAATTATCTGCTACCCAGAGGGTCACGGAGACTCCTTCGAGATTCCTTCTACGGTCAAGTCCATTGGCAACGAGTTTAACGGTTGCACGGTTCTTCGCTCCATAGTTATTCCCGGTAGTGTGACCAGGCTCCGCGTTGGTGCATTCAAGGGATGCACCGGACTTAAAGAATTATATGTGCCGGGAAGTATCCAATGCATAGAAACAGATTGCTTTGATGATTGCAGTAGCCTGGAGAGTCTCACAATTGAAGAAGGTGTTCAATCTTTGGAATCGGCCTTTGCCCACTGTAGTTCGCTGAGAAAGGTCATCCTTCCCGATACGCTTAATTCAGCCAAATTCACGGCCTTCGCAAAATGTGACGCAGTGGAGGAAATCCGGTTCCCCAAGGGGAAATTCCCGTATTTCCATGGTATTCCAAACAAATTCTATCCGTGGGGGCAGGAGCCATTCTTTTTAGACGGTGTGTATTATGAGCCATACTACGACCACACTGATCAAACGCCTCTAGTCCGTGTAGCAAACATCCCCAAAGACCAGCAGCCCCAACCATCATTCCCGAGTATCGAGACACTTGTCATCCCGCCTATAGTGGAACAGCACGGTTTCACTTACGTCGTGACTCAATTCTGGTGTAACTGTGCTCAGTTTCCTAACCTTCGGCATCTAGAACTTCCCGAGACAATTATTGATTTTAGGGGTACGATTCGCGGCTTGAAGGAATATGTCGTTGATGAGAATAATCAAACGTTTTCCGCTATTGACGGAGTACTTTACAGCAAGGACCAGCGTAAACTGATATCTGTGCCAATGGGTATGTCTCCTGAGACGTTTGTCGTAAGGGATGGAGTGGAAGTGATTGCGGAAAAGGTATTTATGGATTTTCATCACCTTAAAGAGGTTGTACTGGGTGCCAGTGTAAGGGTGATAGAGAGTCATGCATTTGATAATTGCACATCACTTTGTAAAGTCCATTTCAACAGCGGCCTGCAGAAGATCGGTTCTATGGCATTCCACAACACGGCGCTGGAGTCTGTCGAACTGCCCACGTCGCTGAAAGATATATGTCAGCGGCCGTTCTCAGGCGGAAGGCCCTTCGATAGTTGTCTGAGTTTGAAGGAATTCAAAATAGAAGGTGATAATGGATCCATAACAGCCATCGACGGGGTTCTCTATGAAAAGAGTAGCTGGGGATTGGTGCTTATATACTGTCCTCCTGGATATGCCGGAAAACTCGTCATTCCTGACGGGGTATACGCCATTGGGGATAGCGCCCTATGTAATGCGGTAAATATCGAGGCCGTGGAGATGCCCGACAGTGTAAAGAGAATTTCAAGCTGGGCTCTTGCCGGATGCAAGTCCCTCAAGGAAGTTGTTCTGAGCAGGGAACTGCAAAATGTTGGAAGCTGTGCCTTCCGTGAATGCCCGTTCCTGAAGAAGCTTGACTTCACTCGCTGCAGGCATTACTTCGGTTACGATGGGGTCGATACTTCTGCATTTGCAGATAACCCCCAATTGGAGCTCATCCTGCCGGAGGATCTCGAAAAGAGGAGGCAGTATTTTGAGCGTGAGATGAATAAGAAAACAGGATGGTAATATGGCAAAGATAATCAGCAAAGGTCGCAAGACCTGGAAGGACGGATCGGTTATGATGTATAGCATAACTGATGACGGAGTCCTAACCATATCCGGATGCCTCCGTAACGGCAGCCTGGTGCCATTCAAATCAAAGGCGCCGTTTTGCCATCTGGTGATAGAGAACGGCGTTGAGTCGGTCGGAAGGGAGAACTTCAGAGGGCTAAGTGAACTTAAGGAACTGACGCTGCCTCCTTCCGTGAAAACAATCGAGAGTGATGCGTTTTCATGCTGCAAAAACCTAAGGCGCATCCATTTCTCTGAAGGACTCGTCTCTATCGGGAATGAGGCGTTTAGGAGTTGCGTCTCCCTGTCGGGACTCCGTCTTCCCAAGACGCTTTCCAGAATCAGTTATGGAGCGTTTATGGGTTGTGATGCAATAGAAAGAGTAAGCCTCCCGAAGGGAATAGAACTCGAAGGCGCAGTATTCTGTGGGTGCGACAATTTAAAGAATGTGGTTCTTCCTAAAGGCTTCCGTGTTATTCCCGATAGCGCCTTCAGCGGCTGCAAATCCCTCGAGTCGATAAAAATTCCTGATTCCGTTCAAGCAATCAGGTCACGGGCTTTTTCCAGATGCGATAAACTCCAGAATATCAAACTCCCCGAGAGGAACGATATTGTTATATCTGACGATGCATTCGGGGATGTAATTAAGTGTGAGGTCAAGGGCGAAGACGGAGTCAAATATACAGGCACCATTTACAACATCAAGACAGAGAGGGCCTGGGCATCCATTCGACCTGCTGATAAGATAGAGAGCGACAGGGAGGTGATTGTTCCGTCACAAGTGGAATACGAAGGCAAGTCTTACCCCGTCACCGTCATTGACAAGGAGGCTTTCTATGGGATGAAAATGACGTCCCTTGTATTGCCCGACTCGGTTATAGAAATAAAGGATTCCGCATTCAAACACTGTGACCGTCTCAGGGACGTAACCCTGGGGAACAACCTGAAGAAGATTGGAGATTACGCCTTCGAGTGGTGTGAAAACCTCCGTTATATGCCGATTCCGGCCTCCGTCCGGCAGGTCGGATTCCACGCACTGCACAGAACTGTCCTTGTGGACAATTCCTGGAATTGGGGCGTTCTCTATTTTGGTCACATCCTGTACGGCTATCACGGTGACCTTCCGGAGCATTCTTACATCGAAGTGCGGGAAGGAACGACAGTGATTGCGGACGGGGCATTCAACAGCAGGGGCGTATCCCTGACGGACTACAATAACCTGGAAGGCATCGTCCTGCCTGACGGAATCAAAAGAATCGGGGATGATGCCTTTGCGTACTGCAAGGGCCTGACATATGTCTCCATGCCCAAATCTGTGGAGTATATAGGCCGTTATTCTTTCGAAAAGGACGTCAAGATATTGTCTGCTTCCAGAAGAAGGCCGAAAAAAGCACAGACGGAGGAAGCGTTTCCGAAAGACGTCGCCACCATTGAGGAGACAGATCGCTATACCCTTGATGAAAATGGTGTGCTCACTTTCAAGGAAGACGTAACCTTGATTAAGGATGAGGAGTTCAAAGGCAGGAATGACATTAAGAAAGTCCTCCTGCCCGGGACGGTTGATTCCGTAGGTGAGTATTCTTTTGCCAATTGCAGGTCGCTTAGAGAAGTCGTTTTCTCGGAAGGTGTCAGTTGGATTTGGCGAAATGCCTTCACAAGTTGTCACAAACTGAAGAGGGTTCACCTGCCCGCATCAATGAAAACGATTTGTTCATCCGCATTCTCCTGCTGCAAGGGCCTTCAGGAAGCGGTCGTTCCATCAAATGTCCATATAGACGAATATGCATTCTCCGGATGTGATTCCCTTAAAAAAGTCATCATCCGGGACATTAAACCATTGACAACTGATAACAGCTAGTGTAATGATATGGCCCATGTAAATTGCCACCGAAAAGTGAACAGTTTTGCCAACGAAAGTTGAACAGGTAAAGACCTGTTTGCAAAGGTATTCATTTTTCTGGTTTTTGCTTCATTTTTCTTTCTTTCATCCATTTTTCAGTAG
>Ga0256407_10003431_pt1 | contig 28228 bp, 34 predicted proteins | sample RumenRJG_04DNA_FD_193489 | JGI IMG/M metagenome (GOLD analysis project Ga0256407, IMG submission 193489) | Bovine rumen microbial communities from Lethbridge, Alberta, Canada - RJG_04 | ecosystem: Host-associated > Mammals > Digestive system > Stomach > Rumen | place: Canada: Alberta...
TAACTACTTTATCAATATCAATATCCGGAAACTCGCCTCTTAAAAGTGATGCCATTAGGGATACTCTCCAACTATGTTCTGCTACACTTTCTACTCTTCTTTTACTTGTAGTACAGTGTCTGGGGGTGTCCTTTAAGCGTTCAGCGATATGTAATATATTTAAAAATTCTCTGGTATTCATTAATTCTCCACCTATACTATATAATCATCAATAAAACTGTAATATATCTTTTTACCGTATCCTTTCAACAAAAATGGAAATTTGAAACTTCTTTGTTTTTTTCTAACTATTGTCGTTTAGTTGGGTACAAGAAACTTGCTCTCACTCCTCATTATCCGGTATCACATAGATCTCGTCAGGGATAAAAACAATAGTCGCGGGTGTGTGATCAACATCCTTGGTGCGCATGCCGAGCACCACACCGTACGTCTTATGACGGGTGCTGTTTAACCTCAGCTCGCGAAAAGAAGCCCCCACCACGACTCCATGGTATACCTCGTATTCCTTGCGCATCAGCACTCGAAGTCTTATGATCGCACAGGTCATATAGTAGACCAGGACCGGGCCGCCGAAAATGAGCAGTCCCAAGATAAATAGACCTGCCCTGTCTGCGATCCTTGAGAGGGAAGATTCAATTCCTATAGTCGCAAAGATTAATCCCACGAACAGTGGGCCAAAAACAGCGCTCATATTCAAGAGTTGCTCCCTGATAACCGGCCAGAGGAGCTTCATCCTGTAATCATCCGGGGCCTCCACACGGGTGAAACCCATATATCCGAAGTTAGTCCTGTTCCAATTTCTGCTTTTTCTGACCGTATGGATGATAATATTGGGGCTTACAAGAAACAGGCCTATTCCCGGAAAGACAGCCATACTGATCATAATCTCCTGATCGGTACCGGCTTTCCCCATGAATATAAAGTTTCCCAAAAGCATGGCCACAGTCAAAAAGATCAGTGCTCCGTTAAGGCATCCTTTGAATGTATATTCCTGAGTTGTTTGATCGTCTGTTTTATTATTTTCCCTACTCATATTGCCAAACTTGAAAACAGGAAATATCCTATTCCCCAAGTAACTTCTTTATTCTTTAGTCCCCGAGTTAATTAAATCTGAAAGATAATTCTTAATTATTTATCATCATATTTCTGTTTCCATCATCTCGGTACACTTTATAGCCAAGCCTTTCGTATAACTGAAATGCTTTAGTATTAGATTTTTCAACATGGAAAAGTATATGCTGTAAACCAATTTTTATAATTTCAGTCTCGCTCCAGCATCACGATATATTCAGGTGTACCTTCTTCAGATTGTCTTTTCCCGTTAAGCTTAAAATCATGCGCCTCGTAAAACCGTATGGCATCTTTGTTCTTCTCAAGTGTCCATACAAACTTAGCATCAAACTTTTCTTTTGCAAATTCTACCAACTTAGATCCGATGCCCTTTTTCCAAAAGAAGTAATCTACATATAATTCTGCAATTTCTTTTCCTTCCAGATGGACCATTCCCTTAACTATACCATCATCATATACCCAGACTTTATCTAGTAGTTTCGGATCCTTGAATTCATCGACGAGCTTAACTACCTGTAACTCATTAAAAGAGTATTCATCATTATGAAAAATTGAACGGTACTTTATTCTTTTTGTAAACACCAGAATCTCGGCAATTCTTGATATATCTTTTGGTTTCGCTTTTCTTATCATGTTTCTATATCCGTCTTATCAAATTGGTGCGTTATCCCGGAAAATTAGAGCCAAGCATCTCGAGTCAATGAGAACCGTCCCCATTGACTCCACACCCATTGACTCCCCATTGACTCCCCATTGACTCCACACTATTTACATGTAGTCCTTTGACCAGTTCTGCTTGTAGTGTACCCTCATAACATTGAAATGGTGCAAACTTATTCCATATATTATTCCTCATAAGGTTTGAAATGTAAATAATAACGCTATCGGCGTTTTCATCAATAACTTTATTGACTCTCGCAACTATATCCCCCGGATACTTAAATATATTGGCATGGTTTTCTCCCACGGTAAACTCCTGCATATCAATTACCAGCAATGCTTTCTTAATTTATGAAAACTCTCCTACAAATCCGATTTTAATGAGCCATTGCTTGTTCTATAGCCCATCTTTGCATCTCAAAATACATCTTATTTTCAACATCTTCAAATTTAACAAATTTAAAAACATGGTCAGGTTCAACTGGTTCTTTTTCTTTATCCAATAATTTGCCAACATAATATGACTGAATTGGGCGGAAATAACCTATCGTTGGATGAAGCATGTAGGTTTCTGCAGAACCAACTTTTTCACCGATTTCAACCTCATATCCAGACTCTTCTAAACACTCGCGTTTAATGCATTGAAAATCTGTTTCATTGGCATCCAAGCCGCCCCCTAATAAGAAATAACCTTTTGGAGTTTCTACGACACCAACTTCATTTCCTTTAACCGGAATAATATAAGCGCCTATTCTGTCTTTATATAATTTATCTTCTTTTGTGCCAAAAATCTTATGCATAATGACCTCTACAAACTTCGATTTGTCATCCCACATTGTATTCCGATAGAACTTACTACCACTTCAACTCGATAAACTCAGATTTACATCGCCCAGGGCTTTGTCTATCTTACTGCGTATTCTATCGTATATATCCCACGAAAAATCTATACAAAAATAAAAATCATATTCATTCGTAATACATTCATAATAATCCGACATATTTTTATTTCTGAAATTCAAATACCCTCTTTCATCAACAGACTCAAAATAGCTATCTACAAAAGGAAGTATACTTTCCGCTATTTCATCTCTGAGAAGACAACAATCCATATAATTAACAAAGAAATCAACAGGAGACAAATCACGTGTTTTCAGTTTGTTTATTTCTTCATTAGGTGTTTCAGCATAAAAAGCCTCTGACATATAATCATTTTCTATCAGCCACATCAGAAAATATGCAGCAGGCATTGAAGCATATTCATATACTTTATCGCTTTCTTCTTCAGGAATTTCCTCGAAACCATATTCCTTCAAACTACAATACTCCATTGCAGCATCATCCCAGGCCCACTTGGACTTATAAGCATTAAATCCATTTTCATCGGTAAAGCTTTTATAATTAATCGACTTATTGGTAATCTGCACCGTCTGTTGAATATATTTTCCGGGATTTTTTATCCGTTTACATCCTCGCACTATTCCCCAGATACAAGTAACACAAAGGAGCACCATCACAAATATTACTGGCAAGATACTTCCGATATCATTTTTTAGCAACAGAAAAACGCTTACCATCATAGCAACTATTAATATAATACTGCTCAGTATGATACAGTTTTTCCCAAATACCTTTACCTCATTCTCATCCATTTCCTGTCACCTATTCTTGAACCGTCCCCATTGACTCCTGGTAAGAAAGATTCCAACAGTTAGGCCTGTCAGCCGGCCAAAGCCCGACACAACTTGAACTATGAAATACAGGAAAAACAAAAGAAATCCCAAACCAGCCGGGAGTGCAGATCTTAAATTCTTATTCGAAATAATCTCAGTAGGTACCAGTTCAAACAATCTGCCCGATACAATCAGTATCCCCACTCCAAACACAATCCTTAATACAGAGCTGATAAGAAACCAGGTAACACCTTGAGTAAACTGTATTATTAGCAGTGACAGTCCGACAAAAGGCAGAGTAAATATCATATGCCAAACAAACCCGCTATATCGTTTATTACCAAGTATTTTTTTCATTACACATCCCGTATTCTCAAGTAGTGATCTTCTTAGCAGTAAAATCAACACACATTGCAACGTTATCCTAATATATATCTACCTAAATATTTTTCACCATATATCCGCACGTAAACGGAAAGAAATCATACTTCTTTGTTCCGGTATGAACAGCTCCATTCTGCTCATACCATTTTCTAAGAATCCGGTTTTCTTCTACAATCCCGATGTTAATAAGCTTACATCCGCAATCCTTTGCGGATTCAGATGAATGATCTAATAGTTTCCTTCCAATCCCATGATGCCTGTATTCAGGTAGAACAGCGAGATTATTCAGTTCACATTCGCAATTATCCTGCAGCAATATAGAGTAATATCCACATAAAACGCCGTCTTGTTCATAAACAAACATCCTGCGAGGCTCATTATCCATTTGCCAATATAATTTGTCTTCTGTAGTTGCGAATGCTGTAAACCTTGGTGCATTTTCTATAGTGAAACCGAACTCATCAGCTACAGTCTTAAAGCTCTTTCTTATAATATCCACACATCCGGGAACATCATCCCTTTTGACTTCTCTGATCATTTTTCATATCCTCCCCACTGCGCAATATACTGATATATATCTCCCCGTATAACATGATTTCGTTTTATACTTCCACTTTTTAACATCACTTTATCGCTTCATCATAGAAATCCAAAAAACGTTCGAACAGATCCTCATCTAAACGGGTACTCCATCTGGCATGATCAAGGTTTTGGGTAATATATTCTGCTTTATCTTCTTTAAAACGTTCTAAATTTTCCTCAGCATTATAGTCATAGTCAAGTGTTTCAAGCCATGAATAATATTCGGCATTAAATTCGTCTTTATAAGTATTCTCCGGATCATTAAAAATCTCATTATGACCTCTGTCTTCAAACCTGACGAATGTAAATCGGGAATCATCCCGGTATTTTTCATAATACTTATCACAGCCGTACTCTATTCCTATCACCCCATCATCTTCACTATGCACAATCATTATGGATGCATCAGTAGCTTCAAAACCATCCATTGCCGTGTTTGCAGCATATTTTCCATAATTAAAACTTTCATGAATTCTTATAAAAGGAGTCATTGCATAGATAATACATCCTGCCTGAGACTTTCCGCCTGACTCAAACATATCTGAAGAGCTATTAAAGCCCGAGCATTCGATGACACCCTTAACCTCAGGATGGTAATTCAATACACTGCATACACTATAGCCTCCCCAGCTATGCCCCCAAAGTACAATAGGAAGATCCGGAATATCAGTGTTTTCTTCTACAAAAGAAATGGCATAGTCAAGATCAACCACTCCTTGCGGTACACCGCCTACTCCTTCGCCCTCGCTCTTATCACATCCGGTAGCATCATATGCAAATACATAATAACCGGCCTTGGCAAAATAATTTGCAACATCCATATAAGAATTGTGCCCACCGCCACCAAATCCATGAGCAATGATCACGATACCATGGTGATCAACATCATAGCTATACAAGCATCCGGCAAGATTCTGTCCTTTATCCGAAGCGAAAGTATATTCAGTACAATTTAATCCCTCAAAATCTTCCACCCGAAGCATCAACGGTTTATAACTATCCTCACGCACATTTATATTGTCGTTATACAATTTTACGCAAAGCGCCCACCATCCAATTACCATTAGGGCAATCATAGTTACAAGAATGATGAGTATTTTTTTCTTCTTTGATTTTTTCTTCATGATTCCTTCCTATCTGCCGTAATCGGATAAAGTGAAATTTAACCTCCGAAGAATCCGATACACAGGTCAAAAAACTCATCCATATTACTCAACATTGCAGGATGTCCACCATGTTCAAAAACATGTACTTCTGCCATACCGGTTTTAGAACATATTTCATCAAAAAGCTTCATGCAGTGTCCTCTCGGAAACATATCATCCTCACAGCTCCCTGTCAGCAACATCGGGACATTAAGATCATCTATAGGCTTGTGAAAGAAATTGCCAACCTGCTCGGCATGCCTTAACACTGCATCCGTATCTGCATCAAAAACCTGTTCCCAGTCATCACCGTGAATTGTCTTAAGGTACTCTGTAAAACCGTCAAATGTCTTTGCCTGAGCGCGTCCGTTACGAATCTGTTCTGTGATTACGGCATCAGCGGACAGCCCCATAAAGCTATCGGCAATAATAAATTCAACCAATTCGGGATATTCAAGTGCTACGTTGATCGCGGCTAACGCACCACCACTACTTCCAATAAGCTTAACCTTATTCAATTCAAGATGATCGCACAGAGCCTTAATCTGATTTGCCCAATCAAACCATAAATCTGATGGCCATTTATCTAACCGATCAGATCGTCCGTTCCCGAGAAAATCCGGTACGATAACCCTGTAGTATGCAGCGAATTTCGGAACAATGGGATCAAACATCTTTCCGCACGAAGTGTTTCCGTGAAGTATTATAAGCGGTACTCCGGCACCGTTTTCCTCGTAATAAACTTTTTTATCTCTGTATATGAAATAACTCAATTCTATTATCCTCTCCGGTATTATTAAAAAACGTTAGTTTCCAAATTATATTACACCGATTTCTTTATAAACATTTTCAATAACCTCCGATTTGTGTTCTATATTTTTATCAATATCATAAGGATATAGTAAAGCCCCCTCTTCTTTTACTCTGCTATACTCTAAAACAGCAGCAGGATGAGTTTTAAGATAATCCCTAAAGGCGACATGCCTTTTTAACTCAGGAGAAACTTCAGGAAAAACAGAAACTCCACGCAGTATAATTTATTACTTTAACACAATAAAAAAAGAAGGCTTATCACTTACACTGATTTACGCCCATTCTACACTTAATCATATTAATTTCAGTTTTCCTTAGCAATCTTATCCTTCCATGCAGTAAAAACCTCATAAGACCCCTTCTTCGACTTCTCAAGATCATTGTAACCATAATCAGTATCAAATGAATGAGTTATATTATCATATCCAACCGTGAAAAACACATTAAAGAAAACCATCGACCGGGTCCAATACCCATATACATACCTCCAAAACAATCTCTGTCAGTCCTTTTTTTACAAATGTTGATTTGTCGTCTTTAATGCCGGGCGTTAAATGTTCTTACAAAATTCGATTATTTCCTGCTTCCTCGGTTCAACATTCTCCTTATATTCAATGGAAGTAAGTCCAAGATGTCCCGAACATTCGATATGTAAATGTCCATAGAAATGCTCAATGCTCTGAATTATCCTGTCACATTCATGCATACCCGGGCCTGTTCTGAGAGCGACCGTATATCCCTTTTTACCTCCCCTGATAGATGCATGCGGTTCATGAGTATCACACCATGGCGTACATCTGTCTATGAATGCCTTATACTGCCCCGGGATATCCGCCCAGTATGACGGTGATACGGAAACAATGACATCCGCATTCTCAAACTCATTCATAATCTTGAGGATATCGTCATCCATAACACACTTTGCTGTGCTGTGGCAGGATCTGCAGCCTTTGCAGAACTTAAAATCATAATCATCTATGCATATACATTTTGTATCATATCGTGTGGAGATTTCTTCCTCGATAATTCTTGCAATTTCTGCTGTAGCTCCTGTTGTCACAGGACTACAATTAATGATCAATGCCCTCATCATTTCCTCCTAATGCAGATCAACCTGAAAGTTTAGTCATTATTGTTCATATCTTTTAGAGTTTCTTACCCTGAAGGATCACTCAATATAATATGGGCAATTCTCTGTGTAATATAATATCGTTAAATTAGATATATTTTTCTGTTCAAGACATGAAAGATCGATCACATAGACTTTCCCATCGATCGTTTTGACATACCGCGGATAATCTCTTTCCAATTCCCATCCTTCGGAGTTCAGAGTGTCGCAATACCTTTCTATTGCTCGCTCGCCTTCCCAATCCGCATCATAATCGATCACGATCTCAATACATGGATCCTCATCATCGCTATAGATATTTTCACATTTCCAGATCGTTCCTCCCTGATCCCATGGTGTGAATTCAGGATAGTATTCATACCAGTCTTTCAGAAAAGCTTCCTGACGTGTAAGATCCACACGGTCTCCGATATGCAAACGCCAATGCTGATCTCCGTAGCGGTTTTGAAGCATGGATTTATACACGTAATCCGTCATTTCATAGATCGTACGATACATCATACTCGTTATGCACAGCATGATCACGATCGTAAGTATCCCTTTGATAACGTTTGTGCGAGGCTTCCTGGTCCAATCCGGATCTCCTTCCTCCCTGTACTTTTCATTGGAGCGCTGATTCCAATATACACAACCTCCAAGGATCCATCCTACAATGATCAGTCCTCCTATCGCGCTCATAAAGCCTATCTCACCGGCCATACCAAGCTTTATAAAGTGCAACGCATACCGGATAAACCAGATCAGATGTCCCGCCGCTATCGTAAATGCGAGTCCCCCAAGGATCATGCTTTTTTTACAATATGGTTCGCGGAAAGTTCCCGGAGCGCCTTCCGAGCTTCCCTGCTCATTTTTCTCTGTGTTATATGCTTTTTCCGTCTGCATCATAAATCTTGAGATCTCGTCTTCATTCTTTTTGTGCATCGGCGGCTCAGTCCCGTGTCTTCTTAATTCCTTAAAATACAGACTGCAGTCGATAAAGCCATACCACGCCGCGATCCCGACGATCGGAGTAGAAAGCAAGAGGATTCCCATGAGTACCAAAAAGTGATCTTCGAAACCTGTAAAAAGTGCAAGCAAAGACAGCAGAAAAAGCAGTGTGCATATTACCGCTATTATTAAAAAAATTTTATGATCTGTCTTATCGTATTTGATCTTCTTAATTTTATTCATATCAACCTATACCGTCAGTTCTATCTGATTGCCTTCAATCCCGATAATACAGCTTTCATAATATCCGTCACCGGTTGTTCTCGGCCCACTGATGACCTCATACCCGTCATTCTCTAATCGTGCAGTAAGCTCATCAACTTTTTCTCTGCTTCCGACAGAAAAAGCCAGATGCACGTATCCGGTACGGACAAGCGTCTTTTCCATATCATCCATTTGAGGCTTGTTCATTATCTCCAGCCTGGCTCCATCATCAAATGTTATAAAGTAAGAGCGAAAGTCCGTCGTTGTATTATGGTATCCGTTATTTGAGATCCCGCCCAGATACTTCACGAAAAAAACCCTGGCTGCATCGAGATCATTTACATACATTGCAATATGTTCGATCCTCATGATCCTGTCACTCCATTTTAATCTGCTTTTCCATTCTTATAACGTGTTCTTCATCAGGTTCGCTGATGCCGTTTTTAAAGACATAACCCATTTTCTGATAAAACGGCACTCCTGTTATAGATGCCGGGATTTCAATCCTATCCGCCCTTATGAAGTATTCATCTTTTTCAAGTGTTTCCACGATTGCTCGCCCGATACCGGATTTCTGATATTCCGGCATGACAAAGATCGTAAAAAGACTGCTTTCCGTTTCGCTATTCCAATACGGTCCTATAGCACCGCAGCCAACGATGGTATTCCCGTCAAGTGCAACATAAAAATGAGTCCACCCGGATCTTCTCAGGATAAATTCCGGTGAATGAGCACTCACCATAGCTTCGATCAGATCTTCCGAATAGTCCTTCCTATTTGATATCCTTATTGTCTTCTGGATCATCTCGGTGACTTCCGATACATCATCCGGTGTGATCAGTCTTATGATTATATCCATATGATAATCCCCTTCAAAAAAACGGTGTGTTATCCTGAAAGCTATCGCTTCTTACAGTTCACACACCATTATATATTCTTCCTCATTCTCATCCACTGTCTTAAATCCGACCTTTTCATACATCCGAACAGCATAATTGGCTTTTTGAACTGCCAGCGATGCACGCTTGTAATCTTTCAGTAATTCCGTTTCTTCTTTTCTTAGTTTCCGTAATCTCATAGATATTTATCTTGTAATTCTGCGGATCCGTTATATCTCAATCTTTTTCATAATAAACGATATCCATCCTATCGTTTATTTTATCGATCCTTCCCGTCCTATGATATCCAAGGCTCTCATATAGATGCAGATTACCTTTTTCCTGCAATATCGTCTCCAGGCACCAATCGTTGGCTCCATATATCCTTTCAGCTTCAAGTATCGCCTGTCTCGCATAGCCCTTATTTCGGTATTCCGCCATGATCCAGATAGGAGAGATCCGTTTCCTGCTCCCGTCTTTTTTGTCAACAATGCGGATCACACCAACCTCTTCATTTCCGTTCATAATAAAATAATACGTTGTCTGAGGTTGTTCAAACCTTGCCATTACTTTATCAACGCTCTCGGCTCCGGGGCTTAAATCGTAATCCCGGTATCTCTGTAAAAGGTCGGAAAATGCCTCGATCTGCATCTTCCAAACCCGTTCTATATCATCACGTTCAACCGGTTTTAATACCACTCTCATTCTTTTTGTCACCCTTGATCAAAGCCAATATAAACCCTATAACAAATACTGTTATTCCTCCGATAATGATCCCCAAAACAGGAAGTCCAAGTTCACCGGCCAAAAAGATTGTTGTAGGGCCATCAGCGCCGCCGATTATCGTTGCATTTGAAGGTACATCAGATCTGACGACTTTGGTCAGCATAATAAGTCCTATTAAAGTTATGATAGTGCCTACAACTATCAGACCTGTGCCAAAAAATTTCTTCATTTTAAACCTACTTGATCTTTAATTATTTAATCTTGTCTATTAAAATTGCTGCATCTGTATTTTCAGATTTTCTTAATATAAAAGTATTTGTTCAGTTTCGGATCCTTATCCTCACGAATGAATTCAACCACATATCCAAGCTTTTTATAAAACTCCGGAGCCTGAAATCCAAAAGTTGTAAGCGCTATTTTCTCATAACCTTTACCTTTATATGCATCTTCAACGGCAGCAACAAGCTTACTTCCGACACCTGCTCTTCTGTAATCTTTTCCAACTATCAGATCACCGATATGAACTTCATTGTAGTAAGCATGACCTGTGATGACTCCGGCGATCGCATCACCATCTTCTGCAGCGAAGCAAAACTCCTCATAACCTAATTTCACATCACAGTCTTTGGCATAGCCCGAAAATTCTCTATTTATGAAATCATCGATCCGGTCATTCACTGAAACACGCTTTATTTCCATATTTATCCTCCATAATTACCGTTTTTTCAACTCTAATAACAAATTCCGGTGATCATTAGCGCCGCCGTGTTCATGGAATGTATATATCAAATTCCATTTCCTTAGCTTCGGCATCAGCCCTTACGTAGATGTCACCATCCAGCTCCATAACTATCTCTCGTGCTTCGAATAATCCTATTCCGTTTCCACTTATATTCCCGGCATTCGATCCGCGCCAGAAACTGTTAAAGATGTAGGGGAGCTCCTTTTCTGCGGGAACTTCACCCTTATTCTTAATGATAAAATAGAAACCGTCTTCTTCCTTATTCAGATCTACGGTTATTCCTTCTCCATTCCCGTATTTTATCGCATTATCCATGATCTGTGAAAGGATCCTGCATATTCCGCTCTTGTCGCTCTTCATCATGGCATTATGATCCATCCTGAAAGAATACGGTATCCGAAGCATATTCAGCCTGTTGCTGTATTCCTCTTCCAGAAAGATCCTGATTTCTTCAAGATAGAACGTTTTAATTTCAGGAGTAAAATTCACTACCGTTCCGGATGATTTTTCAATCAGTTCTTTTAAGATCTCTGTTATATCATCTGCATTCTTCCCGATCTTAACAGCTATCTCCGCATCCTTCTCATTGACTATGCCATCCGGCTGATATAGTCCCGTGCTGATAGCATCTGCATAAAGTTTGATATTTGCGACAGGAGTTTTGATCCCATGTGCGATGGTTGTGAGCATCGTCATATGATCACGGCTCAGATCGTCAACTCTCTTTTGCTTATTCCTGATATTGTCACTCAGCATATTTATGCCCCAGATGAATCTGCCAAAGAGTCTGTTCTTTGTCTCAGGAAGCTTCTCGGAGATTTCATTCTTAGAAAGCTTTTCCGGATAATCTGAAAGCTTTTCAAACGGATCAAGAACCGTATAGTTGATATAGATACAGATTCCTATCGAAATAATAAATGCAGCCGTCAGAACCAGATTGATCAAAAGATGCAGATCCGAATGCTCTTTATCCTCATATTCAAAAACTATGAAACCGGCCATATATTGCTTTTGATTCTTAAAATCCATGGCTCTCACTGCCCAGACTTTATCCGAAGTATTATCCTTATTGATCAGCGAGACACCACTATCCCCCTCTTCACTTGAAATATATTTCACATTGTCAGGTAATGCCTCTCTTCCATATTCCTCAATAAAGATATCCCTGTTTGCCTCCATATAAGAATCGATCGCATTCTGATTATCTTCTCCCGAGCCGACTTTTTCATCGGGATTAACCGCAGACCCGGTATAAGGCTTCATAAAATATTCTTTTTCAAGCTCGTCAACTATCCGGTTCATCAGGATGTTATTATTTTCCTGCCGTTTTTTTACCAGCGAATCAAAGGCAAGATTTGCCACGATAAACAGAAATGCAAAAAGAAGCACTACGGTAACAGATAGTTTAAACAACTTCTTCATTCCTTCGTGCCTCCAAACTGATATCCTACTCTCCAGACGGTCTGTATCAATTTCGGATTCTTCGGGTCATCCTCAAGCTTTTCTCTAAGCCACCTTATATACACATTAAGACTTCCCTGCTCACTGAAACAGTCAAAGCCCCATACTTCGTCAAACAGTTTTTCCTTCCTGATAACCTGTTCGGGATGCTTCATCATATATTCCAGGAGTTCAAATTCCTTACCCGAAACAGGCACTTCAACACCATCCTTAAATACAGTTCTGGTGGTGATATCCATTGTTATATTCTGATAGGTAAGGAGCTGCCTGTCCTCGGTCAGATCATACGCCCGGCGCATGAGTGCCTTTATCTTAAGACCAAGCACCGATACCGAAAATGGCTTATCGATATAATCATCCGCTCCCAGTTCCAGTCCCAATATCTTACTCTGATCGTCCGTACGGGCACTCATCATAAGAACCGGGATCTTCTGCGTCTGTCTTATTTCCTGAAGTGCCTCATAACCGTCCATTCCCGGAAGCATAACGTCAAGAAGCAGCAGCTTGCAGGCTGCTGTCTTCAGTTCTTTGAGGCCAGTCTCAGCATCAGTCCGCCACTCGACAGAGTAGCCTTCACGGCGGAGAAAATCCGAGATAAGCGCGCCCAGTTCTTCATTATCTTCGATCACGAGTATGTCAGTCATACAAACCGCTCTTTCCGTTCAGTATTTACCCACGTCCAAGAATTCTGGTATATCCTCTGTATATGCCCCCTTGGTAAATGAGACATGGATATTACCGGTAGCATAATCTACGATCACTGTGTGGATCGTTCCGCTGTTATGCACATTTGAAACCTCGTACTGATCAACCACTTCACGCGCCATGAGTCCCTTTACATCAGCCACACTGAATTTATCCTTTTCACTGACCCATTTATTGTATTTCACAAAGCGTGTGAGATTGAATTCATTAACCGTGAAGCTGTCCTGATTTCCCTTTGTCGCAAAAGAATTCACGATACAAAGAGAATCCGGATCGTCCCATGTCAGGCCTTCCATAAGCTCCGAATCAACTGTTCTGAGAACTGAATGAGCTTTTCCTGTAGCAGCCACTTCACCGGTAGCATTCTCACAGCAGAAAGCGTCCCTTGCATCGGAGCATAAAAGGTTGTTACACCATGTAAAGTCTCCGCTTTCTCCCACAAGAAACTCTCCTGCCTCTTTTGCAGTCGAGAAGTTTTCAAGTGCATATCTTATTTCAAAAGTGTAACATTTCTTTCCTTCATAAACAAATGGCAACTCCTCGACAGATCCCACATCAAGGATAGCTATCATAACTCCATCATCATTTATTGCAGTGATCATATCAAGGATCCCAAGCATGCTTATGGCAGTGATGGATCTGTCACCTTTCTTCATATGAACCACGGCATGGATATCCGTCATCTGATACTCACTTCCGCTGTTCCACTCAAGATTTCTCAGTGATATCCTCTCACCGCTCTTTGTTTTCGATCCTCCAAGAGAAAGAGCACTGCATGCAGTCGGCCTCAGGGCATCCGCGATTATCTGTCCTGTGAGGACTTCGATATAACTGAGTTTTTCATTCTCAACATATCCTTCTTCACCATTCGAAAGAGTCTCCGCAAAGCTTTCAACCTCAGTTCTGTACTCATCCGGAAGAGATGCGATCAGAGTTGTGACCCTGGCTTCAAGAGCTTCGTAATTAATGTCTCTTCCGCCAAAAGCATGTCGTATATTCTCGTAGAGATATGGTTCAAAGAATTCTCCGTACTGCGGCATAGCCTGAAGGATAACCTTAGCATAAGCAGCTCCGACCTCTTCGGGCTTTCCTTTTTCATAATCCAGGGTTATGTCATAATAGGTTGGATACTTGTCTATCACACACAGTCCATCCTCTGATGAAAAGCTTTCCAGGACCTCTTCCTTTTCACTCTCATCCGTTAACTCAACTTTTTCCTCAATATTATAAGATCCGACTTTTTTCATTCCTTCAGAATGAATTTCATTTTCCTTTTTTCCACATCCGCACGGTGACAGAAGAACACATAACACAAGCGAAAGACATATTATTTTTTTACTGATGGATCTACTCATTTCTGACTCTCCAAATCTGTATATTATCAATCGGTCTGAATGAAAGCATCAAACTGATCGTTACCAATATGATCAGTCCCAAAGGAAAAACTATCAGGGCAAAGATTGACGGAGATGCAAAAGTAAACTTCGCTACCCCCAGTGCCGAAACTCCGATCTTTCCAAACAATGCTTTTGATGCCGTAAAAGCCAATATCACCGAAATTACGATCGCGATCATGACTAACATCAGTATCCTGAGATACTGCCATCGTCTGATACTGCTCCCCGAAACTCCAAGACTTTTTAACATTGCGATATCAGCAGTCTCCTCCTCAATAAATATCTGCTGATAGAGAAATGTCATTGCAAAAAGCGTAAGGGTCATTACAATAGCCATAGTTATCATAAGAAGGTCAAAGATCACACCAAACTTATTACCCAGATCATAATCCAGAACCTGATCAAAATCCCAAATGAGAATATCTTCATTTACAGCACGCATTTTTTCTATGGTCTCATCATATTCATCATCCGGTACATCCAAGCCTTCATTAAAGATATCCCAGTTATCCGCCACGATATTCTCATCATTCTCTGCCATATATACACGCGGCATAGAGCTCATAGCCATACTCTCTACAAAAGCCGTTACTATAAAATCCTTCCGGATCGTTTCCTGAGTGAATCCATCTTCCTTGTATATCTTATACTCAAGCGTTACCGTATCTCCAAGATTTATCCCCTCTTTATCCTTCAGAAAATGAGATATGGCGATCTCATTTTCGAGACTCGGAGTCTTTCCTCCATCAACAAGGACCATTCTTTCAAGTTCAACATCTTCATTATCAAAAAAGATCTCAGTGCCAACTTTTGTGCCATTCCTCAAGATGATATTTCCGATCTGAATATCCGTTATCTGGATATTTAACGGGATTCCGTGCTCATTGTAGTATCTCTCATAATAGAGAAATACATTTCTGTAGCTTCCCTCCTGGCTTATGAGCTTGTCCCGAAGATTATCCTCCGGTCTGATAAATAATTCTCTGTCCGCGACCTGCCAGTAGGTTGTTCTAAAATCATGGCTCACAACCGTATCCTTGAGCTGAGATACCATAAGGAGCATAACCAGGCCCAGCGAATAGCTGATGACCAGATAGATATATCTCCTGATCCTCCCTGTGACGTCCTGTGCTGCAAGAAAGAACGGCACAGAGATCTTTCTGCTCTTATGCAGAAATACTCCCGGAATCTTAGTAAATCTTTCTCCCCTGTTTTCACCGTGAATGGTATCCATGACAGATATCTTTCTCATTCTTCCCAGTGTCAGGAATGAAAATATGACCATAAGAAGCATAAACGAAAGGCTCATAATGATCCCGATGATAAGAAATACCGAAAACTCCGGAGTAAGTGTATTTAATATGAAATTATTGATCATAAAACGACACAGGATTATACCAAAAACAGTTCCCATGACACTTCCCACGATCGAAAAAACTATATACTTTACTATAAATAGTGACTTATAGGCGATGTTATCCACACCTATAGCCTTCATGGTACCTATTTCTTTTTCTTCTCTTTTGATGGTTGCATGAAGACTGAATCTGATACTCATAAAAATGAGGATGATAAGTGATACTCCCATGATGACCATGAAAATACTGATAATCACAGTTATAAGAGCCTCATTGGAAGCCAGATTATTTTTTCCTGTAGTTGTATTTGAAATGACACCCTCTATTGCATGTGTATCGCTCAGGGTGTTCAGTTCAAGTATGATACCATTGCCCCATCTTATCAGGTCACTTATGGAGCTGATCGAGTCATCAAGCTTAATCTCATAGAAATCGCTCAGGTTATTAAACTCTTTGATCATTTCCGCATAATCGTTGTCTGAAAGAATGATCTTATGAAGATAATTTGAACTGGGATCCTTATAGATATCGGATATCACAAACTCATAAGTATTACCCATATCCGTTGTGATCCTCATCTTTTCCCCCACCTTAGTCTTGGCATTATTGGCCAGATATTCGGGGATCGCAATGCATCCGTCTTCTACGGATAAGATCTCATCATTCATATCGTAGGGAATGTTCTGATCATGTGTGACCGGAGATAGATAAGCACTGCTCTCATAGAAATTAGTAACGCTTCTTCTGTCCACACCATCAACATCAAGTCTCGCTGTTCTTATGACAGCCCGGTCCAGGATCACAGTCTCACTTATCTCCGGATATTTATCCAGGATATCCTTGATCTTTTTTCTCTGTCCTTCTTCATCGGATATGCTCTTTTGAACCGTGAATATAACATCAGAGGTATTACATTTCTCGTAAGTATTCTCTGCCCCAACAAAAAAAGTGTAGATAAAACCGGCACTGGTCACCAGAAGCGTAGCCGCTATTATCATAAATATGCAGAGAACTATATTTAAACCGACCTTATCCTTCAGGTCCTTTTTTAACATTCGTAAGTACATTATTTTTTACCAGCCCATCTCATCCAGCCATTTTTTAAGCTGCTTTTCGCGTTTTGAAAGTTCTTCTCTGTCACCGGTAAACTTGCCCAGATCAAGCTGCCCCTGTATATCTCCGTCCATCAGATAGATGATCCTGTCTGAATTGGCTGCAACTTTCTCACTATGTGTCACCATGAGGATCGTAGTTCCTGACACATTAGCCTTAACCATCTCTTCAAGTACTTCCATGGAAGTCTTTGAATTAAGGGCACCTGTAGGCTCATCGGCGAACAAAACCTTGGGGCTGTTGATAAGAGCTCTTGCGAGACATGCACGCTGCAGCTGTCCTCCTGAAACCTCGGTGATCTCTCTTGTGGCTGTCTCAACTATCCCAAGCCGCCTCATAAGTTCTTCGGCATCCTTATTCACTTCTTCTCGGGGTTTGATCCCGGCCTGATACCCCGGGAGAACGATGTTATCCATGATGCAGAGCTTCTTCATCATATACATCTGCTGAAATATAAATCCCATCTTGAGGAGCCTGAGCTTTGTGAGCTGCTTTTCACTCATCTTCGAAATATCGTCTCCGTCAAATATCACCTTGCCGGCAGTCATACTGTCCATACCGCTTATGGTATAGAGCAATGTCGACTTCCCGGAACCGCTGGGGCCCATGATGGATACGAACTCGCCTTCCTCGATATCCAGATTGATATTCTGCAAAACGTTGTTGCTGTAACCGTCAACGATATAGGTCTTACAAAGATCAGTTGCTTTTAAAACACTTGCCATAGATTACCTCTTGCTCATTTCCCGAATAATAAATATTGATTTCTATCCTACTTCGGCATATTAACAGATCAATTCTTAAAAAATCTTTAAAGTTTATAAAAAACTGCAGATAATAAATATCTGCAGCCTTATCGTCAAAAAATAAAACAGTTATGCTCCTTCGTATCAGTTTCCGGAGTTCAGGTATCGCTCTCCGTAAGTCGTATCGTCGCGGATACATTCGTCTACCTTATCCGACCACTGTTTTGTAAAATCATCCTGAACAAGCTCATAGAGTTTATCAAAATATGAATTAAAATGATCTCCTCCCTTCAGTTCATATCCCCCTATCTCTATTTGATTCTCGTCGGAATCATAAAGAACTATGTACCTGCTTGTTCCGTCAGTTCTGTCATCTTCTTTTCCGATATTCATGGAATAGACCTTTTCCGGGGAGAAGACTTTCCTTATCTGCTTCATTTTTTCTTCCGACAACTTCTCCCTTCCCAGTTCGGTAGAATAATACAATACAATAAGAGTTCCGTCGTTTTGCAAAGTATAATGGAGCGATTCATAGATCCACGGCTCATAAACCCTGAGTGTAAACAAAGTATTTTCACTGAATTCGACTTTGTCTTCTCTGCCATCACTTATCCTTACCGGATCCTGCCCCGCCATTCTTCCGATCATGCGATCTGCCCTCCCGGCTATTCCTGCCGTAACACTGTATATACCGATCGATGCTACACAAATGACAATCGGGATCGCCTTCTTCTTTCCCTTAACAATAAAACATGCGATAAAGGCCAACAGTCCCACCACAAGAAGCAGCTTCCATGTCGGGTTTGAAAATACATTGTTCAATATCTTTAAGGTACTTAAACTCATGTTCCCACCTTCCTTATATTAAATATACGGATCAAAGGTCATTTTTTATGGGAATGTACTTTTTTATTCCCGTATGATATCCTTTTTTTATTCAAGATCATTAAAAGGCAAACCTTTTCCAAAGAAATCAGGAGCATTATGGAAACAAAGATCACGATAGTAGTAGATAACGTATCAGCCGAAGGTATTCAGGGCGAATGGGGCCTTTCCGTTTTTATCATGCACAACGGAAAAAAGATCCTGTTGGATGCCGGTTCTTCCGATCTTTTCCTCGAAAACATGAAAAAGCTTGGAATTAACGTCGCAGAGATCGATCATGCTGTGCTCAGCCATGCCCATTACGATCATGCTAACGGAATGCCGGCATTCTTTGAAAATAATAAAACAGCAAAACTCTATCTAAGAGAACAGACCGCAGCCGATTGTTACGCCAAGAAATTCTTATTCAAAAAGTATATAGGTATACCCCGCAAGATGTTATCGCAGTATCCCGACAGGATAGAAATGATCTCAGGGGACTATAAGCTTGCGGAAGGAGTATGGATCCTGCCTCATAAGACCAAGGGGCTGGACAGTATCGGAAAGAGAGAACTGATGTACAGAAAAACTCCAAACGGCTGGATTCCGGATGATTTTTCTCATGAGCAAAGCCTTGTACTTGATACCGATAAAGGACTTTTGATCTTGAATTCCTGCTCACACGGCGGTGCAGCAAATATTATCACCGAAGTGCAGAAAACATTTCCGGATAAAAAAGTATACGGCCTGATCGGAGGATTCCATCTGTTTAATAAAACCGAAAAAGAGATAAGAGAAGTCGCCGGAAAGATACGCGATACCGGCATAGAATATGTATGCACAGGACACTGCACCAAGGACAGAGCATTTGAGATCCTCAGAGAAGAACTTGGAGATAAGATAGTTCAAATGAAAGTGGGATATCAGATCCAAATCTGATACCCCACTTTCATAAAGATCATAGCTGATTTCATATCACGCGGATATTGCAAGCAGGATTATTACAGGTCCTATCAGCAGAATGATCCCGAGAATCGCGCTGACTATCGGTATCCATATCTGTCTAAACTGTTTTTTTACCAAACCGACGATCGTCACTATGATCCCCATAATGAGTCCGATCAGTCCGAAGATCCATGAGCCCGCCACAAAAAACATAATACCCAGTATCCCAAGAACAGCTTCATTGGTGACTGCTGTGGAATTATTTCCTGAACCTGCATAAAAAAACATGACAACCGTCATAAACAGCGATATCATTCCCAAACCTGAGAATACAAGAGAAATGACGGATGCTACTATAAATCCCTTTGATTCATTATACTGTTCCACAAATCATTACTCCTTTTGGTTGTTGCTATACAACTCCTGGATAATCCTGATTTCACCTGCTTAATCCCATCCCTGATCAAGATCTCTCAGATTTACATCAATAGATATTACTTTATTTGTATTCTGATCATAATAAACCACAACCCAGTTGCTGCTGCCCTGCGCTCTGACAACACTTCGCATGAGTCTGTCATCCACGCCCTGGGATACGATGGTATATCCGCTTGCCGACAGCTTACTTACCGCGGTATCCACTGTCTGGCCTACCTTTACACCATATACCGAAACATTGGTGGTATTGATATGATGGCCGTAATTGCAGATCGATCCGTCAGGACTGACATGTACCCAGCTTCCGGTATCATTCCACATAAAGCAGTTGGAAGACTGCATGATATCGCTGTAGAAATCATTCATTACATTGTAGAGATTCTTTCCATAATAACTTGAAAGCTCTACCTGCTTCTGACCGGCTCCCGCAGAAGTTGTCGTCGTCTGTTTAGAAGTCTTATCAGCAGCTTCCGATGCCTTCTCGTCAACACTTTCTGTCGGTGCTTCAGTAGCTTCTTCAGTAGGAGCTTCGGTAACTTCAGGAGTCGGCGCTTCCGTAACTTCCGGAGTAGCCTCCGGTTCTGTATAGAGTTTAACCTCTTCAGTCGAAACAGTGGAAACCTCATTATCGGAAACAGTATCCTTAGCTTCCCCACATGCTGTGAGCGCAAACATCGATACTGCAACCATGCTCAAAACAACAGAACTTATCTTTTTCTTCATTATGACCTCCGCAAAGAGAATTCGTGAATTCTAATTCATACGCAAGCATATCACATGGTAACAGGTATTACCATATGATCAGATAGTTTTACTGATGAGATGACAGTTCCTTTAACATCTCATCTTTACCGATATATTCTATATCTTCCAATGCAATCCCGGAATTATCATCAGTAAGTTCCTTGAAGGCTTTATAATATTCTTCCTCAGTAACAATACTATCGCCCACATGCCATTCCCCCTTGTCCAGACACTCAGGGTAATCAAGATCAAAATCAGGGCTGACATATCCTCCTTCTGTATATTCGAATGATCCGTTTTGTAATCTGTAAATGCTAAATGACGGTGCCCCAAGTGGTGCGCTGAAAGCATCATCATAGATCATACCTTTGCCGGGAAGATAACATTTTGTTCCTCTGTATCCGCCGGCAGAAGCAACACCATCCCCCAGTTCAGTGATAACAAGCTTTCCGTCATAATATGACGCTATGAGATAGTACTGCATACCCGCATCTACTCTCGTCTCCCAGTCCTCATTGGTTGCGATCAGTTCATCACTTCCGTCACCGTCAAAATCTATCAGTGCGAAATCTTTCCATCCATAATCCAGGTCATCATATACATATCTGTCATAATATACCCCGTCCCATGCAAATTTGTACGGATCACTCACAAATTCATAATACTGTTCATACATTCCGTTTCCGACAGTCCCCGACTCTATGATATCGTAATCATCCAAAGAAGCTCCTGTCTGTCTGATCAGACTGTCTGATGCACTGTATCCGTCCGCACCCCAATGATACTCCAGATCATCAGGTCTGTCGGGATACCAGTAATAGACAACATCGACTTCGCTCATGAATATCTTATAATACTCGCCCGTACTGTCCGAAGTCCTTTCAACGGACGAGATCGTCCTTGTACCAACCGCCTGATAGCCTTTAACATCTCCGGTATCCGGATCTATAACTGCATTATAGGACTCCTCAACCCCATCTCCCGAGGTTCCTTTTCCGAAAATCCTGATATCCTGTGGTATGTGCGCTGTTGCCCACACGCCTTCGATACCTGATATCACTTCGTTCAGATCCGTTCCTGCGTCAGTATCATCCGTCGCTTCAGCAGCAGATGACTCGATGTCAGCATTCAGGTCAACGGGGTTATCTTTTACCGCTTCATTCCCGGTACATGCTGTAAGGAAAAAAACTGTCGTTCCCAGTATGCAAACACCCCGGTTAAGTGTCTTAATATTTTTCATCTTAACTTCTATATCACCTTTCATATATAAACTCTTCTTAAGATCTTCGTTATCGTTCAATTGTATACTATCTCTGCTACAGGCGCTCATATTGTGACACGCCTATTTTTCTATGCTATAATTTATATATCAAATGCGGAGCGATATTTATAGAAATTCACTATCCGTTCAAGATTTTTGATTAGGATACAGGATTCCTGAACAGGATACAAGATACACTACAAATTCAAACCCAAAAATATGAGGGGTCGTTCAACATGAAAAAAATTTTGAATAACAGAGTCAAAAATAAGCATAAGGGCTTTACTCTTGTAGAGCTTATCGTAGTTCTTGTAATACTGGCTATACTCGCGGCCATTCTTGTCCCGACATTATTAGGATATATCCAGCAGGCAAGAAGCAAAAAAGATTTGAGAAATGCCAAAGCTCTGATGGATGCAACACAGGCTGCTTTTGTCGAACTTTATTCCGTAAATGGCGATGTCCAGGCAGGACATCAGCTCGTCCCCAACGATAAATCCGTATTGACTTCCGGCCAGAATAAAGGCAAGTCAAATCCCAACGGTGATCAGGACCTTTCCGGTACCGTATTTGCAGATGAGATCCTTAAGCTCGTGGATTTCCCTAAAGATAAAAACGGTAAATATGATAAACCGTATATATTCATGGTTGCAGCCGGTAGTAATGCGACAGGAACCAGAATGTCACAGTACGACAAGTTCACACTTTATTATGCAATGTACATGGAAACCAAGAATTCAAAGCCATGGTATTACTATAACGGAGAATGGACTACAGTGAACCCGACCAACAAGCAGATGCTTTTTGATAAAACTGATCTGAACAGGGTAAAGGAAGGTCCCCTCAAAGGTAAGCAGCTCCAGTACTACGTCATAGTCAATAAACCTAATTGGTCGCTTATGTCCGGTACATTCTGGAATGAGATAAAAAAGATCAGCGATTGATAAATTATAAAAAAGGGCGTCCGGTCGGACTCCCTTTCATTATCATTTAGAACTTCACTGTTCTCGGAGCAGCTGTAAATGATGAAAATGTAGCAGTCGCATCCTTGAAGTAGAGAACCTCTGTATTATCATCTTCGGCAGAGTACATAGCCTTAAGCTGAGGATGAGCATCCAGCATATGTGCCTTTGCTTCTACTCTGTCATCTCTTACAAGAGTTCCTGCAACTCTAAGCCACTCTCCGTTTTTGAAAGCACATATTTCTACCTTGGGATTAGCCTGTATCTGCTTGGAAACATCCTTTGACTTTCCGGTCTGGATATAGAGCTTCCCCTCAAAAATATCGGCTGTTCCGAAAGGTCTGACTCTGGGCTGATCTCCGTCAACCGTAGCCAGATAATATGTCTCTGCCTCTTTTAAAAACTTGTAAACCTCTTCCATCATAAATCTCCTTTCAGTATTTATAAATAATAGGATTCAGTAAAAAAATCCGAGCCATACAATTGTCGCTGTTGCAACAGCAGAAATGATCCCGAATACAATAAAAGCTGCCGAATTAGCCTTTGTTGACCATCCGGAATAAACATTATCCGGATATCTTGAACTGATACGGATCATCTCATACTGCCCCATCTCGATATCCGAATCTTTTTTGGTGATCAGATCATCGTACAGGGCCTCGTAACGCTCACCTTTGTAATCATATTCAAACACAGGTGACATACGTATGTACTTAAACGCCATTCCCGATCCGCGTTCTCCGCCGTCGGTTTCGGAATCAACCATTCGTACGTATCCGATACATCTCGCCCTAACCTCTTCATTATAGAATAAAGAAGCATAAAAGATTTCAAACACTCCCATCAGGATAAGCCATACCGAAGCCAGTCCGAAAACTCCCATCGTCAGCAATATCAGCATCTTGTCCGAATCAAAATTATCCTTGAATAGGATCAACAGTCCCAGTCCCACAGCACCTGTCTCGATCAGGCCGCCTCTGATGACCATCTTAACTCTTTCCTTAACGGTATTTCTGTCTGCAGACATCATAGTCTTCCCGCAGATCATAAGCAGGCCTACCATTCCGAATAAAACTGCCGCCAGTCCGCCTCCGACATAAACCTTTCCATTTACAAATGCTATTACCATTCCGATCATAGTCGCAATGACGGCAATGCACATAAGGATTGAAAACAGATCTTTTTGTTTTTCCGGTTCAACACCGTTCATCCGGTAAACAGAATTCTTAAAGTCCGTTGTAAGAAGCGTTAACCGGTACTCATCATACTCCTGATAAAGAGCACTTTCCGTATCCGCATCTATCACACGATCCGTGCTGAATCTGTACCTTTCAAAATCCCTGTCATAACGCATTATCTTCCCCCTTCAAAAGATCATTGTATGAACATGGTCTCCGATTCAATTATAACATACCTGTCATTTCGGCGAAATCACGCCGACACAACCTTTTCTTCATCAAGGTCAGGTGCGAATTCTGACGCCATATCGCAGATCATTTTTACTCTTAGCTCATCTTCTTCACCTCGCTCTTATATTTAAGCCGAATAATTATCATATGAATAGAATATTGTCGGATGTAAATCCCGCGACATAACAGCCCCGGAAAAGGTTTTCTGTTATGTGTCACATATTACTTTTTTTATAGAAACTATAGAGTTTTCGCAAATTTGTGATATTCTATGTATGGTGTTTCATTTAACATTTATGGGGGAATAAAACATGGCAAAAATGGAAAGCCGCAGAGAACGATACTCCGACGGTTTCGCTCTCACCAAATTCACAATGCCTGTTATCTGGCAGATGTCTTCTGTCATCCCGGGCGGATTCTTTATCTATCACGAAGATGAAAAACGTGAGCTCATCTACGCAAATAACAAAGTCCTTGATATCTACGGATGCAAAACCCTTGATGAATTTAAAGAACTTACCGGATACACTTTTCAGGGAATGGTTCATCCCGATGATTTCGAATCAATCCAGACTACCATAGATTCACAGATCGATGATGAAAAGGGTGACAGCACCGATCATGTTGAATATCGAATAATCCGTAAGGACGGTGAGGTACGGTGGGTCGACGATTACGGCCACTACAGCTATTCTCCCGAATTCGGAGATGTCTATTACGTATTCATCAGCGACATCACGGAAAAGAAAGCACTGATCCGTTCAGAGAAACATTATGACAGGCTGTACTCTGACATCCAAAATCTGCTGGCGGATCTCGACAGGATTCAAATGTCATCCGATGAAAAAACAAAAGCGGATCTTGAAAAAATAAAGAAAGAAATGGAAAGAATAACAGAAGTCCACGGACTGGCTCCGGGAACTTCAAAATAGCATACATTCCGGGTTGACTAAATTGGGGGACAATATGGAAACAGCGGGAACTAAAAATTCAATCCAAAATCACAGAATTTCTATCTACATCATCGTTCTTTTAGCAAGTCTTCTTCTGAATATCATACCTTCGACCATTGTAACGATTACAGGGTGTCCTCTGTGGCTTGATACAATAGGTACTATCCTGGCGGCATCGATCGGCGGATATATTCCCGGTCTCATAGTCGGATTACTCACAAATATGATCAAAGGTTTAAGCGATATCACATCATTTTACTATGCTACGCTTAATATAATGATCTCGGCCTGCACAACATTTCTTGTATACCACGGCTGGTTTAAGAAGGTCCACAAGATAATCCTTTCAGCGTTGATCCTGGCCATCATAGGAAGCGGTATCGGCGGTCTTCTGCCCTGGTTTCTGGACGGCTTCCCCACCAAAGGTTTATTAACCGATATCGGTATCGATTTCATCGATAAACTTATCTCCGTTACTGTCGTAGTATTGATCCTCAAATTCATCCCTTCTCACATAAAAAAGGCTGCTCATTTCAGATTCTGGATGCAGACTCCTTTAAATGAAGCGGATGAAAAAAAGGTTAAAAAGATTACCTGTCGTTCCACGCCTATACGATCAAAGGCAATCTATATACTTATCTGTTCTCTGATCATCCTGGCAATAGCTGCAGCCATAATTAGTTTCGTTCTTTTCAGAAATGCAACTATCCTGGAATACTCCGGTATCTCAAATGATGTAGGTCACCTCGCAGCTAAGGCTATCGACCCGGAAATGGTTGATGATTATATCAGCCAGGGTGAGAACGCTCCCGGATATGCCGATACCAAAGAGAGACTCGAAGATATTAAAGCAGCTTCCCACGATGTTAAATATCTTTATGTCTATAAGATAATGGAAGACGGATGTCATGTAGTATTCGATCTGGACAGCCCTGATCTTAAAGGCAGCGATCCCGGAACACTGATCGACTTTGATGAATCATTCGAAGAGTATATCCCTCAGTTGCTTGCGGGAAAAGAGATAGACCCCATCATCTCAAATGATGAATACGGATGGCTTCTGACAACATATATCCCTCTTAAAGATTCCGAAGGAAACTGCGTCTGCTATATCGGAACCGATGTTGCGATGAGTACTCTGCTTACAAGTCAACTTACCTTCGGTGTTCAGATGATATTCCTTTTTGCCGGAATCGTAATCCTTATCACAGCAGTTGCTGTATGGCTTGTTGATTACAGTCTGGTTTATCCCATTAACTCCATGACACTCCGTGCCCAGAATATGAACTTCGGTGATCCCGAAGTCCTGCAGGAAAATGTTAAGGCAATAGAGGATCTGAAGATCCATACCGGCGATGAAGTTGAAAAACTGTATACCACTTTTCTTTCCATGACGCAGAAGTCCACCGGTTACCTTGATGAGATCCGTGAACAAAATGATACTCTCTCCAAGATGCAAAGCTCATTCATCATGATCCTTGCCGACATGGTAGAAAACAGAGATGAGAATACCGGTGCTCACATCCGTAAGACTGCCGCATATGTTAGGATAATACTTACGAAGATGAAAGAGATGGGTATCCATAAAGACGTGCTCACAGATGAGTATATCGAAAATGTCGTTAATTCCGCACCTCTTCATGATATCGGAAAGATACAGGTACCTGATGCCGTGCTTAACAAGCCCGGCAAATTAAATGATATGGAATATGAGATAATGAAGACTCATACAACAGCAGGAAAAACAGTTATAGACCAGCTCATCAAACAGGTTCCCAGATGTGCATATCTTCAGGAAGCACGTTACATGGCTAACTACCATCATGAAAAATGGGACGGAAACGGATATCCTGAGCATCTTTCCGGAGAAGATATCCCTCTGTCAGCCAGGGTAATGGCTGTTGCAGACGTATTTGATGCACTTGTGTCCAAGAGGATCTACAAGCCGCCTATGCCTTTGGATAAAGCTTTCTCCATAATAAAAGAAGGGGCCGGCACCCATTTTGATCCGGATGTTGTCAAAGCTTTCTTTGCTGCCGAGGAAGAAGTCAAGACAGTAGAAGAACAATACCATCAAAAATAGTTTTCAGCCTGCGTGATATTAAAGCATTTTCTTCTTCTTAAATATCACGATACCGGCTGTTACTATGATGACGCATACACCTACAAGAACGGGATACGCCCATTCGTATTCCAATTCCGGCATATATTTAAAGTTCATGCCATACCACCCTACTATAAGGGTCAATGGCATGAATATGCTGGAGATCACCGTTAAAAATGCAAGATTCTTATTCTGCTTCTCATCCGTCTTGGTCTGATTAAGATCCCTTAACTGTGTAGTGAATTCCACCAATGTAAGTACTCTCTCGTACAGCCAGTGTACTCTCTGATTAACCAAGCGAAAATATCTCTCATTTTCTTCCTTGAAGAAATGATTCTCGTTTTCTTCAAATTCCTGACAGACATCGATAAGTTCCGAATAATGAAGCTTAAGGTCACGAAGATCACTTCGTATCTCCGCGATCTCCTCAAGGATCTCATCCGTCACTCCCGCAAAGATATCTTTTTCTATCTCATCCAGCCTCTTATCAAATCTGCTCATGAGATCCGCGTCGTCGTATATTATCTGCTCAAGAAAATCATACAGAAATCTTTCCATGCAGGGTTTTACAAGCCTCTTGCTGGATGCGATCTTTTTAACAATACTGTCAGCAAAGCCTTCATCATCTATAAAGATGACACCTTTTTCATCAAGTGAAAACGCAAACTGCTTGGGAGGATTGGAGATCTTCTCGCGGTCAAGGACAAGAAACTTACCCGTAATGGAATCATAGTTAACTTCAGCGCGGGTATTATTGATATGTTTCGCATTGAA
>Ga0256407_10003433_pt1 | contig 28212 bp, 36 predicted proteins | sample RumenRJG_04DNA_FD_193489 | JGI IMG/M metagenome (GOLD analysis project Ga0256407, IMG submission 193489) | Bovine rumen microbial communities from Lethbridge, Alberta, Canada - RJG_04 | ecosystem: Host-associated > Mammals > Digestive system > Stomach > Rumen | place: Canada: Alberta...
TCCTCCTCACTACTTTCATTAGTAGTGTAAGTCGGCTCGCCGTTGTTGTTCTCCAGCGTATGCGGCACAAACTCCATCCGCTTCATAAGCTCACGCTCACGCTTCTGAGTCTGCATTACCTGCATGAAGCTCAGGCCGGAATGTCTTCGGGCTTCCAAATCATAAGTCGTAAGACCGTTATCCAGAAGTTTCTCGCTTGCGGCAGCTTCCTTGTTCCTGTCAACGCTCGGACGGTTCAAGCCGGTCCAGGTACACTGCATCCATGCGCTCACAATCCGCCACTGCTCAGGATTGTTCCAAGCCCTCGCAAAGCCCGGCAAGTCAATCTGCCCGCTCAAAGCAAGCTGACTGAGCCAAGAATTGTACATCGGCTGAGTCACCTCGTTAGCGAACTTCTTCACGAAACGGCTGAGATATACCTCAAATTCATTATTTGCCTGTCGGCTCGCTGAATAGTTATTCCCGAACTCCAGCATGAGAACTTCCGGCGGCAAACCGTGACTCCATGCCAAAACAGCGATAATCGACTTCTCGAAAGTCGCATAGTTCACATTCGGGCGGTTAGTTTGGAAGCTCGTGATTTTTCCGCCGTTAGGGGCCTTGTACACGGTTCCAGGATTCATAATGTCAATCTGATTTGTAGGCGGCGTGACCACAGGCGGATAGCCCATCGGCATGATTCCGTCTGGTGCAGGCGGAAGAGGTGCGCCACCAATCGCTCCGTTCGGCACTGCTCCGCCTGGAACAGCCCCAGCCCTCGCCAAATCGCTAGGCCGTGCAATAGAAATATGATTCGGCTCTTCTTCCAAAAAAAGCGGAATCATTGCATTTACGAGGCTCGCACGAACCTCAGCATCTCTTGTGCGGTCAAGGTCTTTAAGCATGTAGATTGAATCCGAAAGAAACGGCTCGCCACGAACATCGTCAACAAAATGCTCGCTGCCATACACCATCCAGCTGATGAGCCTTCCGCTCTTCTCGCCCCTAACAGGGATTCTTTCGTACTCAAAAACGCCGTTTACATCGCTCTGAACATAAAAAGCGACCCTTTTACCCCAGCGGTCAAACTCAACGCCATGCTTTATGTAATGCCCCTCACGCAGATTCGGGCTGTCTGGAGTCCTAACATGGTCTCCGTTCACCCACTGCCAGCGAGGAAGTCCAGTATTCTGATCAAGTCTTGAAATGATTATGCCGTCGCCCGAAATAAGCGACTCGAAGCGTACACGCTCCTGAAAAGCTCCGAAAGTCTCTTTCTTTCCCCAGTCGAATACGGTCGGGGTATTTGCGTAAAGGTCAAACTGAGTTGCAATCCGCTCGCCCCACTCAACAGCCTTTTCTTCACGCTCCACCTCGCCCAGATTTGGAAAAAGCACCGCGCCTGTCGGAGTCGGAGTCGCAACAATCCCGGTGTGAATCTCGTTCCACACAAGGCGACGGATAACGCCCTTAGCATAGATGTTCGTCCGGAAAAGCTGCATAGACCTTCTTCTTAGCCGCCAGTAATCAACGAAAGTCCACTGGCTCACTGGCCCCAATGAGCCGAAAAACTTAGAGCCGTCCCAGTAATCCCCGCCGAAATAATCTGCCAGGGCCTTGACGGTCATATCCTTGAGAAAATTGCCATAATTTTCGATTGATTTCTCACTCATCATCAGTACCCCGGAATTACCTGACTCCATCGGCCAGAGCCGTAAAGAGCCTCTGTTAGCTTGTCAATCTCAGCCAGAAGCCTCTGTTTCTGCGCAATAAGAGTGCCGATGTCAGCCCTCTTCACGGTCTGCCTATCCTGCCCGGTGTCAATCGTGTATTCCTGAATGCCGTCGCTAGCAGAAAGAGCGGCAATCGCACGGTCAATCTGATTGAGAAGAATCTTGTCATTTTTCAGCTGGGTCTCGTAATAAGTATAAGAATCCAGTTTCGTAACCCCATGCGGGTCATCAAGCAACATTCCCATTAATAACTAAGCTCCTATTTGTTCCAGTTCTTCCTGCAACTCGTTTATCTCGTCGCGAATTTTCTGCCGTTCTTCCATAAGCTCATCAATATCATAAGGCAGTTCTTCTTTTTTCAAGCTCGCCTCATAGCACTTGATAATCTTCCAGTCTCCATACTCATGGCTGTCTGACAGTTTCTTTTCAAGCTCAGAAATCTGCTTAGTCAGTTCCTGCCGCTTCATATCCTTCTCAATGTTTGCCTGTCTTTCTTCGTCTGTCATACCGTTTCCTCCAATGATTTTGTGAAATTATAGCTACAGCACCATTTCAGCCAGCCCTTCATACTCGCTTTGGAACTGCGTATATATTCCTCACTCAATGACTTATCAGCCAAAAAGGATTTATACCTCTTTTTCATACGCTTTGCGGTCGATTTCCGTAATAAGACATATTTCCCAAAATGCCTATATCCGCAGAAGTCAACACCCTGCCTTATGCTAAAAAGCTCAAGCTGTGAGCACTCAAGCAATAATTCTCTCCACAAAAAATCTCGGATTAAGACAGCGTTTTTTCTTAACTCTGTCTTGTCATCTCCATATAGCAGGAAATCATCACAGAACCGCTCATAATCACTTACTTTAAGGGTATGCTTGACATAATTATCCAATTTTGTCAGATAGAAATTGCCAAACCACTGACTGCAATAGTTACCAATCGGGCAGTTCTTACCGCCGGGAAAAGAAAAGATAATATCATCAACCAACGCCATAAAACGCTTGTCTTTGATTATCTTGTGCAACATTCCCGACAATATCTTCTGATCGATTGACGGATAGAACTTACGGCAGTCTCCTTTAAGACAGTATTTATTCCTTCGCACATACTCACTGCATTTGATGCTTGCCTTATGCTGCCCCCGCCCCTCAATACAAGCATAGATATTCTTTATCATCTTCCGCATCAGTATTGGCTTCAAGATGTTCATAACAGCGTGCTGTACTATTCTGTCAGGTGCAAACGGCAGCTTATATATAATTCTTTCCTTCGGCTCATAGATTTTCTGAGCCTTATATTTTCCTGTATGAAAATTCCCGCTTATAACCAGTTGTCTGATCGATTCAAGATTTGAATCTTTGTTCATTTTAAACTCTTTCACCTGCCTTTGTTTATTTTTCTTTTTGCAAGCATTTTTCAGAGCAAGTTCAAAATTTTCCTTGCTTACAAACTCTTCCCATAAATTGCTATAGCTTTTCATAAAAAAAGCGGCCTGATACTTCGACTAGCTACCATAACAGGCCGCCGCTCCGTTTTGTGTTCTGGCTGTTACACCAAAGATACAGATTCAGCCGAGAGTAAGCACGACCTTAGCCACGGCTTCGGAGTCAAGCCTTCTTTTCTCCCGTATCGACCTGCGCCCACTGATATTCGTGTTGACATTCGCCTGCCTGTTATTCGCATTGCGACAGCGAGAACCGCAGTTCGTCCTGTTGTTCCAATTGCCACCTGCAAGAAGCGCACGCAATAAACCTGTACCTTGTATCCATTACACGCTCATTCAAGCGTATAGCAGTTACCCGATTTCTTTATCACCGTCCCGAATATGAACGGCAAATCCCTCTCTTTCAGTGCTTTCTCCGCTGACTCTATGTTGTCCTTTATTACACCTGAGCCGCTGAAAAACACACGCTTCGTTTTTGTCTCATCATCAGCATAGTAGAACTGAACCTTGGTGCAGTAACCGCATCCTTTGTCCTTGTACTTGCTGGTGCTGACCTGGAACCCGCAGACGACGATGGGCTTGTTGAGCAAATCATCGATACGCACCTTGTCGCCAGTGAGCATCTTCTTCTCAACGAGGTCGTCAAATTTCGGTATGTCCATCTACGCACCCCGCACAACGCGGCTCGACCCGCGCCCACCGATAGCCGCGTCGACACCCGCCCGCCCGCCATCCGCAGCGCGACAGCGAGAACCGCAGAGCGTCCCGTCGCCCCAACGGCCACCCGCAAGAAGCGCACGAGGCTGCCAGTATTCCTGCCCGAAGGCTCCCTGTCCGTCAGTTACAGTCCATTCATTCTCATCAGGCTTTCCGTTGACCTCATCAAGCCACTGCCACAGATAGCCGCACATCTCCTCACAGCCGATTGCGGAAATCATGCGCCTGTTGTTAGAGTCGGAGTGACCGCCGACAGTGCCCGCATCAACAGAGCCTGCAATATTCGTGCATTCATTTGAGCCAAGAGCGGCTGATGAGAACTCGTAATCTCTGAGAAGTTTCTTTCCGACAGCCAGCATATCGCCCTGATGGTTCCATTGCTGCCTGCTGACAGTATGCGCTGCTTCATAAACTGACTTCGTGTTGAGTCCCGTGCCAGACTGCAAGTAGACATCGACCGCAATCCCTGTGTCCTTGTCATATACCATTGCGTCCTCATGAAGCGTGTCGGGCTTCCAGTTAAGGCACCATACCGACTCTGGGAGAATGTCACCCGCCGAGAATCCAGCGAGCGGATGCTCGCAGGTCACGACATCGTAATAAGTGCCGGATTCAACAGAAGAAATCGTTTTATTGTAGAAAGCGTAGAAATCCGGGTCAGAATCCTGCCTGTATGACTTCACAAGGATATTGCCGCCAGCAGAACGCCCGCCCCCAGGAGAATCGGGAAGAATCATCGTCGTGCCGGCAGGAACGGAAGCGCAGAGCGTATGGAAACGGCCGATGCACCTTGATGTGCTTGTATCAGCCGATTTTGTCTGTGAACAGGTAACAGTCCATGAGCCGTTACTTAGATTGAGGTAAACGAAGTAATCCTTACCAGCTTCAAGTGTTCCCATTGAATAGGTCTGGTCGGTTGCAGCCTCATAAATGTAATTTCCTACAAGAATCACTGTTCCTGCTTTAATCACTAAGGATTTTCTGTCAGACTGCGAGAACCTAAGCCAGCGAGGAGTCCGATATAAAATACCACCTAATACAGAAGTAACGCTTATTTCACTATCAAGAAGGTCTCCACCTTCGGCGAAGCAAATAAGATGCCCTGCTGTAAAATTAGTACCTCTATTAATCTTTGACGCTAGGGCATTATAAATTCCGCCACTGCGAACGAGTTTCTGCGAATTTGCAGTAGGTACAGAATCTGTGTCAAGTATAAGGGAGAATATGTAGATACCATTATTTGTACCTGCATATAGTTTTCCATTGAATTCTGTTAAAGCACCTCCGGTATAATTTGTAGGGAATAAGGTGTTCTGAGTAAAGGTATCACCATCTGCTGATACATAGATACCTTGCTGAGTGCCTGCATATAGTTTTCCGTTGAATTCTATGAAAGCACGTACACTATAATTTGTAGGGAATAAGGTGTTCTGAGTAAAGGTATCACCATCAGTAGATGTGTAGATACCATGATTCGGTGCACCTGCATATAGTTTTCCGTTGAATTCTATGAAAGCACGTACAGTATAATTTGTAGCAGTAGGAAAAGAGGCGTTCTGAGTAAAGGTATCGCCATCAGTAGATGTGTAGATACCTCTAGCACCGGCATACAACTTTCCGTTGAATTCTATGAAAGCAGATACGACAGCAGATGTGGGAAAAGATGCGTTCTGAGTAAATGTATTACCGTCCGTAGATACATAAAGACCATGACCTGCAGTACCTACATATAGTTTTCCATGGAATTCTATTAAAGCATAGACAGAAGTCCAAACAGAAAATGAAGTGCTTTGAAAAGTATCGCCATCGGAAGATACATAGATACTGCTACCGCCAGCATATAGCTTTCCGTTGAATTCTATGAAAGCAAATACGTTAGCAGATGCTGGCAAAGATGTGTTCGGAGTAAACGTATTACCGTCCGTAGATACATAGATACCATGACCTGTAGTACCCGCATATAGTTTTCCGTTGAATTCTATGAAAGATATTACAGTATAAGTAGTAGGCAAAGATGTGTTCTGCTCACAAGTTTCTGTAAATCCGCCCAAATCATCTGCATTTACAAGACGATATGTATGACCATCGCTATTAGGCACTAAAACCTTGCCATTAATGCTGGGCTTATTGCTCAAATCAAGATAGTTAGAGCTACCACCGCCTGACGCCGGAGTGATGTCCTGCCACTCAGAGCCAGACTGTGAATACTGGTAGACATGTCCCTTAATGTAAGTCTGGCCGCTCGCCCCCACATAAAGCCGCACGGCACCGTCACTCGCCGAGGCGGGCATCGTTGTTACTGTCTTGAGCCTTGAGTTTACCTTACTTGCCACATCTTCCAGGCCGTTCTTGTCAAGATATTCTGCCATTTTTTTTTTCTCCTACATTAAGGTTACTGAAAATGCAATTCAGCGGACTGCTCACAAAAGTAGCCCGCATTTTTTTTACTCGAACATCGCGTCAATCTCAGCGGTTGTTATTGCAACCATCGTGTCGCCGCTCGACTGTGCCACCCATTCTGAGCCGCTTGCGTTGTAGACGTAAATAACGCCGTGCACATACTGCTCGTTACGGATGTAGTAAGTCGTGCCGCTCTGAACCGTGGTGTCGGTCGTGGCGATGTAACCGCCTGAGCCATCCTCGACGTACCAGCCCTGAGCCTGTGGGTTTCCAGTTGGATCAGAAACCGCGCTGTAAGTGTAAGTCGTGCTTCCCATGTAAAGGAAAGTGTCACCGTTCGCAGGTGTAGCAGGCATTGACGCGCCGAAAGTAAGCTTGTTTGCAACGTCAAAGACAGGGCCAAGAATCTCCCACTTGCCTTCGGTTGCGTTGAAAACAACCTCATCATAGCGGTTGATTTTTGCGCCAGCTCCCTCAACGAAGTCAGCCGTTGTTGTCGCATCAGCCGTGAACATGTAGACATCACCGTTCTCGGCGTGGCCGGTTCCGCTCACAGGGGGCAAGCCCGAAGCCGTGGCAACCTCGCCCTTATAGCTGAAAGCACCAGTCTTGGCAAAATTGGCCTTGATCTGGGTCACAAGTTCCTGCAAGCCCTCGTAATCAAGATACTTCTTTTCCATTCTTACTCCTCCTTAAAGAGTTCTGTTATATCATTAAGCGGGATCGGCTCAACGCCGTGCGCTATAATGTCCTCGATTGCCCGCGCGACAGCCCTATTTTCCACCGGGTTCACGCTCTCGCTGTCCAGTGCCTTGTCAACCGTCATTCCGTCCCATTTCTTCTCAGGCTCAGGCGGTGGCGGCTCTGGCTGCTTCTCAATGATTTTCCCCGCTGCCAGAAGCCCGCGAAATTCCACAAGGCTCTCAAAGTCTTCTGGCCGGACAACTTCCCCGCTGGCATAAATATTGTCATCGTCAATATAAAGCGTAACGCCGGGGGCAACGACATAAACGATTTCTTCTTCCATCAGTCCACCTCAAAAAGCGCGGCAATCTCCGCCTTGCTTATGCTCTTCACGTACCCGCTCGGAACCACGCCCGCATCCACCTTAGTACCGTCAGAAAGCGTAACTATGAGCCGCCCGCCGTCGATTATTTCAAGTGATGCAATGCCGACTCCCTGACCGCCATCCATCACGTCAAGAGTCGTGGTCTTTTTTGTTCCGTCATCAAGCTCCCATGCGAAAGTAACGCGTGTGCCGCCCTCTATCGGAACCTCGGACTGAATCGTGCAGTTTTTGCCTTTTATGGCTCCTCCGCCAAGAACAGTCTCCTCCGTGTATTTTTTCGCCAGAGCAAGGGTCAGAATATCCATTCATGCCCCCTATTGCTCAATCCAGCGTTTGATTTCAGCATCGTACATATAGGTGTCACCGGTATCCATACAGTAAGCCCATGAACCGCTCCAGCACTTGTCTTTTTCTGCCCGCGTCGCCAAATCCGCGACATCGGAACTAAGGCAGTAATAACCGAACAGCCCGCCTTTCTGCTCACCCTTGTTGATTGCCATAACACCCCCTTATGCCTTCTTGTACAGACAGCCGAGCAGGTTCTCCCTGCTCCTGAAAGCCAGCTTCACGCCGTCCTGCTTGAATCCGTCCTGCTCCAAGACGATAAAATATTTAGTGTTGTAAATTTCCACCAGAATCGCCACATGTCCGTATTTGTTCGAGCTGGTCGCTCCCCAGATGAGGACATCCCCGCGCGAGTAGTCGGCAAGGGCGGAATCCCTAGTGACTTTGAGCGTTCCGGGATTATTGATGATGTCCTTGGCCCCATCCACGCCCGGAGTCTGCGGAACATCAAGCACGTCCCTGAGATACAGACGGTACAGGTCCACGCACTGTGCCCCGAATTGGCCGTCAAAATCGACCTTAGAGCCGAGGTATTTCTTGATGAATTGCGTCAAAGTCATTTTATCTCCTACTACTCACAAAAGTAGTTAAAGCCAGCTCCGAGGCGGGGGTTAAAAGTGGGATAACGCCCCTGAGTCTGGCATAAAACTACTCACTCTTGACGAACAGCGAGCAGATTTCTGCAACTGCCGTTTCTACGATACCTATAGATGCAACAATCTGAACCGCATACTCAGGCTGTATATAAGTCACTACAGCCGAAGTAATGGTTGCGACTCCGCCCGTAATTCCGAGCACAAGGTTGTACATTTTCTTGCTCATTTTTCTATCTCCTCGCCCTCATAGAGAGCCTTTTTTCTCTCGTATTCTTCCAGAAGCCCGCGATAATCATTCTCGAACTCCGCTATCTGAACATACCAATCTTCGGAAACAGTCACAGCCCGATTCGCTTTGTCCCTTGTCGCCCATTCCGACGGCTCAGGAAAAACAGGAAAAGAAAGCGGTGGCACAACCGTCTTTTCCACATACTCAATTTTTGGACTTTGACAGCTGCTTAATAGCGTTGTCAACAGCATCCCCAGAATGAAGTTTCGCGTTCTTTTCATCAGCCTTTTTCCTAACCTCCGCCGTAATCTCGCCCGCGCTCGTCAGCCTCTGAACCTGCTTTGCATAGCCGTCTTTTTCTTTTTTGCTTGTGGCGAGCTGTGTTTTTATCAGCTTGATCTCGTTTTTAAGGTTTCGTATAACCAGCAAAAGGACGCCGATCAAACTCACAAGCGCGATAGTTACATGCAGCATCGCTTTCATCTGTCCTTATCCTCATATATCTTCTTCTGCCAGACATTCACTCCAAGATACGCAAGTGGAACACCACACAGCCACTGCGCGATGTTCAGAAAATCCGTCTTGTTCGTGATGACGATGAACGTAACCATGACCATGGCCCACATCGTCACCCAGAATTTCACAGATGTCAGCTTATTTTTTTTCGTTTTGCTTGTTTTCTCAGTTTCCTCAGTCATAATCTCTCCACGCTTTTCCACAATTTTTCAACATTATTTTTAGCCGTTGTCTTCATCATCGCTCACTTTTTTCAGTATTAAATCAAGCATTGTCTCAATCCGGATCAATCGTTCGTTCGCCTCATTCTTTCCTTCATAAAGGCGGTCGAATTTGCTCGCATCATGTTTTCGGTCTTCTTCCGTCCGAGCTTCGAGCGTGATAATTCTCTGCTCCATCTTGCCGTTCTGCCTGCCAATATCAATCAGCTTCCAGATGACACCGCCTCCGACAAGACAACCGATTACTGAAACACAAAATGAAATTATCGAGATTATGCTCATTCTATTTCTCCCTTGTTTTCTGCATCTCAATCAGGCTTGGAATCAGCGGATCATACCAGAATCGTATGTCCGAAAGCGTGAGGCTCTGGGGCATCATAGGCAGATGATAATTCTGGTAGATTTCCCGAATCATCAACGGCACTCCGTCCCATGCGTTCACGCGCTGTCTCCGGCCATTAAGGGCAACCTCAACGGTTAGCCCGCTATAAAAAAACTTGTTATGAAGTTCAGAATCTTGTAATCAATGTTGCTGAGTTTTGCGAACCAGCTCACATCCTTGCCTGTCATCGCGCTCAGAAGTGCCAAAGTTTTATGGACGCTCTGCTGTTCCTTGAAAGCATCCATTGCCATGTATCCCGCACTTGTCGGAGTTCTCAAAACAATTTTTTCCCCGGCGAACCCCTGGGGGCTTTTCTGGCTTATCGTGTACTCAAACTCGCACTCATCATTGAGCACGAGCGAGCCTCTTTGAATTGCCTTGATCAGCTTGGGGGCTGTGGCATCAAGCAGCTTATCACCGTCCTTCGTGGTCACATAAAGGTCGATGTCATTCTCCTTAGCCCATCGCTCCAAATCTTTCATCGCAAGCTCTTCGCTTATCTCGGTTTTGTTCTCATTTTCCATTTGTCTGCTCCAATCAAAGAATATTGGCGGGAATAGCCCCGCCCAAAATTAAAGATACTTCCAGTCGCCCGCAAGGGAAATCGCCATCGTATTTGCCTTGCCGTCCAGAACCTTCTCATCAGTAATCTGCATGTTTCCACTCACAAGAGTACCGTCAATCTTCGTCGCAGAGATTGCAACGAAGTCGAGTTTTGCAGCAGCTTCTTCAATGAACTGCTCATCCCCTCGGCTGTCATCGGTTACGATGTTGATGTCGGTGATTGTTCCAACGACCCTTGTTTTTTTCTGTCGGAAAGTTCCGTCTGCGTTAGGCACGACCTCATTCTCGAAGCCAGGAAGTTTGAATTTCGGTTCGTCCGCCGCATCGCATGTGAACCGTCTTCCGTCAATTACGATGCTTTCAAGTGCGCCACCAGCTTTTCCCATCTTCTACCTCCTACGCTCCCACATACTGACCGAACAGCACTTCGCCGTCCACAATCTCAATGTTTCCGCTTACCTTAGTCGGGAACTTGTAATTGACCCGCTTGCCGTTCGCACTGTCAATATTTACGACCATGTTCTTGATTGTGAAATCTACATCGCTGATAATCGCATTGTCACCGAGCGAAACCGCAAGGTTTGCGAACCAGGTCTTGAAATCCTTAGTTGTCTTGGCCGTCGGATTGCTTGTCGGCTGGTCTTCTGGCAGAAGAGGCGATGCCTTAACATCCGGGGCCTCAGTGATAAGCCGCAAGTTGTACACGATATTCATCAGCTTCACGCCGTCCACGATATATCTTCGTGCCGGGAAGTTTCCCTCACCGTCCGGGTGGTAGAACGAAACGACATCGTTGATTGCCGCAACGCTGCCGTCTGTGATGTTCGTGCTGCTTCCTTTTTTGACGGATTGATTGCGAACAGTCTCGTTTTCCTGAGCTGAGTCCGCGCCTCGTTTCAATCCGGTGAGGTTTCCTGTGTAGCCCTGCGGAGGGTTTGAATCGGCCGTGGTGAGAATATCCATGAGCCACTTTGCGGCAACAACGAAAGGAAGCTCCGGGCTTCCAACGCTCACGCACAAGAAGTTAGCGTAGTCGCTTTTTCTATTGTCAGTGATTGCCGTTCGCACAACGTATGAGTCAGTGCAGCCGTGAGCGACATAGCAAGGCTTCTTTTCAAGCCAGCTCCATCGTCCGTCAGCAAAGTTGAAGTATGTGTCGAGCAAAGACGACTCAGAGCCGTCCGCATTTTTATAGTCGAAAGTATTAAGAATGAAAGTTGCCCAAAGATTTGATCCGATTGCGCTGAGAGCGTCATCAATGGCAGGAACGCCCGCACCGCCGTCAAAAGCTGTGAGAGCCGCTGTGAGTCCGGGAATGTCCCCGCTCCAAGAAAGAGAGATCCTGTTGCCCAAAGCTCCGCTCCATCGTGAAGTAAGCTTAACACCAAGATTCTCATCGCTCTCAGCAGTTACAGGCCGCTCCGTAATCGCATTCACAGCCGTAACGATGTCAGCCATAACCTGCTCAGGTGTCTGGCCTTTTGTAACCGCAAGCTGAACATCAATTCCGCCAATGCAAAGAACGCATGAAGCGTTCGCAGTTGCCGCAGTTCCTGTAACAAGTACTGAGCCGCTTGCAGCAGCAAAGCCCGTGTCACCTTTTTTGACCGGGCATATATAAACAGGGAAAGTCGCCATCGCACCAGAAGACGGAAAAAGCTGTTTCGCTGCAAGATGCAGCGGACTGCCATAACCGAATCTCTCACCCACGGCGGCGGCACTTCCCTCACATTCGTATTTTTCAAGAGAGTAAAGCACATCGTCGTTCCCCTGCCCGATAATAACGAGCTGCTGGGGGAGCATCTGAGCCTTGCCCACATTAAAATTCTTAGGTGTAACGGTGATACCAGTGATTCGGCTCACCCAGCTTCCAGGAACACCCATCGCTAAATCTCCTTTTTTGACTACTTTTGTGAGTAGTCGCTATTGAATAATAATCCTGCCTTTTTCATCAGTGATTATTCCCATAATTTCCCAGTCAACCACGCCTTCCGAGATTTCGACATCCTCGACATAATCCACGCTCAGAGTGATTCTCACCATCTTCACGCGGATAGCCGATTGCACGCTGTTTGGCTCGCCCGACTGGAACTTAAAGCTCACTTTTCCCACGACTCCACGGAGCCGAAGGTAAGTGTTTGTCTCAGCCCTAAGAATCCGCCTCACGAGCCGTGCCGTCTTCCATGCTTTCAGGCTTGCTTTTGTGCCGAAGTCCGCCGTGCTGCTAGTGTTTCCAGTCGCATAGCAGTCGATGAAGAACTGGGCCGTCATCGTCTGTTTGTTCACGCTTGCAGTTCCGCCATCACCGTCAGAAGAGTCAAGCGAGACATTTACGCACGGAAAAGGATTTGAATCCTCGCTATCATCATCCAGATACTGGAGCGGATCATCGCACTCAACGAATACATCGACATCGTAATCTTTTGAGTTCGGATCACTATCCTCAACCGCAAGCTCATACTGATGTTCCAAGTCCAGCGCAAGCAGGGCCGCAATCTGGTCTCGGATAATCTCGATGTTGTCAGGCTCCCTCTGGAGCGTATCGTAAGCCGGCTTGAATTCGTCACTCATTGGTCTTCTCCAGTTGCACGGCCATAAAAAGACGGTTCCAGCCGATTGTCTTGTCAGGCTCACAGAACCGAACGAACATCTTCTGCTCTTTGCCCTCGATGTCAATCCAGTTAAGCCGCCAGCCTTTCCGTGGGGTTAGAATATTCTCGTTCTCGTCCTTCACCCGGTCGGCTATGTATGTGGCCCAGCAGGTGCGGCCGATGACCTTGTTTCCGTCGGTATCAAGCTCGTAGCCGATGTCCGAAAGAATCATCTTGATCAGCCAGGCGTTTCCGTCCGGGCTGGAGAGCGTGCAGAGCGTGTTTCCGGCCTGCTCGCCCTCAATGGTCAAAGCCGCATCCTTCTTGGCAAGCTCCCGCAAGTTCAATTATTTGTTCCCACCGTTATTGCCATTCTGAGCAGCTTTCTTTGCTTCTTCCTCGGCTTTTTTCTTTGCCTCAGCTTCAGCAGCTTTCTTTGCGTTCTCAGCAGCCTTCTCAGGATTGTTAAGCTCATCGACTTTCTTGATGTAATCCTCAGAAGTGACAATCTTGCCTTTCTTCACAAGCTCGTTAAAAACAGTTTCGCTCGCAAAGTTTTCGGCTGTGACGACAGTGCCGTCGTCAATGATTCCGCCCTTTGTTGTCAAAGCGACCCGTGGGGCAACCTTGTATTCTTTCTTGTCAGCCATTGTATTTCTCCTTAAAAAACTCCGCGTTAGCGGCGTTGCACGGAAGCAACGGATTCGCAAGTTTTTGCTGCAAGCAAAAACTTGGCCGTGATAAAAATTACATGGATGTAATTTTTATCATGCCTCCTTATGCATTCTGTGTTTTAAGACAGCCGAAGCGGTCGATTGAAACAGGAATTGAGAGAGGGCGTGCCTTGCACTCTGCTGTGTAAGTGTCGCCTGAATTGTCTTCATAGACCCTGTTGTGAACCTTGATGAATCCAGTTCCTTCGCTTCCGCCCTCACCGCTGTAAGTGACAGTGCTTGGAACGACATCAGCGAACGGCTCTTTCATTCCCAAAGAAGGAACGCCGCCGTAAACAGTCCTGAAATCGACATCTTCCGGGCGGGCTGTTACGATAGCCGCATCTTTATCGAGGTATTTCTTAGGAACATTGCTGCCGAGCTGATAATAAGAGCCACCGTAAGTCCAGATTTCAAGAGTGTGGCTGCCGAAATCACAAATTCCGTGATATTTTCCGCCCCGTGCTCTGAGAGAGGTAGGCTCAAGAACGCCCAAGCCAAGGCCGTCTTTTCTCACGCACTTCTGGAAAGTCTCGTCTTTAAGAAGATTCTTCCAGGCATCCTCACCAAGAATCAGATAAGCAGGCGCAACCTGTCCGTCATCGGCAACCTTGTCAGCGAGAGCTGAAATATCGTCCATCGGGGTTGCGTTTGCCTCGCCCCAGCTTACAGATACAGTCGGGAAATGAGAAACGGCTGCACCGAAGTTCAGCTTGTAAGTAACGCCGTCTTTGTCATCCCTAAGTTCGACCTCGCCGGTCTGCATGATCTGAGCGCACTGCAAGTCTACCTGCAAACCGATCATGCGGTGATAGCGGCTCAGAACCTTGACGATTTTTGCGGCGAGCCGTCCGAACCAGTCACCGATTCTTGAAGCGTCGTCGCTCTCACCAGGCTGTTTTTTCATAAGGCTGTAAAGGTCAATCGGATCTTTCATTGCTGTATAAGGCGGGCGGAATTTCTTTTCCTTCCAGCTGTCGCTCTTAACAATGATTGCGCCGGTAGTGGCATCCCGCAAAGTTGGAGCGACCACATTTGTAGTTCGCTCGGTATCAATTTCCACATACTCAGCGTTTGTGTAATCCTCATCGGTAGTCCTGAACCACCATGCGAAGAAACCGCGCTCGACATTTCGCCGACCGTCGGTGAACATTCTCAAAGTTTGTTTCAACCATTCAGGCATTTCTTATTTCTCCTTGACTACTCACAAAAGTAGTCGCTATTGAATTTCATGCGTTGTGAGCGCAAAGATACCGTTCTGACGAAGAGCATCAACCTGAGCGTCCGTAAGATTCTCACCGCCCAAAGTAACAAGGTTTCTGTTCACATCACCCTTGATGCACACCCGAACAGGATAATCCCCTGCCTCTGTAATCGGAGTGATGATGTGGTCAACAAGGATGAACAAAGCACCGTCTGTGTCTTCGGCAACGACATACTTTCCACTAGTTTCGTCGCGTGTAAGAACCGCACCGTCAGGAATGTTGATTGTCTCACCTGTTCCTGCTGCCGGAACATTCAGAACGCCTGTCTCAAATTCGTTTCCGCCCAAAAGCAAGGTTTTAGGCTCAATGTTCTTTGTCTCGTAGATTCCGTTAATCGTCCCCATAGTCGCTGCCTCCCTTCAAAGCTGCCGCAAAAGCATCGTTCATGGCTTTTGCATCCGCATTCTTGTCTTCTTTCGGCGGGTTCACATCCGGGATGTTTCTCTCATCATCTGCACATGCTGCCATGTATCTTGCCGCCGCCCCTTTGTCCATGAAGGCATCAATAACCTTCTCGTCGCTAGGGTCAGAGCCATTCTTGATGCACTCAAGAGCAAAGGCTTTTGCACCAGATTTCTCACCCAACGCCAAAAGACGGCTCACCCGGCCTTGCTCTTTTGCAACGCCAGCTTTTTCGCCGTCATGGGCAATCTGAGCGTAAATCTCAGGATTGTCCTTCTTCAGTTCATCAACAGTAATCTTCATGCTACCGTCTCCTTTTTTATTGTCAGCGGAATCTACCGCCCCATTTTTGGACGGCGAGCCGCCCTCAAATCCCAAAGCCATAGCAGCAGCCTTAAAACTCTTCCCGCCGCCGTTTTCTTTCCGTTTTGCGCTCACGCTTCTCATAAGCTCCTGGCTCTTAGTGAAGGCTGCCTTAGCGGATACAAGCCTCTCGTTCTTTGTTAGTGCAACACCCTCAATGCCGTCATCATTTTTAGGCATATCCATGATTGCAGCAGCAAAGCCCGCCTCAATAATCTCGTCTCCCCAGAGCCATGTCTCAGCGTCCATCATCGCTTTGATTTCATCATCGCTTTTTCCGCTGCGCCGAACATAAACGGCACGGAGCATGTCATCGACTTTAGAGAACCACTCAGCCCCCTCGCGCATGTCGTTCTCATCCCCTATCACAATGCCCCAGGCGTTGTGAATCATGAAAATCGAGTTGTCCTCAACAATGACATCATTGCGTGGATTCACAGACCATGCAGCAAGCGCAATCACACTGGCCATGCTTGCGGCCATTCCCTGAACATAAGTCGTGATTTCTACATCTGGATTATTTCTTGCAAAATCCCGGATAATGTTGAAAATCGTGATGCCCTCATAGACATCCCCGCCGGGTGAGTCAATCGTTATTCTCATCTCGGTCTCGCCGGAAGGAAAAGCTGCAAGAGCCTTGCGCGCATCAGCCGAAGAAAACTCACTTTCCTCGCCGAACCAGGCCCGCCATTCATCCTCGCCGATAACCTTGTCAATCAACAATTCAAACATAGAACTATTATCAGCGAGATAAAAACAAAACACTATGCTATAAATTAAAAAAAATTAAATTTTTTTTAAGGCACTACTTACAAAAGTAGTCAAAAAAAATGCCGTCTCCCAGTCGGAAAACGGCATTTGCTCCCACCCATTGAATATCTCATACTGTCACTAGTCCTTTTTGTTTCCGGCTTTTGCCTAGAGCTTGAAGATAAGGAAGTCGGTATTCTTGATTCATTGCCATAATCAGTGCGTCCTGCGTCCATGGATTGTCAAACTCTTTGCTCTTTACGACTGTTTCCCCGCTTTTCTGAAGCTATTTCAAAGTCGCATTGTCGATAGGTTTTCTTATGAGCTTATTGTTAAGAGCAGTGTTTTCTTCCTGCTTCTCGATGTATCGGATTAATGCCTTACAAGCGGCAACAGCTTCTTTACCTTCGGTTGAATAAACTTTTTCACCAAGTTCAGTCTGTTCGTTTAAGCCTGCAAAAATATCAAATTCTCCAGTATTAGAAATTTGTTTGTTATGAAGTTTTGTGAGCTTACGACAAAGATACGAATTGTTTGGCTCAATATCAGTGTCAATCAAGCCCCTGCTGTTTTTTAGCAGTTTTCCGTTCTTCACACTTAAGCTCACGGCCATAGGTGACACGCCACACATTCTCGCAAATTCAGATTGATTCAGTTCCATAAGTACACCTCACATTGCTTAAAAAAATACAGGGAAAACAAAGCTGACAGAATTGTTCCCCCTGCACCCAAAACCGACTACTTTTGTAAGTAGTAGCCCTAAATAATGAAAATTGACAAACAGCCGAAAAATGCGTTAGACTGCTTTTGGATTTGAAGTGCCGTCCGGCATTTTCATTTGTTTGCGCCGCTGTTCCCCAACAGCGGTTTTTTCATTTTTGCAACAATCGTCTTAGAACCGATTGCCCCCATCATGCGGAGCCAGTAAGACGAAGCCTTGGCACTCCCCAAACTTGATTCCGTGACGGCATCGCAGAGCAAAGCCATCACAAGAACATTATCTACATACGAATATTTCATTCTCCCACCCCAGCCCCCGAAGGGGCTTTTTTCTAAACATTCTTACTCTTGCGAGAAAGAACACGAATCAGAATGCGGCAGACAACGGCAACGCCGAGACAAACCACAAGTGCAATCTTCAAAGCCATATTGACCCCCTTATAAAAGTATTTTAGAATCTATGTAAACCCTGCCATGTGGAGCAGTTCACGGCAGGGGCGATTTACTTGTGTAGGACTATCGGACGAGCATCCAGACCGTCAACACAAGGCTTGCGATTGTTGCAATGTCGGCGGCAACCGCAAGCACTTTCAGAAACTTGTTCATTCCATGTCTACCTCCTTGTCATTTGATGTTTTAATAGTACACTAAATAGTTTCTAATGTCAATAGTAAAATGAAATATTTTCGTTTTTTTTGTCAATTTTTATATTGTTTTTGTATTTTTTTTAGTGTACAATCATTGCATGAATACAACTGAATACATAAGACTTTGTTTAGTAAAAAGGGGAAATTTATCTGTTGCAGAACTTGCTGAAAAGACAGGACAAACTCGACAGAATCTTTCTAACAAAATACAACGCAATGAGTGGAAGCAATCCGAGCTAGAAAAAATCGCCGCAGCCCTGGGCGCGCACCTCGAAATAAAATTCATTGACAACGAGACAAACGAGCCTATCATATAAGGCATGGCTACAAAAGTTTTCACAGGAAAAAACGCGTTCGCTCTCGTTGTCGGCGACATCAAAAAATGTCAGAAAGTTGCCGCCGTCAACGCCGTGAACCGAGTCGCATACACAGCCCGCAAAAACGCAATCACGAATGTCGAAAAGAATTTCACTCTCAGGAACAATTTTACCATACGGAACATCTTCACCACGCCTGCCAAAAAATCCGCAAGCCTAAACGACATCGCCGCATACACAGGCGCACTTGAACAAATCGGCTACATGGAACGCCAGGAAACAGGCGGCACAAAACGCTCACCGTCCGGATCCAATCTTATAATTCCGAACACAAGGGCAAGGGGCGGCTCAAACTCCAAAAAAGTACAGAGCCGTTTCCGCTACTCGAATGTTGCATTAAATACAGTCCGCTGGTCAAGCAAAAGCGGAAGCCGAAAAGCCCGCCTCGTCGCAACCGCATTTGTAGCAGCCAAAAACAAGAAATTCATCCGCCTGAACAATTCATTTTTCCAGGTTACGAATTTCCGCAAAGGCAAAAAAGCAGTCAGCTTCAAGACAAAGCAGATTCTCAACTTGAAGCACAAGACCACCTACACACCCGCAAATCCCTGGCTTGAACCCGCAAGCGAATACGCCGCCAACCTCATGCAAGATTTCTACAATCAGGAAATGGATAAACTCTAACAACTACTTTTGTAAGTAGTCCAAACAAAAAAAAAGGAGCTGTCCGAAAAGAACTGGGCAGCCCCTTCAAATGTCATTAAAGCTCTCTTTTTATTTTGTTTCTGAAAATATCCTGATTGATACCGAGTGTTTCTGTATATTCAGGCATTGTCAAAGATGAAGTCAATTCCGACATGAAGTTGATTCCTGTTTCTTTATCGTAGCAATCTATTATTGAGTTCGGATCAATCTTAATACCCAACGAGCCTTTATTGCATGAAAAGAAAAGTTCTTTTGCAACACCTTTTTTGTATGAGAATTCAAAAGAACTACAATCCTCATAAGTCTTATCAGTCGTTACCACAACAATATTTTCTCTGATTTTCATAATTTCGCTCCTTAAGGTCTATCATATACAGTCGGCTTCAAAACCTCATTCTGACTTCGGAAAAGAATCCCCCAGAATCGACTCAATCACGAACCTAGCAACGCTCTTCCCGCTTTCAGCTGCAAGCCGTTTGATTTCATCGATTTCGGCTGGACTTCCCGAAACAGTCATTGACTTGAAAATTGTCTTTCTTCCAAGTTCCGTGCCCTTATTCGGGCTTCCCTTCGGGCGACCGCCGCCCGGTCTGTAACCACCGCGCGGCATAAGTTACCCCCAGATTTTCCAAACGATAAAAATAACCACCGCAATGATTATTCCTCGTATCACATTTTTAAGAATCAGCTTTGATATGTTTGACATATAGCCCCCTCTGGGAGTAAACTACAAGTGAAGGTGCGGCAAGCCTTGCAAAACCTACCGCACCATCCCGTTAGCCGAATATCAGCCGTATAATCACTTCGGCGATTATCGTACTGATTACGGTTACAAGGATTTCAATAAGAGCCTTGCAGAGTGTTGCAACCACTTTGCGGGCTTTTTTCTTATTGCCACCCATAGCCTACTCCTTTTAACAAAGATTTCCATCGGAGCAACGCTCCTGATAGTTATAATATACACCTTGTTAGATATTTTGTCAATTACATTTTAACTAAAAACTTTTCAACTACTTTTGTAAGTAGTCCAAACAAAAAAAGCCAACTACTCACAAAAGTAGTCGGCTACCCCTCGCTATAAAATGCCTTTGTCGCTTTCGCATAAGACCAGAACGCCGCCCAGTCCAGCGAATGGAATCCCAAATCGTTCCTGCAAATGTCATCGGCGAAAATCTCCAGCGCACCCTTATTGTAGACCCTCGTATCAAAGCCGTGGTTTGCCGCACCGAACTTTTGCCGCCAGATAGTTTTCAGATACCGCCCAGTCGCCTTGTCAACGACCTCGACCTTTTCCTCTGCCTCATACATCTTGAAATAATCGTCGCCGAAATCCTCTGGGTAATTCGGATACCATGCAGGCTGTAGCTGGCCATCATTCCAGAAAAGTCGGTTCATCTCGTTTGCAATCCTGTCTTTCATAAGCCCAGTGTTGATGTGGTAAGCGAGCGGCAATCCGATTTGCTTCAAAGTAGCGGGCGCAAAAAGCTGGTAGCTCTGGCCGTCCTTAATCCAGTCCTGACCCTTACAGGCATAAACACCAGCCGAAAAGCGAGCAGCAAAAGCATAGACCCAGCTGGTATAATGACCTGAGTCCACGAGCGTAATCATAATCTTGTACCGCCGTTTTCCGTCTTCATCCGTAAAAACTTCGTTCGTGATTATGTCGCTCAGTTTATCCCACGGTCCGCCGAACTGCTCCACATCCCCTTCGAGCCATCTGAAATCAATCGAGAAGTTGCAACCCCGCTCCGTGTAGCCCACGATGTCAAGGTAAAGACCATTTTTCTGTACATCCACGCTTGCCACAAGAATGAGAATCGGAGAGCCACAGTCACGCTCGGCCATGCGGTTAGGCACAAATCCACGAGCAAACCCGAAGCGTCGGAACCTCAAAGCCCGCTCGTATTTTACGGTCTCATGCTGCTCCCTGAACGGTAAGCCCTGCTTCAAGTTGCGGAATGTCCTGTATTTTTCAATGTCCTTCACGCGGTTCGTTTTCAAATCCCAGCAATCAGCCCAAAGAGAAACATAATCTTCCCAGCTGAACATTCCCGGCGGATTGTACATTGCGGTAATGTGGTAACTCACGGAATCCGCCCGCTCAGCTTTCTCCACGCTTTTCCGCCATTCGCCCTTCTGGATGATGTTGACTTTATCGTAGTTCTTCATAATCCCGCCGCAAAAACGGCACTTGTAGCCAACGCTTTCAAGAATCGGTCTGAAATTCTCGTCGTTCTCCCAGACAATCCCGCCAATCTGCTTTGTCTTGTCAACTTCATCCCACACAGCCCATTCAAGACGCTGCATCTTACCGCAGAACTTGCAGGGCACATAGAAATAGCATTGAGTCCCTGAGTTGAAAAGTTTGTTGATGAGCGAAGAGCCTTCTTCTTTGGGAGTCGAGCCAATCACGAGCTTTGAATGATTCGAGAACGCATCCTGACGGGCCGTAAGCAGGGTGAAAACATCACCCTCACCAGCAATTTTAGAAAGAAGTGCATCGGCTTCATCCGCAAAAATAATCTTGTAAGAAAAGTTCCTGAACCTGTTTCCGCTCCGTGACCCGAAAATCCGTAAGCCTCCGCCCCTGTATTGCTTGTAGAGAGTCGTGTCACCGGAATCCTTTGATTTTTTCGATTTGCGAGCCTGAGCCGAAATGAGCGGTCTTATCCCACAGTTGTCAATGCAATTCTCCAGCTTGGTCTTAGCGTAATCCCTGGCCATAGCCTCATCAGGAAGGACAAGAGCCTGCTCCTCAGCATCCGCCCCGATGTAGTACATCATGCCTGGCTCCAGAACCCCGGTCGTGTACCCGCACTGGTTGCCCTTCATAACGAAAATATACTTGGTCGGATCAGAAGGGGAAAGCCTGTTCACAATCTCTTTGAAATAAGGAAACTTGTCATAGCTGAACTTGCCAGGGAACGGCGAAAGCGATTTATCGATATACCGCACCGACTGAATGTAATCGCTAGGCAGCTGATATTCCCGCCTGTCATGCAATTTTGCGAACTGCCCCAAGAGAAAATCAATATCCGAAACCTTAACCGCGACTTCCAATCCAGCTTTCCCCGACTACTTTTGTAAGTAGTTTTATACGCTTTGATACTCCAGAGATTCCATAACGGCAATATTTCGCTCCGTAGGTTCAATTCCAAGCCTCTTACAGAGTCTTAGCCGAAGCAAATGTTTTATCACTGTAAAAACATAATTGCTTATGGCATAGCACATATTGTTTATAACTAATACAACCGCAATCTTCGCAAGTTCGTTCAGATGTACTTTGTTGATGGTAACAGTACCTACGATCAGCAACACTCCAGCTATAGACTGATATGGGAATGATTCGTACAGCAAAGTTTTTGCCCATCGAAGTTCATTCTGTACAGGTGTTTTTCCCTCTTCTATGGCTGTTTTTACACGCTCGAATTCAAGTTTATATTCTTCTAATTTTGATTTTTTCCGTAAAAACAGATAATACATTATTAACAGCCCTCTAACCAATTTCCCGCATTTCTTCCAGCTTTTCAGTCACAAGCTGGTCAACGGCCGCATCCTGTTTCTCGTACTTGCCGCGCAATCCGTTTATCTCGTTCGTGATGTGCTCTTTTGCGCCCGAAATGCAGCGTGTCAGATTGTCAGAAAGAATATGAATGACATTCACTCTCATGTCATCGCCTCCGGCTGTCAGCACGGCAACAATCTGGTCGCACACTGACTCAGGAACATCCAGAAGCTGGTTCATTAGCTGGTCCACATACCCGAAAAGATTCTGCACCACAAAATCCCTCGGAATCTGTTCCAGCCGCCGTTCCTGAGTTTTCTGCTCTCGTTCGTCTGCTGTAGAAAGATCCCGCAGAATCTTTGAATAACGCTCGACATTATCCACCGTTCCGAAAGTTCGGAGAAGCTGTTTGAGCGTCATATCCTGCATCAGCTTTGCTTTATTCTCGCTTTCAAAAATATTCTTACCAGGATAAGACGCTGCACCGCTAGGAGATGCAAGATTTTTTTGCGTATTTACGCCCGGCTGGGCGACAAAAGAAGATGTGTTACAATGTTCGGAAGTTTTTGAATCATAAATTTCAGCATCGACAACAACAGATTCAGAATCTCTTTCGTTTTTGACAGATTCTTCCAGCTCACGAGTCTTTAGTTTGTTTCTGAGAGCGGCCTGTTTGTTTTCCAGATACGCCCTGTTAATTGCGTTGTCAGTGTCGAGTTTTTTTGCACTGTTTCTGACCAGCGTTCCAGCTTTTATCTTTTTGGAAACCGCCATCGCCGAAACCCCACACATTCGCGCAAATTCGGATGCAGACACTTCCATATCATTATTTTACTCTGGATTTTTAAACTTTACTATGCTATAAACCAATTTTTAAACTAAAATTTAAACATGGCCCATGTTTTTTCAATCGCACCCGCCGCCGAATAATTGCAAAGCCGTACCCCCGGCTGACAGTACCTTTTTTTCACCGAATGTAACATAGTCCGTAGAGGCCTGTAACATTGTAACACTTAATCAGTCAAATTCTCATTATCTTTATACAAAAAAAAATTTTAAATTAATATCTTTGTATAAAAAAAATTTTTTTTCGTATAAGTTAATACTGAAATATTAATTTTTGTGTTACAATGTTACAAATTATTTATATATATTATATATAAATAAAATAAAAGCCTAAGAAAAACAACTGAAATAAAAAAAATTAAAAAAAATTACTAGCAAAAACATGGCCAAAAAAATAAGCAAAAAATTTTTTTTAAAATTCAAAAAATCCAACATCCTATATGTTACAGCTGGAATTAGTTTACAGATTTTTAAACTGACCATTAAAAAACTTTAAACTTTGCTTGACATAATGCAGACTTTTGTATTACAAATAAATTATGAACACAACAAAAAGAAGAATAGTTTCTGTATCTTTTCGTGAAGAAGAATGGGAATTTGTACAAAAATCCTTTCCGGAGTTCACGAATATCAGCAAACTTCTAAGGACTTTGGTCTTAAAACACTTTAATTACCCTGCTATGCAGGAAAATAAACAAAAATAATTTTGGTTTGGGTAGACAATGCGCGTTCTGTCTACCCATATTAAATTGAAACACCCATCACATAAATGCTATAATACTCTCCATGAGCATAAAAGAAACAGTTCCGAACTTCACTTCCCTTGCAAGCGCACTTGTAACTCTTTTTGGCAACTCTGTTGCAATAGCACATACAGACAGGCTTAGCGGCGGAGATATAAACAAAGCTTATGCGCTTACACTCAATACAGGCGATAAGATTTTCATGAAAGCAAATTCCAAGAATAATGCTCCTTTCTTTACTGCGGAGGCTGCAGGACTTAGCGCAATCGCAGGTACACGCGCAATTGCTACACCAAAAATTCTTTGTACAGGAACTGATGATGGCGAAGACGTTGGATACAGTTTTCTTCTATTGGAGTTTATAAAGACTGGTGATAAAAACAGAAATTACTGGGAATCTTTTGCTCATGACCTTGCTCAAATGCATAAGTCGGATTGTTCAAATCTTATTTCAGAAAATAAAACTTCAGCGGATTCTTTCGGATTTTTTATGGATAATTTTATCGGTGCGCGCAAGCAGATAAATACGCCTTCAACCAGCTGGTGTGATTTTTTCAGGGATTCCCGGCTGCTTCCGCAATTCCATGACGCGGATTCATATTTTACGGCGGAAGACCGAGCGAAGATTACAAAACTTCTGGATAATCTGGAAAAATTTTTGGTTGAACCAGAAGCCCCTTCTTTTTTACATGGAGACCTTTGGAGCGGAAACGTTATGTGCGGTTCAGATGGGAAAGCAGTTCTTATTGACCCGGCATGTTATGTTGGTCATCATGAGGCTGACCTTGCAATGACACGGCTTTTCGGCGGTTTTCCACAAGTATTTTATGATGCCTACAATGAATCATATCCTCTTCAACCTGGTTACGAAGAACGCCTAGACCTTTACAATCTCTATCAGCTTTTAAATCATCTGAATCTTTTTGGACCGGCGTATCTCGAACCAGTTTTGGGAATTGTTGGGGAATATGTTGATTAAGAAATCAGAGCATCTCTAAAATACTTTCCACTTGCTTTTTGACATTTCTTTTTCAGCTTTTTTTATCAACTGGGCGACATTCTTTTCAGAAGCAGACAGCTTTGAATATCCGGTGCTGGCGGTGAACGGTAAATCTTCAAGACAGTTCTTGAGTTTTTTTGTGAGCGAATCAATATTCTTGAAATCGATTCCCTGCAAGATTACTACGAATTCATCGTCTCCGATCCGGAAAACGGGGCTATGTTTGAATATCTCACAAGTAATTTTGCACAAAGTTTTTATGGCATTATTACCCGCTTCGCTTCCCTGCTTGTCATTTATTTTTTTGAGGTTGTTTATATCGCAAAGAAGAATTCCAAGCTCCATTTCCGGATTCTTTTTAATTTCACTGTTGAGGGTTATCTTTACTTCATCAAATGCACCGCTGTTACCAACTCCAGTAAGTTCATCCTTGTTGTTAACCGTCGATATGACTTTGTTGAATTCTTCGGCCTGTTTGAGAGACTTCTGGCGCATACAACGAATCAGAGTCTTTATGACACGGGAAATTTCCAGAGGCTTCGTCAAGTGAGCGTTCATTCCGGCTTCGATGGATGAGCGAACGTCTTCTTCAAACGCGTTTGCTGTAAGTGCGATAATCGGCGTGATTTTTGCATCATTTCTCTCCAGCGCGCGGATTGTTTTTGTTGCTTCGATGCCGTTCATGACAGGCATCATTATGTCCATAAGAATTGCATCATAATAGTTTTCTTTGGATTCATTGAACAATTTGACCGCAATTTTTCCGTTTTCGGCATAAGTTACGCTGGCCCCCTCGGCTTCAAGAAGCTCCTTTGCGCTCTGACGGTTTGTTGCGTTATCCTCAACAAGAAGGATTCGTGAGCCGATTAAAGTCTCACCGTCTTCGGCCTGTTCCTTGAATTCGTTCTTGCGGATTGCGGCAGTCCTGTCATCGATTGCAAACGGCATGTCAATAGTGAAAGTACTTCCTTCGTTAAGCTTTGACTTTACGCTGATTGTTCCGCCCATCATTTCGACGAGAGATTTTGCAATTGACGTTCCAAGTCCCGCACCCTTATACTCCGAGCGCGCTCCTCCGTCTTCCTGTGAGAAAGTTTCCCAGATATGCTCCAAGAATTCGGCTTTCATTCCGATTCCTGTATCCTCGACTTCAATTCTGTATGTTACGGTCTTGTAGCCCGTGCCGAGTTCTTTGATTCTGAATGTAATTTTCCCGCCATCAGGCGTAAATTTGACCGCGTTTCCAAGAATGTTTACCAATGCCTGCCTCAAATGAAGCTCATCACCGAGCAGGAAGGGATATTTGAATTCATCAAAATCAGTTATGACTTTTAATTCCCTGTTTACAAGCTGTCCCTCGATAATTGAAAGACACCCGTCAGCCAGCGAATAAATGTTCATAGGCTTATGGGAAATTTCAAGCTTGTTGCTTTCAATATGACTCATATCAAGGATATCGTTTACGAGCAAATTTAAATGAAATGCAGCCTTTGAGATTTTTTTGAGGCATTGATCTATTTTCTCAGGATTGTTGAGATTCTTTGAGGCCAATTCCGCCATTCCTATGACGCCGTTAATCGGAGTACGGATATCATGGCTCATTCGTGCCAGAAATTCACTTTTTGTGGCGTTTGCGGCTTCTGCCCTCTCCTTTGCAGCTTTAAGCTCCTTTTGAGCCTTCAGTTCTTTCCGGATTTCAGCATCTTTTACGGCAAATCCAAAAACAACCGTTCGTTCCGTTGTCCAGTCACCTACTTTTACGCACTTCATCTCGCAATATTGGTTCGATTCATTCCGATAGCGGTAAATCAGACGTTCCTTCAAAGAGAGCTGCCCGCCAACATATTTTGGCGAAATTTTGTAAATAAAGTCAGAACGGTCTTCTTCCAGAGTGCATTTTTCTGCATAAATCTGGGCGGCTTTTGTGAACGGAATTTTTGAGTGAATTACGTCACCAATCTTATTGTTTATGCGGTCAGAAAAATAATATGTGAAAAATTCCTCGGTGTCGAGATTGACATAATAAACGCTTGAATATTCACTTGCGAGCATTTCAAGGAAATTTCTGTTGCGTTTCGACTCCTGCTTTTTTTTGATTTCATCGTTGATGTTCTTGCCGAGAAGAATCGCCTGAACATTATTCGGCTCGGAACCGACAAAAATCATCTGCAACTCAATCCACTGCTCTTCCGTCTCTGATAAAAGATAAGGAAACTGAAGAGTTATCGGAGAATCGTTGTCCTGTACCCTTTCAAGAATTTTTTTTCTGTTAAAAGATGCCGTAAAAAGATTCAGATAATCCTGATTGCTGATTGACGTCCTTACAGTGGATACAAATGAATCAAAATCCGATGTATAAGGAATGGAATCTGGTAAAACTGTATTGCTATATGAAATAATCTGATAAAAATTGTTTGACAGATTGCAGAAAACCATGAACGGATGGATATTATTAACTGCCTTGCTCAAAAGTCTGTCATAATTACTTGTATTAAAAAAAGCCATACAATCATTATATAACTGTATGGCCGAAAAAGCGAGTTTTTTTAAAGATTTACTTCAAGTTTTATTAGAACTTAATCTTGCGGTCGCTGCCCTCGTAATACTGCTTGCGAAGGGCTTTGATTGAATCGTCAGCCATGTAGTCATCGAAAGGCATCATGCGGTCAATAACGCCTTTTGGTGTAATCTCAACGATGCGGTTTGCGATTGTCTGGATGAACTCGTGGTCGTGGCTTGTAAAGAGGATGACGCCAGGGAACTGAACGAGGGCCTGGTTCAAAGACTCGATTGCCTCAAGGTCGAGGTGGTTTGTCGGGTCGTCAAGAATCAAAACGTTTGCGTTCTGAAGCATCATTTTTGAAAGCATACAGCGGACTTTCTCGCCACCGGAAAGAACCTTTACCTTTTTGAGTGACTCGTCGCCAGAGAAAAGCATTCGGCCCAAGAAGCCGCGGACATAAGCGTCGTCCTGCTCCTTTGAGAACTGCTTGAGCCATTCAGTGATGTTCATGTCGTTGTCAAAGTATTTGTTGTTGTCGCGCGCAAGGTATGTGTTGCTTGTAGTCTGTCCCCAGAAGAATTCTCCTGATTCAGCCTTTTCCTCGCCAGAAATGATGTCGAAAAGTGAGGAAATCGTGTTGTGCTCAACGCCAACGAAAGCGATTTTGTCAGTGCGGTTGACCTTAAAGTCGAAGTCTTTAAGAAGCTGAATTCCGTCTTCGTCCTTTGAATTGAGTTTTCGGCATTCAAGGACATTGTTTCCGATTTCGCGCTCTGTTTTGAACTGAACGAACGGGAATTTTCGGCTTGTAACCGGCAAATCTTCCAGCTCCAGTTTTTCCAGGACCTTTTTGCGGCTGGTAGCCTGTCGTGATTTTGCGGCATTTGAAGCGAAGCGCTGGATGAATTCCTTGAGGTCTTTTGCCTTTTCCTCGTTTTTCTTTTTCT
>Ga0256407_10003434_pt1 | contig 28210 bp, 27 predicted proteins | sample RumenRJG_04DNA_FD_193489 | JGI IMG/M metagenome (GOLD analysis project Ga0256407, IMG submission 193489) | Bovine rumen microbial communities from Lethbridge, Alberta, Canada - RJG_04 | ecosystem: Host-associated > Mammals > Digestive system > Stomach > Rumen | place: Canada: Alberta...
TTTGAAATTATGTAACTTTGCAGCCAGGAAGGCTCCTCATCTGGAAAACACGATTAGAAATCGTGTCCCCCATCTGAGGTTAATATAAAAAGGACAATAGCCTTGACACAGTTCAACTTACACTACCGCACTTGCTAGTTGAATTTGCATTGCAAAATTTATACAATAGCTTCTTTAATTGTATTAACAATATATCTTACATCATCATCACTTACATACGGACCAGCAGGTAAACACAAACCTATTCTAAAAATACTCTCACTAACACCATTTACATATGCAGGTGCATTCTTATACACAGGCTGCTTATGCATCGGTTTCCACATTGGCCTACTCTCAATACCAGCAAAATCCATAAACACACGAAGTGCTTCAACATTGTCGTTTGGCTGACAATCCGTAACAACAGAATCAGCCACATGAATAACACCAGCAGCTCCTCCTATAGCGTTTTTAACCACTATCTTATATGCATTCTCTTGCCCCTTAATCTGCACATTTTGGTCAATTGTTATGGTACAAAGCCAATAATTACTATCATACTCACCAGTATTCGGTTGTGTGTGTACACTGATACCTCTAACGTCACTTAACAGTTCTTGATACAATTTCTGAACGTGCTTATGATGATAAATGTGGTCGTTAACCACTGTCATTTGTCCACGTCCAATACCTGCACAAATATTACTCATGCGATAATTATACCCAATTTTCTCATGCTGATAGTATGGATAACCCTCGCGATACTGAGTTGCATACAACATTATTTTCTTCCATTCGTCTTCATTAGCCGTTATCAATGCACCACCACCAGAGGTGGTAATCATTTTATTACCATTAAAACTTAACACACCATACTTACCAAATGTACCCAGAATCTGTCCTTTAAATTTAGATCCAAATCCTTCTGCTGCATCTTCAACAACAGGAATCCCGTACCTATTAGATACCTCCATAATACGATCTATCTTATAAGGCATACCATATAAAGCAACAGGTATTATAGCTTTAGGCTTTTTGCCAGTTTTGGCGATACGATCCTTAATAGCATCTTCCAACAATCCTGGATCCATATTCCAAGTATCCTTCTCGGAGTCAATAAAAACAGGAGTCGCTCCAAGGTAAGTTATAGGGTGTGAACTTGCACAAAAAGTAAAACTCTGTACGCAAACTTCATCACCAAGACCAACACCACAAGCTATCAATGCAAGGTGAATGGCCGCAGTTCCTGCAGATAATGCAACCACTCGCTTGTTCTGCCCACAAAAAGATTCTAAATCTTTTTCGAACCCATTTACATTAGGTCCAAGAGGAGCAACCCAGTTTGTATCAAATGCCTCTTTAATATATTTTTGCTCAAGTCCAACATCACTCATATGAGCAAGACAAAGATAAATTCTATTTGCCATAAACTATTCATCAGAAATTTTATCCATTTTTTTTTATAACTCTTGCAGGATTTCCATAACATAAGGATGAGTCTGGAATATCCTTAACAACTACAGAACCTGCTCCTATATAACATTTCTTTCCAATATGTATCCCTTGAATCACCGTCGACCCAGCACCCAACCAAGTTTCTTCACCCACTTCAACATCACCACACAAAGTACAATGAGGAGCAATATGTACATAATCCTCAACTCGGACATCATGATCAAGAGAAGCACCAGTGTTAATAATACAATGATTACCAATATTAACATTAGGGTTTAATATTACACCTGCCATTACTACTGTTCCATAACCAAGCCTGACGCTTTCTGATTTTATTACCGTAGGATGGATGATCGTTAAAAAATCTTTTTTTCCCAACTTACGAACAATCTCTCGTCTTTTAGAACAATCTCCCACTGTTACGATAATAGGTGACAAACCATCAGCAGAATGAACCACTTGTACCCCTGTAAGAGTATTAATAGACAGATCATCATCAATCAAGCAAGGTACATCTATGTATACAAGTTTTGCAATATCCATTACAACCTTTGCATGACCACTCGCACCATATAAAAATACTTTGTTAGTTGTTTCCATTAAAAAGTTCCATTGTTGCTGATGTTGCAGAATTAATATCTTTTCGTATCAGCACGTTCTTAATTGTTATAAATAAAATTCGAATATCTAACCAAAATGTACAATGATCTACATACCATACATCAAGTTTTAACCTTTCTTCCCATGAAATAGAATTTCTCCCATGACATTGAGCCCAGCCACTAATACCCGGACGAACTTCATGACGACGAGATTGTTCAAAGGAATAAAGAGGTAAATATTGAACTAATAAGGGCCTTGGACCTATTAAAGCCATATCACCCTTAAGTACATTAATAAATTGTGGTAATTCATCAATAGACATGCTTCTTATAAACTTTCCAACCTTGGTTAATCTCATCTCATCAGGTAGAAGATTACCTTCTGAATCGCGCTCATCGGTCATTGTTTTAAATTTAATGATCTTAAATATCTTACCATCTTTACCTGGACGATCTTGAAAGAAGAAAACACTGGTTCCTTTATTTACAAAATAAAGCAAACATACGCTCACTAACAATATAGGAGAAATACAAATTAACAAAACTAAAGATATCCAAAAATCCAAGAATCTTTTCACAAAAAGTTTATACATACCTTATTAACATTTTGACAAATCTATCATATTACCTAATTCTCTAAATAAAGAAGGGTTAAGATCTCCACCACTACATGCAGAAGGTGTAAATGTAAACTCTCCAAAATAAATTTTACCACCCACTTCATATAAATCAAGCCTTACAAATGGAAAACCAATAAATTTTGATTATTCAACACCCAAATTGAATAGTTAATTAGTCTATATTATTTTTTTTACAAATTCTAAAACTTTCTTTTTTTCATTACTGTATAAGCCCACAAAGAAAGCCAATAATACAGAAAGAATTAAAGTAATAATAATACCTATTATTTTTTGATAGCCATATATTATTTCAAATTGGCTATATATAACATACCACGCAAGAAAAAGGAGCAATAAAAAAAGTGGTCTAATATATGCTTCTTTTGCAAATATAAAAACATCAAAATTATACAATCTCTTTAACAACAAGAATTGGCATATTCTAGTTAAAACATCAGACACAACAAATAAGACCAGGATAGTATAAGGAGCAAAATTTAATTTATACAAAATAAAACCAATAATTAGTGATAAACCATACCAAATGCTTACATAAATTCTGAACCACTTTATGTTGCCTTTTCCATTAATATACTGCAATAAACCACTTGAAGTTGCAGATACTAAAGCTATAACAAGCATATATCTACAAAACACGAGTGTTCCAGCAGGGACATTATTGCCAAGCCAAACTTTAAGTACGAAATCTAATTCAATGAACAAAGAAATTAACACGACCTCCATTAATAGCATACATAACCGACAAACATGACTTGTTAAATACAAAGCACGCCTATCATCATTTGCACCTAAGCTCTGTGTTAACTGAGGTGCAACTGCAACGTCAAATCTTCCAACTAAAACATTCACCTGCTGTAAAACGGCATTGGCTAAGGCAAATGCTGCGTTTACAGTGGTGCCAAAGAAATAATTTATTAACATAGCAGAACCTTGCGTTCTTCCTGTAATAGAGATTGTTCCTAGTAAATTCCAATTGCTAAAGAATAGCTGTTTTTCATAAGATTTCCAGTCTTTACTAAAATTCCATTTTACTACATCGCCCCACCTCTTGAGACTGAAAACAAGATATACTACCATAGAAAAAATAGTAGACAGACACATAATAATAGCATACATTATTAAGGCATTTTCTGGTATATACAATAGTATTATAATGCAAATAAGCCTTAAAAGAACTACTAATATCTCCGTTATCGCTATGAATGTGAATTTTTCATATACAACAAATAAACTTTGAAACGGGACATTTATAACACCAATAGAAGCAACTATAGTTGATATTTGAAATACCAGCATTGCTTCATTTTCTTTTCCGGCTTCTACATTCAGATAGTTACTTATATAAAATAGCCCCAATGTCTCAAGTAATAAAAAAACTAAAATAGAAATCGATATATGTAAAACTAAACTTTGGTTAAACACATTATTTATGTTTCCATTCAGCTTTCCTTGCTCAAAATTAAGAAAACGGGTGGTCGTAACCGACATAGAGGCAGACAACATGGTAAACAGCGTTATAACACCTCCAACAACGTTATACAAGCCAAAATCAGAGGCACCTAACACCTTTAATACTAATCGTGACAACAATAAATTAACAATCATCGTCACGAGTAGTTGTGCATATACTATTATTGTATTTTGAGCAATTTTTCTGTTATCAGACATATATGTATGTTGTATTTTCCATTTCCGCGGAAAACCTTATTAATTGATTTCTATCCTAAATACCTTTCAGAATAATCTAATTTCATTTGGTAGGTTGAGGTAGAACAACTTGATTGCCTAATTCAACCAAATAATCTGGCGTGTAGAAATCCATTATTGCGCTAGCACTAGTAAACGTCATTTCACCGAAATATATTTTACCATCTATATTATATAAATCAACCCTAACTTGCGGGAATCCTTTTGACAAAACAGAAGCTACATTCAGCATTTCCTTAAGAGACTTAGGTTTAGGGAGTTTTCCTTTTCCATCACGATAATGGTGAGTAAAAACTGAATGTTCTGGATGGCAATTCCATTCCAAATCATAAACATTCACATAAGTACATTCATGTGTTCTATTATAACACGCCCAAATACTATATGGTTTACCATCAAAACACCATATCTTATAATCAACCAAGGAATTAGTAAAGTTAATATCAGTTTGTTCCAAATATTCTTCAGCTATAATACATGGTTGGATATATGAATAGTGTTCTTCAAACTTAGATCTAAATTTGTAATGTAAATGCTTATTTAAATTTTCATTTATAATATTCTTATCGTAACCTTTATCCTTATTAATAACATAAACAGAACCGCTATCATGATTACATTTTAAGACAAACATATCGGGTAATTGATCATAGTTAATATCATTGGCATCATCCCATTTTCCCAAAAGAGGTATTAAAATATTTTCAAGTCCTCTTGATTTAACAAAATCCCTTACAGCATACTTATCTGCAAGTCTTGTCCAGATTGTAGTATCTGTATATCTCATTAGCCACTGGATTTTTTCGTTTATATCCCGTGGATTCTTCCAATCTATTTTATGACCAAAGACACTTTTCCAAACATGATTAAGATACGTATAGTAAAAGTGATTCATTACAAAATTTCTCAACAATTCTTTAATCTTATTTATAACCATAATATTTTCAATTTTACAAATTATTATTCATGTTTCGCATTTAGAAGTTAAAAGCAGTTATAGAATGATGCTATCAAAAGTTATGTTGTTATTTTTTCAACACATATACGTAACGATTCTATCCAATAAGGAACTGATATACCAAAGGTCGTCTTAACCATGGTCTTATCAAGAACAGAAAATGCAGGGCGTTTTACTGGGCTTGGAAATTCATTAGTATGACATGGTTGAATATCACAAGTAGTATTGCCTGCTATCTCGGCAATAAGTTTTGTAAAATCAAACCAAGAGCATACACCCTCATTGCTGTAGTGGTATATGCCTGTATTGCCTTCAAACTTTCGATTCTCAATAATATCGAAGATTGCTGTAGCCAAGTCGTATGCGGAAGTTGGTGTACCGACTTGATCGAATACCACCTTCAACTGAGACTTGGTTGAAGTTAGGTTCAACATCGTCTTCACAAAGTTTTTTCCGAACTCACTATAGAGCCAAGCTGTTCTGAATATTAGATAATCAACTCCCGTATTTTGAATTTTCTGCTCACCATGCAACTTTGTGAGGCCATATACGCCTGTGGGGGTTCCCTTTTGTTCCTCCTTGCAAGGAGTGTTATAAGGATCACCTCCAAATACGTAATCAGTACTAATATGAACCAGCAGGCCTCCAACCTCCTTCATGGCTATAGCCAAATTTTCAGGGGCAGTAGCATTTAATTTCTCTACCAGAGTGTATTTCTCAGGATCTTCAGCTCCATCGACATTGGTCCATGCCGCACAATTCACAATTACCTTCACGCCATTATCAGACACCATCTTACAAATAGCATCCAGATTTGTGATATCAAGCTTGGTGGTCGTTAAATCTACATCATTGCCAGCCAGTTTGTGAAGCATCTCTATGGATTCGGGCTGCTCGTCGCAAACGTCCGTGAATATGTATTTATCTTTTGAGCCTTTGGTGACAATTCGCATTTCATTGCCGAGTTGACCATTTGCTCCTGTAACTAGTATGTTCATTTTAATAAACCCCTATTAAACATGCTCCAGCGTTCCACTGTTAATATCCTCTTTCATCTCATCAATGACCTTCAACAGGTATTGTCCATACTGATTCTTCAGCATTGGCTTAGCCAGTTCATGCATTTTTTCCTCACTTATCCAGCCATTGCGGTATGCTATACCTTCCAAACAAGCCACCTTAAGGCCTTGACGTTTTTCTATCACTTCAACAAAAGTAGAAGCCTCAGCAAGGCTGTCATGCGTGCCAGTATCTAACCAAGCGAAGCCACGACCAAAGACTTGAACTTTCAATTCGCCATCCTTTAGGAACTCCTGGTTCACTGTAGTAATCTCTAACTCACCACGGGCAGAAGGTTTGATGTGCTTAGCCACATCTACCACTTTGTTTGGATAGAAATAGAGACCTACCACAGCATAGTTGCTCTTAGGCTCCTTGGGCTTTTCTTCAATACTCAAGCAATTACCTTGCTTATCGAATTCAGCAACACCGTAGCGTTCAGGATCAGAGACCCAATAACCAAATACTGATGCCTTGCCATTAACTTCTGCATCTTCAACAGCCTTACGAAGCAAAGCTGTGAAACCTGCACCATAAAATATATTATCACCCAGAACAAGGCATGCGGAATCATTACCTATAAACTTCTCTCCTATGATAAATGCCTGTGCCAGTCCATCGGGAGACGGTTGCTCTGCATACTCAAAGTGCACACCATAATCTGAACCATCACCTAACAGGCGCTTGAATCCTGGGAGGTCGTAAGGCGTAGAGATAATCAAGATATCTCTGATGCCGGCAAGCATCAGTGCAGAGATAGGATAATAAACCATTGGTTTATCGTAGATTGGGAGTAATTGCTTACTCACACCCTTGGTTATCGGGTAAAGTCTTGTTCCGGACCCACCGGCAAGTACGATTCCTTTCATGGGAAAACTTTGTTTTATCATGACTTTTGTCGCGACTCGGCAAAATGAAAATGAACTCTCTTTTGCTCTCGCTGCTCCAAAAGTTCATTTTGGGTTATTTGTATAAATCAATCTTAATATCAAAAGGAGAATCAAAGTCCTTCAACAAAGGGTGCTTTGTATCCTTCTCAGATAGTATTGCTTTGTCAGCTATACGCCAATCAATGCCAAGAGAGTCGTCGAGAATGCTAATGCCGCCATCAGCCTCAGGATGATAGAATTCATCACACTTATACTGAAACACAGCAGTTTCACTGAGCACAGCAAAGCCATGGGCAAAACCACGAGGCACAAAGAGCTGGCGATGGTTTTCTTCTGTCAGCTCTACGGCAACATGCTGTCCATAAGTTGGACTGCCTTTACGGATATCCACTGCAACATCCAACACGGCCCCCTTCACACAACGCACTAACTTACTCTGAGTGAATGGCGGACGTTGGAAATGAAGACCACGCATAACGCCATAAGAAGATTTACTTTCGTTGTCCTGCACAAAGTTAATTGGACGAACTTTTTCATTAAATTCTCGCTGAGAGAATGACTCAAAAAAATAGCCTCTACTGTCGTTAAAAATTCGTGGCTCAATAATAACCACACCTTCTATTGCTGTCTTAATTAATTCCATATTATTTAACTGTACGTTTCTTTATATAATCCCATACCAAAGAGAATGGTCTGGATATTGGTTCAGAAGGGAATTCGAATATATACTGCAGGTTATACGCTATTTGTTGTGCAAAGCTTGAAAGTGCTGTTTTACCAGTATGCTCATACTGATGTCCGAAGTTACCGCCCTTTAGCATTTCACGCAGTATTAAATGACCTGCACGCTCATGGGGTGAAACTATATCTGCATTCTTGTTTAGCCCTAATACTGATATTTCTATCCACAATATGGCGCGGAAGAACTTATACATGCCACAACGCTTCAATACAGCAACAAATTCTGTCTTCTGTTCTTCGGTTATATCCTGCTGTAACAGGTAATAGTAATCAATTGCATGTCGCAAGCCTATTCCCTGAGTAAAGAAGTGGCGCATCATGTGAGATAATTGAAACACTAGGTTGAAAGGAACCGTTGGCGCATTAAATCCTTGACCTGTCGAGTTGTCAAACTGCTTCTCGCTTTCCTCTTTGAAATATTGCAGCAATCGGTAGTTATACCACTTGTTGTAACAGAATGAAGGATAATAGTGAACTTCTACTTCCACATCCTCAAACACCGGATATTGCATATGGTGATACTCAACGTTTATTCGTGGATAATCCTTATGAACGAACTCCACTATCTCTTTCTTTGAGCCTTCGAGCCAAGCATCTATATCACCTGGGGTTCTTAGCGAAGGGTCTGGATACATCAATAAATTACCCTGCCCTTTTAAGATGCAACTTCGTTTGCCTTTTTTTTCTAAATATTCTGTGAGTTCTTTTGTTCTTTTATTGAGTAACTGGTTCTGAGCCTTTATCTGTCCTGAAATTCCTATCCACTGAAGAAGCAAACTCTGTGGTATAGGAAATCAGAAGTTAATTCTCTACATATTTTTTTCATCTCTTCGAAACATTTAGGACAAGGTATTTCCAACATTGGCCCATCCATTTTTTTTTGATTTTTCCATTCTGGGCGAATATGCCAAGACATATCATAAAAAGCCGAATGCTTTTGATGGGATAACAAGTTTCGATCAAAAAAGACACCACATATTTTAGGTTCTCCACCAAAACAATAAAACTTATAATCAACTATACTAGTAGAAAAAACAGAATCGTTTTCAAGCAATTGCTCAGCAATTATACAAGGTTTAATTTTAAGATAATGTATCTCAGCCGTTCTATACCCAAAAGGGGTTTTAAAATAATTATTTATTTCTATCTTAACCTTATCTAGGTTTTCCTTAGACTTGTTTTTAACAACAATAACTTCTCCTGAACCATGATTTGTTTTCAATACAAACTGATTCGGCAATATCGAAAAATCTATCAAATCTGCATTCTCATATACACCATATAAATATGTCAAATATCTACCATAACCTTTATTTATTAAGAACTGCCGAACTTTATACTTATCAGAAAGTAAGATCCACTTTTCTGTATTTGAATAAAAAGACATCCAATATAATTTTTCATTAAAAAAGGTTGGATTAATCCAATCTATTTTACGCTTAAATCTACGATAATATAAAAAACCAGCAAGCCATTTCGGATTAAACTTTCCATAGAAATAAGCTATTCTTATAAGTACTTTTTTTATTGTTTTCATATGTCTTAAAGGAATAATATTATCTAATACAAATATATTTATTTATCATCTTTTTGAGGTATTTCTTCTCCATTTTTGTACAACCAAACGTAATTATACAAATAAAAGCAGAAAAAAATGACACACACACAATAAATATAAGATTTATTACACTATAAGCTATATTCTTTTTTATTATCAAAGGTAATATTAATCCCATACATGAAACAAACAAAACAGGAAGTATAACTTTAAAGATAAAATCCAAATATGTTATCGGAATATTTTTTTTAACGAAGTAAATTCTTGGGAATAAACTTATCAAAGTAAACACAACACTAATAAGTTCTGTAGTTTCTGGTCGGCAACCCAATTTAATAACAAAATATGCGAAAGGAAGAATTAAAAGATTAAATGTACCAATAGTAATTTGATATTTTTTTATGTTTCCAGTAGCATTGTTAGCATTAATAGTTGTACGTGACAAAGTATCCGCTAATGAAAAAATCAAGATATATCTAACAAAACCAACAGTAGAATCAGGGACATCAACCAACCATAATTTTAAAATCTCTTCAGTTTCAATCAAAAGAGGCAAAGATAGGAAATATAATAAAAAAAAAGAAAATTTCGACCCCTTGTATATGCAATTAAGGAGATAATCATTATCGTCTTGAGCATATGCCTTAGTAATCTGAGGTGTTAGAGCTGTCATAAAGTTAGAAACAAATCCATTTACAGCTGAATTGACCTGAGTTGAGATTGCCCTCGCAGCATTAACAACTGGTCCAAAAAATATATTTAATAATATATTCAAACCTTGATTTTTTAAAAGGGTTGCTGTACAACCTAAAAAATTCCAGGTAGCAAATCCAAACATTATTTTTAGAATTTCTTTATCAAAACAATAATAGTATGTACATTCTGCGAACCTATTTTTGCAATAAATTCCACATATCATGCAAATAATTAATGCAACTAACAAATGAAAAAAGCCATAGAAAATAAGTTTATCAATAGGACTAATCACAAGAAGGTAAACTATTATCAACTTCAAACAAACGTCCAAAATTCCAATATAAGCAAAAGCTTTCATTCTTTCATGAGATATTATAGAGGCAATATAGGGTACTCCTAATAAATTTATAGCAAAAGTAATCATAGAAAACTGAAACACACAATATGCAGCAAAAAGCCTACTTTCTGGAATAACTAGTTTTTGCCCAATGAACCAGAATCCTAACGGTTCTAACAAAAGAAAAAGCACAACTATTAGAAGAAGCTGTATATTAATAGACATCACAAACATTTTTGAAAGTCTTTCAGAATTTCCTTTTCCCAACTCAAAAGTTAAATGACGACTTACAGAACTCGACAATGAACTTGATACAATCTGAAACATTGCAACAACCCCACCTACTACATTATAAATTCCATAATCTTCTACGCCAAGATATTTGAGAATTACCCTACTTGTATACAATGATACAAGCATGGTAAAAATAAAACGAATATAAAGCAATATTGTATTCTTTGCCAACTTTCTACTATTTAAAATGCTATTTCCCATTATTAAAAAGATTTTCCACCGCTTCTATAATACAATTATAAGTACTTTCCCTATTAAATTTTTCCTCACCGAGTTTTCTCGCCCCCAAACCCATTTTTTTACATACCTTTGGGTTTTCTATTAAAAATTTAATTGCATTAGAAATATCTTCCACGTTTCCACAGTCACAATTTATTCCACAATCATACTCATCTATTAAATCTCTATACTCCTGACATTCTTGAGTATTAATTACAGCAAGACCAGAAAATGCATAATCCCCAACTTTATTTGTAATACTCTGCGCTGCACCTTTACGAATTGGATTTATAACTACATCACAACTACACATTAATCCAACCATTTTTTGATATGGCAAGGCTTCTGTAAATGTTACATCAACATTTTTATCTTTTGCATATCTACTGAATTTTTCTATTAAAGGGCCACCACCTATCGCCACCAATCTAACATTCTGCATTGGACTATTTTGCTGTCTATAAAGGGCAATTCCGTCAATTACACACGGAATATCATAACTATATCCTATTGTGCCTACATAAGCAATTAAGAAGTCATTATTATATTTTTTTTGCTTATACTCTACTTTATATTTATCAAATAAATCTATATGATTACCAAGAAATACTGTCAATCCTTTTGCTCCTTTCTTATTAACAGACAATCCTCTGCAACAATACGTCTTTGATACTGCGACTATTAAGTCAGCACTCTTATATGACTTATTAGCCATCCATTCCAATGGCCTTAATATTAGTTGAAACAATTTATTTTTTATCAACAAACAAAATGCTTCAGGCCAAAGATCCTGTATATCAACAACAAACTTTACATGATTTTTTTTACAATAATCTGCAGATAATGTTCCTACAGTCAATGAAGGAATTGCACAATAGATAATATCCGGTTTTTCGTGATTCTTCAAATATTTTAAGACTTGGTGTCCCCAACGCCAATGACTATATAGACGTTTTATACTTACATTACTAGGATAACCAGATTCATGGATATATTCTATCGTATAAGAGGATTCAAAGAAAAATTTATCTAAATGCTCTTTTTTCCCATGGCTGAAATCTGAGGTTATAAGAACTACATTATGCTTTTTATTTGCAAATAATCTAGCTATCTCACGAAAACGGCTACCATGTATATCTGTAAAATTTGCAATTATTATTATATTCATTCTATTTAAAATGTCTAATAACTATAAATATTTAATTTTAAAGAAATTTAAAATTTTCTTTAAAATCATTTTTGAATACGAAGATAAAGTATCACTTACCATTACAGCAAATGAATATCTTACCTGTTCTCCTAAAGATAAGATTCCTCTATTCTCTGTATTAAATGATATAGCCAACCTTCTATAATATTTTAGAGTATTAGAAATCCATTTGCCTCTCAATACGCCATTTTTGTAACCTAAAATATCTCGTGTATCATAGGCTACGCCATTAATTTTTTCTTTCTTATTCTCGTAAAGAGATGCAAAATACAGTTCAAAATCCCATGGGGTTTCCCCTTTAATTTTATATAAAGCTCTAAGTAATTCATGCCTTTTCCATATTGCAGGCTGCAAACTAATTGGATATTTCATTTTATCAGAAATATTTGTCCTTATTTTTTTTTCTTTTTTAATCAAATGACACAAAGAAAGTTGATAATAATATATACCATTATAGTGCATATAATTTAAAATTTCTTCAATATCTTCATTTTTAACTCTTTTACTTAAAAAATAATCTTCAAGCATAAACAAGACATAGTCTTCATTTATCATTTCCAATGTTCGAATTGCCCGATTAAACCAATTTATTTCCTTTCCTGAATGAATTACAGAAATATCTTTCCATGAAAAATCTAGAGTATTATTTATTAAATATTTGGGATAAATACAATCTGGCCAGAAACTATCTAATATGGAAAAAAATGGATTCCACAAATCACAATACCCATCAAAAGAACAAACATAAATAGCAAAAGACTTTGATTTCATAATATTAAATATAACTTTTAAATGTTTCAAACAAATATTTTTCAGAATTATTTGTAATTGAAGGTTTTATCCCTCCTTCCATATATTGTTTTTTAAATTTTTCAAGAATACTAAGAGTTTCTGAAACTTTTAAATAAAAATCCGGTTTTAGTTCTATTTTATTTATTAATATCTTATTTTGATTAAGACACACCACAAAATGCTCTATTTCAGGCAATACATTTCCAATATATTTAAGTGGAATTAAGTCGTCAACAAGAATTTGAGGAATTTCATTATGTATTAACTTATAACAGAAAGTTGCAATATAAGAATGAGAGTTAGGAGTTGCACCAGGTCCAAAAAGATTAGGAAATAACACTCCTACAAAACCACACTGATGCTCTAAAGCCCAATTATACAATTTATTTCGTCCATCTTCTTTACATCGCCCATATTCACTACCATTACCTTCTTGAATTGAAGAGGAAAATATAATAGATGGAATTACTTTTTCCTTCTCTATTGCATCTATCAATAGAGATACTAACTTCATGTTTGTATCATATACATCTCCTTTCTTGGGACTACGCATCATTGCTGCCAAATGAATTATAACATCACATTTCTTTACAAAATTTCGAAGTTTTTTTTCTTCTTTAAAAAAGGAGCTTTCGAATGGTATTACGAGATATTCTGTCTTCTTTTTAAAATAATTATAAAGATGCGTACCAACAAATCCAGACTGACCAGTTATACCTATTTTTATCATTTTTTTAGTCTTATTCCGAACGTATTTCTTTTGCTTTTGCTCTTGGCTGAAGTCCTAAATCTTCTCGAATAAAGGTTAATTTATGAAGTAATTGCTTCATTTCATCAACTGTCAAACGATGTGTATTATGCGAATGGTATTCATCCATCTTTTCTATATCCGGATTTCCACCTTCTACTTTATCATAATTTAGATCTCTTCCATCACATGGTATGCGGTAATATTCACCACAATCAATAGCACGTGACATCTCCTCACGCGTAACTAAAGTTTCATATACTTTTTCTCCATGACGTGTTCCTATTATCTTTATTTCTACATTCATATATTTAGGATCAACTTCTGCATATGTCTCTTTTAATGCTTCTGCTAAAACATCCAAAGTACAAGCCGGAGCTTTTTGTACAAACAAATCTCCATTTTGTCCATGTTCAAAAGCATAGATGACTAAATCGACAGCATCATTTAAAGTCATCATAAAACGAGTCATTTTCGGATCCGTGATGGTTATAGGCTTACCTTCTTCCATTTGTTCAACCCAAAGCGGAATTACAGAACCACGGCTAGCCATCACATTACCATATCGTGTACAACAAATTGTTGTTGTTGCATGATCGCCTAACTGCCGAGCTTTAGCTATTGCAACCTTCTCCATTAAGGCTTTTGATATTCCCATGGCATTAATTGGATATGCAGCCTTATCTGTAGACAAAACTACAATATTTTTAACACCATGACGAATTGCAGATTCCAAAACATTATTAGTACCAATAACATTAGTTTCAACAGCCTGCATTGGAAAGAATTCGCAAGAAGGTACTTGTTTCAGCGCTGCAGCTGAAAATATATAATCTACCCCACCTCGCATAGCAACATCTATACTTTCTGGGGCACGAACATCACCTATGTAAAACTTCACCTTACTGGCTATTTCATAATCATACTGATTCTGAAGATGATGACGCATATCATCTTGTTTCTTTTCATCACGACTAAAAATCCTAATTTCTCTAATATCAGACTCTAAAAAACGCTTCAAAACCATATTCCCAAAAGAACCTGTACCACCCGTTATCAAGAGTACTTTATCTTTAAAAATTGACATAAGCTATTTTTGTTAAATTTATTTAATATTTTCATTATATTTTGTTCAGTTATTTCTGATTGACAAAATTCTTCATAAGAATCACCTTGGGTATGTGTTATCTTAGAATAATCTATACACATTAATTTCTCTATTATTTCATCTGAAAAACGCTTTTTTATAACATGATTGCCGACATATACAGAATATGGGGGGACATCTTTCGTAACAATAGATCGAGCACCTATTACAGCCCCTCTTCCTATTCTTACACCAGACATTATCAGGGAATCATAACCAATCCAAACATCATCTTCTACTATAATATCTCTATTTATCTTTTTTAGCGTTGGTTGATGATAACATAAAGTTTGAAAAGGATACGTACTAATTCGCTTATAATTATGTTCACCTCCAACCAAAAAAGTCACATTTGGCCCTATAGAGCAATAATTACCTATGTATATTTTTGTATCTATAGGAGCATTACCAATTATATTTAAATTACCATATGTAGCTCTTCCAATTTTAACATTCTCAAACTTATAATATTTAGTTACATTAACATTATTATGCCTATTCTTATATCTAAAGTAATAAAAGAATATTAAGAACCTAATATATCTCAGTATTTCCATTATTATTATTTTTTTTACAACATCTTATTTTAATATGATGAGGAGTGAAATTTATCAAATAACCTACGACACTCCAATACATCACATGTATACTCTTCCCAAATATAGAATAAAAATTCTCGAACATAGATATTAACGTAAATAGACATACAACCAAAAAACAATATAACGTTTCAGGAGAAAGGCCTTTACTCATAATTCTTTTAACTCTAAGAAAGGACCAAATACTTAGTAAAAAATAAAAAATAAATACTAAAGGACCATAAAGAAGATAATAATTTAAATATTCATTATTTGAATTTATTGTAGAATGCCCTACGCCACAAATATTCACCGTATTCCAAATATAAGTCCAAATTTTAAATCTTCCAGACAGCGTATCAGCATTTGCAACATTCCATTTTGAAAAAAGGAATTTATTTATTTCCATGTAATAAGAAAAACCAAATACAATTACTATCATTAAAATAATAGCAAATATAAGATTCCTACTTATTGAAAATTGCTTCATTTTGAGATACTGTAACAAAGTATAAAAAATTGCAAATATTGCAGATATCATAACAGTCCTTGATGAGGATATAATTATAAGAAACAAACTTGACAGTAAAGAGAATATTGACAATACCGTTAAGACAATAGAATTTTTCTTTATTAATAAATATAAAGCTCCTATTACACCGCCTATTAAAACTAAGGCAAATTGATTTGAATTAATAGTAGTACCTGCGAAAAGAGAAAAATCAATTCCTATATCAAAAATTGATCTATAAAGTATATAAAGATTTAAAAACACGGATGACACTGCGAAATCAACAACTTTAATATTTGTTCCTGGTATAAGAATAAAATAGACCAGAAATAATAGAACAAAATGAGATAAAGAATCTCCTATATCCAATACAAAAAGATTTGGGATATGGCACAATATACCGAAAAGAAGCACTATATATTTTTTTAAAGAGAAAAAGACCTTAAAAGCATATTTAGTTTTTAAATTAGTATATAGAAATAGGATTATAAGTCCTACAGAACCATAAGTATTAAACGAATATGTAGTTTCTATTCTAGCATCTGCTGCATATATATACACAGATAGTAAACAGGCAATATACAACAATCGTTCTATATAATAAAAAAAAAGGTTAACCATTGCTATAATTTATTTTTTTATTCTGTGCTCGAGCAATAAAAAACATAAGCACTTTCCAAAATTTATTTTTTATCAAAAGATATTTTACTTTCTCTGAAATACCGATAAAAGTATTCATAGATATATCTTTTGAGAAACTCTCCAATGCCATTTTTTTAAAAAGCATACGAGCAGCTCTCAATTTTTCTGTATAAGGAGTATGATTATCAATATTAAAATAATCTAAATATAATACCTCAAAAAACATAAGATAAGCCACTTTTGCTTTAACCATTTGGGCATTTACACCTTCCAATTCATTAGACTGAAGAAATTCACATACAGCATCATAGAATGCCAAACTTCGTTCTTCACAATTCGGTTTGTAAATATTACAGATCGATTCTAAATTTTCATAATATACATAAGTTGTCTTTGATGATAATCCTATATTCTTCGTTAAAGAAATAACATCCAACATAAAAATTCTATCTTGTGCTTTACGAAGTCTTCTATCAAATCGTATTCGATTATCAATTAGAAACTGTCTTTTAAAAGCCTTTGCCCAAATAGCACCTCCAAAATAGTCTCCCAACTGACTACCTAAAAATAATATATTTTTAAAAAATTCAATCTGAAGATTAGCGAAATTAGTCAAGAGTTTAATCTCTGTTTTAAGTATCAAATGTTGTCGGATATATCCAAAAGCTATTAAATCATAATCACTTTCTAAAAAATATTTATAATCAAATAATTCTTCTGTAACATAATCGTCAGGGTCAACAAAAACTATATATTTTCCAGTAGCTAACTCTAATCCCTTATTTCTAGCCACTGAAACACCTTGGTTAACTTGATGTAACACAGAAATCCTGTGATCATTTTTTTGAAATTGATCACAAAACGTTGCAACAATCTTATTCGATCCATCGTCTACAATTATCACCTCAAAGAAATCATCCTTAAAACAAAGTATTGATTTTATACATTTTTCTAAAAGATTTAAAGGTGTATTATAAACTGGAACTATAAGGGATAGCATTTTTTCTAAACTCATAATTTTATATACTTTATTTGGAGTATTTTACGTAAACACAACATTAACAAACAAGTAAGTTTCGAACAATGTAAATACTCTCTCAAATACAATTGTTCACTTTTTACCATACAATTATAGGTAAAATATGTCATTCCTCCTGTTGAATTTCCATGAGCATGAATAATATGTGTATTGGGAATTATATGTACTTGCATAAAAGACTTTTCCATACGTACACCTATTATATACTCTTCTTCATATAAAAAAGTTCTCTCATCTAAAGGATAAAGATATTCTGCGCATGCTCTCGACATCATGAAGCAACATCCGCTAACCCCAAAGACTTGTTGTGGTTTAGAGATTTCTAAATCACATATATATTTTTTTTTAAATTCTTTAAAAAAGAAAGATAAGGGAGTTTGTAAGAACATATTCTTCAATTTACCAATTACAGTTAATTTGGATAACATATAAAAGGGCTGGAAATCACCTGCTATATTATAGACCTGAGGTCCCACTATACCAACCTCATTATTCGATGCCAAATAGTCTCGCATAATCAAAATACTATTATCGACAAACAAAATATCACTATTAGATATAAGTATATAATCACACCCATCTAACATAGCTTGCTTAATACCGATATTATTACCCGCAGAATAGCCTCTATTAGAACTAGCAACTATAAGCTGTATATTATCAAGCCTATGAATATAGTCCATTATTGATGGCAAAGGCTTTTGCGAAGAATCATTATCTACCACATATATTTTACATGTTTCTCCTTTCAAATTACGATATATAGACTTTATACATTCTATAGTATCTATCCATGTATTATAGTTCAATATAACAATTCCAAGCATAATCTTTATAATTACTAAAAATAGGAAAACATTTCTCGGGGTCACCTCATCATGTGATAAGATGGATATAAAATGAATACGAATGATATATTTTTTCCCTTAGTATCGATTGTCATGATATTAGATCCCTGATATCCAGTAGTTCTTTTTCATGTGGTCTGGCAACGTAAGATTGCCAAGTTTTAATTTTCGCTGTGTTTTTTCAATCCAAAGCGATGTTTAATCCGATATTTCGTGTTTTATATAGCAAATATATAATTTTTATATCAAATAAAGAAAAAAATATGATGTTTTTTTTAGAAATTTTCGTTTTTTATTGTAGCCCCGTCCTCTGTGTAGGCCCACGGAGTTCTTTGCACAAAAAAAGCTGAGTCTTTTGCTCTGGCTTATACCGTCAACAGCATTTTTGATAACATATCGTTGTTTTCCTAATTTTTTATTGTATATTTGCATTTAGATTAAAAGCATAGAGTTTGAAAAATCAGACATTGATGAAAACAAATGATATTAAAATAGCTGTGGCAGGTACAGGATATGTGGGACTGTCTATTGCCACATTACTCAGTCAGCATCATCAGGTTACTGCCGTAGATGTGATTCCTGAGAAGGTGGAGATGCTGAATCAGCACAAGTCACCTATTCAGGATGATTATATAGAGAAGTATCTGACTGAAAAGGATCTCAACCTAAAGGCTACTGTCGATGGACGCGAAGCCTACAAGGATGCTGATTTCGTAGTAATTGCTACACCGACCAATTATGATCCGGTAAAGAATTACTTTGATACACGTCACGTAGAAGAGGTCATCGACTTGGTACTGGAGGTTAATCCGGAAGCCACCATGGTGATAAAATCGACTATCCCTGTGGGATATACGCGTAGTCTATATGTTCAATATGCTCAGAAGGGGATAAAGAAGATGAATCTTCTCTTTGCTCCTGAGTTCCTGCGCGAAAGCAAGGCCCTTTACGATAACCTCTACCCTAGTAGAATCATCGTAGGATACCCAAAGATGGAAAACTGTGAGAAGGTATTTACAGAGGCTATCCAAAAGATCACGGATGCTGAATATCTGAAGCATCAGGCACATTTGTTTGCTGAACTTTTGAAGGAAGGTGCCATCAAAGAAGACATAGATACCTTATTTATGGGTACGAAGGAGGCTGAGGCCGTAAAACTTTTTGCCAACACCTATTTGGCTCTGCGCGTGAGCTACTTTAACGAGTTGGATACCTATGCTGAGGTGAAGGGCCTCAACACTCAGGCTATCATCGATGGCGTATGTTTGGATCCAAGAATCGGTACACATTATAATAATCCTTCGTTTGGATATGGTGGCTACTGTCTACCGAAAGATACCAAGCAACTTCTTGCCAATTATGCCGATGTACCGGAGAATCTTATTCAGGCCATCGTAGAAAGCAATCGTACACGAAAAGATTTCATCGCTGACCAGGTGCTGAAGATGGCTGGGTATTATAGCTATTCCGAGGATAACGACTATAAAGCTGAGGAGGAGAAGGCTGTAACAATCGGTGTTTACCGACTTACGATGAAGAGTAATAGCGACAACTTTCGTCAAAGTTCCATTCAGGGAGTGATGAAACGTATCAAGGCTAAAGGTGCCAAGGTCATCATCTACGAACCAACTCTTGAAGATGGCACTACATTCTTCGGTAGTAAGGTGGTGAACGACCTCAAGGCTTTCAAGACACAGGCTCATGCCATCATCGCCAACCGTTACGACAGTTGTCTGGATGATGTAGAGGATAAAGTATATACCAGAGATATCTTCAGAAGAGACTAAGCATTCTCTTCTTGAAGATCTTGTTCTTACCGCGTGATTTTTGTCTAATCCTTGAGCGAATAGAACGAATAGAAGTGAGACAGATACACATAATTCTCATGATTTCTGTTTCACTTTTGCCAAGATGTTCCATGATAAGAAAGAACTTGTAGCGTGACGAGAGATCTTTGAAATCCGTATGGAGATGATTAACAAAATCGAAATCACGGAGTTCATAATAATCTACAAAATACTTAAAATCTTCAGAAGCCCACTGTACCACATTGCCCCCTTCTTCAATTTCGTGAAAGCGGACACGTCCTCGGGAGATATTCCTATTATTATTTTTCTCCCAACAGGAAAGTTTGGTAGTCAATAAGGTGATATCGTTGTTTTTCCGATAATTCTTATGACTTAACTCTAGAATCTCTGCGTTTTTATTTCTAAGCATCATCTTGATCCTCCGCTTATTATATTGTATCTTATCGCGATAATAAAGATACAAGCCAAAAGATGCTATCAGAAATATAACCACCAAAGTCAGACACACGTAAAAAGCAATGGCCATGACATCTGCACGATCTAGCGATGCCATGTCTGTTTGATGCGAACACGAACTCAAGAAGATAATAGCCAGAATAATTGGAATACTGAGTAGTTTCATAGAAAAAAGCAATTATAATAATGATTCCGTGCAAATGTAGCAAACTTTATTGATTATAGAAAGAAAAACGGGATTTTTTATTCCTCAGAAGTGTTGCAAGAATTTTCTCATGTATCTTTTTGATAATCAAGAGATTGCCTTATGCCAAATATGAAAACTTACTACTATCTGCAACGAAAAATGATGCCCGGTGTGTGCCGCTTTTAAGATATACCATACGAATAAATGAGACTACAACGCACTGACAATCAACAGATTATATATACAAAACACTTGCAGCAACGAAAAATAAAAATATTACTTTTTATTTGGAGATATCCGGTTTGATATCTACTTTTGCCCAAGTCAAAGTAATAAAAGTAATAAACAATAGGGGATTCATATTACCCATATGCGGGAAATTAACAGAACGTAGTGATTCCCACTACTATTTTAATCATTTAATCTATATTTAACATGAAAAGTTTTCTTTATAAAAAGTTGACCACGATGTCAGCCTGTATGGCAGTTATCTGCCTAATGCCGTCTTGTTCCAAAGAGGAAGAGTGTGGAATTTCCAACGATCGGACACCTAAAGAATATGTAGACAATCCTCTACAATGGGACGAATCGTATCATCCGGGGAGAACCAGAGCCACAAACGAATCGTATGAGTTTGTACCAGAAGGATTAACCGCTGGTGCCTACCTCGGAGGACTTCTCAATGGTACTACTATCGCCACTCCTCCTCTGAAACCTATTACCGGTCAGGAACTTGAAAACATAGACATTTCCTTTGATATGCCGGGCTACTTCCATGCAAACATCAAACCAAGGATGAATGACTATAAAGATGCATTAAACCAAGCTCTTAACAGTTCAGATTTTAGTGGTGAACAGACGGAACAGTTTGAATACGATCTAAAAGGATTCAGTGATTATCGTGAGATGAGACTGGCTTTCGGCGCAAATGTTGACGTCTGCAAGATTCTGAAGATCAGTGGTGAGTATGCGCAGACGAGGATTCGCAAGAAGACAGGATTATTCGCACGCGTCTATCAAAAGAATTTCACCGCTATGATGGACTTCCCTGAAGATGGTAACCTGTTTAAAAATAAGGCCAAACTAAGCAAATACAAGGATGATGCTTATATCAATTCTATTTCTTATGGTCGTCTCGCCATCATCTCCATCGAGAGCAACTATTCTTACGATTCTCTAAAGGTGGCTTTCAAGGCATCTCTCAACCTGACCAAATGGAATGCAGATGCTAAGATGGATGCTGATTTGAAGAAAATCCTCGATGAATCAGAAGTAAAAGTTTATATTCTCGGAGGTAATGGGAGAACGGCTACTCAGACCTTCGAAGGGTTCGATGCCTTTGCTACATTTATCAAAGAAGGTGGCGAGTTCTCGGCAAAGCAACCTGGTGTGCCTATCTATATCACAGCAAACAGATTGGATGATAACTCTATATGGGTAAATCGTTTTGATATTCCTTCAGATTCTTAACTATAATAGATTATGAGAAAACTCTCTCTTTTGTTCATTGGACTTCCACTCTTATTGGGTGGATGCTCCAATGACATTGAACAGGATCGTATTCCTACACAAAAGGTCCCTAGATATGTAGGAACCCAGACACGAGCGGGGATATTCGACGACTACGAGGTGGTGTCTAATGAGATCGTTGTGCTCAACGACTATGCCACACCGATCTATCCCGGTGCTGCCTTTACGATGAATTCTGTCGTCAATGCTACCTTCAAGCCCATCTCCGGAACTAACCAACCTATCACACTATCAACGACTTTGATCAACACAGGTTACGAAAAGTTCGATAAGGCAACCCGAAACAATTTCCTGAAATATCTGAGCAACCAGTATAAGACTGCCTCATTTGAGGAAAATCCCGAGTTTCAGTATTCCATGGATACTTTCACATCCTATAATGAACTGGAATCTGTTACAGGAACAAGCAAAAGTACGAGTTATCTATTTTTTAAGAAAGGTAAACTCGACAAGAACGAGGATCGTAGGATATCGAAACGCACGGGTATTTATATCAAGTTCTGGCAATCTAGTTTCTCGGTTATCATGGATGATCCTAAGATTCCATACGTAACAGTAGACAAGAATATGCAGGACTCGGTAGTCTTTGTGAACAGTATCACGTATGGGCGACTCGGTATTATCGCTCTCGAAACAGAGATGAATGCAGAAGAAGCTAAGTCGCTTACTCAGAAGTCTTTTAGTGCTATCGTGGTGAATGGTGAGGAATCGCTTACCAGCGAACAAAAGAGATTTTTGCAGAATTGCGATGCTCATGTATATATTCAAGGTGGCAACAATAAAGATGCCTGTCAAACCATCAACGGACTTAGTGCGTTCACGAACTATATTCAAAGTGGGCGTTTCTCTAGGAACCAACCGGGTGTACCGATCTTCGCATCATTCGAAAAGGTGAAAGATAACTCACTCGCTCAGATCAAGTTCAAATTCCACATGAGATTTCACCCTATTTATGTCGATTTTGTCGATAGCATACACAATGGTGTGAGCCATTTGAGCATTCATTTCTATAAGAATCGTGCGATGACTCCGACTCTTGCCCATGCAGAAATTGAATTCAAATTCGAGGTAAAGAAGTGGTATGACCATGAAGTAGCCAAGAAATATGAGAACAGCACAACCTATCATAGTTTTTACAACAAGAACTATGATAAGGGTATGCATTTGATGGATTACGAACGAGAGAAGGTTCTCGAAGATCCGAAAGCCTCTTTCGTAAACCATGAATATACGCAAGTACGACTTTTGGATAATCCAGATTTCGAGTTGATAGGAGGTAATCCGCGAGTTGTGTATTATTAAAATCGGATGAAATCATGAGAAAGAATATTTTATATACGATAGTAATACTGGGAATATTCGTTTCCTGCGATCCCAATGATCATCTGATGGAATCAGGTGAGGATAGAGGACAGCAGATCAGTAATACGGATGTGAGCAGCCTCATCCCAGAGGCACAAATTTATACAACTCGTAAGACGTATAATCTGATAGCGAGAGATTCTGCCCTGTTCCATCACAACTTGATCACAATGCCGGGAACCCGAGGCAATTCTGCCAGAACAGCCACGGAACAAGAGTATATCAGTCAGGAGATCGTCGTTCTGCCACAATATCTTTCTAAGATCTGGTTGGGAAATGTCGTTACGAGAAACTCCGTGATGGACAACACCTATTGTCCCATCCCGGGAAAGAAACAAGACATTGAGGTTTCTTCCACGTTGCCGTCAGCATCCCCGGCCATAATCAGCGATCCATCCTATTCGCAGTTTAATAGTTTCGTTCAGCAACAGATCAAAGAAGGTTCTTTCAAACAGAATGCAGAAATAAAAAGAGTTTCACGGTATCTATGGAAACTCCTACTCCACCTTATGCTGACATCAACGGATACATCATGGATTCTGCCGTATATGTGAATAGTGTAACCTATGGTAGGATGGGAATTCTGACATTAGAGACCAATTACGATGCCGAATCTGCTCGGGTCATGATTCAGAAATGCCATAAAAAACTTTTCAGTAATAAGCAGCAATCGTTCACAAAGGAAGAATCGAAATTCCTCAACGGTTGTACATTCCGCCTAATAGAAATTGGAAATAGTGGTTCTTCGGCCGTACAATGTTTCAATGGCGCTGATGAATACAAACAACACATCACCAACGCGACTTTCTCAAGGAGCAATCCCGGGACGCCGATATTCTGTACTTTCGCAAATGTGAAGGACAACTCGCCTTGCTATTTTAAACTCAAATTTATCATCGGCGCGGAGCCTTTGTATATCGACCTCATCGAGGAGTTGTATCCGGTATCTCCGGATGTCAGTTCATCTCCAGAGCATCGATTTAGTGTAAACTTCTTTAGCGACAGGAATCATGTTCCGGCACTCGGTGACCCTTCGATAGTCTTACGGTTTCAGCATCTCATCTCGTATGACCATGAGGATGATCAATGTCAACCTTCTTCAATGATAAAAACATTCCGATGTGATGCAGACAAGAAGGGTATGAAATTGTTCAATTTCATTGAGGAAGAGACTTTCGTACAAACTCCTAACCAACCGGATCAATACGATTTCGAGGTGCTGAATGTAAAACATGAACGAGCTTGGCTGTTGGACAGTCCTGACTATGAAGTGTTAGAACATAAAATCATCGACAGAAGATAGCTATAATACTTGCCAACCTTTTTATTTACGTGACAAAGACATGAATTGCTCATTGCAATTTCATGTCTTTTCTTTTGCAGTCTTATTTATTTTGTTTATCTTTGTCAAACACAACCCTACAATACTTACAACATGGAAAACGATAAAGCATACATCACTTTCTTAGGTTACTGTCTCGACACCACCAAGGAGATACCTTCATGTGTCGCCCATATCGACTGGGATGGTCTCTACACGTTCGCGCTCAAACAGACGATTATCGGCATTTATGCACACACGATTCTGGAGGATAATCAGGCTCTCGAAGAGATAGGATGGATGGGCAACAAATTATCTTTGTTGCAGATTAAGAAATGGATGAGTATTTATATGAGATACAAGAGTCGCAACACAAAGATGAACATGAAAGCTGTCGAGGTGAGTAGAAAACTCGAGGCTGACGGTTTCCGTACTTGTATCTTGAAAGGGCAGGCGAATGCAGCATACTATCCTTATCCTTTAGCCCGTACTCCAGGAGATATCGACATCTGGGTGATGAACCAACAAGGTCTTTCATTTTCAAAACATCGAGAAAAAGTTATCAACTATTTTCTCAAATTCGGTATACCATTGAATATAGCATTTCATCACATAGAGTATGAAACAGAAGGGATCTCCATTGAAGGACATTTCACCCCATCTATTACTTCCAACCCTATATGGAATAAACATCTTCAAAAATTCTACAAAGAAATTTCTGAAAATAGCATACTATATCCTATAAATTTAGCAGAAAACATAGGTCCTATCAATGTACAAAATGCCCAATTCAATGTAATATTTCTATTAGAACATACTTTTCATCATTTTATAGATTCAGGAATAGGTTTTAGACAGATTATAGATTATTACTATTTACTAAAGAACATAAAATGGGACGAGCCTGACAACAATCTTTGGTCATGCAATAAAGACAAATCCATTAATATCTTAAAATCGATTGGTTGTTACAAATTTGCTTGTGCCTTAGCATGGGTATTAAAAAATATTCTAGGACTTGACGATTCTTTTTTATATTGTGAGCCAAATAAGAAAGAAGGAACATTCTTATACCATGAAATCATAAGAAGTGGAAATTTTGGAGTTAAAAATGCTTTATCACAAACTATAAGCAAACATAAAAGTCATCTCGTAAGATTTCTTATTCGTGAAAAATTTATGTTTAGAACTTTATTTCATTATCCAAAGGCAGTTATTCCAAGTCCACTTTACAACATTTTGGAGTATATAAAAATACTAAAATTCAAAAAACTAGGGAGGAATGACACATTGATATAATTAAAACTAATTTCAATAATAAGATACCATATTTATTTTTTACACCATTTTTTAGCGATTTTAATTGCCCAATCATGAATAACAGAAAGAATATCTTTTATCACAATGCAATGATTAAACAGCCTGTAAAACTACGTTACAAGGCTTTAAAGAAAAACAACAAGAGTTTGTATCTAGACATTTATCTTAATGGTGTAAGGAAATACGAATTTCTGCGACTCTATCTCGTACCAGAATTCAACGAGGATTGCAAGATACACAATCAACAGGTACTAAGACAAGCCCTGAACATTCAGGCTCAACGAACGATGGAGATTTACGGAGGCACCAACATGAAACCTCACGAAAAGCCTCATCTCCCAGTAAAGTTATCCGATTTCATTCAGCAATATGCGGAGAGCTATCGCAATTCCGGCCATCGCAACATGAGCAGGTATCAAACCATTCTCACTCTTATTCCACATCTTGAAATCTTTGGAGCCAAGGATCTGTCTCTATGCGAAATTGACAAGGGTTTCTGTCTTCACTTCATCCAATATCTGGAGACTGCCAAGGATTTGCGTCCAAACATCAAAGGGGAGCGACAAATTTCATCGGGAACAGCTTATCTCAAATACAGCATCTTCCGTACAGTCATCAAAGAAGCACATCGGCAAGGACTTATCAAGGAAAATCCAATCCTTAAACTTCAGTCTTCGCAACTGCCCCATCGTCCAGACAGCACACGATGCTATCTCACCAAGAAGGAAATCATGAAACTCATCAACACTCCTTGCGAGTATTCCAAACTGAAAGAAGCCTTCATGTTCAGTTGTTTTACGGGTCTACGCAGAAGCGACGTTCTCGAACTGAAATGGTGTAATATTCTATACGAGAATCGAAAATGGATTCTTCGCAAGAAAATAAAGAAGACACAACGCTGGCTCACCATTCCCCTATCAGAAGAAGCTAGGAAATGGATTCCACAGCATCGAGGAAAGAGTGATTCCTTCGTCTTCCCACAGATGCCATCCACGAGTCTATCCATCAACATAAAAAGATGGGCAAAAAAGGCAGGCATCAAGCAAAAGGTCGTTACATTTCACGTTGCCCGCCACACCTTTGCGACCATGGAATTAAGCTTAGGAGTAGACCTTTACACCGTATCTAAGTTGCTGGGACACAGGAGTATAAACAGTACGCAGATATACGCAAAGATTATAGACAAGATGAAGGAAAATGCGATGAATCGTATCGATAAAGCCTTCAAAAAGTAACAAACGGGTAACAAAGGCATTCCATTATAGGTCTACTTTGCCGATATACAGGGGCTGCAACGGGTAACAAACGAGTAACAAAGATTAGTCGTTTACCCTCATAAACAACACATTTTAGGAAACTAATAAAAAATATATCACATTTCAGATTCATATCCTATTATTTGATTAATTCTCCAACTTGACTATTCTTGTTGAATATTATTAATCGAAAGGTGTACACTTTCGATGTAACTGTACGAACCGTTGGTGTTACCGCAACGACAACAGTCACGGACTGGACCGACGGTGAGAACAAGAATGGAGGAGCAATCATAAAGATCTAATCAAATAAAGA
>Ga0256407_10003435_pt1 | contig 28202 bp, 27 predicted proteins | sample RumenRJG_04DNA_FD_193489 | JGI IMG/M metagenome (GOLD analysis project Ga0256407, IMG submission 193489) | Bovine rumen microbial communities from Lethbridge, Alberta, Canada - RJG_04 | ecosystem: Host-associated > Mammals > Digestive system > Stomach > Rumen | place: Canada: Alberta...
GCAGACCGCGATGCAATTCTAAGGCTTGGAGGATTTCTGGTCAAACGCATAGCGTTCACGGAACCCCGCGTCTAACGCGGGGTTTTCTGATAACAAAAAGTGACAGAAGCCGGAGCCTCTGTCACTGTGGTATGCGTGGTAAATTCTTTTCGCTGTGTCCTGCAGACCGCTCCTTAAGCACATCCGGAAAGTGGAGTCTGCTTTATGGCAGGTATCCCATGCCCCTGGACACCAGGGCGGCGGTGTTCTTGACTGCCTCTACGATGATCGGCAGCTTCTCATCCGAGAGCTCTTCCAGGTCGCCATTGATCGCAATGCTTGCGATGACGGCCCCGGAATAGTCATAGACAGGCGCACCGACACATCTTCTTCCCTTCAGGTACTCCTCATCATCGATAGCCCATCCGTCTTTTCTGACCTTCATCAGCACCTTCTTGTACTCGGCCGGGTCGGTTATCGTTTTGTCCGTATAGCGCTCTAGCGGGTGATTGTACAGAAGCTCATCGATCTCATCACCTGACATCGAGGCGAACATGCACTTTCCGATGGATGCCGGATATGCCGGAACGCCGATACCGGATTCCTCTTCCCTCACATACAGAGCCTTGCGCTCGATCACCTGAACATATACTACTTTGTTGTCCACGACTTTGCCGAGGTATACAGTCATTTTGTACGCGGAGTACAGTTCAGTAAGATAAGGCTTGGCGATGTTGTAGAGCTCAAGGTGCTCGATGTGATAGCTGGCAAGCTCGATTACCTTAGGCCCGGTCAGATACCTGGAGTCCGCGGTCTTTACGGCATAGTTTCTCGCACACAAAGTCTGCATCAGACGGTGCGCTGTCGTTTTGCTCAGAGATGCCTTCGAAGCGAGCTCTGTCAGACTGACAGGCTGGCGCTCCTCCGCAAGTATCTCCAGGAGATCCAGCGCTCTTTCCATACTTCTTACATTTTCAGGCATTGGGCTCACCTCCTGTGGTGGGTCGAACTGAATTGATGCGTTATTTTATCACATAAGTCTGACAAGTCAATGATTATTTGGGGTGTTTTTTCCCAATTGGTCATAGGTATTCTGTATAGCGGAACATGGAAATGAGCGTGTTGCGATTGGGCGGTTATTTGGACGCTTGCGTTCCGTCTGATGGAACTCAAATTTCATTTAATGGAATCCGCGGATTGTCGAACAGTCAGTTTTTAAGAATAATGACATCGGATGTATAAGATTTATTTTTATACTAATCCCTTCTGATATTGCGACAGTGCTTCGCAGCCCCTCGCAAAGTATCTGTCAGCAATATAAACGGGGCCGCCCTCGGGCGGTCCCGTTTTTTTGTCCGTCATATGGTGCGTCACTTGAATTTGTTATGACAAGGGGGACGGTTCTCTTTGTCATGTTTTTTGTCTCGAAAGGGATGGTTCTCTTTGTCATATTTTGTATCAACGGGGAAGGGCCTGTTGACACATTATAGATTCCGCTCTGCGAGGAACTCCTCTACCTGGCTGCGGCCGGTAAGCGCGGTGCCGGCACCTACTGCGGTGGTGCAGATGGCTCCGCATGCGCTTGCGAACTGCAGCGCTTTTTTTATGTCCGATCCGCGGAGGATCTCCGAGGCAAAACCGGCGATGAAGTTGTCGCCGGCGCCTGTTGCGTCGACAGTGTCTACGGTGAATGCAGGGATGCGGAATTCCATGGTTCCGGAACCAGCGCCTTCTGTATCACTGCCCATGTTTCCGACAGGTGCTGTCCCGCGGCCCTTGAAATAGCAGCCCTCAGCCCCCATCTTGATTATTACGTTCTTTACTCCTTTTTCGAGGAAAACGTCCGCCATGTCCTGGACGCGGCCCTTATCCGTGTAGTGCTCGGCTTCGTCGAGGTTCGGCGTGATGAAGTCGATCATCGGCAGGAGGTTCTCTATGTCGTCAAGGCTGAGGCGCCTGAAGTTAGGCAGCTTGGTGTCTGCGAAGACGAGCATTCCGCGCAGCTTCGCAACCGTAAGGACTTCCCTTATGACATCAGGGTCATTGAAAGGCGCCCTGAACAGGGAGCCGAGTACTACGGCCCTGGCGTCAAAGAGGTCCATGTACTGCTCAGGGTGGAAGTTGTAGCTGTGTGCCTGGTTGGTGATGGAGCGGCGGTTGCCGTCCTCTTTTACAAAGATGGTCGTGACCGGCGTCGGATGCTCATCCGGGCGCTGTATGAGGTCAGTGCCGACGCCGGTAGCGGCCAGCACGGCCTCTATCATGTCACCTGCCGCATCCGTGCCCAGCGAGCACAGTATCCCTGTCCCGAGGCCGAGCTTGGCCGCAGCAACCGCCTCATTGACCGCGTCCCCGCCTGCCATGAGCGTGCCCGACTCCGCCCTGAATCCCGACAGGACCGGCTCAGGTTCAAATCCCCTTATTATAGAATCCATTATCGCCATGCCAATGCAGACGATATCATAGCTCTTTTTCATTTCTTTCTTTCCCAATATCAGCGGGCACGCTCCCCGAAGGGGGCCGCCCTTGTGTGTCCCAATAGTTCCAGGCACGCTCCCCAGATGGGGCCGCCCTTGTGTCAGATGGGACGGTCCTTTTTGACCCACGCCCAGTGGGCCAGTGCCCGCACCCGGCGGGCCCGTCCCTTTCCGCCTAATACAGTTCAGCCTGATCGCTTATCAGCTTACGCATCTGCTCAACCACGCTCTCCGGCCCGACAATCTTCACGCTGCCTCCGAGCGAAATGATCCACCCGAGGAAGTGGTTGCTGACCGCCACGGTAACAGTCGTACGGAAGTGGTCCTCATCAGACGGTGCGATTATTATGTCCTTGCCAAAACGGTCGATGAGGACTCCGACCATATGGTTCTCCGCCTCCAGCGTGACACGGGACTCCTCGCCGCCAAACATCCCGAACAGCTTGTTGGTGTAACGCGGGACATCGAACGCTTTGAACTGCTCCTGCCCCTGCCTCTTCTCATCCAGTATCTCAATATTCAGCATCTTGTCCACACGGTAGTGGATCATGATATCGTATTTTGCATCATAGGCGACGAGATAATACTTCTCGTCGTCCCACATCAGAGCCCACGGGCTCAGCGTGTACCACCTGCCGTCATAGCGGAGCTCCATCTCCTTTTTGAGGTTCCACTGGAAGTACCTGAAGCGGATCTGCCTGTTGGCGCCAATGGCCTCGTGGATCTTGTCGACATTGTAGTAGATGCTCTCGTTCATCGTCTTGACGCGGCCCGTCATGATGACCTGCCTGTGGAGCTTGCCTGCGTCGTACCTGCTGACCAGCGACTCGAGCTTGCGGATCAGCTGGCTCGACTTCCTGTCCGTAATAAATTTTGCCGACTGCACCGAATCCACCAGCAGCTTGAGTTCAGGCAGCTCAAAGTCTCTGCTGCCGAGGTAATAATAGTGGTTGCGGCCCTCCTGCTGCCCGATTATGTCGAATCCGAATTTTCTCAGCTCGTCAAAATCCTGATACAGCGTCTTGCGGTCCGCGTTGACCCCATAACCGCCGAGCATCGCGATTATCTGCGCCATCGTAAGCGCGTGATTGTCGTCAGTCTCTTCCGAGAAGATCTTCACCAGATAGAGCATCTTGAGTTTCTGGTTGTCACCTCTGCGTTCGCCAGCCATTTTTCTCCTATTCCTCCCATAAAGCGCCGGAAAGCGCCATAAAGCGCCGGCCTCATCTAATAATGTGTCACAATGGATGCCCTTTCCGACGCATCCCGTTTTCCAGCTTGAAATCAGATTGGATGCCCTTTCCGGCACATCCAGTTTCTGTCTCTTATTGTATCACAAGATGCCACCATGGATGACAGTAGGGACCACAGCAGCGTCCAATTCCGTTGCAAATTTCCCTTTCAACCGCACCTCAGGACCACACGCAGGACCAGTTTTGCAGCAAATCATCAGTAATAATTGGAACGAGGACCACAGTGAGGACCAAAACTGCAGCAAATCGCACCTGAAAGCTGCGATGAAGACCACAGCGAGGACCAAAACTGCAGCAAATCGCACCTGAAAGCTACAATGAAGACCACAGCGAGGACCAAAAACTACAATAAAAACATGACACTGAGAACCATCCCCAGTGTCATACCCAGTATCAGTAAAAAACATGACAGTGAGAACCGTCCCCACTGTCATAAAAAAAGTGTGTCAATGGGACAGTCCCCACAGACACACTCCATGTCATATCAGTGCTATTATGCATGTCACCACGAGTGCCGGCAGCAGGTTCGCCACCTTTATCGTGTTTTCCCACACGAGGTTGATGCCGATGCAGAAAATGAGTATCCCGCCGGTCATCGATATGTTCGTGAGCATCGCGTCGGTCAGCATTCCGCCGAAAGCCGCCGCCAGAGCCGTGATCGACCCCTGCGTCACAAGGACTGTTATCGACGAGAAAGCGCAGCCTTTGCCCATCGACGACGCCATCACGAGGATTATGACAAAATCTATGGTTGCTTTGGCCGCAAGTATCGCGTAGTCGCCGTATATTCCGTCGTTTATCGAGCCCATGATGCCCATCGCGCCGATCCCGACAGTAAGCGACGCTGTGACAAAGCCGTTGATGAACTGGTTGTCGCTGTCGTTCCCCGACTTGTGCCTGAGCCATGCGCCGAATCTCTGGAAAAGGCCGTCAATGTCTATTATCTCGCCGATGAGCCCGCCGAGAGCAAGCGAGATTACGATGTTGATCGTCCCGGTCGTTCCGAGCGACTTTCCACCCTCTTCTATTATTATCAGCTTGGACAGTGACCCTGCCGCGCCCATGAACATGACGGCGAATCCGGTCGCCTTGAGCATGGTCTCCTGATAGCTTTCCTTTATGAATTTTCTGAATGTGACCCCGAGCACGCCTGACGCGATTATCGCGGCCGCGTTGATCAGAGTCCCGAGTCCCCTTATCATCCTGTTATATGTACTCCCCTACGGAAAAACCTCTTTCATCCGGCCACAAACAGAAAACAGCGGCCCGGCATGTAACATAATATATCACAATGCCGCCGCTGTTTCATTCTTAAGGCTCTATTTCCTGTTCAGGAATCTAGAACATTACTATTCTCTGATAATTCTCTTTATCTGTATCGCCTTCAGAACTGATGCAGAGTATAACTGAATCTGCGTCTATACCGAGCGCTGCCTTCGCGTCCCCGTCCTTCATGATCTCGAGGAACGCGCCGCAGCCTGCGGCTCCGCTTTCCCCTGCCACGATTACCCTGTCACTTCCGGCAGGGTGAGCCAGCGCTCTCATCGCATTCTCCGTCACCACATCATCGCATGCGCAGTAGAATTCCGCCCTGTCTCTTATGACCGGCCAGGTTATCGCGCACGGCGTGCCGCAGTTGAGGCCCGCCATTATGGTCACCGGATCGCCCTCTATCGAATGCGATTTGCCGTCTCCCGCTGCAGCAGAAATGTACAGGCAGTTGACTGTCGAAGGCTCTACTATGGTGAAAACAGGCTCTTTGTCTGCGAACACATTCGAGAGATATCCGAGTACTCCGCCTGCCATAGCCCCTACTCCGGCCTGAAGGAAGACATGAGTCGGTACAAGGCCGTCAAGCTGCTCATATATCTCCGCAGCCATGGTCAGATAACCATCGACTATCCAGGTCGGAATGTCTTCGTAGCCTTCCCACGCTGTATCCTGCACGAGGATCCATCCGTTCTCGTGAGCCATCCTGTCAGCGAGGTCCACGGCCTTGTCGTAGTTGAGATCCGTGATGATGACGCTCTCGGCACCCGCATCCTCTATCGCCTGCCTTCTCTCTTCGACTGACCCGACAGGCATATATACATGCGAGCTGCAGCCGAACAGTTTAGCCGCCCACGCAACGCCCTTGCCGTGGTTGCCGTCAGTAGCGGTCACGAAGGTGATGCCGCTGCATTTTGCCTTCATCTCGTCTGAGGTAAAATCGCCGAAAACCGCCTTCTCAGGATCCAGTCCGAACCTGTCGCACAGTATTCTGAACACAGCATAGCTGCCGCCGAGGCCCTTGAATGCATTCAGGCCGAATCTCGGTGACTCGTCCTTGACCAGCACCTTCTTCACTCCCAGTTCCTTCGCCATGCCGTCGAGAGATACGAGTTCAGTCATCGCATATCCCGGCAGCGACCTGTGGAAGCGAAGTGCGTTCGCAGCCGCCTTCTCATCGAATTGCGAACCCGGAGCAGCCTTTGCACCGGTGTCAGTCAGCAGTGTCGCATTTTTCAGTTTGAGTTCTTTCATAACGGTGCAATCCTTTCTCTTCGGTTCATGATGCTATGTTTCACGCTCAGCTATCTTCGCCTATGTCATTCTATGCCGATACATCTTTCATTCCCGGCACACAATCTTCCGCTACTTTTTCCCGGCAATGAGCTCTTCTTTTTCCGCTCTTGTGAGCTGCTTTATCGCCCACTCGCGCCGCTGCGCCTCGATCTTGTCATCGAACTCTTCATAGTAGATGAGCTCGACCGGACGGCGCGCCCTCGTGTACTTGGCGCCCTTGCCCGAGTTGTGCACCTTCGTGCGGCGCTCCGGGTCAGTCGTCCAGCCCGTGTAGAACGTGCCGTCAGCGCATTTCAGGATATATACATAATGTTTCTTAGCTTTATCCAATATTGCTTCTCCCGGATGTCAGTTTATGACAACGGGGACGGTTCTCGTTGTCATATTTCATGTACGATCAGCTCAAGCACGTCCGGTCTCGCGTAGTGGCCGGCCGCATCGTGCTCCATTTTGCATGCTGCAGGCAGGGTCATTTTGAGGTCTGCATAGATGATCGTCTCCTCGTCCCACACCGGCTCTGTCACATAGTGTCCGTAAGGATCTATGATGCAGCTGCCGCCTCTGCAGACCATGTCAGGCAGCCTGTCTATCTCGTCCTGCCCGTTCAGGCCGGCCGGATATGAAGACTTGCGGATCAGCATGTCCGCGTTTATGAAGTAGCACTTGCCCTCGATGGCGATGTGCTGTATGGTCGCCTGCCACTCAGGATTGTCATTGGTGTTAGGCGAGATGTATATGGTTATGCCTTTGTTGTACAAAGCGACTCTCGCGAGAGGCATGTAGCTCTCCCAGCAGATGAGGCTGCCCATCGGGCCCCAAGGTGTCTCAGTAATCGGGAAGTAGTCCTTATTCGCATCGCCCCACACAACGCGCTCCGAGCCTGTCGGCTTGAGCTTGCGGTGCACCTTGTACGAACCGTCCGGCTCGAAGATGACGTTGCTGTTGTAAAGTGTCCCGAGCACCGCATCGCGCTCCGAGAATCCCATGCTTATATACGCTTTTGCATCCCTGGCCGCCTGAGCGAGCGCTGCGAACTCCTCTTCGCCTGCCACGACGGAAGCATCATAATACTTCATCCAGTCCTCGCGGCCGGCCTCAGTCCTTTTGCCCACACTGAAACCAAAATTCATCCCGACAGGATATCCCGGAATGAACAGCTCAGGGAAAACGATCAGTTCAGCCCCGCCGGCCGCCGCCTCCTTTATGAGCCCCAGCGCCTTATCCAGTGAAGCCGCTTTGTCGAACATGACAGGCTCAGCCTGCACAAGCGCGATGCGGCAAGTTTTTTTCTCAAGATCTTTCATCATTATTCTCCTTGATTCAGGAAAGTGTCAAAAGGGAGCGTCCCCATTGGCACATCCATTTCACTTATATCAGTATCCCCTCAAGATGATCGCACTCGTGCTGAATTATCTGCGCGATGTGCCCTGTGAACGCCTGCCTGTGGTGCTCCATCTTCTTGTCCTGATACTCCACGGTTATCTTCTGGTACCTCGTCGTGCGGCGGGTGCCGGACAGCGACAGGCAGCCCTCCTCCGCCTCGTACGGCTCGCTTCTGTCCGTGATCACAGGGTTGATCATCACGATATCCGCAAAGCCCGTCGACACGATAATGATCCTCTTCTTGTGGCCTATCATATTTGCAGCCATTCCCACGCAGCGGTCGCGGTTGGCCCTGAGAGTATCCTCAAGATCCGCCGCGATCGGCAGGTCCTTAATATCCGCCGCCTCAGATTTTTGCTGCAGGAACAGCACGTCTTTCATTATCGGTTTAATCATTTGTATCTTCCCTCTATTCTGACAACTGTCAAAAGTTGACAGTCAGAGCACTCCCCAATGTCATCAAAAATGAGATGCCTGCCATTATCCGGTAAGCATCTCAATTATCTCAATCCTTTCAAATCAATGCAACCTGTTATTCAGCATCTACCACTCCCGGAGGGCTTCCGTGAGCCTCGTGTCGATGTCCTCTCTCACTGCGCGGCACTCTGCCGGGTGCTCTCTGCCCGACCTGAACAGGCGGGTTATAAGGTCGCCGCCTGCCGGCAGCATGATCTTCAGCATCGATTCCGGGAAGGCAAAATGCGTACCGAACTCGTACGTAAGTGATGTGTAGGTGCTGTCATGCGGCATCGAATCGAGGCGCTCTTCCATCCTGCGTATGTACTTGCAGGTATCCCAGAGGACATCGTCCTCGGCGCCGATGAAAATGATGTGTCCCCTGATGCGCTCGACTTTGATCTTCTCCTCTTCCTGCAGAGGATGCAGGCGCTCGGACTCATCGAACATAGGCCTTGATGCGACCAGGTCGCGGCCGGCCTTCGATGCTTCCTGTATCTTCATCCAGTATTCAGGATGCCTGTATGCATACGGGAGATAAGGCAGCGGCTTTCCCTGCCAGGTAACGGTCGACTCGTTGTCGCCCGGCCGCTCTCTCATCCCGTCCTTTCCATCCTGATAGAATGCTTCCATGATAAAGTCCGACGGGCTGATCGCGATGGTCAAAGTGATCTCCGGATAATACGACGCCGCGACGAGCGCCAGCATCCCCGTTGTCGAGGCTCCGGCGATCCCTATCTTCTTTATGCCGCGGCTTTTGAGGAATCCTATCGCCGCTCCGAATCTTTCTATCGGATAGCTGTGATGTCCGTAGTCCTTTTTATCCGGTGACATGCAGAGAGCATGGCAGCCATTCATGTGCACCCATTTTGCGCCGGAAACCGCCATCCTGTCATCCGAGCTGTCTCCCAGCATCAGGATGACTGCTTTGTCCGTCGCCCTGTCATTCGGATAATATGCCCCGTAGAATCCATCGATTTCAGGTGTCATCAGTTGTTTTTTCAGTTTCATTAATCCAATCCCTTCCAGTTCAAAATCTATGTTCCTTATCTGCCTGTTGCCTCTTTCCGCACCAGTCTCCGTTGCCGGTTCTCATGCAGCTTCCTACCCAAGCGCCACATCCAGCGCCATCATCACGGTGAACCCTGCTGCGAAGAGCAGGACGCCGATGTGAGAGTGCTCCCCTTCCGCCATCTCAGGTATCAGCTCCTCGACCACCACGTATATCATGGCGCCGGCGGCAAAACTGAGAAGGTACGGCATCGCCGGTATGATGAGACTCCACACCGATGCCGCCACCATCACTCCGGCAGCGAATCCGGTCAGAGCCTTCTGCACATTTATGTCCAAGCCCCTCTTCATATCTTCTGCTCTCATCAGTCAAACAGTTCAGCTATTCCATGTTTACTATATGTTAGTCTTATCTAACTCATTTGTCAAAAGAAATATGACAGTTCAGCATCCCGTCCTGCAGAATATTCTTCTTCAAAGTGAATGTGCGGACCACAAGGAGGACCAATTTTACAGCAAATCATAAAAAATTTCGGAACGAGGGCCATAACGGAGACCAATTTTGCAGCAAATCATAAACAGTAATTGGTATGAGGACCACATAGAGGACCAAAAAACTTCAAGAAAAAAGATGACAACGAGAACCGTCCCCCTTGTCATCTAAAAAAGTGTGTCAAAAAGGACCGTCCCCTTTTGATACATCCGTTATCTGATCAGCCCCGGTATCTCGCGGGCGCTGTCTATTATTATATCCGCCTTGTACTCCTCGAGCTCTGTTCTCGGTCTGAAACCCCAGGTCACTCCTACTGTTGTGACCCCGGCATTGTGACCGGTCATCATGTCGGTGTTGGTATCACCAAAATACAGGCATTCGCTCTTATCTGCACCGAATTCCTTCAGTATCTCATACACCCCTGTCGGGTCCGGCTTGATCGGGATGCGGTCGGTCTGCCCCTGTATGTGATCGAACAGGCCTTTGCCGAATATGGTCTCGACGACACTTACCGCGCTCGCATGCGGCTTGTTTGAGAACACAGCGATGCGGATGCCTTTTGCCTTCAGCTCATTCAGAGCCCATTCAACATAGTCGTACGGCTCCACCTGATAGACCGGATCCTCCTGCATCCAGGCCCTGCACATCGGCAGGCCCTCCTCAACATGCCTGTCGACCTCAGTGTCGCCTGCAGCCTTCAGCGCCCTGATCAGGGCATTTTTGATCCCGTCTCCGGCAAAATAATTAAAGGCCTCCACTGGCTGCTCAGGCAGCCCGTAGTAAGCCAGAGTCATATTAACAGGCCTCGCGATGGAGGCCTGAGTCCTTGCAAGTGTACCGTCAAGATCGAAGATACATACTTTTATCATTTTACTGTCATTTCCTTCCGTTGTTTATTCTACCTGCATCCTGTCCAGCGCCGCGCCGAATTCGCTGTCAAAACTCTCCTTCGCAGCATCGTAATTCATGCGGGCTGTCTCCATTGCAGCTTCATCAAGCGTATACGAGCCCTTCCAGACGAGCTGCATCGCTGCCCTCTCCGACCTGATGGCCACCTGAGTGTAGTCGGGGCCTATGGCCAGAAGTTCCAGCGCCTGCTCCTGTGTCATCTTTATTCAGTGAGTGTGTCGAAAAGGATCATCCATTCCGACACATCTAGTATTCCAGATGCGTGTTGATGTACTGATCCCATATCTCGTCAGGAACGAGCCTGCCGCCTGTTGCCCAGCATATCTGGGTCGCATTGGCGAGCTTATCCCCCGTAAGGCCGTGTTCCTCAAGATACTTCCTGGTGCCCTCGTACTCCATCAGTCTGCATGGTCCGATGAAAGCCGCGCAGCTCGAAGGCTCGATCAGCTTGTCCTCGGTCTCCTTCAGCATCCTCATGTAGTCATAGAGCCTGCCGTCGACTATTGTAAAGTCGCCCGAGATCAGGTTGCGGTCTATCCTGGTGACGAATCCCGACGGGCTCGCGCAGGCAAGGCCGTCAGCATGCGACATTCCGCTTATGCCAAAATCCGCCACATTGGTATCGTTGTATCTGTCCGAAGCGCATCCGATCAGCACCGACGGGAAGAGCGTCGGTTCGCAGAAGAACACGTGAACGTTGTCCTTGAATACTCTCTTGAGTCCGTAGCATACTCCTCCCGGAGCTCCGCCTACGCCGCACGGCACATACACGATCATCGGATGATCCTCATCCACTGTGATGCCCTTCTCCTCGAGCTGCTTCACCATCCTGCCGGCGGCTACAGCATATCCGAGGAAGAGCGGTATCGAGTACTCGTCGTCGACAAAATAGCTCATCGGATCCATGTCTGAAAGGCGCCTTCCCTCAGCGACAGCCTTTGAGTAGTCGTCCTCGTATTCGATGACATCGACACCCTTGCTTCTGAGCATGTCCTTCTTCCACTGCTTTGCGTCAGCAGACATGTGGACCTTGACCCTGAATCCGAGGAATGCGCTCATGATGCCTATCGACAGCCCGAGGTTTCCGGTCGATCCTACCTGCACGGTATATCTGCCGAAGAACTCCTTCATGTCATCATCGGCAAAACGCGCGTAGTCATCGTCCTCAGTGATCATGCCCTCCGCAAGAGCCAGGTCCTCGGCGTGCTTGAGAACTTCGTAGATGCCGCCTCTCGCTTTGACCGATCCGGCGATTGGAAGATGGCTGTCCATCTTGAGAAGGAGCCTGCCCGGGATGTCCGCGCCGCACTTCTCCTTAAGAGCAGCCTGCATGTCCGCGATATCCTCAAGCGGTGACTCGATAAGTCCGCCGTCCGCCTCAGTCTCAGGGAAGCATTTTCTTATGTACGATGCGAACTTTCTCAGCCTCGCATCCGCGTCAGCAATATCTTCATCATCCACGACCAGCTGGCATACAGCATCCACCATCTCAAAAGGCAGATACTTGTCATTGATCCAGACGGTCTCCTTCAGTTCAGCGATGTCTCTGAAGACAGGGTCCCTGTCAATCATCTCCTGTGCATACGGTTTGATCGGCATTTTGCACCTCCCGGCAGCCCTGAGTTCCTCTCCAGTCGCTCCGGCTGCCATTCATTCTGCTGTTTGCTATGACCTGTTTTCTATTCAGTCGCTGCTCTTCTCCGGTGACTCAGCACCCTTTGCGGCAGCGTCCCCTCCGTCTTCCGCCTGCTGCTCCTCTTTCACGAATGAAACCGGATCAACAGTGTTAGCGCTTGTTATATATGCATTTCCGTCGTTATCCTGATAGATCATTACTACCTGGACGCTCTCGACTGCTTCAGCCGTTGTCAGCAGGCTGTGGCACAGAACCGCATAGTTGGTGCCCTCAGCTGTCTGCCTGCCGAGGTATGCCATCGGCACGAGCTCGTTTCCGAAGAACTGCTCAGCGCCCTTGTCGAATGCAGCTTTGACCTCTTCAGGCAAAGCGATCTTCGTGTAGTCGGCAGGTACCGTCCATCCGCCGAGAAGCTCTGCAGGTATCTCTGCATCAGGGTCTGCAGGCTCTGCGGCTACAGGGGTCTTATTCGTTTCTTCGTCCCTGTCATCCTTGCTGCCGGCGGTTTCCGCAGTTCCGTCACCTGCCACGCCTTCCTCCTCTGCAGTGAGGCCTGTATAATCCGCAATGTTGAAGTCACTCATGCGCTCGATCCTTACGTTGCCGAGCAGGTCCATCGAGATAACTGCGACCTTGTATGATGTGACCGGCTTTGCTGCATCTGCAGATGCTTCGCTGCCTTCAGCAGACTTTGATGCTGCCTGCTCCGGAGCAGCTGTCACTCTGCACAGCACCTGATAGTAGCTGCCGAGCACGAGCTGCCTTGCGAAATAAGCGACCGGCACCATCTCTCCGTTGAAGCTTTCTGCGGCTTTGCTGAATACAGTCTGAACATCTTCAGGCAGAGCGGCTGCTTCATTCTCTGCGATCACCCACTCGCTTACCTGCTGTCCTGCCTGGGAGCCTGAGGTATTCTCAGATGTCGCAGCTTCGGCAGCGTGTGCTGCTTCGCCCGCACCGCTATCCGTTGCCGGGACCGCATATACCGCTGCAGGTCCCATGCACAGGACAAGTGCCAGGGTCATTATGATTGCATAAATTTTCCTCATTGGTCTTTCCTCCATGTTTTTCTGTTTCCATACTGCATTGCCGGTCAGTACCGGCCTCTGTGCAGCCGGTTTCCGCACATATCAGAAACCAAGATTCTCTCCTACAAGTATAACATGTATCCTGTCAGGGTGATGTGAGTACCTGGTGATAAGGAACTGGCAGCAGATGGTGTCAGGCGACTTGCAGTTCATGCATGAGCCTGTCTTAGCGCACGGCGTATTCAGTCCGAACCTCTGCGCATTGATTGGCGCCGCCACGTTGCGGGCCCTCTTAAGAGCACCATCTACATCATCACATACCTTGTTCATTCCGACGATCAGGACGACTTTCTTCGGGCCCTGAGCGATAGCCGAAACTCTGTTGGCATTGCCGTCGATGTTTACAAGGATGCCGTCCTCAGTCATGGCGTTGGCGCTTGCCAGGAATACGTCCGCATCATAGGCAGCCAGCATTGCCGCTCTCTTGTCCTCCATTTCATCCCTGTCGATGAAGTTGTAATCGCCTTCCTTAAGTGCCTTTACAAGTCCGATCTCGTGGACGCTCATTCCGCCACCCATGGTGACCGTGCTGCCCTCAGGAATGATCTCGAGCGCCATCTTCAGCGCCTCTTCCTTAGTGTGAGCATAGTACCCAGTCATGTTGCGGGTCTTAAGGTTCTTGATGATATTCGGTGCAAGAAGATCATTTCTCTTTATAATATTCTCGTTCATCTATAGTTTCCTTTCCTTAAGCTCTGCTGTTATTTTCTCATATACCGGCACGCTGACTCCGTACCTTGCCGCCAGTCTCGGCACTTCATAGATAAGGCCGTCGATCTCCGACGATCCGCCTCTTGCGATGTCCCTCTGCAGCGATGTCGTCATATCCGGTGCAAGGCCCTCGGTGATATCCAGGTTGATCTTCACTACATCCTCGCCGAATCCTATCCCCATCGCATCCGCGATATCCGAGATCTCCTGAACGAGTGAGGCAAAACAGTCTCTCACTTCGCCCGGCTTCTGCACTGCGCCGACCGGCACATCGTAGTAGAGGCCGCATGCTCCCTGCGGCGAGACGTATGAGAACTTCCTCAGTGCGTCCCTCTCGATATTATCCGACAGGATCCCTTCTATCCCCGAATCGCACAGGTCATCTCTGACCTTCTCCAGCACAGGCATTACCTTCGCTGCACTGCCGGCTTTCTGGTCTCTCCTGAGGCCGAACACGACTCTCAGGATGTCCCCTTTCATGAGTATGGTGCCCGGCTCGCTTATCTCCGAGGCGACATATATGCAGCCGTCGGTCACCGTGATGCCCGGGAGTTTTTCCTGCATCTTTCCGCCCGTTCCGAAGATGTTGAGGACCGGGATGACGATAGTATCACGGCCTGCTGCCTCTGCAATGAACGGGATCATCCCGTCGACGGCGTAGCCCTTCAGGCATACGAAGATTACATCAGGCCTGCAGCCTGCCTCGAGGAACTCATCCGAAGTGCACGCCTGTACAGGGTCTATTACAAAATCCCCTGCAGGCTTCAGGACCCTGAGCCCGTCTGCCCTCATTGCTTCAAGATGCCTGCCGCGTGCAATGAAGGTGACATCATATCCTGCACGCGCAAGATGTGAGCCCACCGCACCGCCGGTTCCCCCGGCACCTATGATCATGTATTTCAGTCCGCTTTTACCCATTGACTGTTACCTCTGGTTTATTCCCATAGTTATTTAAATGATATCATATTTTGCATGATGTATATAGCACATGTGGGCGTTTTGCGGAAAATAATTACTATATGTAGCGTTTGCAGATGCGGCTTCCGGCCTGACTGCTCCTGCACAGTAACAACCCGGATCCAGTGCCCCGCCTTCTTTTTGCGCATTACAAAAGGCCCGGCGGACCGGGCCTCTGTATCTTTCAGTTAAGAAGCAGTGCTTCAGCTTATGCCTCTGCAGCAGCCTTCTTGCCTTCTCTTGCTTCTCTTCTGGTCTCGTAATCACTGACGATCACTGCAGCAGACAGGTCGCCTACTACGTTGATGCCTGTACGTCCCATATCGAAGATACGGTCAACGCCGGCAACAAGTGCGATACCTTCAACAGGCAGTCCTACAGACTGGAGTACCATAGCGAGCATGATCATGCCGGCACCAGGTGTTCCTGCTGTACCTACGGAAGCGAGTGTTGCTGTAAGTACGATCGTCAGCATCTGGCCGAATGTCAGCTGGATGCCGAAGCAGCTTGCGATGAAGATCGCGCATACACCCTGATAGATAGCAGTACCGTCCATGTTGATGGTAGCGCCGAGCGGAAGTGTAAAGCTTGCTACGTCTCTGCGGGCACCCATCTTCTCAGCACACTCCAGGCTGACCGGCAGTGTTGCGATCGAGGATGTGCTTGAGAAAGCGAACAGGAATGCAGGGAATGCACCCTTGATGAACTTGATCGGATCCATATGTCCGAGTGTTTTTACTGCGATCGAGTAAGTGATCAGTGCGTGTGTGAAGTAAGCAAGGTAAGCTGTCAGAAGTACCATTGCGAGTGATCCGAGTACTGCCGGGCCATTCTCTGCAACTACAGGAGTGATCAGGCAGAATACTGCGATCGGTGTTACCTTGATGATACCCTTCATGATGACCATGAATACTTCATAGCAGCTGTCGATCCATTCCTTGAACGCCTGTGACTTCTCACCTGCGATGATGATTCCGAATCCTACGAAGATCGCGATCACGATGATCTGCAGCATCGAGGAGTCAACCATCGGCTGGAAGAGGTTGGACGGGAAGATGTTTACGATCGTGTCCATGAAGCTTGTAGGCTCTGCTGCCTCATAAGCGAGGTCAGATGTCTGGAGAACCTTATATGTGCCCTTGAACAGGTTCGCAAAGATAAGTCCGATAGTGATAGCGATAGCTGTTGTGCAGAAGTAGTAGATGATGGTACGGAGACCGATCGTTCCTACCTTCTTGATGTCCGACAGTGAAACAACACCCTGAACGATCGAAGTGATTACGATAGGCACTACGATAAACTTAAGAAGATTCAGGAAAATAGTTCCGATCGGCTTGATGTAGGATACGGTAAACGCAACAGCATTCTCTCCTGCGGACAGGAAGATGAGTCCGGCTACGATACCAAGGCCCAGGGCGATGAATATCTGCAGCGGCAATGATTGTTTGATTTTCTGCATACTCTTTACCTCTCTCTGTTAAAACCCTAGAAATAACCTTTGAAACCTCTCAATAACGTACTCCCGGTCTGAGCTGTGCTCCTGCCTCCCGTATTGCGGCTCCCGCCAGGACAGATGTAGGATCGACGCAGTCGTCCTCATACAGCCCCATAAGGTCGAACGCCACCGGTAGTTCGGTGCAGGCGAGCAAAACCGCTGTCGCGCCCCTTTCTCTGAGACTGCTGCAGATCGCAGCCATCTCATCATGCGGCAGCTGTGCAGGGTCAAGTGTGCCTCTCTTGATATAGTCATATACCAGAGACATCACCGTCTTCTGCTGCTCATCATCCGGATATATAGCTGAGATGCCCTCCGCGCGAAGAGCTTCCTCATAGAGGCCGCTCTGCACGGTGCCATCTGTAGCCAGAACCGCTGCTGTCTCAACGTCCATCTCCTTAAGAAGACGGGCCGTCTCAGCAGGCATGTTCAGGAAAGGTATGCCGACTTCACACTCCAGTGCCGGGATGAACCAGTGCGCTGTGTTGCAAGGCATTATCAGAAAGTCCGCTCCGATAGACTCAAGGCGCTTTGATGCAGCCAGGAGCTCCGGCACCGGATTCTCTCCGCCGTGGAGTATGGCGGCTGTGCGGTCAGGTATATTTACATTCGAGTCGATAAGAAGATGGATGTGCTCCTGATCGCAGTCAGCGTCAGTCATGTCAGTTATCTTCTTCATGAGATCCGCTGTTGCTGCAGGCCCCATCCCGCCTACGATACCGATTGTCTTATACATCCGCCGCATGTCCTTTCCTGTGAGATATAACTTATTCCTATACTTAATTTAACACATTGTATGCAATTTGCCAAATTCGCTTATCTCATGCATGATATGCCACTGGCCCTGAACGCGGTCCTCATCTGCATTTTCTGCATGATTTACTGCCATTTTGGACCTATGCCCGGTCCTTAACTGTCCTTCTGTGCAAAAGATGCTGTCATTTTGGTCCCTTGAGCAGTTCCGCATACACTTTTGCGCACAGATATGACCACTATTTTACCAGCGACGCGATGGCCTCAGCGCACTTTACGCACTTCTCTTTTGAGATGGATGCGATGGACACTCTGATGCCCTTAGGCAGCGCGAGGCAGTAGGTGTCCTGCTCCTCGAGCTTTGCACATACCGATGCAGCATCGTCGCATGCGACTGTTACGAAGAAGCCTGCGCTGAACGGTACGCACTTCACGCCGTTGTCGTTCAGGGTCTTCTCGAAGACTCTGCCTCTTTCGAGAAGCATGTCTCTGTATCCCCTTCTCTCCTCGTCGACCTTGGCCAGAAGTTCAGGATCGCTGTAGATCCTGCCCATTGCTACCTGTGCGGAGCGGTTGCAGTTGGACCATGTCGCACGTGCCATGTACTCGGAAGCTCTCTTGAACTCCTCTGCCGTCTCCTCATCAGGAGCGACGCATACGATGGCTCCGCATCTCATGCCGTAAGCTGTGAGAGTCTTGGATGCGCTGTAGCCGTAGATCGTGAGAACGTTGCTGCCGAGCTCCTCAAGCATCGGCATGAATGCTCTTACCTCGTCATCCTCGCCTGCATAGTCGATGTATGCGACGTCGAGGAAGAGGACTACTTTGCACTTTGCGGCATTGACGATCCTTATAACATTGCTCCAGTCCTCAAGGGACAGTGAGTAGCCTGTAGGATTGTGCGCCGGTGTGTTGATCATCAGGATGACCTGATCCTGCTTCTCAGCGAGAGCGTACAGCTGCTTCTCAAGATCAGCGCTGTCGAACTTTCCGTCTTCATCGAAGAATCTGAAAGTTGCGAGTGAGCGGCCGTTCTCACTGCAGATGTTTCTGTAGTTGGCCCAGCACCAGTCATGAGTCAGAACGCTGTCGCCGAAGTCCGAGTAGTTCTCTATAACGTTGGTGATGCTGCCTGTTCCGCCAGGTGTAGCGCATACGCGTACGAATCCCTTCGGCTGGAACTTTCCGAAGAGAGCCTTCTGAACGGCTTCCTTGAATGCAGGGGTTCCTGCGATAGGAGCGTACTCTGCATAGTCAGCAGGCCCGAGAGTCTTGATGGCATCCATTACAGATGACATTACTACGAGATCTCCGTTGTCATCCAGAAGAGCGCCGATAACGGCGTTAATGACAGCATCCTTGCCCTTTTCGGCAGTCGCAGCCTTGGCGCGTCCGTTAAGAGCGAATACTTTGTCAGCAACAGGAATAGTCCTGCCGTTTTCCTTTACAAAACCCATTTTTATCACCTCGCTTATTAGTAATATACTGCGTAATCGAACCGGTGTGCTGCCGCGGCCCGTATCTCAATTACGCCGGATATGCTTTGTTCTTCATGTCGATCGCATCAGGATCAACCTTGTTCCTGAGCGCGGCTCTTCTCTTGAAGTACTCTATAGCAACAGGTCCGAAGAGTGCGTATGTCAGCACGTCCTCCTCCTGCTCCTTGTAGTCTCCAATCTCCTCTTCCATCTTGGCCATTTCAGGCTCGAGGAGGTCTGCAGGTCTGCAGGTAATGATCTCCGAAGGGTCGATCCTGGCCAGAACTTCAGGATTCATAGGCAGCGGAGTCTGTCCGTACTTGCCTCTGAGGATCTCCTGTGTCTCCTTGGAGAGGATCTTGTATCTCTCGCCCATCAGGACGTTCAGAACAGCCTGTGTACCTACGATCTGTGATGACGGTGTTACCAGCGGCGGCATTCCGAGGTCGTTTCTTACACGAGGGACCTCCTGCAGTACGTCCATGTACTTGTCCTCTGCATTCTGGTCCTTGAGCTGTGATACGAGGTTGCTGAGCATTCCGCCCGGCACCTGATAGATCAGTGTCTTGATGTCTGTTCCGAGGACCTTGGTGTTCATGAGGCCGCTCTTGAGGGCGTTGTCCCTTACTGTCTGGAAGTGGGCAGCGATCTTCTCGAGCTTGCTCATGTCGAGACCTGTGTCTCTGTCCGATCCCTTGAACGTCTCGACCATTACCTCTGTTGACGGCTGGCTTGTACCGCCTGAGAACGGCGAGATAGCTGTGTCGATGCAGTCAACTCCTGCCTGTGCAGCGCAGTAGTAAGTGATAGGTGCTACTCCGCTGGTGCAGTGTGTGTGCAGGTGGATAGGGATCTCAACGTTGGCCTTGAGCATGCTTACCATCTCGGTAGCAGCTGCCGGAACCATGAGTCCTGCCATATCCTTGATGCAGATGGAGTCAGCACCCATGTCCTGGATCCTCAGAGCGAGGTCCTTCCAGTACTCCGGTGTATACGGCTCGCCGATCGTATATGCCATAGCTACCTGTGCATGTCCGCCGTAAGCCTTGGTCGAATCGACCGCAGTCTTGAGGTTTCTGAGGTCGTTCAGTGCATCGAATATCCTGATGATATCGATACCGTTGTCGATGGATTTTTTGACAAAATAGTCGACTACGTCATCCGAATAGTGTCTGTATCCGAGGATGTTCTGGCCTCTCAGCAGCATCTGAAGTCTGGTGTTAGGCATAGCATCTCTCAGCTTTCTGAGTCTTTCCCACGGATCCTCGTCGAGGAATCTGATGCAGGCATCGAATGTAGCGCCGCCCCAGCACTCTACTGCGTCATAGCCGACGCTGTCGAGAAGAGCAAGTGCCGGTTCCATGTCGCTGAAAGGCATTCTGGTCGCTATCAGTGACTGCTGTCCGTCTCTTATTGCAGTCTCCATTATTTTAAGTTTATTTCCCATTTCTGATCCTTTCTTACACTCCGAAGATCGCCATGAATACTCCGGCTGCTACTGCTGTTCCGATAACGCCTGCTACGTTAGGTCCCATGGCATGCATGAGAAGGAAGTTCGTAGGGTCTGCTTCAGCACCGACCTTCTGCGAAACTCTCGCTGCCATCGGCACTGCGGATACGCCTGCCGAACCGATGAGCGGATTGATTTTGCCTCCCGTAAGCTTGCACATGAGCTTGCCGAAGAGGACTCCGGCAGCTGTTCCGAACGCAAAGGCTATGAGTCCGAGTATTACGATCTTGATCGTTGTCCATTTGAGGAAAGCTTCAGCGCTGGTCGTAGCTCCTACTGATGTTCCGAGCAGGATTACTACGATGTACATAAGAGCGTTGGATGCTGTTTCCTGCAGCTGCCTTACTACTCCGCTCTCCCTGAAGAGGTTGCCGAGCATCAGCATTCCGATAAGCGGCGCTGTCGAAGGCAGGAGTGTACATACGATTATTGTTACGATGATAGGGAATATTATTCTTTCTCTCTTCGATACATCCCTCAGCTGCTCCATCTTGATCTTGCGCTCCTTCTCTGTGGTCAGAGCTCTCATGATAGGCGGCTGGATGATCGGTACGAGCGACATGTATGAATAAGCCGCTACGGCGATCGGTCCCATCAGCTCTCTCTGCCCCAGCTTCATGGCCAGGAAGATCGAGGTCGGGCCGTCTGCGCCTCCGATGATACTTACGGCTGCTGCCTGGGCATCATTGAATCCCATCAGCATTGCCAGGAAGAACGCACTGAATACTCCGAACTGGGCCGCCGCTCCGAGGAGGAAGCTCTTCGGGTTGGCGATGAGCGGTCCGAAGTCCGTCAGCGCTCCTACTCCGAGGAATATGAGTGACGGCAGTATCGTCCATTCATCCAGCATGAAGAAGTAGTACAGAAGTCCTCCTTCTTCCATGATCGGCGGGTACAGGTTAACGAGCATCATGCCGAAGGATATCGGAAGGAGAAGGAGCGGCTCATACTGTTTGACGATGGCCAGATACATCAGCCCCAGGGCAACTGCTATCATCAGAACGTTGCCGAGGGAGAGGCTGAAGAAGGCCGTCTGGTGAGCCAGATTGGATAAGGTTTCTCCCATGATGTTCCTCCTATGCTACGTATGCTACTGTCTGTCCTGACGAAGTGCTGTCACCTTCAGATACAACGATCTTGCTTACTGTGCCGTCCTTAGGCGCAACTACAGGTATCTCCATCTTCATTGCTTCGAGGATCAGGATTGTGTCTCCCGCCTTGACGCTGTCGCCTTCCTTGGCGACGATCTTGAAGACTTTGCCCGATGTTCCGCAGACTACAGGAGCACCGCTTCCTGCTGCCGCACTCTTAGGTGCTGCTGCCGGCTTTGCCGCAGGTGCTGCAGCTGCTGAAGGCTGAGCCTGTGCGCCGGATCCGTCTTTCTTTTCTACTTCTACTTCGAACTCCTGTCCGTTTACTCTTATGATGTATGTCTCCATGTTGCCCTCCGTACGTTCCTGACAATGTATTCTTCTTCGTTTCCGGCATTCTGATCCTTGATGTACTGATGTACCGCCGCCGTGATGGCTGCTATCATCTCAGGCGTGATGCCGTCTTCATCTGCCGCAGGCGCTGCCTCTGCCGCAGGTGCCGCTTTCGGCTTTTCCCTGCAGAGGATGCCCATGATCCAGATGCATATGGATATGAAGATCAGTATCGCGAACACCGTCCCCATACCCAGCACTGTATCGACCAGTGCTATTCTTACAATTTCCTGAAAACTCATGCGATCACCTACCTGCTGTTAATGAACGTCTGAAGAGCTCCGATGAGGTACTTCCTGGATTCTTCAGGTGCGATGACTTTGTCGGCAAAACCGTGTCTTGCCAGTGCGAGAGCGTTGGTCTGCGAGTCACGGAACTGCTGCTCCAGTTCAGGTGTCCACTTTCCGAAGATGACCTCGGTGGCCTGTCTCGGGTCGACGATGCTGATGTCTGCGCTGTCCCACATGAATACGTAGTCAGCTCCGAGTCCCTTGGAGTTCAGCATACTGTAAGCACTTCCGACTACAGTGCCCGTGATCAGGTTGATCTTAGGAACTGTCGCATTGATGAATGCGTTGATAAGTCTTCCGGCTGCGCTCGGCATGAACTTCTCGCTCTCCGACTTGGTATCATATCCCTCTGTGTCCGTGATGGTCAGGATCGGAATATTGAACTTGTTGCAGAAGTTGACGAGCCTTGCAGCCTTGTCGCATCCTGCTGCTGTGATCCTCTTCTCTCCGTCTACCGCGTTGCAGGCGGCGACCCCGATGATCTGGCCGGCGATCCTGATGAATCCGGTGATCATGTCCTCGCCTCTGTCCTTGGCGGTCTCAACTACCCTGTGGTTGTCCGAGATGTCGTCGAGGATGGCTCTTGCATCGCCGAGCTTGTATCTCAGGTCAGGGCATACTCTGTTCAGCTCTTCATCGCTGATGTCCTTGATGTACGGTGCAAAATCCGTGCTGGCAGGAAGGATACGGATGAGTCTTCTGATCCTCTCAACGATCTCTTCCCATTCATACGTACCGTCATCGTTGGCCTGGATGTACGGATTGTTTCCGATAGCATTGGCTACGACACCCTGCGGGTTTACGAATATGCTTCCCTTATCCTTCTCGAGGAAGACAAAATCTGCGAGCTCTGCGGATATGGACATTCCGCCTCCGCACTGTCCGATGACAGCCATAAGCTGCGGGATCTTCTTCGATGCCTCCGCCTGTCTCTTATACAGCTTTGCAAACTGATAGAGTCCGTCGAGTCCTTCTTCTATACGGAAGCCCGCGCAGTCGAGAAGTCCGATGATCGGAGCCCTTGCCTTCATGGCGTGCTCGTACAGATCTACTAGCTTCCTGCCGTGCTGCTCGCCGAAGGTCCCTCCCATGACCTCATTATCCTGCGCAAAAATAAAAACGAGGTTGCCTTCGACCGTGCCGTAACCGGTTACCACACCATCGGATTCAACAACCTCATCCGGATGGTAGAACTCAGTATACCTGGCCGATACATGCTCCCCGATCTCCATAAAACTGCCCGGATCCAGAATGTCAATCACCTTGGATATCGCAGTCGTTCTTTCATCATTTGGTTTGACTTGCATGTCGCCCTCCTTATATCAAGGCTATTCTTGCACTTAAAAGTTGACATTATTTTATACCGCATATAGAGTATAATCAAATATGAATAATGGTATGAATGCTATACGATTGTTCTTATATGTATACAGCATGTTCTGCTTACCCTGCTCGCGTCCTCGAAATGCCGCACATCCTTATGGCATTTCTGCGGAATACTCGCAGTGCAAGCTGAACATGCTGATGACAAATGTGATAATGAGGACACTCATTCTGATACAAGGAGATCACATATGGATATATTCCGAAAGAAAGAAATAGTAACTGCGATATATAAGGAAGGCGGATTCTCGAAGGCGGCCAAGGCTCTGCACATTGCTCAGCCTTCTCTCAGTGTCATGGTCTCGAATATAGAAAAGGAGATCGGTGCCAGGCTGTTTGACAGGAGCACTACTCCGGTGCGTCTCACTCAGATCGGTGAGAAGTATCTCGAATGCTGCGGCAACATATCCATGATTGAAGAGGACTTCATCAGCTATGTCAACGACATAAAGGGTATCGAGGTCGGTGAGATCGCTCTCGGCGGAACGACTCTGTACATGTCGAATATCGTCCCGGATATACTGAATGAGTATTCGGTCATGCATCCTTCCATCCACATAAAACTGTATGACTACGACACTCCTGCACTCATCAGCATGCTTCTGAGCGGTGAGCTTGATATCGTAATAGATAACCTTCCGTCGGAAAACGAACAGCTCGCAAGCCATTATCTCGGAACGGAATATCTGCTGATCGCCATACCGAAGAGCTTTGCAGTCAACGTAAAGCTCGAAAATCATGCATACACCTTCGAGGAGATAACAGCCGGGAAGCATACCGAGAACATCCATCCTGCACTCGACTATTTCAGGCCGCTGAGAAAGCAGCCGTTCATCCTCCTTCAGGACGGATTCGATACACGCAGAAGATGCGATGCCGTATTCAAGGACTATGGCGTCAGAATAGATCCGGTATATGAGCTGAACCAGCTGTCAAGCGCTTTCGGCATGGCCGCTTCAGGCCTCGGCATTACTGTCGTCAGCGACACGCTTATCCGTCACTCCCATAACTGGGGCAGCCACATGCTCTACTACTCAGTAAACCACAGTGAATTCATCCGTGATGTGTGCTATTACACCAGAAAGCACAGGATGCTCTCCCTCGCTCTCGAGGAGTTCATAGATATAAGCAGAGAGCTGCATCCTTTCACTCAGAGCCTGCCGCTCTGATAATAAATTAACCACTGAAGCAATAGTTAATGGCGTTATCCTTAATTAAATTAAGTGGACGTGCGATTATTCGCCTTTTTTATCATATTGTGCAAAATTATTGAAAGTATTAACGGCTTAAAGTATATATTTTTCAGAAAGAAGCACCGCTTCATTTCGATCATTAACGACAATATTTCATTTTTCAGCAGAGGTGATATCAATGAGCATAAGCGCAGACAAGAAGAGTTTCTTCAAGATCAATCCCGCTATCGTTGAGGACAGCCAGGAGACATACACGATCCAGGAGAACTACAAAGAGACTTACGGTCTCGATGCTCTCGGACTCGCTCCTTCGACAGTGCACCGCAATCTCAGCCCTACCGTTCTCATAGAGAAAGCTATCAGAAACGGTGAAGGAATCCTGACAGATACCGGCGCCCTGGCAGTTACGACCGGCAAATTCACAGGCCGTTCCCCTCACGACAAATACATCGTCGACACCGACGGAGTCCACGACCTCATCAACTGGGGCGATGTCAACCACCCTATCGACAGGAAGGTTTTCGACGCACTCAAAGAGGAGATGATCGATTTCCTCGAGGGTCAGGAAGTGTATATCTTCGATGGCTTTGCAGGAGCTGACCCGCAGCACAGGCGCAAATTCCGCGTCATCAACGAGCTGCCTTCACAGAACCTGTTCATCCGTGACCTTCTAATCCGACCTACAGCAGAAGAACTGGCTACTTTTGGCGAAGCTGACTACACCATCCTCGTGGCCCCTGGCTACAAGTGCAATGCAAAGCGTTACGGCATCCACTCAGAGGCTGCCATCATCATCGACTACGAAGCTCATTTTGCCATAATCGCCGGCTCACAGTACTCAGGCGAGATCAAGAAGACCGTCTTCTCGATCATGAATTTCGCAATGCCTGTCGAGGACAACGTTCTCCCGATGCACTGCTCAGCCAACATGGACCCTGCCACAGGCGAGACTGCAGTATTCTTCGGTCTTTCCGGTACGGGCAAAACAACGCTCTCAGCTGACCCTAACCGCGAGCTGATCGGCGATGACGAGCACGGCTGGTCCGACAACGGCGTATTCAACTTCGAGGGCGGGTGCTATGCAAAGTGCATCGACCTTGAGGAATCCAAAGAGCCTGAGATCTATCGCGCCATCCACTTCGGTTCGGTCCTTGAGAACGTCGTCACCAACGAAGACCACGTTCCGGACTATGCCGACAGATCGCTCACAGAGAACACCCGCGTCGGATATCCTATAGATTTTATCCCTAATGCCAGCAGGGCAGGCCGCGGCGGCATCCCTAAGGTCGTGCTATTCCTCACAGCAGACGCGTTCGGAGTTCTGCCTCCGATCTCAAAGCTCACAAGAAACGCCGCGATCTACCACTTCGTAACAGGCTTCACAGCCAAGCTCGCAGGTACGGAGCGCGGAGTCAAAGAGCCGCAGCCGACATTCTCCACTCTGTTCGGAGAGCCTTTCATGCCGCTCAAAACCGAGCGCTATGCTGAGATGTTCGGCGAACGCCTTGATGAGTACGGCACACAGGTATATCTTGTAAACACGGGATGGTCAGGCGGAGCATTCGGAACTGGCAGCCGCATCAAGCTTGCTTACACAAGAGCAATGGTAACAGCCGCCCTGAACGGAGACCTTGAGAATGCTGAATACGTCCATGACGACAGATTCAACCTCGAGATTCCTGTCAGCGTCAAGGGAGTTCCTGAGGAGATCATGATCCCTAAGAACACCTGGGCAGATGCAGAAGCGTATGACAGACAGGCCGATGAGCTCGCTGAGATGTTCATCACCAACTTCGAGAAGAAATACCCTGACATGCCTGCCGAGATCTCAGAAGCAGGTCCTGCAAGAAAGTAGCAGCAGTCAGAGCAGACATGCAAAATAAGCATGCACATCAGGCATACAGATCAGGTGCATAACCTGAGACAGAAGAACAGATATTAATCAAGAAAGGAAAAGCCATGAAGAATATAGATGAAATGGACGTTCAGATCCTCAACCTCCTCAAGATGAACGCACGTATGTCACTCAAGGAACTCTCCTCTGAGGTGCATCTGACTACCCCTGCACTCTCTGCACGCATAGACAAGCTCGAAAATGCAGGATTCATCAAGGGCTATCACGCAGATGTTGATCTTGAGAAGATCGGCTACAAGATCAAGGCCTTCATCCAGATGTCCGTACTCCCTGAAGACCAGCGCAAGTTCTACGACTTCATCCAGAAGAAGGACTTCGTTCTCGAGTGCAACCACATCACAGGACCTTATTCCATGCTCCTCAAGGTAGTCACACCGACAACATCCGAGCTCGACACATTCATCGGCGAACTGCAGGAGTTCGGAAGAACCGAGACACAGGTAGTCTTCTCTACAGTACTCGAGAGATTCTAGTATACCCGGCAGACAGAAACTACGTCATCCAAAAACAATACAATTGCAAAAGGCAGATTCCCGTCAGGGTCTCTGCCTTTTCTTATCTACAGCTCATTCTTCATGAGATCTGCGTAGGTCTCTCTCTTTACTACGAGTCTCGCCTTGCCGTCCTTTATCATTATCATCGCCGGCTTCGGGATCCTGTTGTAGTTGGATGCCATCGCATAGTTGTATGCGCCGGTGGTGAGGACTGCTATGATGTCGCCTCTCTCAGGCTTTGCGATGCTGACGTACTCTGCGACGCGGTCTCCGCTCTCGCAGCATCTGCCTGCGATCGTGCACTCATATTCAGCAGGCTCGCCTGCTCTGCTCGCGTTGAGAACTGTGTACTCCGACTTGTAGAGAGCGTATCTCGGATTGTCGGTCATTCCGCCGTCTACGGTGACGTAGTTGCGGTAGCCCTTTACTTCCTTGCAGCCGCCTGTCGTATACAGGGTCGTGCCCGCATCGGCTATGATGCTGCGGCCAGGCTCCATGTAGATGGCTTCGAACGAGATGCCGTATTTCTCACATGCCGCCTTAAGGTGCTCCGATACTTCCTTGATGCGTGCCGGAATGTCGATCTGCGGGTCCTTCTCGGTGTATCTGACGCCGAAGCCGCCGCCGATATTCAGTATCCTTACAGTCAGACCATAAGCATATTTCATTTTGGCCGCATACTCAGTCAGGATCTCCACCTGCCTGTTGAAGGAATCGCTTTCGAATATCTGCGATCCAACGTGGCTGTGGAATCCCGCGACCTCTATGTACTCACACGAAAGAGCCGTGCGCACGAATTCATCCGCCTGACCCGTATCGATCGGAACGCCGAACTGCGAATCGACTTTGCCCGTATTGATTGCTTCAAGTGTGTGCGGATCAAGTCCACAAGTCAGCCTCAGAAGCACATTTTGAATGACCCCCTGCTCTGAGGCGACTTTATTGAGGACTTCCAGTTCATTCAGATTGTCGACTACAAAATATCCTATCCCCTGTGAGACACCGTATTCGATATCTGCGTCTGTTTTGTTGGTGCCGTGGAAAAACATTTTCGATGCAGGAAAACCTGCAGCGACTGCTGTAAATATCTCTCCCGGTGAAACGACATCAACGCACATCCCCTCAGACTGAACCACCGGGTATATGCCCTTGAAGCACAGGGCTTTGCTCGCGAAAAGCGGAGCAGATTCCGGTCCAAAGTATTCATGCATGGCATTGACGTATGTCCTGCAGTTAGCGCGGATCACATCCTCGTCGAGGACGTAGAGCGGTGTGCCGTATTCAGCAGC
>Ga0256407_10003436_pt1 | contig 28192 bp, 21 predicted proteins | sample RumenRJG_04DNA_FD_193489 | JGI IMG/M metagenome (GOLD analysis project Ga0256407, IMG submission 193489) | Bovine rumen microbial communities from Lethbridge, Alberta, Canada - RJG_04 | ecosystem: Host-associated > Mammals > Digestive system > Stomach > Rumen | place: Canada: Alberta...
ATCGCCCCATTCCGGGATGGCTGTATACGTTTTCCCGGATTCGAGCATGGTCACGAGCGTCTTGTAGTCATCGTCCTTGGACCAGTTCTTGAGCACCTTCTTCGAGGCGGGAAGCATGCCTATCTGCTTTGTATAGGAATTCAGGTTTTCGTCATTCGTAAGGAACAGCAAAAGCTCAAGAGCTTCGGGCCTGCTGTTGCCCGCCGGGATGGCGAGGTTGCTGCCTCCGATAAAGCTTATGGATCCATCTGTGCCTGTCGGGATGGGGAGTGCCATTACGCTATCCTTGCCGATTCTCGTATTGATAAGGCCGCCCTTTGCCCCTTCGAAACGGGTCTGCATGATGACTTCGGACGTGTTCACGATAAAGGCGAGTTCGCCTGCGTTAAAGTGCTGCACGATTTGGGCCGTGTTCATTTGCAAGGCGTCCGTGCTCACAAGCGTATCAAGTACAAAGCTCAGATACTTGGCGATACCGTAAATGGTCTTGGGGGTAAGGATTGCGGCTTTCCATTTGCCGTTGTTGTCTTTTTCGATGAAGTTGCCGCCGTTGCTCCAAATCCAGGGGGCGAAGTTGTGCGGAATATTCCAGTCGCTTTTGCCCGGAAATGCGAATGCACGGACCTTGGTGCCGTCATCGAGCACTTCGTGGGCGTTGTTCACTTTGCGGACTGCATTCACGAATCCGTCGAATGTGGCGACATCTTCAGGCTGGATATTGTGCTTCTTGAGGATGCGCTTGTTTGCAAGAATTGGGCGGATGTCGATGAACCATGGCACGGAGTAAATGATCGTGTCGGAATCGATGCGGGTCGTTTTCCAGCTTACAGGGACGAACCTGCTGGAGTCGATTGATGAAAGCCAGGGGTTTAAAGCCTTGATTTCGCCGCGGGAGGCAAAATACGGAATCCATGTCGTGCCGAGCTGGAGAATGTCCGGGGCGCCGTTGCCCGTGGCCAGCGTTGTCGAAATGCGGTTCCAGGCTTCACCCCAGTCCAAGACGGCGACTCTAGTCTTGATGCCTGTTTTTTTAGTGAAAAGGTTCAGTCTCTGTTCAAGTTTTTCTTGGGGAGATGCCCCGTTAGGCATGATCCAGACGGTGAGAGCGTCTTGCGTAGGTGCGGGCTTTGCTGGAGCCTTTGCTGCAAAGGTGGCGGATACTGCGATTGACGAGATGATGCATATGAGTTGAAGAAAACCTTTCATAGAACCTTCTCCTTTTTCCAAACCATTAAAAGCTATAACTAATATATATGTTTTTTGTAAATTTGCTAAATAAGATAAAACAAAATCTGTTGAAAATCTATGATGAAAATCTGAGGAGGGGTAAAATGCTGGCTGTTTGTGGAATTGTTCTAAAAAAGGGGCGAGTCTTGTTGTGCAAAAGACCTGTTGGCATGAATTTTCCAGGTTTTTGGGAACCTCCAACAGAAGTGATAGACGAAGGTGAAACTCTCGAAGATTCCTTGGAAAAGGCGATTTTTGAGCGATTAACGGCAATTCCGCAAAAAATCCATCATTTGGGAGCTGTAGATTTTGCTTATGGCGAAGGAGGTCGGCTCTTTGCTTGTGAAGTCGAATTACAACGTAATTTTATCCGTATATATGGATATGACGACTTTCGCTGGGTGAAATTGCAGGACTTGAAACGCTTTAGAATGTTAAAACCACATGTGACGATACTCACGGAACAAAACGGTTCGGAAAAATAATTGGATAATAATTGAACACTACTAGCAAATCCAAATATTCTTTCTTATATTTTTTACGAAACAAAAAAACACTTAATTATAAGGAGTATGTAAACATGAAAAAAGGAATCCTGGCCCTTCTCTGTGCTGGTGCAATTGCGCTGACCGGCTGCTATGGTAGCTACGCCGTATTCAACAAGGTCCATAAGTGGAATGGAACCTTCGGCAATAAGTGGGCAAATTTCTGCATGCACGTGTTGCTCTGGATCGTGCCGGTCTACGAACTTAGCTTGCTTGGCGACGCCCTCCTTTTTAACTCCATTGAATTCTGGTCGGGTTCTAATCCGATGGCTTCTGGAGACTCTTACTTCGAAAAGGATGCTCAGGGCAACTCCGTTGCTGCTGTGAAGAACGAAGACGGCTCCCTCTCTGTGCAGTACACGACATCCAAGGGTGAAACCACGAATCTCACTCTCCAGCGCGATGAAAACGTCGTCCGTGCTCTCGATGCCAATGGCGACCTCGTTGCTCAGTACGAAATCGAAAAGTAATCAATTTATCGATCTAGTCTTTGGACGCTCTCTGGAAATTCCGGAGGGCGTTTTTTTTGTCTCCCCTTAATCCCCATAGCCCAAAGGCACGAAGTGCCGTGCTCATACCCCATAGCGAGCATTTTACTTCTTACCGCCTACTGTCTACTTCCTACTGATAAACAATGCTACTGACTAATAACTAGTAACTAATAACTAAAATTTTATATATACTTACTACCATGTTAGGTCGGGTTGTCTATTGCCGGTTGTTAGGCGCGTTGGAGTTGCTGTTCGCGATGCTTGTCGCGACGGTTCTTTGCGCATGCAGCGGGAGCGATCTCGCTCGCGGTGACGAGGCGCTTCGCATTGGCGATTACGACCGAGCTGTCGCGAACTTCTCGAAAGTGCTTGATGCTGAACCTGCAAACCGCGATGCCCGCTATGGGCTTGCCATTGCGTATTATGCCATTGCCGAGGACAAGGAACGCTTGAAGGAACGCACTCTTGCGCTCTGGGAACGTACAGTTCGCGAATTCAAGATTTTGTCTGTAGTCGATTCTAGCGAGAAGTCGAAGCCTATGTATTCGACATCGCTATTTTACCTAGCCCGCGCGATGCTTGCCGAAAATGCGCAGGCGAAGGTGATGTCGCTTTTGGACCAGTCCATTCAGCTGGACCCGGAAAATTACTTTAGCTATAATCTGAAGGCGTTGATCCTTGCCGGACAAGGCGATACCGATGGCGCCAAGAAAATTTATGCGTACATCGTGACGAAGGAACCGAAATTTGCATCGGCGTATGTGAATCTCGGAAACCTTTACTGGAACGCGCACGACTACGAATCCGCATGGGATATCTGGTCGATGGGGCGTGAGGCGTTGCCTCAAGATGCTGTGCTTGCCAAGTGGACGCGCATAGCCGAAGACTCGCTCAAGGCGATGGTTTATTCGGGCAAGCTGTGAGCGGGTAAGCCATGAGAAAATTCGAAAAGACGCTCTTGGACTCCGTGAAAGGAGGCTCCTTGCTGCACCAGGGCGGCGAAGCCTCGATTTACCTGTTGAATGTGGGCGGCAAGCCTTTTGTACTCAAGTGGTATAACGACGGATTCTCGTTTGACGAAGGCGTTGTGGAACGTGCCTGCAAGGTGCGTGAGCCGGGGCTCTACCGCATTGAAGAATGGGGTAACCGTGATGGAACGCCCTACCTGATTTATGATTATATAAATGGCGAATCTTCGGAATCGCTTGGTCGGATGTCGGTGGCGGTTGCGCTTGTGGCGCTTAGGCAGGTGGCGGCTACGCTTGCTGCTTTGCGCAAACAGAATGTGTCGCATGGAGATTTGAGCCCTGCGAATGTGATTTTTGCGGTAGATGAAAGTGCGCATGCTGCCGGTGAACGTGCGGAAAACACTGGACTTGGACTGCGTACGGTCTTGATTGACTGCGGCATTGTCGGGCCGGGCGCGCTTGCGTATGCGGCCCCGGAGCGCTTTCAGGGCAAGCCTGCCGATGAAAAAAGCGACTTGTTCAGCCTTGGGCTTTTGCTGTATCGCTGGATTGCGGGCAGGGACTTGATTACTGCGGATGGCTATGAGCAGTTTGCCGAGCAGATGGCAAGTGTGCAGGACCTGAACATCTCGGAAATGCTTTATGCGACGGGCGCCTTTGATTCGCCCGAAGGCGCACAACAGCTTTCAGCGCTGGAGCCGCTTTGGTCGGGGCTTCTCTGTGCGGACATCTCGGACCGCGTCGAAGATTTTGACGAGCTTGATGAAATCCTGGAAATTGCACTTGATAAAGTGTCGCATGGGGAGATTGCGCTTTCGGCTTGCGTTACCCAATATGCCAAGTCCATTAATTGCCCGGATGGCAAAAAGAATGCGGTACAAAAGGTTCCAGACACCCTCGAAAAGGGGCTTCCGTTTGTTGTTTGCAAGAAAAATAACTGGCTAAAATGGGCCGTTTTAGGCGTTTCGGGACTTATATTAGTTCTGATAGTTCTGTTGCTTACGAGTGGAACAATGCGTTTCGGTATCGATGCAACAGGGGACCGGCTGTTAAAGCGGTCGAGGAACTTTGAGTCATCTGTAGAAAGCGAGAGGGCCCCTGATCTGAAGGTGGATAGCTTGCTCATGGAACTCCCGGTGCCCTCTGCCGAATAGCTGCATAAACGCAAAAGGGCTTTTTATGAAATCGGAATCCATGCTCGCCACAGAAAAGATGCTTGATGTGGTCAAGACTCTTTTAGATGAGGAACAGCCGGAGGCTCTTTTCCCGAAAATTCTCGAAGTGGCCAAAGGCGTTTTGCATGCCGATGCCGCCGTGCTAGATATTGGTGGCGAAGAACCTCTCCACTTTTCGAATCCGGTGAAGGTTTCTATTTCGATTTCGGCGGTTCGACTTGCGAAAAATGAAAAGCGGGCCGTGGTGTGGAACCAGCTCGATGACGAGTCGGCGGATTTGTCTAAGTCGATTGTGCAGAACCAGCTCACAAGCATTATGGTCTCGCCGTTTAGAACGCCGGATTCCGAGGCGGGTTATCTCTATTTGCAACGCGCTGCCCGCAAGGAACCGTTCACCGACGAAGATAGCGCACTGTTTGATTCGTTTGTGGCGGTCTGTGAAAAGTTTGCGTTTGCTGCTTACGATCGCTTGCGCGACAAGGAATCGCTTGATACGCTCAAGAATGTTGTCCGCAAGGATGGGATTGTCTATTCTTCTAAGGCGATGGTCGATGTGATTGCGATGGCCGATAAGCTTTCACCGCTCCCGCTCCCTGTGATTATCCGTGGTGAAACGGGTACGGGCAAGGAAGTGATGGCGCGTTACATCCACAAGCACAGTCCGCGTGCCGATAAGCCGTTTATTGCGGTGAACTGCGGCGCCATTCCGGAGCATTTGATGGAATCGCTCATGTTCGGGCATGCCAAGGGTTCGTTCACGGGCGCGATTGAAAACAAGAAGGGCTTTTTCGAAGAAGCTGATGGCGGTACGATTTTCCTCGATGAAATCGGCGAACTCCCGCTCAACATGCAGGTAAAGCTTTTGCGCGTGTTGCAAGAGAAGCACATTACGCGTGTGGGCGACAACCGTGAAATTCCTGTGAACGTGCGCGTCATCAGTGCAACTCATGTGGACTTGGAAGAGGCTGTACGCGAAAAGCGATTCCGCGAAGACTTGTATTTCCGCATTCAGGTGTTGCCGCTTGAACTCCCGCCGCTGCGCGATCGCGGTCAGGATGTGGTGCTCTTGGCGGAGAATTTTATCCAGCGCTATGGCGCTGAATATGGTCGTGGAAAATTTCACCTCAGCCGTAACGCCGAAAAGGCGCTGCTCGGTTACCACTGGCCGGGCAATGTGCGTGAACTCGAAAACCGTGTGCAGAAAGGCCTGGTGCAGGCGGTGCATGGCGTCATCCAGCCCAAGGATTTAGGACTCGACGACATGCAGGAACAGGCGAAGGAATCGCCGCGCACACTCAAGGAAGCCCGCGAAGCGGTTGAACGCGAAGTCATTTCGCGCACCCTCAAGGACACGAATGCGAACCTCACGCTAGCCTCTACGATCCTTGGCATTGATCGCAAGGTGCTGCGTGAAATCATGGAACGCCTGGGCTTGAAAAAAGAAGACTTTAAGGTATAGGGATGATTTGTAAAATGCTGAAGCTCAATCTAAGGAGACTCACCATGAAAAAGATTGTAATGGCATCCGCTGTGATGGCGGCGACCGCCATGGCGGGCGATTTTGAATCGCGCCCTGAAGCAAGCGTCCCGACGCCCGTCGAACGCTCTGAATCTTTGGACAAAGTCCCGAAAATGTCCGAAAAGGAAAACGTGGACTGGCAGAAAATGCGTGAAGAACGCCGCATTGCCCGCGAGCAGATTCTCAAGGACTTGAGGAATAATTCGGTAGCCCAAAAGAAGGAAATGCGCGAAGCTATAGCAAAGCCTGCGGTTTCGGAAATACCGCCTGTTGCAGAAAAGCCACTTGAAAAAAATGTGGAAAAGCCGAAGGACGAACTCGTCCGTGAAAAGAAAATGGACGAAAAAGAGCCTCACAATAATCCACGTGGTGGATTTGTTCCGTTTGGCCCCGGCCGCATGGAGCCGAAGCGCCCGTTTGTGCCGCGTCCGATTGAACGTAATCCCTGGGAAAGGCAGAACCCGCGTGAAAGGGAGAAGGGACCGTTCCCGAAAAAGTAAATGATTCGTTTGTTTGGTCTTATGATGCTTGTGCTTGTGGCTCTGCTCCATGCTGAGACGCAAGAGGAGGCGTATTATCGTGCGATGAAGCTTGAAGAGGCTGGCGATATAACGGCTGCGCTTCGGGCTTTTGAAGAAGCCGTAGCTTTGCCTGGCGAGTACACCGAAGAAATTCAGGGAATTATTCGAGAGTATAAATCGGCTCTTGGCTTAGCGGATGACGATACTTCTAGTGCCGCAAATGAAGCGAACCCGTGGGAATTTCATGTGGCGGGTGAGCTTGGACTTTACGGCATGCATTACAAGGAAACGGGTTTGGATACTGCGGAAAAAGGCGGAGACCTTTTTGTAAATGTGAACCCGTATTTTGACTATGTTTCTGGAATTTGGTCGCACACTTTTGCGGCTTCTGTGCAGGGCGATTATTTCTTGAATAACGATGAAATGTCGGTTCTCGATACGAACGACTGGAATCTTGTGCTGGGCTTGGAATACACGTTGATGGGGCGAGGAATGCTCCTGGATGCGGGCTATGATTTTAACATCGAAGGCGATAAACTTTATTCGGATTTTTATCTCTGGCTGGAGAAAGATCTGTACAAGTTTGAAAAACAGCGCGTTGGTGTTGTCGCGTGGGCATATTACCAGACTTCTGGTCCGATGTCGTTTGCGGCGTATGCGTCATGGCACAGGACTGTTTCGGAGGGCTTGAACGGAACGGTCTATGTGGGGGCAAAATTTGAAGCGGATTCAGCCTTTGACTACAAGTCGTATATGGAATCTTATGCCGAGTACAAGCAGGCTGTTAGTACCTATAATGACTATTGGCAGTATTTGAATGACCATGGCGCTGATATGGATGATGCGGAATATGAAGCGTATGAGGCAAATTCTCCTGCTGAACCTTCAGTGGAATGCATTGTTTATCGCCAGACGATGGGCAAGTGGTTTGGCCCGGTTTTCCGTTCTAGAATTTCGTATAAGTTTAAGAACCGTATTTCCGTTGAAGCGAAAATGAATTTGTTCTACGGTTTTGCAATTGGCGGTCCAGATGATGAATTCAAGAAAATCAAGAAGTTCAATGGCACTTGGGGTGGCATGGTCTCTTGGAAATACAAGATGATGAATTTTTATTTAGGACTAGACCGTAATTATAAACACATGGATTTACCCAATTTCTACAAGGGCTTGTACCGCGAAAGTACGGTTCTCACGCAGCTCAAGTTTGGCGTGAAATGGGATATTTAGGCGACGTTGCCACAGTAGACAGTAGGAAGTAGGCGGTAGACAGGATAATTTGATTAGAAATTTGGTGTATATGGAAAACAAAAGAGGCAAGCGGAAGCTTGCCTCTTTTACGTGGAGATAGTGGGAGTCGAACCCATGACCTACAGATTGCGAACCTGTCGCTCTACCAACTGAGCTATATCCCCATAATTGGATGGTGGGCTGAATATAGCTAAAGTAAAGCGGTTTGGCAAGTGAATGGGCTTGGGATGGGCGGACTTCTACTGGAGGTGGGGTGACGCTATCTCTTCTTGAATACGACAATTTCGGCATCGGCGCCGTTCTTGCCGTATTCGCTTACGAGAATGTAATGCTCGTCGCAGGCGATTCCGTAGCAGCGGCCTTCGGCGTTTTGCTTTTCGACCTGGTTGCCCCAGTAGCTGGCGTTATCGTCCAGGAACTTGATGCTGTTGCCGTTGATTTTGTATTCCTGATTGATGAACGAACCTTGCAGTACAAAGAGGTTGTCTATGGTCGGCATGTCTTTAATGCCGAGCGCATTGACTTCTTCAATGAACTTCTGCTTCATGGGCGAGGTGGCGTGCGGAAGTTGGTCCGCGGGGAGGCGCCAGCGCTTGAGCGTCGGGAAATATTTGCGGAGTTCTGCCTTGTACTCTTCGCGGGTGAGGCTCTTGCCGGTGTTCTTGTTGAATTCATCGACGAACTGCGAGCAGAATTCGACCATCTGTTCCATGTTGAAGTCACCGGTGAAAGCGCCGTCCTTGTAGCAGTAGATGCAGTATTCCTCGTTCTTGCTACCGTCGGCGTTTATGCCGAGGATTTCTGGCGTGAGCGGCATTCCGCAGCTCTGACAAAATTTCATTTCCATAGGTTCTCCTTTTTTAGTTATTCCTTGATGAACGATCCGATTTCCACTAAATTCCCTTCGGGGTCAGCGATGTAGCAAGTGCGCTGTCCCCACGGCTCCGTAGTCGGCGGCATGACGCTTTTCGCTCCTGCGGCGGTGACTTTGGCATACGCTTTATCGACTTCAGCGTAGTTGGCGACACCCAATGCAATTTCGAAATGCCCGTTGACGCCTTTGCAATAAGCAAACTTCTGGCTTGTCATTTTTTCAAAATCAGATTTTCGGAATAGCAGAAACAATGTGCCGTCTTTTTCTAGAAAAACGTTGGTCGTATTTTCGTCTTCCTTGATTTCAAAATCCAAAACGTCTCTATAAAAGCGGACCATTGTCGCCATGTCATTGACAAAAATTCCAAAGCCCTCTAATTTCATTGCAAAGCCTCCTTGTAATACATGCACAAATGTACACTATTTTAAAATTCTTGTCAAGAAACTTATTCAAATTATTTCAAAATTTGAGCAATCGGTTTCAGGGTGTCGAGATTCACGAAGTCCACTTGCTTGCCATAGGTGGCGGTGAGAGCGCGGACTTCGGCGTTACGCTCCGCTTCGGGGATTTTCGTGACCTTCGAATGCAAAAGTTTCATCATGATTCTGTGTTTCAGGCTGAGTCTGGTGTAATCGATGGCGCCGCGAAGGTGGAAAATTTTACTTTCGTCGTAATGCGATGCAGGAACCTGCTTTTTGAGGCAGCCCCTGATGTGGTTGACGTTTTCGGCATCGGTCGGGTCGGCGAGACCGACAGTCGCAACAAACAATTCCTGACTTGCAGAGAGGCAGCAAACCGTTTTCTTGAGGCCCATGACACCGCCGGCGCAGAGGGCGCCCAGATAGACGATGCGGTCATAGCCGGCAACGCTTTTCACGTCTTTAAAGAAAACTGCCTTGAGCCCTGTGATTTCGGCGAGGCGTTCAGCATAGCGCTTTGTCGAGCCGTAGCGGCTTCCGTAGATGATAATAGTGTTCATCCGATTATAATCCTTTCTTTGAGGCTTTATCACACCACGTCATATCCCGCATCAGACAAGACTTTCTGCGCTTTCTCGAAATTTTCGGCTTTCACAAGGATATAATCTGTATTGAAAGTGGATACTGCAAAAATACCAATGTTATTTTCTGCGAGAATAGCCGAGAGTTTCGAAAGGATACCTATAAGAGAAAAATCAAGTACACCCTGAATACGGAATCCTCGCCATCCATCATCTCGTTCAATAGTATTTTGGGGTACATCATCTGTTTTGCATACGAGGGATGTTTCTTCATCGGTCTTGCCAATGAAATAGAAATCCTTGTCCGTATCAACATCTTTAATGTCCGCTACTTTACAGACGGTTAGTTTGTGATCCAATTTCTTTAGTTTCATTAAGTTGATCCTTTGTTTAATACGGCTTACTGTTTAGCGGTTCTGTGCAACCCCATTCTTGTGCCATTCGCTCGAAGTTCTTCTTGACAATGCGCTTGAAAATGAGGTTGAAGAGCAGGACTCCAATTTTGAGATTCTTTTCGGGGCCTGTAAATTTCTTTGCTTCGGGTGTCATGAAATTGCCGTTGCGGGCAAAAGAGCGTCCCATGGCTGTGTAAGAGGCGAGCATCTTGTCGGTCATCTTTTTGATGTAGCTGTTTTCGCGGTTGCGGAGCAAGAAGCTGCCGCCTTTCACGAGTACGCCGCCGTATGTGCAGCCGAGTTGCGCTGGGAGCGACTGCAAAAACTTTTCGCCCAAGCGCAGCTGATGTCCTTCGTCAAATCCACCGTGAAGAATGAACGAGAGCTTTGCCGGTTGCTTGCGTTCCGTGGGAAGTGTGCTTAAAAATTCAAGCAACAGGCTCGGCAGACATTCTACAAAGAGCGGCAAGGCGATGATGATGTTGTCGCTTGTCATGAAGGCTTTGCGGGCTTCGTCCCATTCGGCATGGTTCGAGAGCGAGTAAAGCTTGTGCGTGATTCCTGCTTTTTCGAGTCCTTCGGCGAATGCTTGGATAATTTTGTTTGTGTTGCTGTTCTTTTTGATGCGTGGACTTCCGTTAATTAAGATGACATGTTCGGCAGAAGTGGGCGCGACGCATTTTGCAGAAGAAACTGCGGCGTTTTCGCAAGCCTCATCCTTGTCTAGCGAGATTACGCCGAGCGAACGCCCTGCCATATTTCTGGCGACTCTCATGCTCCACTCTTCGAGCTGTTCTCGGTTGCCGTTGCCCTTGTAAATGACTCCGAAATTTAGCGGGTGATATCGCAACTGGTGGCGTTCCCAGCCGTCGCGGAATTCGATGTACATATTTAGCATCGGGACGACTCGGTCCAAGACTCGCTTGCCACGGTAGTCGATAAAACCAAATTTCGTGTCTGCTACAACCCAAAGATTTTCGGCTGCGACCAACTTTTTGAGAATGATTTCGTAGTCGTCCTTGATGGCACAAACACCCGGAGTTTTCAGCCAGCAGTTGTTGCAGCCCATGCAATGCATGATTTTTAAATCTGCGGTGTTGATGATTTCTATTTCTTCGTTTTTGTCCGCAAAAATTGCTTTAATCTGTTCCGAGATATTGCCTGATTCCAATGTATTCAAAACTAAAGTCATTTTAATGTTGTTCTCGCGACGGCGAGAATCTCCTTTTTTATATAACACCTAAGGTCTTGAAAAGTGTTACCGAATTTTATCGAAGTTCCTCAACTGCTTGTTGCAAGTTCGCTAGGAATTTCCCGGCGTGAGCCCCGTCCATTTGCGTGTGGTGGAACTGGAACGAAACCGGTAATTCATAGCGGAAAAGACGTTTCCTGTAACGTCCCCAAATCATAAACGGGTTGTTGAAAATGCCGGAATTCATGCCGACGGCACCGTCGATTTCCGTATCGATAATAGCCGATGTTCCGATGACCATGCTGTTTTCGGACAAGTCCCAGTCCCCACAACTTTCCGCCACGATTTTTGTGTACTTGAGGTAATTGCGGTTGAACGTCGCTAAATCTTCAGAATACGGGATGTCACAAGAGCTGACTTCGCCTTCATCGTTTTTCACGATTGTATTTACCGCAATCGAATCGTATTGCATGAGCTTGCCGTTTACCGGGAGCATGTAGAACTCCTTAATGCTTGCCGCAGCCTTGCCGATGCAGTAATCCATAAGCATGTTGAATTTCAAACCGTGCTTTTTGCTAGCCTTTACGAGTCTTGTGACGTTCAGCGTTTTGAAAAATGTCACCATCGGATTTGGAGCTTGCATCCAAAACTCAAACGCTTTCGCTCTCGTTGTGCTTTTCGGGTCGATTTCTTTTGCCATTTTTTGCCTTTAAATATGTTCACCAATGACTTTATCCGTTTCGACAGAGTTTCATCACTTTCACGGGGCGCTTGCTGCCGCCATAAAGATTTTCGCAGTAGCGCGTTTCGCCGGTTTCGCGGAACCCGCATTTTTCCATCACGCGGCCAGAGGCTGGGTTGTCGATGAAAAAGTCGCTCCAGAGAATGTCAATGTGCTTTTCATTGAAACAATAGTCTATCATCAACTTCAATGCTTCAGTACAAATTCCTTTGTTCCAGTAAGGTTTTGCTATCCAGTAACCGGCTTCGGCTTCATTCTCGCCGACACCGATGTTGCTTTCGCCTTTGAGCAAGTAACCGATACAGCCGATGGGTTCTCCCGTTTCTTTCAGTTCGATAGCCCACATGTGATCACCGCCGAAAATGGTGCGGATGATTTGTAGGCTTTCTTCTACGTTTTTGTGCGGTTCCCAGCCGGCGCGAGGTCCTACATCTGGGTCACTTGCATATTTGAACAATGCTTCGGCATCGCTTTCGCGCCACGGGCGGAGTATAAATCTATCTGTTTCCATTTGCATAAGTCTTGAAAAAATGCTGTAAGTGCTTCTCGATAAATTTGAGTGCTTCTTTTTCGCATTTCGGCTGGCGATCGACTTTAGAAATCCAAAGTGCTACAGGCGCAGTGATTTCTGTCGCGAGCATTTCCGGGTCGTCCTTGACGATTACGCCTGCGGCCATCAGCGTTTCGAGAATCTTCTGGTACATTTGCAAAAGTCCGTCCACCTGATGCCTTGTCGTTATTTCGGCGAGGCGCTCGCTGCGGAACTGTTCCTGCACTAAAAAAATGCGCATTTTCCTGATAATCGGGTCGGTCATCGTGAAACGCACTTTCTTCATCGTCTCATGGATGAATCCGTCGATATTTTCGGGGATTGTACCGACCTTTTTCGCGGAGCCGAACGATTCCTCGTAACGCGCTTCAGCGATGTCGATCAGCGAATTCAGAATGTCTTCTTTACCCTTGAAATGCTTGTAAAGCGACGGCGCCTTGATGCCGACATCCTGTGCGATTTGCTCCACGCTTGTGCCGTCGTAACCGTTTTGGGCAAATAGCGTTAATGCGGTTTCTAGAATTTTTTCCTTTGTGGACATGGCGCCTCTTGTTTCGTAGTTCGCGATCTTTTATAGATGGCTAATGATTGTTAGCTAATGATAGCTAATAATATTTAGCCTGTCAATAACAAAAAATTCCCCGGCAGGATCGCCGAGGAATTTTTTAAGTGTCCTTTGGGAGGTCTAGAATTTGAACACTGTTTCGACACCGAAGGAGAGGTTTAATTCTTTGCCGTAGTCCTTTGTGCTGACCCATTGTCCGTGGGTTAAAGATTCCCAATCATCGCCCAAGGGGAGTATTGCCTTTGCGAAACCCTTTATGTCAAGATTGTTGACCGGGGAGAAATAGGCGCGTGGTCCTAATTCCAACGTTCCAAGTTCGCGATCGGAGTCAATGGTGTTTGTGTGCCATTCTATGACGCAACCGAGCGTTAAGGCGTCGTTTATGGTAAAGTCGGCTTCACCGTAAGCGAACTTGTATTCCGGAATTTCATCGCCGTGAATTGTGGCTAATGCAAGGTCGTCATCGAAGATGGCGAAGAAGAAGCCGGTCTTGAGTTGGAACCCGTCGAGATTTAATGCCGGTTCAATTAAGAATGCGTGCGTTCCGTTCGGATTGGATTTTGTCAGGCGGTCCACATGCAAGCCATAAACAGTGTGGATGTCAAACGGCCCTAATGCGAGATTTGCATCCAAGCCTGTGTGGAGTTCATTGGCTTTGTCGTTCTGCCAGCTCTTGTAGTGGATGTACGGACGGAATGTGTGGCCGTCAATCTCAAATTGGTATGCGGCATGTGCATCGTAGCTTTTGCCGATTTCTTCGGGGCAGTCCGTAAATTTCCCGCATGGGGCGTCGTTGTTGTGACGGCCAAAACCCAAACCGAGCTGGAGTCCGAAGTAGTTAAATTCGAGACCGCGGATGTCGTGTTCCCTCATACCGGCGGCGTTGACTCCCTGGTCATCGAATTTGTAGAACTTGAATGCACCTTCTGAGAACGTCAGATCGCCGAACTTAAACGAGGTGTTTTCATTTATAGTGTATTTGACAAAAGCTTTGTTGTAATACACGGACGGCTTTTCGAGGTCTCCATCGGCTTCGATTTCGACAAATGCAGACCAGTTGTCGTTGAATTTGACGTTCACGTCAACATCGACTGTCGAAGCGTAGCGGTGCATGAACTTGTTGTTGTCTTCCATGTTGAGGTCGCCGTAAGCATCGAATTCGGCTTTACCTGAAATTTTGAATTCAGGCCCCTTCTTTTCTGCGGTGACTTCTGTTGCTTGTGGAGGAGCTGGTGGTTGCGGGTTCGGCAATGCTTCAGGTTGCTGTGCTGGCTGAGTTGCAGTTTGGGGTGCTGGAGTAGTCTGAGCGAAAGCGCCTGCGGCGATAAGTCCGAGCGTCATTGCGGTAAGTTTTATTGAATTCATAGTTATTTTCTCCTTGTATGTAATAAGAAAATAACTTAAAATATGATAAATAAATAACATATTTGTATTCCAAATTGGAATATTTGTACAGAGTAAGTGAAAACAGCGGTTTCTAAAGTTGAAAATTACTTCATCTTGAACGCAAGCATCGTGATATCGTCGAACTGCGGGGCGTTCCCGGCGAAATCCTTGACCGCCATGCGGACTTTACGGCATAGGAGACGAATCGAGTCGTTTTTGGACTCGTTTAAGACGTTCTGCAAGCGTTCCATGCCGAATTCCTCGTCCTTTTCGTTTGTGGCTTCGGGAATGCCGTCGGTATAGGTGAAAATCGTGTCGCCTGGCTGGAGTTGCACTTCGAATTCTTTGTACTTGTAGCCTTCCATGCCGGCGAGGACGAATCCGCTTTTGAGGGGCGCGACTTCGAAATCTCCGTTCGCATGCTTAATGAATGGCTTTTCGTGACCGGCATTGGCGTAGACGAGGTGACCCGTCTTGATGTTCAGTACGCCGCAAAGGCATGTGACAAACATGTCGTGGACATTGTGCTCGGCGAGTTCGTCGTTCGCACGGCTGAGCGCTTCGGCGGGCGAGAGGCCTTGTTGCAGGTTGTGCCTCAGCACGATTTTGGAGACCATCATAAAGAGCGCTGCAGGTACGCCTTTGCCCGAAACGTCTGCAATCACGAGGGCCAAATGGTCGTCGCCGATCATGAGGTTGTCGTAAAAGTCGCCGCCAACTTCAAGTGCGGGGCGCATCATAGCATAGTTGTCGAATCCTTCGACATTGACTGGCTTTGAAAGCGATGCTCGCTGGATTGTCGTTGCGATGGAAAGTTCTGTATGGACTTTCTGCTGCTTGGCCGTGGCTTCGGTCAAGTGCTTCACGTATTCGTCGAGTTCCGTTGCCATCTCTTCGTACGAACGCGCGAGTTTCCCGACTTCAGAGGTGAAATAAATATACTGGTGGCATTTTTGCAGCGTGTTGTGGATTCTTTCGTAAATATCCGTATTCTGGCCGAAAGTCTTTGCAATTTCGCTCATGCTTTCGATGGGCTTTGTGATGGTGCGCTCCATGTAATAGAGGAATCCAAGTGAAACCCAGATGCCGATGTTCAGTAAAGCGCCGATGTAAAAGTAGACGTAGTTCCAGAGGTAAAGGTTATTTTCGCCGTATTTAAGAGCTATGTTCGGGTAGCTTGCGGTCCCGATGGCGACCGAGATGATGATGCTTGTGGCGAGGAAAAACAGAATAAATTTTTCATTGAGTGAAAACGAAAAGATGAACTTGGTAGACTTGTTCTGTTTTTTGCGCATTTTTCGCTGACAAATGAGCGAGGCGCAAATCAGGTACGGAAAGCCGACAATCACCATTGTGATAAACTGGTTGAAGAAGATGTTTGCCGAGAGCATCGAAAGGTACTGTTCGTCGTACTTGAGCTTGATGACGCTTACGACCATGAATGCAGCGGCAAGCGAATCGAGAATGACAATAATCATGTATTGCACATTCTTGTAAACCTTGTCAAGCTTGAATTTGTTCTTATCGTTGCGACGGAGGCGGTTCCAAATAACAGCGGGGACATAGCCGTAAATAATTTGGACGAAAAATCCTGGGATGAAGATGATCGCATCGTAGCCGGACATAATGTCTGCAACGAGGTTTGCGATGGCGCAGCCGAGGACACCTGCAAATCCAAAAGAAATGCCGAACAGAAGAGGGAGGGCTGCCACAATGCGGACTTCGGTCGTGTCGGAAATTTTGAAAAGCTCTCGGCAGGGAAATCCGAGAATAAAGAAAATAAGCCCGCAAATAATAGCTATGAGTATATACTTATGAATTTTCTTCATAAAAACTCCTTCTTGTTTTTTAATATAAACATTTTTGGGAGAAGGAGAAAAACGAAAAGCACTTCTCAAAGAGAAGTGCTTTATCGCGGGATAGACGAGGCTTGAACTCGCAACCTCCGGCGTGACAGGCCGGTGCTCTAACCAAAATTGAGCTACCACCCCAAGTGGTTCGACTGATTTCTCAATCGGTGAACCATATTTAAAAACTTGTTTTGATTCAGTCAAGTCCTTTTTGCAAAAAAAGTGGAATTTCTTTTTAATATGGGAATGTTTGGATAAGTAGAACTTTTGTGTTGTTAATAGAATGTTGACAAGAACCGTGCTTTTAAGTGCCATCGAAAGCTGTCGATTTGCCAAAAGTCCTTTTAAAGCCCTTTTTGTTTAAAATTTTAAACATCGGGCGATGCTTCAACATTAAAGTTCTACATAGCCATTATTTTTTTTGCTACAATGACTGTTCTTGATTCATTCGGTCTTGTGGACTTCGAGCATGTTCGCGTCGCTACCGGGGTAAAAGACCGTCTTTTCGGCATTGGGGGCAAAGCCCAGCTGGTTTACGAGGGGCCCTGACGGCACCAGACGCCGACAGGGAAATTGTGGCAGACGCCACACAAATCTTGGAAAAAGCGCTTTTATGAGATTTCATACCCAGAATATACTTAGAAACGGGATCCATGAAGCCCGTTTAATCCTTTTTCCCGTTTTCAGCGGAAAAAGCCTTATTCATCGTCCACATCCATCACGCAGCGTACATAGGCGCCTGCGCGCCTGGTAGAAGGCGAATTATTCAATTGATTGTGTCCGCTATAATCTTCGGAAACGGCGAAGTATTCCACCCTGGCCGATCCATAGGATTCCATGCCGGAAGTCCACATGTATCCTTTTGTTCCCATATATTTAAAATCCATCTCATTCGTATATACGGTCTCTCCGTCCTCACCATACTCGGACCTCGGGTAAGCATACCCGCTCACAAGGAAGGAGAACCCGGACTCGTTCCGGCTATTGGTCATATAGGCCGAAAGGAAACTTTCTTCCTCAGGCAAGATGTACATATCGTGGGAATCGGGCACATGCCAGCCGTCGGGGCATATTCCCTGGCCCAAGGGGCGTTCGCTGCTGATATAGACGGAATCCAGGTAAACCGTCGGAATATCCATGGCCGCCGTCCATGAATACAGGCGCCCAAAAATTTCGCAATTGACTTCATCGTTGTCGTAGCACCAGTTCTGCCCTTTCAAGTTTGGCGTCGCGGCGCTATCCGCGTACTTCAGGTTCTCGGCCATCCATACGGCACTTCCCATTTTCACGGTCCTGTAGGTACGACCGTCCCTCGTATCGGTCAAGGTCCCGTATTCAACATCGGGATTGAACTGATACTTGATATCATAATCATTGCGACGGGGAACTCTCCAGGCCGAATCGGAACAGATTAAGTGGTGATAATAATACCCCTGTCCCGTTTCGATCAGCACGCCCTGGGTCGAAGCGTCACACTTATGTCCGCCACGCCCATTAGCAAAGAATATGCTCAGGTACTTTTCGAAAGGGCTAACCTTCCCGTTAGGCGACCTGGATTCTATCGCCTTGCGGACAGAATCGGCACTTCCTTCCCACAACAGCCTTTCGGTTAAATTTACCAGCCTGGAATACACCTCGGGATACTTGAACTGTTCCGTAAGCGTATCGATATCTAACGGGAGCCAATCGGTACGCATGGAATACTCCAGGTGAAACATCTCTACAAGAATGGAGACGGCAATAAGCATTGCGTCGCCTTCGCCCTCGCCATAAATCGAGTATGTCTCGAAATCCACATTTTCGGTCGGCAATTGCAGCGCCTTCAAGACGGCCGTATTGGCCATCGTTTTCGCCTCGGCAAAGGAATGTCGATGGCGCAGGTTATGCTTCACCAATTCCGACGCCAGCGTTGTCAGGTAATTCGCGTTTATTGTCTTTCGCTCCTTGACGTTTGCCAAGGACACCAGGTCCATATCGTACATAAGGCGATGCCCGGCAATATCGATATAATCGTCCGCACCGGACTGGATTTCCACAATCGTATCCTTCAACACCGCACCGGTTAACGAATATTTCCCTGTGGCGGAATCTACCTGCGCCGACATGGATGTGTCAATCATCTCGTAGTTCGTCGAAAAGAAGTTACGCACCCAGACATGCAGGTTGCGAGTTCCTACTGCGTAGCCGCGCTGCTCATAACCGGAAAGGTCTACCGTGAAAATGATAACATTTTTTTCGTCTGCAGATTGCGAATTGATCGAGCAAGCCGCCAAGGCCATCAACAGGAACGATATTACCAGGGCTAACGGGAATTTGCGCATCCTTGTTCTCCTTGCTACAGCAACCTCTTGAAATATACATTATTTGGGATAAGTAGAACTTTTGTGTTGTTAATGGAATGTTGACAAGAACCGTGCTTTTAAGTGCCATCGAATGTTGTCGATTCGCCAAAAGCCCTTTTTGTTTAAAATTTCAAACATCAGGCGGTGCTTCAACATTAAAGTTCTACATAGCTGAATATTTTTCTATCCAAATGTTCACTAATTTTTAGACAATTAGGCAGTCTTTTCCTATATTTACGTTCATGACGAAATCTATTGAAATCCGTGATGCGCATGAACACAACCTCCGCCATGTCGATTTGACGATTCCCCGCGACTCGATTGTCGTGGTGACTGGCGTTTCGGGCTCGGGCAAGTCGAGCCTTGCTTTTGATACGGTGTTCCAGGAAGGGCAGCGCCGTTTTGTCGAGTCGCTTTCGGCGTATGCGCGCCAGTTCATCGGGCGCATGAAGCACCCTGATGTGGAAAGCGTTCGCGGGATTTCGCCGACGATTTCGATTGACCAGAAGACGGTGAACCGTAACCCGCGCAGTACGGTGGGTACGGTGGTCGAGATTTTGGACCATTACCGTTTGATGTTTGCGCGCCTCGGTGTTCCGCATTGCCCCAAGTGCGGCAAGGTGATTCAGGCGCAGTCGGTGGATCAGATTGTCGATAACTTGTATGCTAGCGACGAGAACAAAAAGATTTTGGTGATGGCGCCGATTGTGCAGGAGCGCAAGGGCGAATACCGCAAGGAACTCGCGGAACTTAAGGAAAATGGATTTGTCCGCGTACGCGTGGACGGGACGATTTACAGGCTCGAAGAAGTGCCGTTGTTGGTGCGTTACGAGAAGCACACGATTGAAGTGGTGATTGACCGCTTGACGCTTGAACGCAAGAACATGAGCCGTTTGCGCGAGGCGATTGAAGGTGCCTTGAAGCTCACGGACGGAAAGCTTGTATCGTTCTTGCTGACATCGCAGGAGGCGGGCGCGGATGGTGCCGCGAAGGAAGAATACCGCTTGCAGGGTACGCAGCTCGCTTGCCCGAAGTGCGGAATTTCTATCCCGGAACTTGAACCGCGATTCTTTAGCTTTAACGATCCGAAGGGCCAATGCCCCGCCTGCAAGGGCCTTGGCGAAAGTTGCAAGTTCGATATCAATTTGATTGTGCCGAATCCGAATTTGTCGTTGAAAGAGGGCTGCCTTGCCCCGCAAAAGAAGGATGACGGCTGCATCATCTTTAGCGATTTTGGTTGGCGCAATTTGCGCACGATTGCAAACGAAATGCACTTTTCGCTCGATACTCCGTGGAATAAGCTCAAGAAGGCGCAACAGGATGCCGTGCTGTACGGGACTCCGAGCGGGAGCGAACGCGGCGTGGTGACGATTATGCAGGAACTTTGGGACATGTGGCATATTTACCACTTCCGAAAGTACATGCAGATTGGCGTTTGCCCGGAATGTCACGGAACGCGAATTAACCGCATTGCGGCGGCAGTCGATTTCCACGGCCATAACATTTGTGAGATGACGGAATGGTCCGTCGAAAAGTCTGTCGAGTTTTTTGACAAGTTAAAGCTCAGTCCCAAGGAACAGCGTATCGGTCGCGAAGTGCTCAAGGAAATCCGCGGGCGCTTGGGATTCTTGAAGGCGGTGGGTCTTGGCTATTTGGACATTAGCCGCAAGGCTTCGACGCTTTCGGGCGGTGAGGCGCAGCGTATCAGGCTCGCAAGCGCCGTGGGGGCGGGGCTCCAGGGTGTGCTTTATGTGCTTGATGAACCGAGCATTGGACTGCACCCACGTGACAACGATAAGTTGCTCGAGATGCTCGAACGCTTGCGTGCCCAAGGCAATAGCCTTCTCATCGTGGAACACGATGAGGATACGATGCGTCATGCGGACTGCGTGATTGATGTGGGCCCTGGCGCGGGTGTCGAGGGCGGTCGCATTTTGGCGGCAGGCACGGTCGAAGAGCTGGAGAAGAACAAGGCTTCGCTTACGGGCGCGTATTTGAGCGGTCGCAAGTCGATTGAAATTCCGTCGCAGCGCTTGAAAATTGATGCAAAGACGCCGAAGCTTAAGATTTGCGGTGCCTGCGAAAACAACCTCAAGAATGTCGATGTCGAAATTCCGCTCGGTGGTGCGTTTACCGTGGTCACGGGCGTTTCGGGCTCGGGCAAGAGTACGCTCATCAACCAGATTTTGCGCCGTGAACTTGCTCGCGTGTTCTACAATTCCGAAGAACCGGTTGGCAAGTTCGACCATTTGGAAGGTCTCGAAAACATCGACAAGGTCATTGAAATTGACCAGACGCCAATTGGACGCACCCCGCGCAGTAACCCGGCGACTTACACGAAAATTTGGGACGATATCCGCGACTTGTTTGCCGGTATGGAAGAAAGCAAGGTGCGCGGGTACACGAAGAGCCGCTTTAGCTTTAACGTGAAGGGCGGTCGATGCGACGCTTGTGAAGGCGCTGGCGTGAAGGTCATCGATATGCACATTTTGCCGAGCGTGCAAGTCACTTGCGATGTGTGCGATGGCAAGCGCTTTAACGAAGCGACCAGAGAAGTTTATTTCAAGGGCAAGAACATTTCTGAAGTTCTTGACATGAGCATCAGCGAAGCTGCTGAATTTTTTAAGGACATTCCGAAAATTGCAGAACCGCTTAAGCTCCTTTGCGAAGTGGGCCTCGGCTATTTGACGCTGGGGCAACCCTCGACAACGCTTAGCGGCGGCGAAGCGCAGCGCGTGAAGATTGCTTCGGAACTGCGCCGTCCGGGTACGGGCAAGACGCTTTACTTGCTTGATGAACCGACAACAGGTCTCCATTTTGAAGATATCCGCCGATTGCTGGAATGCTTGAACCGCTTGCGCAGTCTCGGCAATAGCGTTGTGGTGATTGAACACAACCTCGACGTGATCAAGTGTGCGGACTGGATTATCGATTTGGGCCCGGATGCGGGCGTGAACGGCGGTCGCATTATCGCAACGGGAACTCCCGAACAAATTGCCAAATGCAAAAGGTCGGAGACGGGGCGTTACTTGGCTCCGGTCTTGGCGAAAAAGCATGGCGAAAACAAACATTTTGAACGCACGGACGAAAAGGGCGAGGATTACTCGCTCGATATCGAAGTTCATGGAGCGCGTAAGCACAACCTCAAGAACATCGACGTGACGATTCCGCGCCACAAGCTCACTGTGATTACGGGCGTTTCGGGTTCGGGCAAGTCGAGCCTCGCGTTCCATACGCTTTTTAGCGAAGGACAGCGCCGCTTTGTGGAAACACTCAGCACATATGCTCGCCGCTTCTTGGGCCGCCCTGACCGTGGTAGCATTGATTCCATTTCGGGCCTCGCCCCTGCGATTGCTATTGACCAGAAGAGCGCAAGCAAGAGTCCGCGCAGTACGGTGGCAACGCTCACTGAAATTTACGATTACTTCCGTATTTTATGGGCACGCGTGGGAACCGCCCACTGCCTTCATTGCGGAAAGCCGGTCAGCTCTTATGCCGCTGGCGACTTGATGCAGTTTGCTTTTGACCGAGACATCAACAAAATGGTGACGGTTCTTGCTCCGTTCGAAATCAAGGACGAAATTAAGTTGTCCAAGATTTTGACGGAGAAGGGTTACCGCAAGGCATATCTCGGTAAAAAGCTCGTGGAACTTCCGTTGCCAAAAATCCCCATTCGCGAAAAACAGTTGCTTGCCGTTGTGGATTCCGTGGTGGTCAAGGAAGAAAATCGTGCCCGCTTGGTCGAAGCGTTTGAACGCGGCTACCGCGATGGTAACGGCATTTTGTACGTGGATTGCGATGGCGAAGAACGCCTCTCGGCAAGCGAAAAGCCGGGCTGCCCGGATTGCGGCTGGTACATGGATTCCGTGCTCAACCCGAAACATTTCAGTTTCAACACGCATTGGGGTGCTTGCGAAACTTGCCTTGGTCTTGGTCACTTCAAGGATGGCGAAGAATGCCCCGACTGCCACGGTGAACGCCTCAAGCCGGAATATCTTGCGGTGCGCATCTTGGGCAAGAACATCATGGATGTGCATCACATGAGCATTGCCGAAGCTCGCGACTGGTTTGCAAAAGTCGATTTTGCGAACGAAGAAAATGCAACGTCTGCGTCCATTCAAAGTAAAACGACAATTGCAACACCGCTTCTCCGCGAAATCATTGGCCGCTTAGACTTCTTGATTAGCGTGGGGTTAGGTTACATCGGCCTCGACCGTGCGGGCGATACGCTCTCGGGCGGTGAATCCCAGCGTATCCGCTTGGCAAGCCAAATCGGCAGCGGCCTCGAAGGCGTCTTGTATGTGCTTGACGAACCGACCGTTGGTCTCCACGAAAGCGATACCGCAAAACTCTTGGACACACTTTATCGTTTGCGTGACCTCGGCAATACGCTCGTGGTTGTAGAACACGACATTAAGATGATGCAGGCCGCAGACCACATTATCGATATGGGCCCGGGTGCTGGAGACTTTGGCGGTGAAGTTGTTGCCGAAGGAAGTCCGGCAGAACTTGCAAAACCGTATGCGTTGCAGCAGTTCCCGCGTAGCGAAACGGTCAAGTTCCTCACGTATTCGACCCCTGTTGCAAACCAGCTGGAGCCTGTGCGCATCACGGACGATACGGAATTTTACGAGTTTAATAACCTCAAGGCGAATAACCTTAAGAACTTGTCTGTAAAATTCCCGAAAAAGGCCGTGAGCGTTGTCTGTGGCGTTTCGGGATCGGGCAAGAGTTCTCTCGTTGTTGATGAAATTTTCCCGGCGCTCAAAAAACAGTTCCAGGCGCGTGGCCGCAAAAAGCAGAGCGGCGAAGTCTTGCTAGTGGACCAGAGTCCGATTTCGGGAACGCCGCGCAGTACGCCGGCGAGCTTCACGGGCGTGTTTGACGATATCCGCAAGCTGTTTGCAAAGCTCGAACAGTCCAAGGTCAAGGGCTTTGACTACGGACGTTTCAGTTACAACCTTGCGCGTGGGCGCTGCCCCGCTTGCGAAGGCCGTGGCGCTGTCGCGGTGGAGATGCACTTCCTCTCGGACATCTGGGAAACTTGCGAAGTCTGCGGTGGCAAGCGCTACAATCAGGAAACGCTTACGGTCACGTTCAAGGGCAAGAACATTGCCGACGTGCTTGACATGCGAGTCGTAGAAGCCTGCGAGTTTTTCAAGGACCAGCCGAAGATTTTGCCGAAGCTCGAATGCCTCCGCGATGTGGGCCTCCCGTACGTGAAACTCGGTCAGCCGGTCACGACGCTTTCGGGCGGAGAATCCCAGCGCTTGAAGCTTGCTGCAGAACTCTGCCGCCGTCCGGCGACGGAAATGGTCTATCTGCTTGACGAACCGACAACTGGCCTTCACTTGAAAGACATCCAAATTCTTTGGAACCTCCTGCGCAGGCTCTCGGCCCGTGGCGATACGGTCATTGTCATTGAACACCACCCCGATATTATCCGCTTGGCCGACTGGAAGGTCGAATTGGGACCTGTGGGCGGTGCAAATGGTGGCTACTTGCTTGAAATGGGAGCTAATTCTTTAAAATAATAGAACTACATTTCATATAAGAAATTATTTTTCTAGGCTAGAAGGTTCCTAAAGAGACAGGAGTGCTTATGACATTTTCCCGATTGCTTCCGCTTTTGTTGCTGGTCCCGGCGTTAACTATGGCCGATGAGGACCGTAACTTCAAATTGACTTCGGAAAATTTTAAGGTCGGTAGTCTTTTAGATGGTAGTCTTTTGGAAAATGCATCCAAGAAAGCAATTACGCTGGACCGTGCGATTGCTATTTCTCAGGAACCCGTATTTCCGTTGCAGCCCAATACGCTTTATCTTCGCTATAAGAAATCCGCTAAGGAGTATTTCTGGTTCTCTGGAGAAGCAAAGCCTGATGAATATAAAAAGCTTCATGCTTTCAACCTTAAGGAAAACCATCTGAGTGCACGTGAAGTTATCGGACTTCGTCTGTACGCTTCTCGTCAGTATAAGGCGTTTCAGGATGAGTCCGATATTTATTTTGATGCAGAATACGTTTATTCCCCACGTGTGCCTAAGCTTTTGTTCATGAAGAATGGCCAGTGGCAGATTTTAAAAGAAAGTACCCATCCTGGAATGGTGCAAATCAAATCCGACGAAAAGGATTTGGATATCGTTGCGCTTAATTCGTCTTTGAAGGCTGGTTCAAAAGCTGTTTATCCAGTAAACGACGGTGTCTACATTTTCTCGTTTGGCGCCCCGGATAAGCTGCCCTATGTAGATGCAGGTGTTCTTAAACCTGGTGACGTGCTTACCTTTGATGTTAATTTCCCGGTTCCGGATTCTGGAGATGTTGCCCCTGTAAATATGTCTGTTTCGCTGGAGCAGGTTCATGCTCTTCAGACTGTAGAAGAGGCAGAAAATCTTTACGATGTGTTCTCTTCTGAAGTGGATAGGAATTTTACGCGAATAGATACAACGGAATTTTCAAAGTTCTATCCGCCGGTAAAATCTGCCGATTCTCTTGGAATGGATGATTCGAACAAGGTTTATCGCAGTTATGTTTCTCACTATAATTTTAAGCGCAGTGAGGCCCAAACTCTTTGGCGTAATAAAAAGCTTGGAACCGTAAGTGAACTGTACAAGGCTTTCCATGCGAAGTTTGATAGTCTTCAGGCTCTTCCTGCCCAAATCAACATGACTCCGGTTTTTGTGAAAAAGATTATGAGCGCGACGGATTCGACAAAGATTGATTCTCTGGAATTCCGCTTCGGCATTGATCGTAATCGCGTTGAAACCACATGGAAAGGTGTCGTTGATGAAATCCCGATGGATTCTCTTTTGAAATTGATGATGGTCGGCGATGGATCCTTTGTGACAACCCTTTTCTTGGCAAACAATAAGCCGGTGTGGGTGTTCAAGGAAGGTAAAATTGTTGGCCGATACCATTATCGCTATGATAAGCTCGGCTTCCGTATGGGCGATAAACTCATTTTTGGAAAAGGTGAGTTTACTTTGCCGTTGCACATCGCTGTTGAACCAGAGGTTGTTGAATGGCTTAAAAACTGTGCGCCGGAATCCTCTTCGTCTTCCATTGCAAGTTCGTCATCTTCCGAGGTCGTGAAGGATACGGTTGTTGCTGAACCGAATAAAAAAATTATCGAACATGCGACTCGTGGAACTGTTGCCCTGATTGATTCTGGCTCTTTCCGTTTCCGTGGAAAAGTGGTTTCCATGTCTCCGTATGCCATTCATACAACAGAAGTGACTCAGGAATTTTTCCATAAGATTATGGGGCTTCTGGATTCTGCTAAGCGCATTCCCGATCGCTCTGCGTTCACGGGCGCAAATAAGCCTGTTCAGGGAATTACCTGGGAAAACGCTCAGTATGCTTGCAAGGTTCTTGGCGGTGATTTGCCAACTGAGGCACAGTGGGAATTTGCAGGCCGTGCTGGCAGCAATGACGGAGTCCTTTGGACGGATGATGATGCTATGAGCGTGGGCAAGTATTCGATCTTTGCAGAAAACTCCTTGAATAGGGGTAAGAAAGACGCTGCCTATGGTCCGCACGATGTTGCAACAAAGACTCCGAATGCCTGGGGTATTTACGATATGTCAGGAAACGTCGCTGAATGGACTCGCGATAATTATTTTGCGATCACGTTCTCTATCGAAAGTTCTAATCCGACGGGTTCCTACTGGGGTACGAACAAGGTCTTGAAAGGTGGTTCCTGGAAAGACAAGGCCAAGAATTTGAATATGACCGTACGTGATGATGAAGATCCTCGTTACTGGTCTGACCATATCGGATTCCGCTGTGTGTTCCCGCTCGAACGAATTATTCAGGATAACAAAAAATGAGTAGTAACTCCAATAAAGAAAAAAGTCTTTTTAAAAAACTGACGGCAATCCCTTATTTGCTTGTATTTCTTGCTTTATTGATGCCTTTGGCGAATGTATCTTGTTCAGCGAAGGATGGTGGCAAGCCGATTGCCGAAATGACGATTTACCAGATTGCTTCTGGTGTGGATTTGGACAAGTCGCTTCAAGAACCGGCCCTTGGCCAGATGCACCGCATGGTGAAGGAAAATCCGAAAGTTCTTGACCGTTTTAAAATGCAGATGCCGAATTTCCCGAAAATGGAACCGGTACATCATTTGTATGGTATTCTTGCCGCAGTATTCCTTGCTGCTGTATTTGCCTGGATAGTGCCTCTAGCTTCAACGGTGATGGGACTTTTGTCCATGGTCTCGTTGTGGTCCTTGTTGATGAAACTTTCGCAGGTGGGTGATGCTCTTGGAATTCCGCTACTGAAAGTTGAAGCAGGCATAGGCCTTTATGCCGCGAGCTTCTTGATTTTGATCGGGACGGCGATGAATATTGCAACTGTTATCCGTCCGGCGGTGATTGCCCGCCGCGAACGGAAGAAAGCTCGTAAGTAGAATCGAAAAAGAAAGGTCGCGACTGTTCGCGACCTTTTCTCTTACATACGCTAGACTTGACTGGATCCTTCGACTACGAGGCATCGCCTCTCCGCTCAGGATGACAATGCTGTTTTACACGTTAAACAAGAAGTACATGATGTCGCCATCCTGCACGAGGTATTCCTTACCTTCCGTACGGACAAGCCCTGCTTCCTTGGCGGCGTTCCAGCTGCCATGCTTGAGGAAGTCGGCATAGCTCAAGGTCTCTGCGCGGATGAAGCCGCGTTCGAAGTCTGTGTGGATGACGCCTGCGCACTGCGGGGCCTTGAAGCCTGCGTGGAACGTCCAGGCGCGGCATTCCTTTTCGCCAGCGGTGAAGAACGTGCGGAGTCCGAGAATTTCATAACCCTTGCGGACAACAGAATCGAGGCCGGATTCCGTCATGCCGAGTTCCTTCAAGAAGTCTGCCTTGTCGGCCGGTTCCATGGCGGAGAGTTCTTCTTCGATCTTGCCGCTGATGACGATGACGTCGTGACCGTGCTTGGATGCGTATTCCTTGAGCTGATCCACATAAGCGTTACCGGTGAGGATGTCGTCTTCTTTGACGTTTGCGCAGTAGAAGAGCGGCTTTGCGGTGAGGAGTCCGAGGTCCTTGACGATGAGTTCCATTTCTTCGCTGTCGTGCATCACAGTGCGGGCGGCGCGGCCTTCTTCCATCGTTGTCTTCAAAAGTTCGCAAGCGGCGAGGCGAGCCTTGGCTTCGGCATTGCCGGTACGTGCGCTCTTAGCTTCAGTAGCGAGACGCTTTTCAACAGAGTCCAAGTCCTTGAGGATGAGTTCCGTTTCGATCACTTCGACGTCGCGAATCGGATCCACGGAGCCGTTCACGTGAATGATGTTTTCGTCGTCAAAGCAGCGCACTACTTCCATGATGGCTTCGCATTCACGGATGTGGGTGAGGAACTGGTTGCCGAGACCTTCGCCCTTAGAAGCACCCTTTACAAGGCCTGCAATGTCCACGAATTCTGTAACGGCCGGGACGATGGATTTCGGGTTGTAGACCTTGACGAGTTCATCGAGGCGGGCATCCGGAACACTGACCATGCCGACGTTCGGGTCGATGGTGCAGAACGGATAGTTGGCGGATTCTGCGCCTGCGTTAGTGATTGCGTTGAAGATTGTGCTCTTGCCTACGTTCGGGAGGCCTACGATGC